>ERZ827440.4242-NODE-4242-length-9873-cov-2.708291_pt1 | contig 9873 bp, 8 predicted proteins | sample MGYA00519774_ERZ827440 | MGnify/ENA primary metagenome ERZ827440 (study PRJEB31778, sample SAMEA3449302) | human gut metagenome | biome: human gut; feature: human-associated habitat; material: faeces | place: United Kingdom | collected 2010/2012 ... | reverse complement strand
TAAAGGTTAGTGATGTCACATCGGCAAATATTACTTCTACGATGAGAGAGCATATCAGCATACAAGATGGCATTCGTTATATTCAGGTGCATCCGACGTTCTTGTATGAAGCGGCATGGAATGTGCTAGTACTGACGGCAATGCTTCTTTATACGAAGAAAAAGAAATTCGATGGAGAGATTTTTCTCATTTATCTCATCGGATATGGTCTTGGCAGAGCATGGATTGAGGGACTGCGTACCGACCAGTTACAGATTGGAACAACCGGAATTGCTGTATCACAGGTATTTTCGGCGGTTCTTGTAGTGGCTGGCGTGGTTGCCTGGATTTATCGGATGAGACGGTTGAAAAAGAAAGAAAAATAACAAAACCAGGAAAAAGGTCCTGTTTGTCTACGATATAAAGTAGATAAGCGGGGCCTTTTTTTGCATGCAAACAGGAAAAAAATTGGAATTAGGCTTGCCAATTCCCACTAAGTGGTGTATTATTAATGTAAAAGTGGTGAGAAGTGGAGTAAAGTGTCACGAAGTGGTAAATTTTATGCTTTATGTGGCAGGTTCACAAAGCCATGATGGGAAGTTGGTGAAGCACGATGTTTATGGGAACGTATGAGCATGGCCTTGACGCGAAAGGACGTGTGATTATTCCGGCGAAATTAAGAGAAGACTTAGGGGAGTCTTTTGTTGTGACGCTTGGATTAGACGGTTGTCTGTTTGCGTATCCAATGAACGAATGGGAGGGTTTCATCGAAAAATTAAAAGAACTTCCCGGCACGAAAGAGGCCAGAATGCTTCAGAGACATTTCTTAGCAAATGCGGCACCATGTGAACTGGACAAGCAGGGACGTGCTTTGATACCGGCAAAATTACGTGAATATGCCGGACTTGCCAAAGAAACCGTTTTTGTCGGCGTCCTTTCTAAAATTGAAATTTGGAGTAAAGAGCGCTGGGATGAAAATGATGATTATGACAACATCGATGACATTGCCGAACATATGTCAGAGTTTGGCCTTAGTTTTTAGTCGGTGCAGGCAAGGAGGCAGTTATGGAATTTAAGCATGTGTCGGTTCTGTTAGAAGAAACCATAGACAGTCTGAATATTTGTCCGGATGGAATCTATGTAGATGGTACAACCGGTGGCGGCGGCCATTCGTATGAAATTGCAAAGCGATTAGGAGACAAGGGGCGTTTAATCTGCATCGACCAGGATGCGGAGGCACTAGCTGCGGCGCGCATGCGGCTGGCACCTTTTGAAGAAAAAATCACCTTTGTAAAAAGCAACTATGTACATATGAAAGAAGTGCTTTCGGAGTTGTCGATACCAAAGGTAAACGGTATTGTTTTAGACTTAGGTGTTTCTTCTTATCAATTAGACAATGCCGAGAGGGGATTTTCTTATCGGGAAGATGCACCACTTGATATGCGGATGGATAGAGAGCAGAGTGTAACTGCCAAAGACATTGTAAATGAATACCCGGAATCCGAACTTTTCCGCATTATTAAAGAATATGGCGAGGAACGATTTGCAAGAAGTATTGCAAGAAATATTTGCAGACAAAGAAAAGAAAAACCGATTGAGACGACCTTGGAATTAGTCGATTTAATACGCACTTCTATGCCGGCGAAAGCAAGAAACGGAAAAAGCCATCCGGCAAAGAGAACATTTCAGGCAATCCGAATTGAATGCAACCGCGAATTGGATGTGTTAAGACAGGCGCTTGACGACATGGTTGATTTGCTTTGTGATGGAGGAAGACTTAGTATCATCACCTTTCACTCATTGGAAGACCGCATGGTAAAGACAAGCTTTAAGAAACAGGAAAATCCATGTACCTGCCCGCCGGATTTCCCGGTATGTGTCTGTGGAAAGAAACCAAAAGGAAAAGTTGTTACAAGGAAACCGATTCTTCCATCAGAAGAGGAATTAGAACGAAATACACGCTCAAAAAGTGCGAAATTAAGAGTGTTTGAAAAAATAGAAAGTTAGGAGGAAGTTACATGGCAACACGGAGAACGCCATATGTATATGGAAGTGCGGCACCGAACATTGAGGTAATGCCGCGCAGGGAGGATGATTACGAGAGAAGGAGACAGACAAGACCCGTCTCCAGACCAAGACCAAAACGGAAGGCAAAAATTGATAAAGTTGCCGTGTTATTGACAGCACTTACTTTTTTTGTTGTAATGGCTGCCGGTATCTTTTATCTGCGTTTGCAATTTCAGTCTACCTATTTGAATAAAAGTGTGGTAAAATTGCAAAGTGAAGTAGTTGAAATGGAAAAGAAAAATGCAACTGCCGAGAAAGAATTGGACGACTCGGTTGATTTGACTGCTATTTATAACAAAGCAACCAAACAGCTTGGCATGGTGGCAGCAAGCGAAAAACAGATGGATACTTATGAGAGCCGGAAGAGTACGCAGGTTCGCACTCATGGGGATATTCCGGCAGAATAATTGTGAAAAGCACAACCGGAATGGAGAGTAAGATATGGCTACACAGTATAATCAAGGACGATACTCCTATCGAAGACGCAGAAGAAGAGGAAAGCCGAAACGTTTTAGCAGAAAAATGTGTATTACGGTATTTCTCGTCTTTTGCGTTTGTTTGTTTACTTTTGGGGTGTTGTTGTTTAAGATTTACCGCATCAACAGTAAGGATGGAGACCGTTACCGCAAAGAGGCACTTTCGCAGCAGTCATATACAAATACGGTGTTGAATTACCAGCGCGGTGATGTTAAGGACCGTAACAATACTACATTGGCAGTCAGCGTGCGCAAATATGATTTGGTGTTAGAGCCACGGACACTTGGCAAAGATGAAAAGAAAAAACAGGCAACGGTAGATGCAATTGCAAAAACATTTGGCGTGGCATCGTCTGTTGTGGAAGAAGTAATTCAGAAAAAGCCAAACTCGATGTACGAGCATATTGACGGTTTAAAGGAACTGCCTGCAAAAAAGGTGGACAAGTTCAAAAAGCAGATAAAAAAAGAACGTTTAGAGGGCGTTTGGTTTGAGGAAGTGTACAAAAGAAATTATCCGCTGAAAACGGTTGGTGCAAGTATTATTGGTTTTATGAATTCAAATAATCAGGGAACTTACGGTGTGGAAGAACAGTACAATTCCGTTTTGAATGGAACGACAGGAAGAGAGTATGGTTATTTTGATTCCAATATGAATTTACAGCGAACCATTAAAGAAGCAAAAGACGGCAATTCGGTTGTTCTCACGATTGATGCCAATGTGCAGAAAATTATAGAGGATGAAATTGCGGATTTCCAAAAGAACGGAACCGGTGCGAAGACGATTGCGATGATGGTTATGAATCCGAAAAATGGAGAAATTCTTGCTATGGCATCCAACTCAACATTCGATTTGAATGACCCGCAGAATCTGGCGTCCATGTATTCGGAACAGAAAATTGCAGCGATGACAGACAAAGAGAAAAACGAAAATCTTCTGTCTATGTGGTCGAATTTTTGCGTTGGCTCTGCCTATGAGCCGGGTTCTACATTTAAGCCGTTTACAATTGCTGCGGCGTTAGATGAAAATATTATCTCCGGAAAATCCACATTTCAGTGTAACGGTGTAAAGAAAGTGGCTGACAGAGAAATTCACTGCAGCAACCGAAATGGACATGGCATGCTTGATTTGCGTCATGCTCTGATGGAATCCTGCAATGCAGCCCTTATGGATATCGGACTTGGATTGGGACGAAATAAATTTAGTAAGTATAACAAATTGTATGGATTTGGACAGCGTACCGGTGTAGATTTGCCGGGCGAGACCTCCGGTTTGATTCACACGAAAGAAGAATTGAATCCGGTAGAATTAGCGACAAGTAGTTTTGGACAGACGCAGACGGTTACGATGGTTCAGATGCTCAGTGGTTTTTCATCCCTGATTAATGGCGGAAATTATTATCAGCCGCATTTGGTAAAAGAAATTCAGAACAGTAACGGTGATGTGGTAAAAACGATTGATCCGGTGGTTGTGAAACGAACAACGAGTGAGGATACCAGTTCGAAATTAAGAAGCTACTTAAAATCAACGGTAGAAGCAGGAACCGCGGCACCGGCACAGGTAAAGGGGTATTCTATTGGTGGAAAGACCGGTACGGCGGAAAAACGACCGGTATCGGCAAAGAAGTACTTAGTTTCCTTTATTGGCTGTGAGTCGGCAGAAGACCCGGAAGTGGCTTATTATGTGATTATTGATGAGCCTCATGTAAAAGACCAGGCGCACTCTACCTATGCGACCGAATTTTCGTCGAAGGTGATGAAACGTGTTCTTCCGTTTTTGGGACAATATGCTTCTTCGTCTCAAACAAAGCAGGATGCGAAACAAGAATAGGAATGATGAAGGGGCATATCTGAGCTCTCCATACAATACACTGTAATAATGAGAAAATCGGGAGCTTGTTTATGGAAAACCGACATCGAACATACCAACGTCAGTCAATGGGGTTGGTATTTTTTCTCTTTGTGCTTGTACTTTTAACACTGCTTGGCAGGCTTTTTTATCTCATGATAGGAAAAGCGGATTATTATGGAGTACAGGCGAAGGAACTTCATGAGCGTGAGCGAAAGATTAAGGCGGAACGAGGAGAAATCAAGGACTGTCACGGCAATGTATTAGCGGCAAATCGGTCCGTATCGACTATATCCGTAATCCACAGTCAGATGAAGGAGCCGGAACGGGTGATAACCCTTTTGTCGAAGGAATTGATGTTAGACGAGAAAGAGGTCCGGAAAAAAGTGGAGAAGGTTTCTCTGCGTGAAAAAATTAAATCGAACGTGGATAAGGAAACTTCGGATCGGATACGAAATTACAAATTGGCGGGTGTTACCGTCGATGAGGACTATAAAAGAGAGTACCGCTATGACTCGCTGGCATCAAAGGTGCTTGGTTTTACCGGCGGTGATAATCAGGGAATTATCGGTTTGGAAGTATCTTATGAAAAATATTTAAAAGGATTGGATGGCTCGATTTTGACAATGACGACCGCTTATGGTACGGAAATTGAAAATGGAGCCGAAGACCGCATTGAGCCGGTGGCAGGCTGGACATTAAATACCAGTCTTGATTTGCCGGTGATGGAATACACGGACCAGTTAGCCAATTATCTGCTGAAAAAGAAACAGGCGAAAAGTGTGGATATTATTGTGATGAATCCGCAGAATGGTGAGATTTACGCGATGGCATCGGCACCGGAATTTAACTTAAATGATCCATACCGGATTTCCGGAGATTTGAGTAAAATGTCGGCAAAGGAAAAGAGTGAAAAGAGAAATGCCATGTGGCGGAACCCTTGTGTGTCGGATACTTATGAACCGGGTTCCACATTTAAGATATTGACAACGGCGGCAGCACTCGAAAAAGGTGTTGTGAAGATGACGGACCGTTTTCACTGCCCTGGTTATAAAATAGTGGAGGACAGACGGATACGCTGTCATAAAAAAGGAGGACACGGCAGTGAGACATTTTTAGATGGCATTATGAATTCCTGCAATCCGGTTTTCATTGAAGTGGGCGCAAGAGTCGGTGTATCTGACTTTTTCCGCAAGATGTCAGATTTTGGATTGATGAATCGGACGGGGATTGATGTGCCGGGGGAGGCGTCGACCATTATACATAAAGAGAAAAATGTTGGAGCAGTTGAACTGGCAACGATGTCTTTTGGGCAGTCCTTCCAGCTCTCACCGATCAGACTTGTAAGCCTTGCAGGTTCCATGATAAACGGAGGGTATTCCATTACACCGCATTTCGGTGTCAGCGCAGTTAGTGCCGATGGCAGTCATATGAAACATTTTTCATACGGAAAGAAAGAGCGTGTTGTCTCAAAAGAAACTTCGGATTTGATTCGGATGGCACTTGGCAAGGTTGTTTCAGAAGGAACCGGACATAAGGCTTCTGTGAAAGGGTTTTCCGTTGGCGCAAAAACCGGAACAAGTGAGAAACTTCCGCGCGGCAATGGAAAATATATTGCGTCAACCATTGGTTTTGCTCCGGTCGAGAATCCAAAAGTTATTGCACTTGTGCGGATTGATGAACCGCAGGGCCTATACTATGGAGGTACTGTGGCAGCACCGGCAATTGCTGCGCTGTTTGAAAACATTCTCCCTTATTTATGCAAAAACTGATTTGCTGAATAAGTGCTTGCGGTAAGGCTCGTAATGGTATAAAATAGACACGTGCGTTGACGTACTTAATAAGATAAGAAGAGGTGGATATGAATGAATAATCTAAGTCTTAGTGTGTTTATGCCGGTTATAATTTCTTTTTTAATCAGCGTGGTATTTTGCCCGATTTTGATTCCTTTTCTGAGGAAATTAAAGTTTGGACAGACCGAGCGTGAAGAAGGACCACAGTCTCATTTGAAAAAGAATGGAACACCGACAATGGGTGGTCTTGTGATTTTGGCAAGTATTTTGCTGACCTCCTTAATTTATATTGGCAAATTTACGGAAATTCTTCCCGTTTTATTTATGACACTTGGTTTTGGTCTGATTGGTTTTCTGGATGACTACATCAAGGTGGTAAAAAAACGTTCGCTTGGGTTGACTCCTTTGCAGAAGATGGCATTGCAGTTTATTGTGACCGGTGTATTTATTTACTATTACTTCAAAATTGCCGGTTTGGATACATCCATTAAAATTCCGTTTGTAAGCGGAGATGGATTCGTTATGCCAACATGGCTGTTTATCATTTTTGTTTTTATTGTCGTACTTGGTACGGTAAATGGTGTAAACTTTACCGATGGCTTAGATGGTCTGGCATCCGGTGTAACCGTAATTGTAGCAACATTCTTTACGATTGCTGCACTGAGTCTGAATCCATCAATGACACCGATTACAGGAGCCGTGGTAGGAAGTCTTTTGGGATTTTTACTGTTTAACACATATCCCGCGAGAGTTTTCATGGGTGATACCGGTTCGTTGGCCCTTGGTGGTTTTGTGTCCTCCATTGCGCTGATGCTTCATATGCCGTTATTTATTGTGATTATCGGCTTGATTTATCTGGTAGAAGTCCTTTCTGTTATTTTGCAGGTTGGTTATTTTAAACTGACTCACGGAAAGAGAATTTTCAAAATGGCGCCAATTCATCATCATTTTGAGTTGTGCGGTTATTCAGAGACACAGGTTGTAGCAGCATTTAGTATTGTTACAGCATTATTATGTCTGGTTGGTATTATGGCATTGTAATTTACCGGAGAAGGGATGAATAAAATGGATTTAGAAAATCAAAAAGTATTAGTTGCCGGACTAGGAAAAAGTGGCATGGCAGCATATGAACTGCTGAAAAATATGGGCGCCAAGGTCAGTTTATTTGACGGAAAAAAAGATTTGGATGTGTCCGGTTATGACGCACCGGTTTTTCTTGGCAAAATGACAAAAGAGGAACTTGCCGGTTTTGCCTGTGCGGTGTTTAGTCCGGGTGTTCCGTTGGATATTGATTTGGCAAGTGAACTGCGTGAATTAAGCATTCCAATCATTGGTGAGATTGAACTTGCTTTTCTCTGTGAAAAAGGAGTTGTGGCAGGAATTACCGGAACAAATGGTAAAACAACGACAACAACGCTTGTTGGTGAGATTATGAAAGCTTACAAAGAAAAAGTTTTTGTTGTCGGAAATATTGGTAATCCGTATACGAAAGAAGTGGAGAAAAGCGCTGCCGATTCGGTTACGGTGGCAGAAATCAGTAGTTTCCAGTTGGAGACGATTGATACGTTCCATCCGGTTGTGAGTGCGGTTTTAAATATTACACCGGACCACTTAAACCGGCATAAAACAATGGAAGAGTACATACGGGTAAAATTATCCATTACGAAAAATCAGACAAAAGAGGATTTGTGTGTACTTAATTATGAGGATGACGTTTTACGTGACAGTGCGAAAGAAATGCCTTGTGAAGTGACATTCTTTAGCAGTAAACAAAAGATTGCAAATGGTTTGTACCAGAATGACAATAAAGATATTGTGGACGCCAAAACAGGTGAGGTTCTGATGAATATGTCGGAGTGCAATCTGCCGGGTGACCACAATTGCGAAAATATTATGGCGGCTATTTTAATTACAAGAAAATTAGGCGTTCCGATGGATACGATTCTTTCTGTTGTAAAGAAATTTCAGGCGGTGGAGCACCGTGTTGAATTTGTCAAAACGGTAAGAGGTGTTGATTATTATAACGATTCGAAAGGAACGAATCCGGATGCTGCGATTAAGGGAATTCAGTCGATGAGCAAACCGACGGTCCTGATTGGCGGCGGCTATGATAAAGGCGGCGAATTTGATGAGTGGATTCAAAGTTTTGGCGGCAGAGTAAAAAAACTTTTGCTTATGGGTGAAACCAAAGATAAAATTGCAAAGACTGCTGAGAAACTTGGATTTACCGATTACGAGTTTGTCGAATCTTTGCAGGAGGCGGTATCACGTGGTGCAGAACTTGCATCCGAAGGTGATGCGGTGCTGTTATCTCCGGCTTGTGCGAGCTGGGATATGTTTGATTCGTACGAGCAGAGAGGAACTTTGTTTAAAGAGTATGTTCGAAATTTATAAAGGGAGTCAGGAGGGACTGCTGTGAATAAGAAAAGGGCAAGAGCCGGCAAAACAGAACAGAGTTCATTTGATTACAGTCTGCTGTTGATTACGCTGTGTCTGGTTGGATTTGGTATGCTGATGATTTACAGTGCCAGTTCCTATACGTCGCAGGTAAAATATGGGGATTCTGCTTATTTTCTTAAAAAACAGGCGGTTGGTGTTATTGTCGGTGTCGTGGCGATGTTAATTGTTGCGAAATTTGATTACCGGCTGTTTACGAAACGCCTGCCTTTACTGCGGATGCGGTTTGTGACTTTTTTGTATCTGGTTGCCGTTGTCCTTCAATTGGCAGTATTGTTTGTGGGAGCGGAATTAAATGGTGCGAAACGATGGCTGTTTATCGGACCGATTTCCATTCAGCCATCCGAGATAACTAAAATCGTTGTTATTCTGATAACAGCTTATTTAATTCAAAAGAGACCGCAGGATATGAGTAAACCGATTGGAATTATAAGAGTGTTTCTTCCGATTGGATTTTTAGCGGTTTTAGTAGCCATGGAAAACTTAAGTACCGCGATTGTCATTTTTATTATCTGGTTTGGCATGTGCTTTGTTTCGGCAAAGAAAAAATGGTGGTATGTCGGTGTGTTTCTTGCCGCTGCTGCATTGGTGGCGATTTATATATCATTTGGTGCGGGATTCCGTTCTGACCGTATTGAAGTGTGGCGGAATGTAGAGGGAACCGAAAAAGGATATCAGATTTTACAGGGATTATACGCCATTGCTTCCGGCGGTTTATTTGGAACCGGACTTGGTGAAAGTATGCAGAAACTCGGATTTATTCCGGAATCGCATAACGATATGATTTTTTCTATTATATGTGAAGAACTTGGTCTGTTTGGTGCAGTTTTAATAATATTTCTTTTCCTTTTATTATTGTGGAGAATGATGGAGATTGCGCAGAATGCACCAGATGATGAAGGTATGTTTCTTGTCAGCGGCATTATGGGACACATTGGTATTCAGGTGTTGTTAAATATTGCCGTTGTCACAAATACTATCCCCAATACAGGAATCAGTCTTCCATTTATCAGCTATGGCGGTTCTTCTATTTTATTTTTGATGACAGAAATGGGCATTGTTTTTCGCGTATCATCTGAGTCAAAAGAGGCACAATAAAAATGAAGAACATATGATACTATAAGAAGGCAATGTCTTCTTAGAAGGAGGGAATCAGTGGCATATCTGGAAATTAGGCAGACAGGTCCGCTTTCGGGCACTTATCGTGTGCAGGGGTCAAAAAATGCAGTCCTTCCAATGCTGGCAGCCACACTTT
>ERZ827440.4233-NODE-4233-length-9895-cov-85.138415_pt1 | contig 9895 bp, 9 predicted proteins | sample MGYA00519774_ERZ827440 | MGnify/ENA primary metagenome ERZ827440 (study PRJEB31778, sample SAMEA3449302) | human gut metagenome | biome: human gut; feature: human-associated habitat; material: faeces | place: United Kingdom | collected 2010/2012 ... | reverse complement strand
CGGTACAGCCCCAATATTTACTTCTGTGGTTTCTCTTCGAAAATAATTGAATAGATCCATTAGTTCGTTTTATATTCAAACTTCACTTCTTTCAGTTCTTCGTTCGCTTTTACGATTTTCTTTTTCAAACCTTCCTTGTAAGCAGCAAAAGCTTCCGCCAACTTTTCATCACTCAATGCAAGCATCTGGATAGCCAGGATAGCAGCATTCATTGCTCCGTTAATAGCCACAGTAGCCACTGGGATTCCCGGAGGCATCTGAATAATCGAATAGAGGGCATCTACACCGTCAAGCACGGAACCTTTAACGGGCACTCCGATCACCGGAAGTGTAGTGTTGGCCGCAATCACACCGGGAAGGGCGGCAGCCATTCCGGCAGCAGCGATAATTACTTTAATGCCACGGTTGCGGGCATTCTTCGCAAACTCTTCCACAGCCTCCGGCGTGCGGTGAGCAGACAGAGCGTTCATTTCGAACGGTACATGCATATCATTCAGCAGTTGTGCCGCCTTTTCCATAACAGGAAGGTCGGACGTACTGCCCATGATGATACTTACAATTGGAGTCATGTTAATTACTATTTACCAGTTACAAATTACAGTTTTACAGTGACGGGACTTTTATCCGTTTACTACTGCTTTATATGCTTCCGCATCCAGCAAGTCTTCCACTGCTTTAATATCTTCAGGCTTCACCTTAATCAGCCAGCCTTCACCGTACGGGTCTTTATTAACCAGTTCCGGATTTTCTTCCAACGCTTCATTCAGTTCGATCACTTCACCGGCCACCGGCAAGAAAAGATCGGAAATTGTTTTCACTACTTCGATAGTACCGAATACCTCACCGGCTTCCAACGTTTCACCGACAGTAGGGATGTCTACAAATACAATATCGCCCAACTGTTCTTGTGCATAGTCTGTGATACCAACATAAGCAATGTCTCCTTCTACGCGAATCCATTCGTGTTCGTTCGTGTACTTCAAATTCTGTGGAAAGTTCATAATAATTAGTTTTTAGGATTTATACTGTTGTTAAAATAAAAATACTCGAAATAAAAGGTTACTCACCGGATGAAGCACCAGCAGAGCAGCTACCAGACCGACCGTAAAGCCGGAAAGTACCTCACCCAATGTATGATGTCCCAGAATAATCCGTGCGGAACCCAGTATACCTGCAATCAGGATAAACAGGCACAACCATGCTACGGGATTATAACCGAACAACGCACTGAAAGAGACCAGTCCTCCGATCACTCCACCTATTCCTGCCATATGCTCGCTCAGTTTCCATTTCAGGTTGACGGCAATACAAATGACAGAAACTACCAGAGATGCCAGAATAATGCCTGTCATATACCAGGGGATATTCAGCTTGCGCATCATCAGCAGGCAGAATACATACGAGATGATAGTCAGCAGGATAGGTACATAGCGTTTCTTACGTTCGCTCAATTCCTGACGGGCGAAGCCATTAATCTTACGAAACAGGAAGATAGTAATGGTAGGCGTCAGTATGGTAAAGCAATAAACAATTCCCAACACAATCAACTTATATTGTATCGGCATGATACGAAGATAAGAAAAAAGGAATAACACCAAAAACGACAAAAACGGAATCGAAAATGGAGTAAACACCATTGAGGTAACTCTCGCTACCCGCAACATGGTCTTATCCGCTATGATATGCTCTCTTTCTTTATCCACTCTTCTTTTTATTACTAGTTATTTATTACAAAATCTCAACTCTCATTTTCATGTTACTTCTTCCTATCACTTCCGAAGTCTCGCTACGGGAATGTTCAGTTGCTGACGATACTTGGCTACCGTCCGGCGGGCGATAGGGTATCCTTTTTCTTTTAAGATCTCCGCCAGTTCGTCATCTGTCAGCGGTTTCTTCTTGTCTTCGCTGTCGATGCACTCTTTCAGGATCTTGCGAATCTCACGGACAGACATTTCTTCGCCGTCTTCCGTTGTATATCCGTCAACGAAAAAGAATTTAAGCTGATAGATACCAAAATTCGTCTGCACATATTTACTGTTGCTCACACGGGAAATGGTAGATATATCCAGTCCGGTACGTTCAGCCACATCTTTCAGAATCATCGGTTTCAACAAAGATTCGTCTCCTTCGAGGAAGAAGGGACGTTGCAGGTCGATTATTGCCTGCATGGTAGTCATCAACGTATTCTGACGCTGTTTGATAGCATCAATGAACCCTTGTGCCGCATCCATTTTCTGCTTGAGGAACATCATGGCTTCTTTTGATTCCTTTGTCTGGTTGAACTTATTTTTAGTATGTTCTTCCACCATTTCTGTGAAGTCACGGCTCATACGAAGCTCGGGAACATTACGGTTATTGAGACTGACATTGATTGTTCCGTCATCGTATGTTTCCACGATGAAATCGGGAATGATCTGCTGGAGGTTTCTCCCGATAGTTTCTCCCAAAGAGGCACCGGGACGCGGGTTCAACTTGGTGATTTCGCTGATAACCTCATTGAACGTATCTTCGTCGACATCCAGTTTCCTGATGATTTTCTCCCAATGCTTGCGGGTGAATTCTTCATAATAGTCTCTGATAACACGTTCTTCGAGTTCCAATATAGGGTTGGGGGTCCGTTCTTCATCCTTCTTCCGGCAGATCTGTAACAACAGGCATTCCTGGAGAGTACGGGCACCGATTCCTGCGGGATCAAAGTCCTGCAAGATGCACAATGCTTCTTCCAGTTCTTCCTCGGTGGATTCTACTCCGGCATAGATGGCCAGTTCGTCACAAATGCTTTCAAGTGATTTGCGGAGCAGTCCGTCGTCGTCTAATGAACCGATGAGGTATTCCACCAGTTCACTCTGATGTTCTGTCAGATTGCGTTCACCGAGTTGCTCCTTCAATATTTCATAAAAGGAGGTAGATTCGGAGAAGGGAATATTTTCCGGCTGATCATCTTGCGAACGATTGTTCTCTTGCAGTTTATAGTCGGGAATATCGTCCTCGGTGAGGTAATCATTCAAAGAATCATAGTCGGTGGATGCATTATCCATGCCATCTTCAGAACCTTCAACATCGGAATATTCGTCCGCTGCGGATTCTTCTCTTCCTTCTTCGAGTGCCGGATTTTCCAATAGTTCAGCATGGATACGATCTTCCAGTTCTACTGCGGGAAGCTCCAACAGTTTCACGACCAGAATCTGCTGGGGCGAGAGCGTTTGTACCTGCTGTTGCGCCTGCGATTGTATTTGACGGGAACCTTGTGCCATATTCGTTTTTGCTTTCTACTGTTTCTCGCTACAAAAGTAACTTTTTAACTAGAGATTACACAGATTAGGGAGATAATTTTTAATCCTATAACACAAAAATCGTTATCTTTGTTGCACGAACTTAAAAATTAAGACAGTATGTTTGCCAAAGAAACGTATATGCAGCGCAGAGCCCTGCTAAAAAAGAATTTAGGCTCCGGAGTTTTGTTATTTCTGGGAAATGACGAGTGCGGACTGAATTATGAGGATAACACATTCCGTTATCGTCAGGATTCTACATTCCTTTATTACTTCGGACTTTCATGCGCCGGACTTTCGGCAATTATTGATATTGATGAGGACAAAGAAATCATTTTTGGTGATGAACTGTCTATTGACGCTATCGTATGGATGGGATCGCAGCCTACGCTACGCGAAAAATGCGAACGTGTAGGAGTAAAAGATATAATGCCTTCGGCCGACATCGTCGGTTATCTGCATAAATGTGTGCAGAAAGGAAAGGCGATTCATTATCTGCCTCCTTACCGCCCCGAACATAAACTGAAGCTAATGGATTGGCTGGGCATACCGCCTGCACGTCAGGAAGGCTCGGTGCCTTTTATCCGTGCCGTAATCGCACAACGTAATTATAAATCTGCGGAAGAAATCGTAGAAATAGAAAAGGCGTGCGACGTGACGGCCGATATGCATATCACAGCGATGAAGGTACTCCGCCCGGGTATGTACGAGTATGAAGTGGTAGCCGAAATGAACCGGGTAGCGCAAGCTAACAACTGCGAACTTTCTTTTGCCACTATCGCTACTATTAACGGACAGACGCTGCACAATCATTATCACGGCAATCTCGTGAAACCGGGTGATTTGTTCCTGATTGATGCGGGTGCGGAAATTGAATCGGGCTATGCCGGCGATATGTCGTCCACGGTTCCTGCTGACAAAAAGTTTACTACCCGTCAACGCGAAGTTTACGAAATACAGAATGCCATGCATCTGGAATCGGTCAAAGCGCTACGTCCGGGCATTCCCTACATGGAAGTTTATGAATTGTCCGCCCGTGTAATGGTAGAAGGAATGAAGGCACTGGGGCTGATGAAAGGAAATGCAGAAGACGCCGTGCGCGAGGGTGCTCATGCGTTGTTTTATCCGCACGGATTAGGTCATATGATGGGACTGGATGTTCATGATATGGAAAACTTGGGTGAAATCTGGGTAGGATATAACGGACAACCGAAAAGCACGCAGTTCGGACGTAAATCACAACGTCTCGCCATTCCGTTGGAACCGGGATTTGTGCATACGGTAGAACCGGGTATCTATTTCATTCCCGAATTGATAGATATGTGGAAGGCGGAAAAGAAGTTTGCCGATTTCATCAACTACGAAAAAGTGGAAACTTACAAGGATTTCGGTGGTATCCGCAACGAAGAAGACTACCTGATTACGGAAACTGGTGCCCGCAGATTGGGTAAGAAAATCCCTCTGACTCCGGACGAAGTGGAAGCTTTACGATAAGCAAAAAATTAATCGCATTAACACTGGCTTCTCAGACAACCACTAGAATGACGGAAGTTTTTCATTAATACCGGAAAACCTCCGTCATTTTTATAGGAGTGCCCAAATGAACAGTTTCATAAAGAAACGACCTTTATTCGTCCCAATCGGATAAAGGCAACGTCTTTTTACCGTACCATTTCATCCATGCATAAGATTTTCTTTTTCTTAAATAAAGCGTATCACCACAATTTTCTACCGCTTCCCAGTTGAATACAGAATGAGAACGGAATGCTTTTTCCAACCAATAAAGTATGTCATAGGTAACGAAAGGAACTATCATCCACCACCACGAAAGCCACAAAGACAAAATTAATGCCGGAGCTAAAGTCAAAAAGAAACATTCCCAATATTGCCTTGCATGTATCCGTAATTCCATATCTTCCCAAACTTCTAAATATTTATATCGGGTAAAGAAAAGCCCGCCTACCATAAAATAATGCTTCTTTTTCCCTAAGAACCATTTTGCCAAAAGATTATTATAAAAAATCATATTCCCGTTTTTTTGTTGTATGTAATATCTTCATAACAGAATAAATACCCAAAGGTTCATTTATTCAAGTGCCATATAACAGTTATTGACCCTCTCGTCTGAATAATTCCAACGAATTTAATTATTGCTGTTTCGTATTCCAACCTATCTGACCCTAACAGACAGGTTGGGATAATTACGCAAAGTAAATTGAAAAAACGAATATATCCTAATTTTCCTACTTAATATTTAAAGCTGCTTCCTCCTAAAAATTCCCGAAGCAAAGAAGTCGGTGGTATTTCTTTGTCTTGAACCGGAACAAAATATTTGATGAATTTCAACAAACGATAGGCTTCGCAGTATTCCGGGCAATTACGCGGAACTCCCATTAATATAGGTTCAGCGTGCAGGCGGAGCACTGCAAACTCAAAAAGAAGAGCTGAATTGAACATTACATCTGCATTTTCCTGATAAGGGAATATCCACTTATCTTCACCGGCACGCACACTAGGCCAACGTGAAATAGTTTCACGGGCAGAATAGCCCCGATAATTGAAATCACGGATAATACGACGCAACAGACGATTGTCGGTAGTAGGAATCCAGTTGTGGTCGTCTAGAGAGATAGTGGTCAATGCCGATACATAAATCTTAAATTTACGTTCGGCAGGAATATGTGGCGTCAACTCCGGATTCAAGGCATGAATACCTTCCAATATCAGAATCGTGTTATCTTCAATTTTCAGTTTATCACCTTTAAATTCTTTCTTGCCGAGAGCAAAATTAAAGCGGGGAAGTTCTACTTCTTCACCACGCAGCAAGGCTTGCAGCTGTTGGTTGAACAGCTCGAGGTCGAGCGCGTAAAGCGATTCATAATCATAGTTTCCGTTTTCATCCAAAGGAGTATCCTCACGGTCTACGAAATAATTATCGAGAGAGATAGGAAAAGGTTTCAACCCATTTGTCATCAACTGGATTGAAAGCCGCTTGCTGAAAGTGGTCTTTCCGGAAGAAGACGGTCCGGCAATCAGTACCAGTTTCACTCGGTTACCGTTTTCGCCACGATGAAAAATGGTATCGGCAATCTGGGCTATCTTCTTTTCCTGCAATGCCTCAGCAACGTTAATCAAATCTGTTGCATGGCCTTCTTCGCAAGCGAGGTTGAAATCGCCTGCATTGTTGAGTCCCATGATATAGCTCCAGTTCAGATATTCTTTAAAGACGTCCAACATCTTTTCCTGCTTTACAACGTCTTCCAGCACTTCGGGATTCTCGCGGCTGGGAATACGCAGCAATAGTCCATCGTAATACTTCACGATGTCAAACAGTTTAAGATAGCCGGTGCTGGGCAACAGGTTGCCATAATAGTAATCGACCGTATCGCCCAACGTATAATAATAGGTATAGAGGGAACCGGAAGTTTCGAGCAACCGGACTTTATCATTCATACCCCGTTCGCTGAAAATACGTACAGCTTCGGCTGTATGGCATTCGATACGATGATAGGGTATATTTTCTGCAATAATCTCCTGCATACGTTGCTTGATGCGTTTCACATCCTCCAATTCAATAGGACGCCCGATACGCAGATTACAGAAATAACCTTTCGAAACGGGATGTTCTACAAACAGCTTGCCCTCGGGAAACAATTCCGTGACCGCCTTAAACAGTACAAAACAGAGCGAACGGACATAGGTACGCATACCGGACTGGTCTCTCACGTCCAGAAACTCTATATCCTTATTATTATATACCCTAAAATTAAGTCCCTCAGAGCGGTTATTGACTTTAGCACTAACCACTTGATAAGGAAAATTAAGATTAAAACCGTAATAAATATCCAAAAGTGAGCTCCCGATGGGGAATTCTTTAGAAATATTGTTATTTTTGCAACATATTTGTAACATCTGTTTCATCGAGTTCGTTAAAAGGTGAATAATTTGGGACTAATATACTTATAATCAGACTGAGAACAAATAACCATTAACAATATTATAGATGGAATATTCTTTTTATGATTTTTTAAAGTTCATAGGTTCATTAGGGCTCTTCCTGTACGGAATGAAGATAATGAGTGAGGGCTTGCAAAAGGTCGCGGGTGACAGACTACGAAGTATCTTGACGGCAATGACTACCAACAGGGTAACGGGAGTTTTAACAGGTGTGTTAATCACAGCCCTTATCCAATCTTCTTCAGCAACGACGGTAATGGTCGTGAGTTTCGTGAATGCCGGGTTACTCACTCTCGCTGAATCTATCAGTGTCATCATGGGTGCCAATATCGGTACTACGGTCACTGCCTGGATTATCTCAATTTTCGGATTTAAGGTTGATATGGCCGCATTTGCCCTTCCTCTTTTGGCCATTGCCCTTCCGCTCATCTTCTCCGGCAAAAGCAACCGTAAGTCTGTCGGTGAATTCATTTTCGGTTTTTCTTTCCTCTTCATGGGACTTTCTTACCTGAAAGCGAATGCTCCCGACCTGAATGCCAACCCGGAAATGCTTGCCTTTGTACAGAACTACACGGACATGGGATTCTTCTCTATCCTCCTGTTCTTATTCATCGGTACGATACTGACTATGATTGTGCAGGCTTCAGCCGCGACAATGGCAATCACACTGATTATGTGTGCCAACGGCTGGATCAGCCTGGAGCTGGGAGCAGCCCTCGTACTGGGAGAAAATATCGGAACTACGATCACCGCCAATCTTGCCGCATTAACAGCCAATACACAGGCTAAACGGGCAGCATTGGCGCATTTTGTTTTTAATGTGTTCGGTGTTATCTGGGTATTGATTATCTTCCACCCGTTCATGCAGTTGGTTAACTGGGTAGTAGATACTTTCTTCCAGACAAGTAATCCGGAAGTTGCTATCTCTTACAAACTGTCCGCCTTCCACTCTATTTTCAATATCTGCAACGTATGTATCCTGATATGGGGTGTGAAGTTAATTGAACGTACCGTATGCGCTTTAATCCACCCGAAGGAAGAAGACGAAGAACCAAGACTGCGGTTCATTACAGGCGGTATGCTTTCTACGGCAGAACTTTCCATCCTTCAGGCACGTAAGGAAATTCATTTATTCGCTGAACGTACCCACCGTATGTTCGGCATGGTGCAAGATTTGCTGCATACGGAAAAGGATGATGATTTCAATAAGTTGTTCAGCCGGATAGAGAAATACGAGAATATCAGCGACAACATGGAACTGGAGATAGCCAACTACCTGAATCAAGTATCAGAGGGTCGTTTGAGTTCTGAAAGTAAGTTACAGATACGCGCCATGTTGCGTGAAGTGACGGAAATTGAAAGTATCGGGGACAGTTGTTACAACTTGGCACGTACGATTAACCGGAAACGCCAGACAAATCAAGACTTCACCGAAAAGCAATATGAGCATATCCATTTTATGATGAAGCTGACGAACGACGCTCTTGCACAAATGATTGTGGTAGTAGAGAAACCGGAACATCAGAGTATTGATATCAACAAGTCTTTCAATATCGAAAACGAAATCAATAATTACCGCAACCAATTGAAGAATCAGAACATCTTGGATGTAAACAACAAGGAATATGATTATCAAATGGGAGTTTACTATATGGATATTATCGCCGAATGTGAGAAACTGGGTGATTATATAGTAAATGTGGTAGAAGCCAGCAGTGATGTAAAAGAAAAGAAAGCTTCCTAAATAGGAAAAATAAAGAATAGAAAAAGGAGAAGCAGTTATGTACTAATGCATCTGCTTCTCCTTTTTCTTTATCAATTATTTTGTATTTACTCACTATTTATTATAGACATAGGATTCTGCCAGTCGCCAGAATAAAGTAGATTCCGGGACGGTAGTTGTCCGAAGTACCTTTTGCGAACTGCCTTCCGAGGGATTGATATTAGCAAAAATATTCCACCCTTTATTAAAGGAACACTCGCTATAATAATAAGATTTATCACTGCCGGTCAATATGAAGGGGCGGTCGGCATACTGATAACTCACCAATGTTGCTTTTTCCGCAGACGATCCATTGCCGGACCAATTGGAAAGTGCTATTCGTCCTACCCTCGTATCGCCATTAAAAACAAAAAAGTCTCCCAATGTTGCTACAAGCGCATCACCGTCATTTGAGGTTCCAGTCCAATAACCAGCCATATCACCATTCCGCCGATCTACTTTCTGAAGTCTTTCCGAAGGGAAAGTAGCAGGAAGTGTCATTACAATTTGCCCGTTTTCATAAGGGAATATAAGAGTTTCAATCACTTGCCAGTCCAAGCCGGTCACTTTTACCTCCACCCGGTCGAATGTAAAATTTTTCGGCATATTCTGTATGTCTTTGACTATTATCGTACTATAATCAGGAACATCAGGAGCAGGTAGTTCTTCTTCATTCTCATTATCACTACAACCAGCTATTAAAAGCCCGAACATCAACAAAAAAGAGATAACAGGATATAAGAGGAAGTTAGAACTGGTAGTTGCCTTGTTATGCATAATTCTATATTTTTGCATCAAAGATACTACATTTATAATCAGCATTATATTTTTATTCAAAAAAATAAAAATAGGAGGTGTGTCAAAATGCGCACCTTCTTTTTTTTAAGCACAAAGCCCCGACTTT
>ERZ827440.4231-NODE-4231-length-9900-cov-2.979990_pt1 | contig 9900 bp, 8 predicted proteins | sample MGYA00519774_ERZ827440 | MGnify/ENA primary metagenome ERZ827440 (study PRJEB31778, sample SAMEA3449302) | human gut metagenome | biome: human gut; feature: human-associated habitat; material: faeces | place: United Kingdom | collected 2010/2012 ... | reverse complement strand
ACCGTCAAATGATTCTTCTTAAGAAGTTCTTCAATATCATATCGATCTAATAATTCTTTCTTCACTCCATAATTAAATACCTTCATATCAGAATTCCCATAGAATCGTGCAATCTTTTCTCCGAATCCTCCTTCTAAAAATCCATCTTCTAATGTAATAACTACATCATGATCTTTCTTTAGATCTTCTAATAATACTTCATCAATTCCAGTAATATAATATGGATTTATCACAGTTGCTTTTGTTCCTGTCTTTTCTTCTACTGCTTTTGCAACTTCACATCCCATATTGTAGAATGTTCCAAGTCCAATGACTGCAACTTTGCTTCCTTTTTCTGTGACTTCATATTTGTTTAACTGACTGAAATCTTTTGTTATTTTTTTACCGTCAGAGATCATTTCTCCACCTGGAAGTTTGATCGCGACTGGATATTGATCCTGATCGATACTCCAGTCCAACATTGCCAGATATTCTTCTTTTGTTGTTGGTGCGAGGTATACTAAGTTTGGAATATTGCTCATCATTGGAATATCCTGTAATCCAAGATGAGTAACATCATTCATTCCATAAACAGATCCCCAGAAAGTCACGATCGTTGCTGCATTGCTATCGATGCACAGATCCTGTGTGATCTGGTCGTAAGTTCTCTGTACAAATGTTGAATATACTCCATAAACCGGTTTTCCACCACCTGCTGCGATTCCTGCCGCCATTGCCATTGCTGTTTCTTCCGCGATCCCAACATCGATAAACTGTTTTCCAGCTTCCTTACGTTTATCTTCTGTAAATCCCATAACTGTTGGTGTTGCAGAAGTGATCGCTACAACCTTCTTGTCTTCTTTCATTTTCTTTAACAGGTATTGTGCTGTTACACTTGAGAAATCCTCACCATCAAAAGAATCTAAAGGCTTTCCTGTTTCCACATCAAATGGCGCACAGTAATGCCAGTCTTCTTTATGTTCCTCAGCTAATTTATATCCTTTTCCTTTTTGCGTATTAATATGAACGACAACTGCTTTTTTTGTATCTTTGACCTGTTTGAATGCTTCGATCAGATCAGCGACTTTATTTCCTTCTTTGACATAAATGTAATCTAATCCCATGGCTTTGAATAGATTGCATTTAGATTCTCCGTTTGTTTCACGAAGCGCTTTTAGATTCTCATATAATCCACCGTGGTTTTCTGCGATCGACATATCGTTATCATTAACTACAATGATCAGATTTCCACCTAATTCTGCGGCATAATCAAGACCTTCTAATGCTTCCCCTCCACTTAAAGATCCATCTCCGATCACTGCGATCACATTTCCATTTTCTTCTTTTAGGTCTCTTGCTTTGGCAAGTCCAAGTGCAAGACTTATAGAAGTTGATGTATGCCCAATTGTGAAATGATCATGCTCACTTTCTCCTGGATTACTGTATCCTGATACATCATCATAATGTTCTTCATATAGGAATGCATCCTTACGTCCAGTCAACATTTTGTGTGGATAAGATTGATGGGAAACATCATATACGATCTTGTCTTTTGGCGATTCAAATACATAATGCATGGCGATCGTTGCTTCTACCATACCGAAATTCGGTCCAAAATGACCTCCATGCTTACTTAATTTTTTTAATAATGCATCACGAATTTCTTCTGCAAGTACATTTAACTGATCCTCGGATAATTTCTTGACATCTTCTGGACCATTAATATTTTCAATATACATCTATTTTTCTCCTTGTCTGGTTTCTTGTAAATACACTAGCAATAGTGTATGATATTTATATCATACAACCTAAAGTTAACTTTAGGTCAAGAATATTTTTGAAAGAAGGTTTTTCTATGTACACGATCGGTCAAGTCTCTACAATGTTTGATCTTCCTGTTTCTACCTTAAGGTATTATGACAAGGAAGGCTTTTTCCCTAATCTGGAACGTAAGGGAAATATCCGTTATTTCAGCGATAATGAATTAGAAGCACTTCGTATCATTGAATGTCTGAAGAAATCCGGTCTTGAGATAAAAGATATAAAGCAATTTTTTATCTGGGTATCTGAAGGCAGCTCCAGCTATGAAAAAAGGAAAGAATTATTTGAAGCCAGAAAATCAGCTGTTGAAACTGAAATCCAGGAACTTCAAAAAACTCTTTCTCTCTTAAAATTCAAGTGCTGGTATTATGAAACAGCACTGAAAGACGGTAATGAAGATGCTATAAATGCCATGTTGCCTGATAAACTTCCTGAAAACATACAAAAACTATATAACGAAGGTCATAAATAATTTTTTTGCCCTAAAACTATTCGAAATAACAATTTAATGTTAAAATAAAGACAAGGAAATGTTAAAAATGAGAGGTGATATTTTGAAAAAGAAACTTATGGTACTTTGTGCTGTCGCAATTATAATCAGTACATGCTTGTCTGGGTGTAAGATGAATTCTGGAAAAATCCGCTTTGGTTCTGCTGGAATCGGTGGTACTTACCAGATTTTTGGTGATACTTTTGCCAACCTTATCTCATCTAAGAGTAAAAAATATAACATTGAAGTAAAAACAACTGCAGGTTCTGCTGCAAATCTTCGTCTGTTATCTAAAGATTACATTCAGATGGCTGTTGCCCAAATGGATTTGATCAATGATGCTTATAACCGCACTGGTATTTTTGAAAATGATAAGAAATATCAGGGATATCGTGCTGTTGCTTCCCTTTATACAGAAGCCTGTCAGATTGTGGTTCCTGCGGATTCAGACATTCAGTCTATGGATGATCTAGAAGGGAAAAAGGTCTGCATTGGTGAAGAAGAATCTGGAACTGAACAGAATGCGTTGCAGATTTTAAATGCTTATGGATTAAACGAAAGACTTGTTGATACTGTAAATCTGAATTATACAGATGCCGCCAAGAAATTAAAATCTGGCGATATTGATGCATTTTTCTGTACCGCAGGTGTTCAGACGACTGTGATCAATGAGCTGTCAAAACAGTGTAAGATTCGTCTGGTCAGTCTTGATCAAAAAGGGGTTTCTCGTCTGAAGAAATCTTATAAATTTTACACAGAATATACAATACCTGCAGGTACATATGTAAATCAGACTAAAGAAATTAAAACTGTTGGTGTCAAAGCTGTTCTTCTTGCAAGTGATAAACTTTCCGAAGATACTGTCAAAGACATTACACAGATTCTGTTTAAGAATCAACAGCAGATTCAGTATGCACTACCTGTAGATATTTCTCTTGATGAGACAACTGCCGTTGATGGTATCACGATTCCATTCCATGACGGTGCTGCTGCCTATTATAAACAACATGGAATCACAGTAAATACAGAGAAAGGAAGCAATTAACCGCTGCGGTGTAAATAAATGACAATACAACTAGATATGTATCAGACGATCGCGGTTGCCGTAGTCGTTTTGATGTTAGGAAACTTTTTAAAACACAGGATTGCGATCTTAGAACGATTTTGTATTCCTGCACCTGTGATCGGCGGTGTGATCTTTGCAATCTTTACCTGTGTATGTTCGGTCTCAGCTGTCAGTCCTGCTGCCGCCAGAGCTGCCGTCATGACTTTTTCCTGCATCTCTGGTAATAATTCATATTCATATTTTCTGCAAAGGCTCATTAAATGTCTCAAGAATGTTTTATATTCTTCCTTAATCTCCGGATCCACATCCGTGGCTCTTTTTTCAATGATTTCAAGTTCTCTTTCGAGAACAAATACATCTCCTCCGGTCTGAGCTTTTACTTCTGCTACATGTTTCCCACACTCCATGCGTTTCAGAAACAGTGGTTTCATCTGTGTATCCACCGCATCAATACCTGCACGTACTTCTTCCAATGTCATAACTTTTTTCCTCTCTTACTATCAACATATACGATCGGCATACCAGAATATCTTCTATAATAAAGCTCCCTGTCTGTCCAGTTCTGCTCTGATCTTTCTTATATCTGCTTCGCCGTATTCTGCCTGTACATCGGCTGCCACTCCGGCCGAATGTCCGGTGGCAAAACAGGTTCCCATAACCCTTACTGCCGCAAATGCTGCTCCATCTGCAGATATCATCCTTCCGGCCGCATACAGATTCCCGATATTATCTGACTGCAAAGCCCCAAGTGGTATATCGAACCAGCTTTCTTCTTTTACATCCATATATGTTGCCATCTTATCTGTATCTTTGTGGATCTCCGGCTTCCATCCGCCTCTTGCCACACCATCTTCACATTTTTTTCTGTTCAGTACATCTTCCGCTTTTATCATCGACTTTCCTTTGATCCTTCTTGTCTCACGGAAACCGATAGACGGACCGATCATCGTCAGTTCACATTGCTCCATCCCCTTAAGATATCTGCGGAATGCCTCTACATAATACAACACCTGTCTTCTGGTGTCCAGTTCCATCTTCGTAAGTTCCTGACTGCTAAGCCCGGTCGGCATAACACTTGGAAGTAATACTGCTACCTGATTCGATCCTTCTCTTTTAAGAATAAATCCTTTTTCTCGCGTGAGATGCTGGATTCCTGCTTTTTTTGCCTTGATCACGGCCTGTTCTACAGCTTCCGGAGTCAGATCACAGGATATATCAACGCCACTTAACCGAAATGGAAGAGTTGCAGCCTGTACATTTCCCTCTTCATCCCGCCAGACGTATTCTCAATGATACAGAGCAGTTAAAATACAGCATGTTAAAATACAGTTCTTTGCAAACAGGAACTCTGAAACTAGGCATGTTATGGATTGGAGGTTATCTGAATCTTCCACAGCTGATCACGGATTATCATGACCGACATCCACTTGTCACCTGCCATCTTGATGTAGAAGGAAGCAAAACACTGTTTCATATACTTAAAGCAAGAGATTTGCATGCAATCTTCATCATCGGTTCTGAAAAACAGCTGCTAAACCAGTCAGTCTGATATTGTAATACAGCTTGCCTCCAACAATCTGGCCATTGGATTTTCTTCAAACTCAATTGCAGTCCGGTTAAAGAATCCGGGATGTAAGATCGTGCCGCTTGAAGTTACTTTATCAAGACCGATCTACTATGTAACACACAAAGATATGCTGAATTATCCGACCGTTCATTCCTTTACAGACTTTATAAAAGACAGATTTCAGCCAGATAAACCAATACCGTAAAATGACTTGCGGATTTCTCTCTTCACCAGTTATAATAAACAGGAGAAAATCAATCTTTGGGGGATTATTATGATAAAAACATTGTTCAAACACATTTCAAAATACTACAAGGACACTTTTGTCCTGGCCATCGCAGGTGTTGCTGTCGGCGTCCTTGTCGGACTCGTTGATGCAGCATTCGGGCTGGGACTTAATGCCTGTACCGCTATCCGGACGAAATACTTCTGGTATCTGATCTGGTTCCTGCCTCTTGGCGGTGTCTTCATCTGGTTCATCTATCACCAGTTTGGCAAATCTGTCGCCAATGGTATGAAGATGGTATTCCATGTAGGACTTGGTAAGAACAGTAAGCTTCCGATCCGCATGGTACCGCTTGCCGTGATTGGAACCTGGACAACGCATCTGTTCGGCGGAAGTGCAGGACGAGAAGGCGTTGCCGTACAGATCGGGGCTGCTGTTTCCAATAACGTTGGGCGTCTGGTCGATAAGACTATTGATATCGAAAACAGCCGGAAGATGTTCCTGATCACTGGTATGGCTGCCGGATTTTCCGGACTTTTCTGTACTCCGCTTGCTGCAATCTTTTTTGCACTGGAGGTATTGGTTGCCGGAAAGCTGGAATATCATGCTTTGATCCCAGCAACAGTAGCTTCCATCAGTGCAGCATTTACATCACGGGCGCTCGGACTTCGGAAATTTCATATTAATATACTGGAAACCCTGAACTATCATCCTTCTACGTACAACGCTGTTTTTCTTTTAAAACTGGCAGCTATGGGACTGTGCTTCGGTATCGTTGGTTCTTTATTTGCTCTGATTCTTCGGTATCTGCGTTTAAAATTCGCTTTCCGTTTTTCTTCGCCTGTAAAAAAGGTTCTGATTATGGGATCTGTTGTCGCAGTTCTTATGATGATCTTTCATCAGGGAAGATACTCCGGAACAGGCTCTAACCTGGTTGCTCTGTGCTTTGACGGTATTACAGACGATATATATGCTTATGACTGGATTCTTAAGATGGCTCTTACGATTCTGACACTTTCCTCCGGATTCATCGGCGGTGAAGTTGCACCTCTGTTTTCCATCGGTTCCTGCTTAGGATATGTACTTGGACCGGTATTCGGATTTGATCCGATGTTCGGTGCAGCTCTTGGATTCGCTTCCGTATTCTGCAGTGGATCAAATACTTTGCTTGCAGCTATCCTGGTCGGCGTGGAAAGTTTCGGATATAATATGCTCCCATTCTTTTCGGTTGTATGTTTTGTATCGTTTATCTTTAACTTTAATAATTCGATCTTTACAGCACAGAGAGTTGCATTTACACATCCTGTACGGCATCAGCGGTTGAAACAGCGGATTGCACCAAAGGGAAATTAACGTATTAGCATATACATAGTAGTTCCTGCAAGTAGCAATGTATCTTACATACTTTGTATCTACAGGACTTACCACTGGCAGCTCTTTACGAATGCATGGCAATAAAAAATAAGTGTACATTCTCCCACCGAAGAATTGTACACTTATTTTTATTTTCTTATTTCAATCTTAATTTCTTATAACACAACTTCCGTGTCTTTCAAAATCTATCACAGACTCCTATGCCACGATTGGCTTCAGTGCCTCAGCAAGCTTGTCCTTCTCAGCCTGTGCCTCAGCAAGATCATTACCAAGTGTTGTGTAGTAAATCTTAATCTTAGGCTCTGTTCCTGAAGGACGTACGATAACTGTCTCATTGTTCTCAAGCTTGTAAACTAATACATTTGCTGCAGGAAGTCCTGTTTCTTCTGTCTTAGTATAATCTGTTACTTCTGTTACCTTGTATCCAGCGATCTCTGCCGGTGCATTCTCACGCAGGTTCTGCATGATTCCAGACATCTTGTCCATTCCACTGAGTCCAGGGAATTCAAAGCTGTCGATCTTGTTGAGGTAACGTCCGTATTCTGCATAGATCTCTTCCAGTCTCTGTTTCAGAGAGCTGCCGATACTTCTGTAGTAAGCTGCCATCTCACAGATCAGCATAGATGCGATAACGGCATCTTTGTCACGTACATATGGTCCTGCAAGGTATCCGTAGCTTTCCTCAAATCCAAAGATGAATCTGTCTACTTCGCCTGCTGCCTCTAACTGTGCGATCTGGTCTCCGATCCATTTGAATCCTGTCAGTACGTTTCTTAATTCTACTCCGTAATGAGCTGCTACTGCATCAGCAAGTGGTGTAGATACGAGAGATTTTACTGCTACTGCTTTTTCAGGCATTGTACCTTTCTCGATACGTCCTGCACATATGTAATCCAGAAGAAGTACTCCGACTTCGTTACCGCTTACTAATTCATAAGATCCATCCGGGCACTTCATAGCGATACCTACACGGTCTGCATCTGGGTCAGTTGCAAGCATAAGGTCTGCATCTGACTCTTTTGCAAGGTTCAGTCCAAGCTCCAGTGCCTCAAAGATCTCTGGGTTTGGATAGCTGCATGTTGTAAAGTATCCATTTGGATATTCCTGCTCCGGAACGATTGTGATATCTGTGATTCCGATATCTTTTAATACCTGTGTTACAGGAACAAGACCTGATCCATTTAATGGGCTGTATACCAGTTTTAATCCGGCTGTCTTACACAGTCCTGGACGAACCTGACGGGATTCGATCGCATCATAGAGTGCTCTCTTGCAGTCATCTCCTACAAATCTGATCAGTCCTTCTTCTACACCTTCTGCAAATGACATATATTTTGCTCCGGTCAGAACGTCTGTCTTCTGGATCTCTTCGTATACGATTGCAGCCGCATCGTCTGTCATCTGACATCCGTCCGGTCCGTATGCTTTATATCCGTTGTATTTTGCCGGGTTATGAGAAGCTGTTACCATAACACCTGCATTACAGTTATAATAACGTGTTGCAAATGAAAGTGCTGGTACAGGCATCAGTGCATCGTAGATTCTTACTTTGATCCCATTTGCTGCAAGTACACCTGCTGCTGTCTTGGCAAATACATCACTCTTTAAACGGCTGTCATAACTGATTGCTACAGTCTGTGTTCCGCCCTGTGTCTTTACCCAGTTAGCCAGTCCCTGTGTTGCCTGACGTACTACATAAATATTCATACGGTTCGTTCCTGCTCCGAGCACTCCGCGAAGTCCGGCTGTTCCGAATTTCAGTGCTACCGCAAAACGTTCCTTGATCTCATCATCGTTACCCTCAATTTTTGACAATTCCGGCTTCAGATCTGCATCTTCAAGATCTGCTGCAAGCCAGCGTTTGTATTCTTCCTGATACATCTTTTATCACTCCTAGCTATTTCTTTTCGGGGTTTTTTGTATATTTTCACAACAAACCTATTAATAATATACCATTTTTTATACTTTCAGGCAATAAATGTACTGTAAATTATGTGAAAACTTTTCGTCATTTTTCTCAAAAATCAGAAAAAGGCGGAGGGCACATTTTCTGTGCTGTTTCCGTCTTTTTTCTGAAATTCCAAATTCTTTCTATTGATATGTTTTATTTATCTACCGACATCATATTTTCTACGATTGAACTTCCGACCTCATATACCATATTGGAATCTTTAAGCTGTACATAACGGTTATCACCATTTACATTTCCAACATAGACAGTACACGTCTTCTTATCCCCTGAAGTACTATCCTTATAAGTTGCCGTTACCGTAATCCGGTTTGCTTCATCCAGACCATATTTTGCAAGATCTTTTACATTATAATCTGCACACTGGGTAAGTGAGATGGTTCCCCATCCGCCTGCCAGTTCGGCCCGCTCTTTCTTTTTCTTATAAGTCGTAGTCTTACCGTTTTGTGTTACCTCTACCTTCTTAAGGTTTCCACTGCTGATCGATGGCAGTGTGTCGTTCTCCGTCAGAGATGACAGGTCGAATACAAGATCCGATACCAGTGTACCTGAGATGGTATACACCGCATCCGAATCCTCGATCATTGCATAATAATTGTCTCCGGCCGCATTACCAATCTGAATCGTTCCTTTGGTTCCGTCCTTTGCTGCGTAGGTAACAGTGTAATCCGGACTGTCCAGTCCATAGTCTGATTTTTCATCTGGATCACTTAACTTGCGGACTGCCGTAAGTCCTGTGATTTCTTTTGCCGTACTCTTGATCGTGCTCTGGTTCAGACGTACTCCGTCATCCTCATCGTATACCCATTCGCCATTCTCTTTGGTAAAGCTCATCTTACTTCCGCCGCTTTCATAGGCAAATGACTTCAGACTCTTTACATCTACCAGGCTGACTTTTTCTTTGTCTTCTTTTGCCTTCTTTTGCCTGTCACTGTGACTGTTCCATGCTTTCAGACCTCCGTACAGTACCAGCAGTACAGCAAGCACGACCACCATGATGAGCATTGTCTTTTTCTGTTTCATCAAAGTTCCCCTTTTCTGTCCATAAATATTCTTAATTTACGCTTTTCTTCTCTTCCACCAGCGCATGAATCCATAGATCAAAATTACAAGCGGAATTCCGAAGATTGTCAGGATGCTGATGATTCCCGCATGCTGCATCGTGTTGTTACTTACTTCCATGCTCTTTGCCTTGATTGCTACGTTCTTTGTCTTGTCAAAGTTCGCTGTCACCGCGTTCATGAACAGGTCCAGGTTCTCCAGTGTTGTATACGTATCTGTAATCTGCGAATCGACCATGCTTTCAGAAGAAATCACTGTCAGACGGCTGGTCTTTGTCGCATCAGACGAGCTGTCTTTGGAAGAACTGCTGTCGGACGAATCGTCGGATGTGATCTGCTCGGTTGCG
>ERZ827440.4228-NODE-4228-length-9906-cov-2.717389_pt1 | contig 9906 bp, 7 predicted proteins | sample MGYA00519774_ERZ827440 | MGnify/ENA primary metagenome ERZ827440 (study PRJEB31778, sample SAMEA3449302) | human gut metagenome | biome: human gut; feature: human-associated habitat; material: faeces | place: United Kingdom | collected 2010/2012 ... | reverse complement strand
CACTTGCTTCTTACTTTGTGATTCTTGTTTTTCTTTCAATTGTTGTTTTTGTTGCAATGCATCTTTGAACACTTGAAATTGCTTTTCATTTTTGCCATTGCTTTTGCCATGGGGGCAGGTTCTTTGCCCTCGTCATGGTAATTGATTAGCATTTTGTGGGTGTCGTCGCCGAGACGGCAGTGAATGTCATGGCTGTCTTTGAGGACACCGCGCAGGCCATCGTTTTGCACATGGTTCATAACATCATCAATTGAGGAAATGCCCATTTTGATGCCGGCATTGCATTCCCGTAATAATTTAACCGAATCATCTTCCATAAAAATACCTCCTTTGCGGTTGCTTTTCGTTAGTGTTTGCTGCAAAGGAGGAAATTATTCAAAAGAGATTAGTAAAAGAAAAGCTGCCACATGTTTGCCTATAATTTTCTATATAAATACTGTAATATAATTGTATTAGACTGTATGAGAAGAGGGTATCGATTGAAAAGAAGAAAAAAAGAGTCGGTTTTACTGTTTGCAGCGCTCTTTATTACCGGGATGCTTATTTATGCCGGCTTGGCAAATTGGGAGCGGTCACCGCATCTGTATGAGTATGACAAAAAAAGTCTGGCGAAAGAAATAAAAGCAGCAGATGCGAACCGTCAGGCGTCAAAGGAAGAGGATGCAGAATCCAAGACAAGAAAAGAGCCGAAAAAGCAGTGGAAGCGTCAGGAGAAAAAAGATAATTCCATAAAAAAACAAAATACATCAAAGGCAGATAAAAAGCAAACGGATGGAACGGGGGATGAGTCTGTTCCCGGGGGAAAAGACGGCGGAAGTGGTGTGCCGGATTTGCCGGATCAACAGGTGACAGAAGGTGATGGAGGACAGCAGCCGGAAGAAACGGTAGATGATGCCAAGGCGACACAAACGCCGAAACCTTCCGCAGAGCCGGATGATAATCCGAAAAATACGGAGAAGCCTGAGGAGACAGACCGTATTATTTCCCTTTCCTGCGAGTGGAGTGAAAAGGATAATCTTCTTTATGGTAAGGATATTTCCATGGATGGTATGAAGGTGACTGCCAAATATGAGTCCGGGAAAACAAGCCGGCTGGCTAAAGGAGCTTATGTGGTTCGCGGGTTGAACAATAACTCTGTTGGAAAGCATAACATGACAATTTCAAGCGGTGGAGCAGAGTGCCGGATTTCTTATACAATTAACAATTATACGAAATCTCTGACCTATTCATGGCCGACAAAAGATGAGTGTTATACAGAAGAAGATTTTTCGGATGGAGCACTTACCGTTCAGGTTTTGATGGCAGATGGAACCAAACAGGAAATTACCAAATATGAAATTACCGGATATAATGAAAAATTATTTGGCAAGCAGCAGACTTTCACAATTACATATAAAGATAAAGTAATTGACAAAACATTTACTGCTACCGGAACCTGTACATTTCATATGAGAAGTATGAGGATTCGCTGCTATTATTATCGTGATGAGTCGCTTACCGATTTGGCAGGAAGTTATTCGTATGCGGGAAATTATGATTATTACTCAGATGAGAGAGTAAGTTTAAATGCTTTTCGAAAAGATGATTTGCAGGATAAAGATACGATGTATAATAGTAAAAAATATGTTCTCAAATCAGTGGAGATGGAAGAGGCAGATGCAAGCGGTGTTTATGCCAAAAAAGCCACACCGTATCTTGTAAAAGAGCGATTCTTTTATGGAATTCGGATGACCAAAATATATGTGTTGTCTAATTAGCACACGTATTTTTGATAGAAAGAAAGAGAGGATGGATTTGTAAAAATGAAGAGAAAAAGAAATCAGTTATTTGTTACTGCATTGACGGCAGCAATGGCGGTTAGTCTGCTTTCACCGGCGGAGCCGGCTGCAGCAGCAAAAAAAGTGAAGTTTAATGTAAAAACATTGTCACTTACCGTAGGAAAGAAGAAGACACTAAAGATTAAAAATGTAAAGAAAAAAGCGAAATGGTCGATTAAATCGGGCAAGGATAAAATTAAATTGAAAAAGAAAAAGAAAAAGAAAGCAAGTGTTGTTGTCGCTGCAAAAAAAGCAGGATCAGCAAAAGTACAGGCAAAGGTTGGTAAAAAGAAGTATGTATGCAAGGTTGTTGTAAAAGCAAAAACAGTTAAAAATGGTACATCAGCAGGCACTAAAACAACAAATAAGCCGGCAGATACAAAAAATGCCACGAAAAATCCTTCGAACGGACAAAATAATGCAGCTACACAGCCAACAAACAATCCTTCGAAAGACAACCCATCAAAGGATAATCCTGCGAATCCGACAGCTACACCGGCGGCTGATCCGGATGTGCCAAAGAAAAATGAACAGGATGTGAAAAAATTACAGGCATTGATTCAGACTTTGAATCAAAAGGGCGCCGATATTTCGGCTAATTTAGATGACGAATCCGTTTATCATTGGAATAAAGAAGGACGTCTGACGGAAATCTACTGGGGCGAAAAGAAAATTATCGGTGCGGAAATGGCGGACTTTAATGAGTTTACAGCACTCGAAATTCTGGATATCAATAACAATAATATTTCCGGGACCTTTTATGTCGGAGATTTGGCAAATTTGAAGGAATTAAAATGTTACGGAAATAAGATTGATAAGTTGGTTTTGGACACAAATAAAAATTTGCAGGAGCTTGACTGCCATAATAATCAGATTTCGAATACGATACGCTTAAATGACAGCAAGAATCTGGAACGCCTTTATTGTTCGAATAACAAAATAACAGAACTTGATGTGTCCGGCTGTGATAAACTGCAGGATGTGGACTGCAGTAACAATCTTATGAGCAGCTTGAATGTTTCTGATTTGCCTTCATTAAAGAGTTTGAATTGCAGCCGCAATATGTTAAAAGATGACAACTTAATTTTGACAGGAAGTATCGGACTTATTAATTTGGATTGCTCATTAAACGGTACGAATTATGATTTTATTAATTTGAACTTAGCAGGTTTTACAAAACTGGAATCCCTGAACTGTTCTGAGCAGCCGGAAGATGGTGGTACTTCGGCAGATGATACGATGGAATTTGACATCTCGGCATGTACCGGTCTGAAGACTTTGAATTGCTCATATTGTTCGATTGAAACATTGGATGTTTCAAATTTGTCAAACCTCGAGACAATTGATGCTTCCGGATGTAATTTATCCGAAATCACATTGGATGGAGCGGTAAAACTTTCATCATTGAATATTAACTGCAACGAAATTACGGATTTGCATATTCCTGAGACAAATGAAATCAAAACACTTGATTGCAGTGAAAGTTTAGGAATTGAAACAATTAATTTTGCAGTATTAACAAAGTTAGAGTCATTGGATGTATCGGATTCTTATGTGCCGGAGCTTGATTTTTCAATCTGTCCGGATTTGCAGGTGTTAAATGCAATGAATACAGGTTTTGGTAATCCTGATGCTACAACAGATAATGAAGATTTACCAAATATTGATATTGATTTGAAGTCAAATGCTAAATTGAAAGACATTGATATGTCAATGGTTAATGTAAATGTACTTACTTTGCCGGAAAATGACATCGTTGCAAATCTTTCCGCTTCAAACAGTGCGGTTACGCAGATTGTGAATCTTGAGAAACAGTTAGGGCTGGAAACATTAAATATTGCCGGCACAGGAATTTCTGCGTTGGATTTATCAGCGAATACAAACTTGAAACAGGTTAGTTGTACAGAGAGCCAGAAGACCGGAATTACCGGAGTGGATGAGAGTATAATTTATATTGTTCCCGATGATTCCGACGATGGCGAAGACGGTAATGAAGATGGAGACGATGGAGAAGATGGCAATGAAGATGGAGACGTTGAATTAGAATAAGGGGTAAATATGGACGCAAAGGAAATTCAAGAAAAAATTGATATTCTTCAAAAGGAAGTTTCGACTGTTATCAAGGGAAAAGATGAGGTCATTCGAAAGGTGATAATGGCGATTTTAGCTTCCGGTCATGTGTTGTTGGAAGATGTTCCGGGGCTTGGAAAAACAACGCTTGCGAAAGCATTTTCCAAAGCACTTGGATTTGCAAACAAACGAATCCAGTTTACACCGGATACGATGCCGAGTGATATTGTAGGAATGTCAATTTATAATGAGCAGACAAATGCTTTTGAATATGTTGAGGGAGCAGCGGTGAATTGCAATCTTCTATTGGGAGATGAGATTAACCGTACTTCATCAAAAACACAGTCTGCATTGTTAGAGGCGATGGCAGAGGGTTGTGTCACAGTGGATGGTGTGACCCACCAGCTCCTTGAGCCATTTGTTGTTATGGCAACTCAGAATCCGGTTACCAGCGGCGGAACGCAGGCACTGCCTGATTCGCAGTTAGACCGATTTATGATTTGTTTGTCTATGGGATATCCGGACGCTGAGAGTCAGTTAGCTATTTTAAAAAATGTGTCTGACAGAGATTTGATTGAAAAGGTGCAGTCGGTTATGACGATCGAAGATATAAAGCAGGCCAAATCTTATGTGAAAAATATGCAGGTAAAGGATGAAATCCTTCGGTATATCATCTGCTTATGTGAGAAAACGAGAGAACATGAGCATGTGGAACTTGGCATTAGCCCGCGTGGCGTTGGGGCACTTGCAGAGATGGCAAAATCATTCGCATTGTGTGAGGGAAGAACGTATGTTGTACCGGATGATGTCCTTGCGATTTTTCCGGATGTATGTGCACACCGTTTAATTTTAAATACAAAGGCACGCAGGGAAAATGTAACAGCATATGAGATTTTGGAAGAAATTGCACAGCAGACTGAAAAGCCGAAACTGCTGAGAAAATAGCAAAAAACATAAATGGCAGACAACAAGGAAAGGAAGAGATTATGAGAGCAAAAATCGGGTACATGGCAATTCTTGTCTTAATGGGCTTTCTCTATTTATGGACTAATGTGGCCGTGACATTTTATCTGTTCTTTGGACTTTTGTTGTTTGCCATTTTGTCTTTTTTGCTTAATTGGTATGCAGCGAGACATTTGACAATGCATTTGCAGGTGAAGCAAGATTTGAATCAGGTAAGCACGATATTGATTTGTGTAAAAAATACAGGAATTATTCCCTGCTTCCGGGTGTCAATGAAAGGAACGATTGCAAACTGCCTGACAGATTCTTCCTTTTGTTTTAATCAGGAGTTATCAGTAGCACCGAAGCAGGAAAAAAAGGTGGAATTTGCTGTTGAAAGCTTCTATTGTGGAAGAATTGAAGTGGAAACAGACGAATTTATTGTTCGAGATTTTTTTGGTATCTTTGGGTGCCTCGTAAAAAATCACGAAGTGTTGGTTTATTATGTGTATCCGGATGGGGCGGATGAAGGTGAATATCATTTAGAAGAAATGACACCGGCAGCGCAGAATATGGAAAATCGTTATCTGCGCAGGAAAGGTAATGATATCACAGAAATACTCGATTTAAGAGACTATCAAAAGGGTGACAGCATTAAGACGATTCATTGGAAATTATCGAAAAAAATGGGGCATAAGATTGTCCGCGAATTGGATACGCCGGCAAATCAGGAAACAATAGTTTTGTTTGCACTATCGGATAGAAATATAGATAAGCCTTGGTATCGGGATTCGTTAGTGAAAATGATTAGTCAGGTGTCAAAGAATTTATTGGAAAATGATCAATTTTTTGATAGTGTAGTTTTTGAAAAAAAAGGGTTGTCTCATATGACATTTAGTGTAGAAGAGGGCTGCACAAGAGAACGATATGAGAGAACAATTTTAGATGGAAATATAAGTTTTATGCAGTCGTTTGTGGATGATTATCTGATGCATCACAATGTATTGCATAAATATTCACATATAATTTTGATTACGGATGACGAAATAACGGACTGGTGCATGGAAAATGCCAATGTCAGACAGGTTATGGTTTCGGCATCTTAATTGGGAAGAGGAAAGAACGTGGAGAATCAAGGATTTCGACTGGTAGAAGAGAAAAAACAGAAAAAAAGTTTTTTTGCCCTGATTTTATCGATATTTACCGTGGCGGGCATTCTTTTTTGTGTGCAGCAAATGTTTGTGGATACAAAATGGTGGTTTATTTCGATGGTTGTGTCCGTTCTTTGTTGTCTGGTTATATTTTCCACAAAAAGCACAAAAATTGTGTTGGTTTATTTTGTGTTGGGAATCCTTTTGCTTTTTGTATTCCGCACGATATGGATTTCCGGTGCACTGGATTTTGTAAATCAAGTGACTGCCGGATTTAATGCTGTGACCGGGGAATCAGTTTTCTATTTTGTTGTACCGAATTATATGAACAGAGAACTTGCTACGGTGGTATTCTTTTGTCTTACGGCGTGGTTTTTATCCGGATATTTGACAATTGCAATCAAAGGAAAACACTGGGTTCCTGTCCTTGTTTTCTGGGCAGCGCTTGTATCTTTGGCTGTATTTTTTGAAATGCCGTCTGCATGGTGTGTTGGTGCAATGGCTTTTTTGTCATTAGCAGGGATATATGCCCACTCGCATACGAAAGTAGATGAAGAAAAAAATTATTTGGCAGCATATTGCGGAATGGTTGTTATAGTGGCTGTTTTTATCTGTTTTACATGGAACCGGCAGCTTTATCACAAAAATGAAATCATAGCAGATTTGAAGGAAAATATAACAGAGGAAGCGAATGCGATACGATATGGGGAAAAAGATTTGCCGGAGGGAAAAATTAAAGAGGGAATTGCCTTGAGCGAGGAAAAACGCCTGACTGTCTTTGTAAGCGAAAAGGGCAAGTATTATTTGAAGGGATATGTAGGAAGTTAATATCATGAAAACCGGTGGGAACCATTAGAAGGAAAAGAATACGGGGAAAAATACGAGGGAATATTTAATCGGTACCGGTCGGATGGATTTCATCCACTTGCTCAGTTGTACAGTTACTGTGAGGCGGCAGGCCGCCAGCAAAACGGATTGGAAAAAGAGGAGAAAGAAGGAACGATTGTAGTTGAAAATATAGGGGCTTATGAGAGGTATCAGTATTTGCCTTACGGTGTGGATTTTTCGAGTATTCAGTCGTTGGATACCCTTTACCGGGATTTGAATTTGCAAAAAAAATTCTGGAGCAATCGTGAAGATGAAAAAAATACATACAAAATTTGCATGATAGATGAAGATTCTCTTTTGAAAACGGCGGGAGTTGACTGGCAGAAACAGACGATTACAGACGAAAAGGTGCGCGCCTATGCGGATATGGAAATGGATTATCGAAAGTTTGTAAAAAAACATTATCTTGCCCTTTCAAAAAAGGCCAAAGAAGAGGTTACACCGTATGTTCCTCAAAAGAAAGATAATTTGGTTTCGTATATTGAAAAAATTAGAAGCTCTTTAAAAAATGCGGGAAAAGAGAAAGGTGACTGGGATGCCCTGCAGTATGCTTCTCTTGGTACGCTTGCATTTCGTGCGGCGAATATCCCGGCGAGATATGTGGAGGGATATGAGGCAGTTACTTCCGATGAAAAAGATGCTAATGGAAATTACCGTGCGGACGTGACCGGGCAAAATGCGCATGCATGGGTGGAAATTTACTGTGATGGTGTGGGGTGGCTTCCCGTGGATGTGACACCGGGACATTATGATAAGATTACGGTGAAAGCAAAACAGCAGAAGAAAATAGAAAAACAGCAGACCTCAATTTCGCAGAAGGTTACGAAAAAGAAAGAAAAACCAAAACAAAATGAGGCACCGAACAAATACTTATCGTGGCAGCAAATCATTTTATGGATCGTAATTTGCATTTTTGCTGTAAGTTTTCTTTTCGCAGGAGTGCTTGCAATTCGCAGAAAGGCTATAGTCTACAAGCGTAGAAAAACACTTATGCAGGCAGATACGGCAGCGGATTACCGATTTATAATTTCATATTTGACCACGTTATTTGCCTATTTAAAACTTTCCGAAGAAGATTTTCCACGGGAGATACGAGAGGGCATGGAACGTTTTTGGTTTGATGAGAACGGTGAAATAACGGAGAAAGAGTTATCACAATTAAGAGAATATGGAAATGAAATTCAGAATACGATGTGGCAGGAATCTTCCTGCATTAAAAAATTAGTTCTTCGCTTCTGGCATTGTTTTGAATTTCCGTTCTGATAAGAAAACCGAGGGATTAAATCTTCCCTCGGTTTTTTAGAAATGTTTCCGCACACTGTGCGTAGCAGGCAGCCCCAATCGGGCACACGTCCTCATTAAACAGAGCCTTTGGATGGTGCACCGGGTAATCGCCGCGCTCATCCTCAAAGCCGGCAGACAAATACATATACGTACTTGGAATTTTGTTTGCAATCGAGGCAAAATCTTCCGAAGCGGATGCGTTAATATCCGGATAACCATTTAGCGTTGGAATGGCAAGTGTTTTCATAGCAGAAACAAATTCTTCTGTCAAATCCGGATTGCATATAAGCGGTGGGACGGCGGAAAGCACAGTATATTCAATACTTCCGTTATATACCGCAGCAGTTCGTTCACTGACTTCGCGGATTCGTTTTACAAGGATTTCCCTTGCGGCTTCGTTATTGGTGCGCAGTGTTCCCTGTAAAATGGCTGTTTCCGGAATAATATTGGCAACTTCACCGGCACAAAACCGGCCGGTTGTGAGAACACAGGAATCGGCAGGATTACTTTCTCTGGCAATTAGTTCCTGAAGGGCAAGATAAATGTGGACTCCAATGTTAATCGGGTCAATGCCCTGATGCGGGCAGGCACCGTGGGAACCTTTTCCGTGGATGGTAATTTGAAAGCCATCCACCGAGTTCATCATGGTATTTTTGCTATTGTACATAAAAGTGCCAACCGGACTTCTGCCGGTCGTTACATGGAAAGCAAGCGCGGCATCCGGCTTTGGATTTTCTAAAATGCCGTGTTCGATCATGTTGTCAGCCCCCTCAAAAGTTTCCTCTGCCGGCTGGAACATAAACTTCACGCGTCCGCATAAATGAGATTCATTTTCCTTTAGCATCTTAGCCGCACTAAGGAGCATGGCAGCGTGAAAATCATGTCCGCAGGCGTGCATTTTTCCCGTTTTACATGAAAAACTTTCTCCGCTTTCTTCTGTCAGAGGAAGCGCATCCATATCTGCACGAAGCAGAAGAACCGGCTCACCTTGTCCAATCAAAGCCGTCACGCCTTCCCCGCATCTTTCCGGATTAAGACCATATTCCGTAAGCCGCTTCATCACAAACTCCACCGTATTTTCAAGATGCAGCCCTGTCTCTGCATGTTCATGCAGATAGCGGCGGTTCGCAATCGTTTCCTCTTTTAATTCCAACGCACGTTTATAGTAATTCATCTAATCCCTCCAAACTTGTATCTTGTAGTTACTATATTAAAGAATAAAACCGTAACTGGCAACCCTCTACTTGCTTTTTATTTCCCCTCGTTATATAATGCCCGATGTAGAGTAAAAATAGTACATCAAAGGAGATTATTAGCATGCAGAATGAGGCATATCAGAAATTAATGGATAATTTATGTGACATTGTGGCAGAGGAGCAGGCGAAACTTGGTTACATGAAAGAGCCAATCCGTTTGTATTATCCTTTGAGTTCGTTAAATCATTTTTTTGGAGGAGATGCTTCCGCTGATGAGATGCAGGAAAAACTTTCAAAGTTTAAATTCTTTGCTTATGATAAATTCGGTGAAGTTGAAATAACACACAAAGGAGAGCGCTTTTGTTTCTTTTTATCCGAGCGTGCAACTGAGTATGTTCACGAAAACGGTGGACAGAACCAATTTATATTTGACCTGGTAGCGCTTTTGGCAAAGCATGGCACGGTCATGGAAGAAGTAGAGGCATTGTTTGCGAAACAGAAAGATGCTTATGAAATAGAAAAAATGAATCATGGAGAATTTGACTACATGATTCATTT
>ERZ827440.4224-NODE-4224-length-9910-cov-6.713445_pt1 | contig 9910 bp, 13 predicted proteins | sample MGYA00519774_ERZ827440 | MGnify/ENA primary metagenome ERZ827440 (study PRJEB31778, sample SAMEA3449302) | human gut metagenome | biome: human gut; feature: human-associated habitat; material: faeces | place: United Kingdom | collected 2010/2012 ... | reverse complement strand
TGTAATAATCTATTAAATCTTTTTGATTTGATATGCTATTTACTTCTTTTTCTTTTTTTGAAATTCTAATATATGCAGCTATTCTTAATTTTGATATTTTAAATCACTCCTTAATTATTGACAAATTCTTGTGCACTATCTGCAATTAATTCATATGTTATGTATGCAACTGTTGCTGATATAAATCTTTTTAGATCTTTAATATCTTTATCCTCGTATTTACGAACATAATGAGTTTCATCATTGCCTATCCAAATAGATGCTTTTGCAAGATTTCTTATTTTATCACTTAAAATGTAGTTGGTTATTACCTGACTCAATGGCTCTTTTTTTATTTTCTCTTCTTGTTCTTTGTTTTTATCAATGCAATAATCTTTAATTAAAAACTCTAAAGCTTTTCTATATCCTATTCCAGCAATTTCATTAAGATTCATTTGTTCAGCAACATAAGCTTGATTAAATATCTCACAAAAATTTGAAGATAACTTTTTAATGTTTTCATCAAATTGATGTAACTCTGGAACTTTTGGATATGAGTTTACCAATTTCAACATATTATAACTAATATCATTTTTTATTTTTCTTTCATTTGTATAATTGTAATGAGTAATAAATCCCTTATTGCAAGCAGGGCATTCAAACATAAAAAAGTACATCTTACTATCACTATTAAAAAACTTACTTTTCTCTACTGGTGCAATTGAGCTATTACATATAGGACATTTATTAACTGTTTCATAACATATTCTTTCATTATTAGTTATTGATACATATTTTTCCATATACATCACTTCCTTTATATTTACTATATTAATTTTTTCGAATTTTCAACTATTCCTTTAGTTAATTCAACATTATGATATTTCTTTAAATGACCTGTATCATTCCAAATTCTATAAATGATCATTCTTTGTTCTAAAAACTTTATTTCATTTAACTCTTTATAGTACTTTTTTATATAGTTCCAAATGTTTTTATAGTCCTCTGGCTTTTGATATGGATCCATCTCAATATCCGCCCATTTCCATGGTTGTTCTTGACACATATATAATAATCTAAATTCAAAATCAATTGGTGCTTGTATAGAATCATTAAAATCAATTATTGTGAGTTTTCCATTATTATAAATAACATTATCAAAATGTAAATCATTATGAATCAATGCAAATTTATTATCAGATAAATATTCATCATATTTATCTATACTTTCTAATATCATATCGTAATCTTTAATTTTAAAATATTTTTTACATTTGATAATTCTATTTTTTATTTCGCCTTTAATTTTATTTTTCCAGTCATATTCTTTTCCATTAACTGAATGGAATTTTTTTATTATATCAATTAGTTTTTCTATTGTTTTTTCTCTATCTGCTTCATTCATTTTATACCAATAATAATAAAGTGTTTTTCCTTTTATTTTCTCTATAACTTCATATATATAATCACAATCCACTTTTGAATCATCATATTTATATAATTTGGGAATAAAACAATTATCCTTATTAGATAAATAAAAATCTTTTTCATTTTCGAAAGTATTTTCCAATTCTTTATTAGTGCATACTTTAATTACATATTTATCATTAATATTAAATAGTGTATTATTAAATCCTGAATTTATTTCTTCTACTTTAACTATATTTCCAAGTAAATCTGTATTTTTACTTGCTATACTTTTTCCTAGTTTTAATCTCTCTTCGACTAAATTTTTAGTAACTTTAAATATTTCAAAGATTATCTTATCATCTTCTTTAAAATTTGGATTAACAGATTTAAAAAAATTCAAATGAACTTGTTTCCAATAATTAAGTGATAAATCTCCTTCACCTTCTAACTTTGCAAGTTCTTCTGTCATTTCGTTATATTTTATTATTTTGTAATCTACTGTTTCTACTATACAAGCATCCTTTTCATTATCAAAATGAATAATCGACTCTTCCCCAATTACCGGAATTTTATCAAAGTTATATAAAGATGATGTAGCAGTTTTCTTTCCTTCTAACACTAATCCAATTAATTTGTCATTGTCTATTCCGAAACTCCAATTATTCATTTTATCACTCCTTTTTATTTCCATCTCCCAATAATTTTATTTTTTCTGCATTGTTAAGTATATCTAATTGATATTTCGCAATTTTACTTAAAATTTCAAATCTCTCTTCTTTGCTTTTTCCTTCTTTTATTAATTCAGCATTATGTGATTCTAAATTTGATAATACTGTTAATTCATTTATTGTAGCATAATCTCTTACATTTGAATTTTTAGCCAAATCAGGATTAAGTTCTCTCCATTTCTTAGCCGTTGTGTTAAATATGACTACATTTAAAATATCAGCTTCTTCAGCATATTTTAACCATTCTCTATTTTTATAAAAATCATTATCTGGCAATATGTAATTTTTAATTGCATCCGTATGTATTAAATAATTGTTTTTCGTTAATATTCTTTTTACATCCCACTCCCTGTTTTGATTTTCAATTTCTTTTAACCTTTCAAATTCTTTTATTAAATATAGTTTAAATACCGGACTAATTGCAGAAGCAAATTCGAAAGCTATATCTTTATGTGCATAAGTTCCTCCATACTTTCCTCGTTTTGAATATATACCAATTGCATTTGTTTTTTCACACCATTCAGTAACACTTAATGTAAATGTGTGAAGTCCTGCACTTTTTCTAAACCCGTCGAATTCGACGGAATTAAAATTTGGATTATAAATAGACTCCCATGTTCCTAAAAATTCCAAAGTAATTCTATTTCTTAACCAGTTTCTTATAATGTCATCAGCTTTCGATTTTCCCTCTTTGTATTTACCAAAATCAGAAATACAAATATAATCATTATCATCTATGTTTGTAATATTTACTTTAATATTTTGAACTTCTATTATTTTATTTGACATATATTCACCTCCAATTTATCAAATTACGAAAGATAAAATTTTGAAAGAATGTTGATTTTTCAACAGTTTCGGCTAGTGTTTAGATAATTCGTACTTTTCCAATTTATATTTGTCTTATTTTCATTCATTTCAATCAACTCACTTTTTTAAATATATTTAAGTATACCACAAAAAAACATATTATAAAATAATCTGATTTACAATATTATTTTACAATACTTCGTTCTGTTTTTTTTAACTTTTCTATTTTCTTCATTTTGAACTAGTAATAATTTCTTACTAGTTGAATTTTGATCTAATTCATAGTTATCATATATATCATTAATATGCATAGTAATATTATTTCTAGTTGTATTAAATAGTTCTCCAATAGCTTTTTGAGTTAACCATAAATTACCATCTAAAAAATCTAACTTGAATGCTCTTATCATGAGTTTGTCTTTCAAAAATTAAAAATTCTGCACTACTACTTCTAATCATTAAATCCTTTGACACTATAATTCATCTCCTATTTATAACTACAATCATTTTTAGAAAAAAATATTAAAACAAATCTTTATATGAAATTTAACTATAGACCATATACACTTATTTATATTTATTCTCACTAATTTTAATAAAATTTTTATTATTAATTATTTTCTTCTACTTTATTATTAATAGCATATTGTGGCAAATTAGAAGGAATCGTGCATTCATCTTTTGGAATTCCTTTTGTATCCAAAATCTTCATAAGTGCAATACTCAATGCAGCATTTTGCATAATCCTTTTCCTCATTTCTATTATTGCATGAGGATTATTCACATCTATATCATCGATTTTTTGAATTCGTTTTCTAAACATTCTTCTCCATTCTTCAATATTCCACTGACCATTATATTCACCCCATAAATATTCTTCAAGTTTTCTTGAAGCAATTATAACCTCTATAATTTGCTCTTCTTCATCAGTAAATTTTACTTTCATATTATCACTTCTTTCATATCACATTTTTTATTTTGTAATAAATGTTATATAACTAATTGTAACTTTAATATTAATTAACAAATTTGTTATTATTATATACTAATTTTGAATTTAATATATTTTCTATATATTCACGTTGACTACAACCATATTTTTTAATTTCAAATTCATATACTTGTAAATGACTTAATATATCTTCATTTATTAAATTTCCAACATTTCTATTACAATCTATATGTTTTTCCATCTGATAAAGTATTGCATCTTTATATGAGTCAAACTCTTTTATCCCTTTATTTGCATCATCGGAATGTTCAAAATAACAATACTTTTCTGTTTCCTTATCCTTATACACTAGATATGTATGTGTTACATAATTATTAGATGTACTAAAACAAAACCAAATAAAAAATGTTTTACATTCATAATCATTATTAATAAACCAATCTCTTTCAAGTTCAACTTGATCCCAACAGGTTCCATAACCATATTTTAATATTCTTTTTTCATCACATAATACATACTTCGTCTGACACGCTCTTTGAAACTCTGAGTTATTGCTTGCATCCCATTTATCATATACTACTTTATCTGTTCCATAAATACCATATTTAATATTTTTGTCCATAAATTCTAATAATTCATTAGGATTTTTTACATTATTATAATTATTTAATCTTTCCTCATATTTATTCATTTTATTTTCCTCCAATTTTTTTAGGTATATATTAGTACTCCTCTATCTTCTTTTGAATCTTCTTTTACTTCACACATATCAAGAAAATCACTATATTTTTTAACATGAGAGAATATATATGACAAAACTACTCCATTATCATTTAGATTAAATTTACTTAATAAATTCTTATAATCTTTTTTATTTGCATAATCAATAATATTAGATAAATATACTAAATCATACTTAGAAGTTAAACTACTTACAAGAGTAAATATATCACCTTCATAAAAATTTAATTCAGCATTTTCAATATTTTTCCTTAATTTATAATAATTTTCATCTTTTAAGTAACTTAATGATTTATATATAAAATCATTAGGCATTGCATCACTTTGAAATAATCTTGAACCAAATATTTCATACCAATCTGTATGACTAAATAATGCGTCCCAATATTTCTTATATATACCTTTCTTATATTTTCATAATATAAATCGTCATAATATTCATCAAGTGTTGTTAATGGTGATTCTATAAATAATTTTACATAATCTTCCTTTTTTAGTGCTTTAAGTGCCGCTATTTTTAACATCAAGTAATATTTTGGATACTTACTAATATCAAAACAATCAATTATTTTCTTTTCTGATGTAATTGATTCAATTATTTGATCTCCAGATGATATAACAGATAATATTCTTCTGCTATTTTTTAAATAATCCTTATATGTACTTACATCTTCATTTGCCATTTTATATATAAATGAACTTGAATGAAATGTACTATTTCCATTTATATTACTTGCTGTATTATCAATAATTTTTAATGATTCAGTAATATCGTCCATGCTTTTCACCCACTTATAGGCACATATTATACAAAACAATACTAAATAAATCAAATTTATAGCTATCTATCCATTATTTTTTTAATATAGTTTTTTACTAGTGGAATTCTTTTCTTATCTTTTTCTCTATTACTATTTTTTATAAAATCATAATAATCATAAATATCTTGAAGATAATATTCACCAAATTTCTCTATCTTGTTTGGCATCTTTTCATCTAGAATACATTCTACTTTATCATTTACTATATACCAACCATTTTCTTTTTGTACTAAATCATAGTTTTCTTTTAACTCTTTCAAACCTTTCTCAGTGACTGCAAGATCTAAATCTGCAGCATTATCATATATTCCTCTTAAAACAAGTGAAGCACTTGATAAAATCCAGTACTCACTTTTTTCTATTTTTAAAGTACTAATTAATTTTTCTAATTCTTTTTTATTCACTATACCACCTCTATTAATTAACATAAATTGGTACCCTGGTTATATGGCAACTAATTATATTTTTCTATTACTTTAAACATTTCAAAAACAACCTTAGATTCATCATTAAAATTTGAGTCTATTTTTTTAAATATTTTATAATGTTCATTTCTATAATATTCTAGTGATTTATCTCCTTCTCCTTCAATAAAGGCAAGTTCTTCTGTTATGCTTTTAAATTCAGTAATTATTACATTTTCCACTTCTATTAAACATGCATCATTATTATTGTCATGTTGAATTATACTTTTTTATCCTATTTTTGGTAATGGCTCTTTATTTTTTATATACTCACTATATAATGACGTAGTTGCTCTTTTATCACCACTTAATACTAAACTTATTAATTTTTCGTTATCTGAACAAAATTTCCATCTTACAATTTTTTTCCTTAATAAATTTTCTTTTTGTAAATCATATTCAGTAATTAAATAATGATATTTAGGTGACTGCGCAAGTAAATCACTTTTCTTAATTTCATATAACATATTAATTTCATCAACACTAAATTCATCCAAAAATTTATTCAATTCTTCTCTATTTAATTTTGAAATATTTATATCATGATAATAAACTAATTTTTTTACTTCATTAGTTAAATCCTCTGGTAATTCATATTTTTTTGAAAAGTTTAAAAATATCTCACTCGATTTAGTCCAATGATCATAAAAATGTCCAATATTATTCTCATCTTCCATGTAAGTATATGGCTTACCTATATCATGAAAAAGTGCGGCTAACCTTAAAATTATATTTTCTTTTACACCATCTATAACATGTAAAATATGATCATAAACATCATAAATATGCCATGGATTATTTTGATTAAATCCTTTTGATTTTCTAAGTTCTGGAATAATATTAAAAATATAATCTTCATTTTCTCTTATAAGAATACTTGGGTTATTAGATAATAATATATCAAATAATTTTTTCAAATTTTCATTCACTATTATCACCTATCTTCTATCAATTATATCGATTACCTCACCAATATACATCTTATGTACAGGATCATTTGAATAATATTTTTCCTTTATTTCTTCACTCATATTATCCATATTTAAATCTTGACCATATAATTTTTTACAAATAATAGTTAAAACAGCTTCCTTATATATAACAAAGTTTTCATTATACTCTGCATTTAAATTAGTAAGTGATAATTTATTTATATCTTTTCCTGACTTACTACCCAAAATACTTAAATCCTTCTTATATTCATCACTAAAAAAGCTTAATGTAAAATATTCATTATTTTCAATAAATTCATATGTATATCTATTATGTCTTACATAAACTGTTACTACAGGCTTATTCCATATAGTTCCAAAGCCACCCCAACTGACAGTCATTTGATTAAATTTTTCTTTGTCACCAGATGTTAAAACAGCCCATTTTTTATCCAAATCATAAAATGGCATTAATTTAAAATCCTTTAAATCCATATATATTACCTCTTTTCTAAATTTCATTTAATTCATCTAAAGCTTTTTTAGCATAATAATTATTTTGTTTTAATGGAGTTATTGCTATTCCTATTTCTCCTACATTTTCCATTATATTCATAATTTCTACATTTCCAATATACTCATTAGTTTCTTTTTCAATCATTGAAAAGATTGCTTTATCTTCATTTAATTTTTCTTTTACCCATTCTAATTCCTGTTCGTATGTATATATTTTTGCTTTACGACTAATACCCTTTTGAACTTCAGGGTCATTAACCATAATTAAATAATCATTAATTAAACTTTCATTAATTTTAATATATAAAATATTTTCACTTTCAAATATTATTTCATAATTATTCATTCTTACACTTCTACTTTCTTACATTATATATTTTGAATATTCATCCTTATATTTTTTTATTGATTCATCTACATTAATCCAATATACATTTGTCATTGTATTGTCAGCTTCATCTAATTCACATCTTTCTAATATTCCACCTAATGCCTTGATAGTCTTATCACTACCTAAATTGTCAACAGAGCAATCAAGCATTACCTTATCAAGATTAAGTTTTTGTGCTTCTAACAATACTAAATATAATTGAATTTTATTGTATCCCTTTCTTCTTTCTGTTGGTCTTATTCCATATCCAATATGACCACCAAATTTTAACATTTTCTCTGACAAATTCCATCTAATATTAATTGTACCAACTATCTTATTATCATCTTTTCTAATTAATAAAAAAGTTTTTCCTGGTACTCTATTAATGCTTTTAGCATACCATTCATTTTTCATATTTAAACATCTTTCAAGAGCTTCTTCAAAAGTATATCCATCGTATATTTTATCTAATGAACCCGTTCCATTAATATTTGAATTATATTTAACAAATTCATCTAAATACTCTATTATTTCATCTTTTCTTTCTAAAGATGGTTCTTCTAAATAAAATCTTTCCATTTTTACTCATCCTCCTTCTTATATTATATATTTTGAATATTCATTCTTATATTTTTTTATTGATTCATCTACATTAATCCAATATAATTCTAAAATTTCTTCTTCTAATTTATTAATATTATTTTTTTCATAAATTCCACCTAAAGATAATATAGTTCTTCTACTTCCCTCATTATAATTAGCACATGTAATTAAAATTTTATCTAAGCCATATTCTTTACATTTAAGCAAACATAAATATAATTGTATTTTAGCATAACCTTTTTTTCTTTCTGTTGGTCTTATGCTATAACCTATATTTCCACCATAATTTCTTAAATAGTCATTTAGTTTTATTCTTAAATCTATCATACCAATTAATTTATCATCATTTTCTCTTATTAAAAAGTATGTACTGCTTGGAACAAGACCTTTACTTAATGCATATTTTTCATTTCCCATATTATGCACATTAATTACCCATTCTTCGTAGCTTTTTTCATCCAAGTATTTTTTTAATCTACCATCACCATGTATTTGCGATTCATGTTTCTTCATTTCCTCAATATATTCTAATATTTGATTTTTTCTTGATAATGATGGCTTTTCTAAATAAAATCTTTCCATTTTTAATCCCTCCTATCTTAATCTTTATATGTAAAAAAACACAGAATAACACTAACATATACAAATTATATACATTAGTGACTCCGTGTTTTATTACGTGTAAGAAATAATTCTCTGTGTAGCTCGATAAACTTATACACACTCACATTAATATTTATTACATTTATTCATGGTATAAGAAAAAGCCACGAACAAATATTATTCGTGACTCCAAATGCTTGTGTAGGCTCTTCACCCGGGATAGCTCATAATTAATACTTATATCCCCTCACTTGTCTATAGATTATACTCTGATTTTTTTTATTGTCAACTACTTTTTTAATCTTTTTTTGCCTTTTTTCGAAAAAAAGCCGTCGATCCGGCTCACATGCCGAAAAACATCGGCCATGCGGGGCGGAATCGAGCGGCTTTTAGGTTCAGCGTTTCAGTTTCAGGTGCCTCGGCAATCCCTTTTGATACTCCGGCTTGACCTCCTCGGCGATCAGCGGGCGGGCGTAGGCGAAGAAGGGCTCGCGCAGACGATAATGCTCCGCGTCGATCCAGTCCAGCGGAATCTTCTTTTCCAGATTGGCGATGTCGTGGATGTCGTGCAGCTCAAAGCCGCAGGTATACGGCGCGTCGCTCACGCGCTTGAGCGCGGCCATCATGCCGGTCTTGCCTGAGAACGCGGCGTCCACCGCGAAAGCGCCGACGCCAAACGCTTCGGAAACATCCGTTTCGCTGGCGACGTGCGCGGCGCAGCGCTGGAGGGTGGAGAGCTCGACGGCGCGGGTCTTGCTGTGCAGCTTGGCGGCGACGAGGCTGGAGAGGTAATGCGCGGTGCCGCTCAGATAGGTGTGACCGAACGCATCCACGTTGACGAGGTTATGCGCCAGCTCGCAGACGTAGCGCCCGTCCGCGATGCGCACGCCCTCGGAGACCGCGACGACCAGCGACGGCGTCTGCTGCTGAATGGCGTCCACGCGGGCGATGAAATGATCCGGGTCGAACGGGATTTCC
>ERZ827440.4219-NODE-4219-length-9927-cov-3.069388_pt1 | contig 9927 bp, 10 predicted proteins | sample MGYA00519774_ERZ827440 | MGnify/ENA primary metagenome ERZ827440 (study PRJEB31778, sample SAMEA3449302) | human gut metagenome | biome: human gut; feature: human-associated habitat; material: faeces | place: United Kingdom | collected 2010/2012 ... | reverse complement strand
ATACCACTGCCTCGGGACACGTGTCCCGAGCCGCCCCTGCCGTGCAGGGGCGAGGGGGTTATCTCCAAAAGTTTCTTCGGAACTTTTGGAGAATCTAAGGGGGACAGCGTCCCCCTTAGAAGAGCGAGGTTACTCGCTCAAAAGCATTCTGTCGTTCTCGATATTGAACTTTTCGAGCAGATCGCGCACGGTGAGGTGCTTTTTCTCCTCGCCCCTGATGTCGACGACGACGCGGCCCGAATCCATCATGATCAGACGGTTGCCGTACTGGATGGCGTGCTTCATGTTGTGCGTGACCATCATGGTCGTGATGTGATTTTCCGCCACGATGTCCTGCGTGATGTGCAGCACGCGCTCCGCGACCACCGGGTCGAGCGCCGCCGTGTGCTCGTCGAGCAGCAGCACGCGCGGCGTGTTGATCGTCGCCATCAGCAGCGTTACCGCCTGCCGCTGTCCGCCCGACAGCAGGCCGATCCGCGTTTTCATGCGGTCCTCCAGACCCATGTTGAGCCGCGCGAGCTGCTCGCGGAAAAACGCGCGCTTTTTGCGCGGCAGCGCCGGTGCGAAAAGGTGTCCGCCTGCTCTTGCATACGCGAGCGCCACGTTTTCCTCCAGCGTCAGGTCGGGCGCTGTGCCGCGCATCGGGTCCTGAAAGATACGCGCAATGCGCTTTGCGCGCTTGTGTTCGGGCAGGTAGGTGATGTCCTCGCCGTCGAGCACAATGCGTCCCCTGTCCACGAAAAAGCTGCCGGAGACCGCGCCGAACAGCGTGGACTTGCCCGCGCCGTTCGAGCCGATGACCGTGACGAACTCGCCGTCCTGAAGTGTGAGGTCGATGCCGCACAGCGCATGATGTGCGCTCGCCGTGCCTGCGCCGAAGGTCTTGTCGAGCTGTTTGAGCGTCAGCATACGCGGTTCTCCTTTCTCTCGCGGCCTGCACGGACCGCTGCGGCCGCTGCCGGTACGGCGAGCGTCGCCGCAACGATGAGCGCCGAGAGCAGCTTGAGCGAGTTCGCGCTCATCAGATTGTAACGCAGCGCGAGCGCGATGATGATGCGGTAGACGACCGAGCCGAGCACCGCACTGACGATGCCGATCACGATGCCGCGCCTGCCGCAGATGACCTCGCCGATGATGACGGACGCGAGACCGATGACGATCATGCCGCTGCCTGCGCCGACGTCGCCGAAGCCCTGACACTGGGCGAGGATCGCGCCCGAGAGCGCGACCAGCGCGTTCGCCAGCGCGAGCGCCGCCCAGCGGACTGCCGTCGTGTTGATGGAGGAGGCGCGCACCATGTCCTCGTTCGAGCCTGCCGCGCGGATGCACAGGCCGCCGACCGTCTGGAAGAACAGCGTGACCAGCACGACGATCACCGCCGTTACCAGACCCACCGCAGGCGCTTTGCCGCCGAGCACCTCGAAGAACTTGGGCGCGTCGAGCAGCGATACATTCGGGCCGCCCAGCACCGTGATATTCACGGTATACAGGCCGCTCATCGTCAGAATGCCTGCGAGAATGGGATGGATTTTGCAGTGCGTCTGCAAAAATCCGGTCACAACACCGGCGGCCGCACCGGCCAGCGCACCGGCCAGCAGCCCGGCGAACGGATGCGCCGCCGCGCACAGCACGGTCGAGACCGCCATGCCGAACGTGAACGAGCCGTCGACCGTGAGGTCGGGCAGGTTCAGGATGCGGAACGTGATGTACACGCCGACCGCGAGCAGCGCGTATTCAAGACCGAGCAGCGCCGAGTCCAGAAAGAAGTTCATGGTTTATCTCTCCCCTTTTTTTGCGGCGTCTCAGCCGCCGATCAGCGTTACCGAGCCGTCTTCCGGCAGCGTGATGCTGAGTGCATCGGCTGCGGCCCTGCTGCAAACGTACTGGAAGTCGCTCATTGCCTCGGCCGGGACTTCGGAAACGTCCTTGCCGTTCAGAATATCATATGCCATCTCTGCGGAGCGCTCACCGAGCTGCGTGTTGGAGACCGATACGCAGGCCAGCGCGCCGGACTTGACCATGACCGGGTCAGAGCCGTAAACCGGGATACCGGCTGCGTTCGCCGCCTCGACAACCTGCGCCATCGCGGACTGCACGGTGGAGTCGATCGGGATGTAGATCGCGTCGACCTTGCCTGCGAGCGACTGCGCCGCCTGCTGCACCTCGTTCGAGGAGGCAACGGTGACTTCCTCATAGGTGTAATCCGTGGTATCGAGGTATGCCTTTGCCTTCTCGGCGGTCAGAACGGCGTTCTTCTCGCCCGAGCAGTACAGGATGCCGATGTTCTTGACGTCCGGGGTCAGCTTGCCCGCGAGCGTGAAGATCTCATCGACCGGAACGATGTTCGAGGTGCCGGTCGCGTTCTTATCCGGCTTTGCCATGTCTCCCATGATGCCTGCCGCCACCGGGTCGGTCACGGAGATGAAAACGACCGGCGCGGTCACGCCCGCATTGACGACCGCCTGCGTCGCCGGGGTAACGATCGGAACGACGAGGTCGTAATCCGCTGTCTTGAGCTCGGACGCGATCGAGTTGAGCGTGGACATATCGCCCTGCGCGTTCTTCACGTCATAGGTCACGCCGTCGCCGTACAGCTCAGTCAGCTTGTTCTCGAAGCTGTCGATCATCTCGGTGAACGCATCGTTGTCGACCAGCTGAACGACCGCGACCTTTGCGGTGTCGCCTGCTGCGGCGCCGGTGTCCGCATTTGCGTCCGCGCCGGTATCCGCAGAGGCATTGCCGCCGCAGGCGGTCATGGTCAGAAGGCTTGCGCCTGCGAGAAGTGCTGCTAAAAACTTGTTTTTCATGGGGTATCTCTCCTTTGGCATGTCGTCGAGGACAAACAAAAACGCCCGTCCTCAGAATTTCTTCCAAGGACAGGCGATAAAATCATCCTGCGGTGCCACCTTGCTTCGCGCCGTGCGGCGCGCACTCATCGGAACGCTAACACGCTCCTTCTCCGTAACGGGGAGTTCCGTTGCACTATACTGGGTCCGAAGACCGTTCCCATGCACCCTCTGCGGTCCATTTGTCCGATGCGCTGCTGCCGGGCTTCCACCGCCCCCGGCTCTCTGCAAACCCGCTTACCGGTTTTACTTCCGCTTCTTCGGTTTGTGATGGGTCTATTGTATCACGCACTTCAGCACGTTACAAGACTTTATTTTTATGAATTTTTGCTATATCATAGAAGCAGTGTTTGTACAGTTTTTATAATATGCCGCGCAAGCATTTCATATCCGATCAAAAAAGAAGGAATTGACCTATGATACGACATATTTTGTTCTGGAAGCTTCAGGAGGAGTACCGCGAGGGCGAGAAGCGCCGTGAAGCCGAAGCGCGCCTTGCGGCGTCCGTCGAGACGCTCGCCCCCATTCCCGGCCTGCACAACGCAAAGATCGGCCCGAATCTCGCCGGCGGCGAATACGATCTCGTGTTTTATGCCGACCTGGACGACAGGGACGCACTCGCGGCCTTCCGCGACCATCCGCTTCACGTCGCGCACCGCGAGCGCTGCGCGTCGCTCGTCACCGGACGCCTCGCCGGAGATCTTGAGGTCTGAGCAGCCGGCGCACATAAAACAGCGTTTGCTGCGAAAAAGCACGAGCCCGCAGGCCTCTATCCTCAAAAATATTCAATAAGAGCAGCCGGGGACGATACCCCGGCTTTCGTGCTTTTGGACGTTCCTGTCCGGCGTTCGGCTGTTACAGCATCCTGCCGCGCAGCAGGATGGTATGAATATTCAGCTCGTCGTCGAGCAGAACCACGTTTGCGAGCTTTCCGGCCTCGAGAGAACCATAATCGTGCTCGATACCGAGCGCACGGGCCGGATTTGTCGAGGCCGCCTGCACGGCCTGACCGAGCGGAATGCCCATGCGCACCGCACTCCGGACGCAGTCCATCAGATTGGTGGCGGAACCGGCGATCGTGCCGTCGTGCAGCGTGGCGAGATTGCCGCGCACGGTGACAGCCTGTCCGCCGAGCGAGTATTCGCCGTCCTCGAGACCGGTCGCCATCATGCTGTCCGAAATGAGGATGACACGGCCGCCAAACAGGGTAAAGACCGCGCGGACGACCGAAGGATGAATGTGCACGCCGTCCGCGATCAGCTCGACCGCGACGTTTTCGCTGTCAAAGGCCGCGCCGATGACGCCCGGAGCGCGATGGGAGAACGGCGGCATGGCGTTGTACAGGTGCGTGACCTGCCGCGCGCCGCGGCGGAATGCCTCGCAGGCCGTGTCGTAATCCGCTTCAGTGTGGGCGAGCGAGATGCGGACCTCGCCGGACAGCTCCTCGATGGTCTGCATCGCACCGGGCAGCTCGGGCGCAAGGTCGCACAGCTTGAACAGACCGTTCGCCTGCGCCTGCACGCGGCGGAACATCGCGGCGTCCGGTGCGTGCAGATAGGCGCCGTTCTGCGCGCCCTTTTTCTTTTCCGAGATGAACGGCCCCTCCATATTGATGCCGACGAGCGCGGCCTCGTGCGGCTGTGCGCTCCATGCGGCGGCGGCCTGCGCGATCTGCGTCAGCTTTTCCTCGGGATAGGTCATGGTCGCCGGACAGATGGCGGCGACGCCGTTCTGCGCCTGATAGGCGGCAAGGGTCGAGATCGCTTCGGCCGTGCCGTCGCAGAAATCGCGTCCCATGCAGCCGTGGAAGTGCAGATCGACCAGGCCGGGAATGGCGTAAAGACCGTCCATGTCCACTGCATCGCCGGTCTCCCCGGCGGCAAGAATGCGGTCATCCGCGACCGCGAGACTGCCCGTGCGGAACGTGCCGTCGGGCTGATAGATTTTCAAATTGCTGAACTGCATGAAATCTCACCTCAGAGAAGATCGGTACAAAGAGAGAGCGCAGCCTCGTCCGCGACGATGGAAACGTCGGTATGAAGCTGAAGGATGGATGCCGGAACGCGCGGCGTTACCGGGCCGAAGAAGGCTTCGCGAACGGTTTTCGCCTTGTTTTCGCCCGAAACGACCAGAACGATGCGGCGCGCGAGCATGATGGTCTGCACGCCCATGGTGTACGCCTGACGCGGCACATCATCGGCCGAGGCGAAAAAGCGCTTGTTCGCCTCGATGGTGGACTCGGTGAGGTCGACGCAGTGCGTGCCCTTGGAGAAATACTCGTCCGGCTCATTGAAGCCGATGTGGCCGTTGAGGCCCATGCCGAGCAGCTGGAGGTCGATGCCGCCCGCCGCTCTGATGGCCGCGTCATAGCGGCGGCACTCCCGCTCGGCGTCAAGCTGTGCGCCGTCGGGCAGGTTGATGCGCTCGTCCGGAATGTTCACCGCATCAAAAAAGTTCTTGTGCATGAAATAGTGGTAGCTCTGGTCGTGATCCGGGGTCAGACCGCGGTATTCGTCCAGATTGAAGGTCGTGCAGGCGCCGAAATCGACGTCGCCCTTGTGATACCACTTGATGAGCTGCTCGTAAATGCCGATGGGCGAGGAGCCGGTCGCGAGACCGAGCACGGACTCCGGCTTCAGGATGACCTGCGCGGAGATGATGTTCGCGGCCTTGCGGCTCATGTCGTTATAGTCTTTTGCGCGGATGATTTTCATAATGCATTACCTCTTTCGTTTTTCGTTTTGTCAGAAAACAGAAGGGGCAGGCTTTCGCCCGCCCCTTCCATTGCGCGGAGCGCAATCTGGTGATATGCAAACAGATATGGTCAAATGGATTTTAGAGCATCTTTGCCATTTCGTCGGCTACGAACTGAACCTTGGTGCCAATGATGACCTGAATCGCAGTCTGAGACGGGCGCATTACGCCTGCAACGCCTGCGGCCTTGATCTTCTTCTCGTTGACCTGCGTGCCGTCCTTGACTTCGATGCGCAGACGGGTGATGCAGTTGTCGAGAGATGCGACATTCTCCTTGCCGCCGAGGCCTTCGAGAACGGCCGCAGCGATCGCGGTAAAGTCGTTGTTCGCGAGAGTCGCGTTCTTGTCTGCCTCTGCGAAATCAGCCTCCTCGTCCTCACGGCCCGGGGTCTTGAGGTTGAACTTGGTGATGGCAAAGTAGAATACCAGATAGAATACGACGAATGCCGCGATGCCGAGCGGGATGATCATCAGGGTGTTGTTCGCCGCCGGCAGGAAGGACGAGAATACGAGGTCGGTCGCGCCTGCGGAGAAGCAGAAGCCTGCGCGGAAGCCGACGTAGTAGGTGATGACGGTGAAGATGCCGTACAGAGCTGCATATACAATATACAGCGGGAAGCACAGGAACATGAAGCCGAACTCAAACGGCTCGGTAACGCCGCAGATGAATGCGCAGATCGCAGCGGACAGAACCAGACCGATGGCAGCCTTCTTGTTCTTCGCGGTCTTGATCATAGCCAGAGCCGCGCCGAATACGCCGAACATCATGCAGGGGAAGAAGCCGGACATGTACATGCCGAGGCTCCAGCCAATGACATTGCCGGTGGTGCCGACATCGCCGGTCTGAAAGCCGGCCCAGTAGTTCTGCAGGTCTCCGAGGCCGATGGTATCGAACCAGAATACGTTGTTGAGTGCGTGGTGCAGACCGGTCGGGATGAGCAGGCGGTTGAGGAATGCGTAGATGCCTGCGCCGATGCCGTCCATGCCGATGATGGCTTCGCCAACAGCTACCAGAGCGCTGAAGATGATCGGCCATACGAACAGCAGAACGACCGAAACCAGAATGGAAACCAGACCGGTGACAATCGCTACGCAGCGCTTGCCGCTGAAGAATGCCAGCCAGTCGGGCAGTTTGGCGTTCTTAAAGCGGTTGTAGCAGGCCGAGCCGATGATGCCGGCGATGATAGCGATAAAGACGTTCTGGATCTTATCGAACGCGAGCGTCTTTACCGGGTCGTCCGCGATAGCGGGCATCAGGGTGGTGACAACGCCCGTGCTCAGCAGGTTGGTCATCATCAGCCACGAAACCAGACCGGCGAGCGCGGATGTACCGTCTTTATCGTCCGCCAGACCGACCGCTACGCCGATAACGAACAGCCATGCCATGTTGTCGATCAGCGCGCCGCCCGCCTTGATGAGCAGGAAGCCGATGTTGTACAGCGCACCGCTCGTCGCCGCGCCCGGTACGCCCATAACGCCCGGAGCGATCGCATAGCCGAGGCCCATCAGGATACCGCAGATCGGGAGCGCTGCTACCGGCAGCATGAGTGCCTTACCTAATTTTTGCAGCTTTTTCATCATAATAGAGTCCCCTCCTCTTTGTAATGCCGCGCATGAACGCGGCGCTTTGTGAATGACGATGTATTTGAAACGAAAGCCGTAAACTGACGAAAGAAATACATCAGATGCCGTATTTCCATGAGCCGAACAGGAAACGCGGCTATTTCATCGCCTGTGGCGAAATGAAATCGAAATGAATGCCGGGGGTAGGGTGCTTAGAGATTTGCCGAGAGGAACGCTTTGAGGGCAGATGCCGCTGCGTCCTCGTCCTCGCCCTCAATGGTGAGCTTTACGGTGTCGCCCTTTTTGACGCCCAAGCTCATCACGCCCATGATGCGCTTGGCGTCTACTTCCTTCTTCGGGGAAGCAATCATGATTTTCGAGGCGAACTCCGACGCCTCCTTGACGAGCATTCCGGCCGGACGGGCGTGGATGCCGAGCTCATCGGTAATCGTGTATTCGAACGTTTTCATGGTGAAATATCTCCTTTTTACTTCTTTTCGAGCGTCAGCAGATCGTCGCCTGCCTGAACGCTTCCGGCGTCTTCGGTCTTGACCGAGGCGAACGCATCGGGGTTGCATACGATGACCGGCGTTACGACCTCGTAGCCAGCCTTGCGGATGGCGTCGATGTCGAATTCGATCAGCGTATCGCCCTTGCGGACGGTGTCGCCCGATTTGCATTTTGCGGTGTAATGCTGTCCCTTGAGGCTGACCGTGTCGATGCCGACATGGATGAGCAGCTCAGCGCCCTCCGACGTGGTCATGGAGACCGCGTGTCCGGTATCGAACATCATATCGACCGTACCGTTCGCCGGGGCAACAATTCGTCCCTCGCTCGGCTGTACAGCGGCTCCGGGACCGAGGATGCCCTGCGCAAAGGTCGGATCGGGAACCTCCGTCAGCGGCACGACCGTTCCGGAGACCGGAGAGGCGATCGTGATGCCGGGCTGGGAAAACAGGTTTTTCAGCTTGCCAAACATGATACATTCACACTCTTTCTGCATTGGACTGTCGTCCACATAGTATGTCGGTTGAGCAGATAAAACATGCGAAAAAAATAAAAAACCAAATTTCATCGCCTATATACCGTCTTACTGCAAAGACTGGTGCGAGAAATCTGGTTTTGCCCGCCGAAGCGGTAACAATCCATTAAAAATCGAAGGGACGCTGCCCTTCTGGAAATGCCTGCTATCTACTTGTTGTTTTTATTGTAACAGAATAAAAATCCGTTTGCAAGCACAAATCGACGGTGGACCTGCCAAAAAACAGCGCCGTTTTTCTACACTTTGCACAAAAGCAGCCGTCACCGCCTGCTTCCGGGCAGAGGCGAGGTCATTTCGCGCTGCATCCAGAACAGCAGCATGCCGACGATGTATTCCTGCTCGGCGGCGGTCAGCACGCCCTTTTTCACAAGGCCGTCCAGCGTCGCCTTGGAGATGCCCACCTCGTCCAGCTGTCGGGCAGTCAGGGGGCCGCTTTTCAGTGCTTCCACGGCGGCCAGCTGGCGCGGGCCGGGCTTCGGCTTTTCGGGCAGCTCCCCCGCCAGCGCCAGCCGCGCCCGCACGCGCTGCGTCTCCTCCCCGGAGAGCCGGAGCCGCCGCAGATCCGCCTCCAGATCCGGCGCGGACAGCCCCCAGAGCAATGCCGCCAGCCGCGACGGGAATCCGTCCAGCCGTGCGAACCCGCCGCGCTGTGCAAGGCTTTCCGCCGCGACGGAGGGACGGGGCAGGACATACGGCGCAAGCCCCAGTCGGTACAGCATGGCGACGCCCCGGTCGGGATCCGGCGAGGTCAGGATGCCGCGCAGCTCCTCGCGCACGCGCTCCCCCGAAATATGCGCCAGCTCCGGAGCGCAACGGATCAGTGCCGCGCGGGTATCCGGCTCCGGCTCAAAGCCCAGCCGAACCGAAAACCGCACCCCGCGCAGGACGCGCAGGGCGTCCTCCCGCAGGCGGCGCTCCGGGTTGCCCACGCAGCGGATGACGCGTCCCGCCAGGTCGTCCAGCCCGCCGAACAGGTCGAGTACGCGGAAATGCCCTGCCGCGTCCCGCTCCGCCGCCATGGCGTTGACCGTGAAGTCCCGCCGCGACAGGTCGTCCTGAATGCGGCCGGAAAACGCCACGCTGTCCGGGTGCCGCCCGTCGGAATAGCCTGTTTCGGTGCGGCAGGTGGTGCATTCCACCGGCATCCGTCCGCCTGCCGGGGCGGGAACCAGCACGGTCACGGTGCCGTGCGCGATGCCGGTGGGCACTGTGCGCAGTCCGGCGGCGGCACACAGCGCGACGGTGCGATCCGGCGGGCAGGTCACGGCGATGTCCCAATCGTGCGGAGTGCGTCCCATCAGTGCGTCGCGCACGCATCCGCCGACGGGGTATGCGCCGACGCCCGCCTCCGCGAAAATATCCAGCAGGTTTTGCACGCCGGCTGGGCAGAGTCTGTCCAGTGCGCCCTGTCCTGTGCTATCTTGCATGGCTTTTTTCCTCCTGCCTTCCTCTGCCTGTTTTCTTCCCTTGACTGCCTTATTGTAGCACGGAATCGGGGGGATTGTCAAGTTTTTTTGCGGGAGGGGGCAACTTCCCTGCGGCACTTGTTCGCTCTGCCGCTGTGGTGCCCGGCGGGGGGCGTGCCCCCAGCGTTGCCGGTTCGGCGGGCGTTGGCGGCACCCTGCGGGGGGCTTGTTTTCTTTGTCGCCCGCCTACCCTGCCTTTAGTTTGATTTTTTGCCCCCCTTCCCCGAAGGGGAAGAATATCCCCCCGACCCCCTTC
>ERZ827440.4216-NODE-4216-length-9931-cov-3.470838_pt1 | contig 9931 bp, 9 predicted proteins | sample MGYA00519774_ERZ827440 | MGnify/ENA primary metagenome ERZ827440 (study PRJEB31778, sample SAMEA3449302) | human gut metagenome | biome: human gut; feature: human-associated habitat; material: faeces | place: United Kingdom | collected 2010/2012 ... | reverse complement strand
GAACTGACGTCGGCAAAATGCCCGCTGATCATGGTATTAGACCATCTGCAGGATCCGGGCAATCTTGGAACCATCCTACGTACAGCAGAAGGAGCCGGCGTGACCGGCATCCTCATGGACAGAGAATGCGTCGATGTCTATAATCCGAAGACAATCCGCTCAACGATGGGATCGATATACCGCATGCCGTTCGTATATGTGGAAGATCTTGGCAAAGGAATACAGGATTTAAAAGACAAAGGTATCACCACTTATGCTGCACATCTGGAAGGAACGAATTCCTATGATGAGGAAGACCTGACGAATCCATGTGCATTCCTGATTGGGAACGAGGGGAATGGCCTGAGACGCGAGATCGCAGACATGGCAGACTGCTATGTCAAGATCCCGATGCTTGGACAGGTAGAGTCATTGAATGCGGCAATCGCTTCTTCGGTGTTGATGTTCGAAGCCGCAAGACAGAGAAGGAAAGTGTAATTAAATGAGATACAATCCACTCATTTTACAGAAGAAAATTGCTTTCTTTATCAGAGTATAGTAATATAGTGAACAAGAAATAATATATACGGAAAAGAGGGGACGGCTTATGAGAGTGATCTATTGGCTGGCAATATTCATTGTACTGTTGATCATTGAAATCGCGACAATGGGACTTACTACGATCTGGTTCGCAGGAGGAGCACTGCTCGCATTCTGTGCAGGACTTGTCGGTTTTGGGCTGGGAGTGCAGATCGGAGTATTTGTTATAGTTTCCATTCTGCTGCTGATTCTGACAAGACCGATCGCGGTGAAGTTCTTCAATCAGGAGAGGCAGAAGACGAACGCAGAGAGTCTGATCGGACAGCATGCACTGGTGACAGAAGACATCGATACGATAAAGGCCAAAGGGCAGGTAGAGATCCGGGGCCAAATCTGGTCAGCGAAGACGGATGAGCCGGACGGAACAATCCCGAAGAACACAGTTGTTGTAGTAAATGGTATTCAGGGCGTGAAACTGATTGTGCATGCCAGAGAGGAGTAGAGTATGATTTTTGGATTGATTTTATTAGCGATTATTATCTGCGTAGTGATTTCCTGTGTAAAGGTAGTCAGACAGGCGCAGGCATTGGTTATTGAAAGACTGGGGGCATATCAGGCAACATGGGGAACCGGACTTCACTTTAAGATTCCGATTTTTGACCGTGTGGCAAGAAGAGTGGATCTGAAAGAGCAGGTAGTGGATTTTGCACCGCAGCCGGTTATCACAAAAGATAACGTAACGATGAGAATTGATACCGTTGTATTTTATCAGATCACGGATCCGAAGATGTTCTGTTATGGTGTGGCGAATCCGATCATGGCGATCGAGAACCTGACAGCCACGACACTTCGTAACATCATCGGTGATCTGGAATTAGATCAGACACTGACATCCAGAGAGACGATCAACACGAAGATGAGAGCATCTCTGGATGTGGCAACCGATCCTTGGGGAATCAAGGTAAACCGCGTGGAACTTAAGAACATTATCCCACCGGCAGCCATCCAGGATGCAATGGAGAAACAGATGAAGGCAGAACGTGAACGCCGTGAAGCAATCTTACGTGCAGAAGGTGAGAAGAAATCTACAATCCTTGTGGCAGAAGGCCACAAAGAGTCTGCAATTCTGGATGCGGAAGCTGAGAAGCAGGCGGCTATCCTGAAAGCAGAAGCACAGAAAGAAGCCACGATCCGTGAGGCTGAAGGTAAGGCAGAAGCCATCATGAAAGTACAGCAGGCAAATGCCGATGGAATTCGTTTCCTGAAAGAAGCAGGAGCCGATGAGGCTGTTCTTACCATGAAAAGTCTGGAAGCATTTGCAAAAGCTGCTGATGGAAAAGCAACGAAGATCATCATCCCGTCAGAGATCCAGAGCATTGCAGGTCTGGTAAAATCTGTTACAGAGATTGGCGCAGATGATAAAAAAGAAGAAAAGTAGACAAAAGACATAAGATAAAAGTCAAAGAATAAAAGCGAGGTACAAAACAATGGATTTAAAAGGCAGAAATTTCCTGACGCTGAAAGATTTCACACCGGAAGAGATCACATATCTGCTTGATCTTTCCGCAGAATTAAAAGAAAAAAAGAAAAAAGGAATTCCGGTTGATAAATACAGAGGAATGAATGTGGCATTGATCTTTGAAAAGACCAGTACCAGAACCCGCTGTTCTTTCGAAGTAGCTGCTCACGATATGGGTATGGGAACGACTTACCTTGATCCTTCAGGTTCACAGATCGGGAAGAAAGAAAGTATCGAAGATACAGCAAGAGTTCTCGGAAGAATGTTTGATGGAATCGAGTATCGTGGATTTGGACAGGAGATTGTGGAGGAACTGGCCAAATATGCAGGCGTTCCAGTATGGAACGGACTGACGAATGAGTATCATCCGACACAGATGCTGGCGGATATGCTGACGATTCGTGAACATTTCGGACATCTGAACGGTATCAAACTGGTATACATGGGTGATGCAAGATACAATATGGGCAATTCCCTGATGATCGCATGTGCCAAATTAGGTATGCATTTTGTGGCATGTACGTCTAAGAACTATTTCCCGAATGAGGAACTGGTAGAGACTTGCAAAGGATATGCAAAAGAGACAGGAGCAACCATCACACTGACAGAAGATATCGAAAGCGGAACCAAAGATGCAGACGTTATCTGTACGGATGTATGGGTATCCATGGGTGAGCCGGACGAAGTATGGGAAGAACGTATCCGCGAACTGTCCCCATACAAGGTGACAAAGAAAGTAATGGAAAATGCAGGAGAACAGGCAATCTTCTTACACTGTCTGCCGGCATTCCACGATCTGAAGACAAAGATCGGTAAACAGATCCATGACAAATTCGGTCTGGACGATATGGAAGTTACAGATGAAGTATTTGAGTCTCCACAGTCAAAAGTATTTGACGAGGCAGAGAACCGTATGCATACGATCAAGGCTGTCATGGTGGCAACACTTGGTGAAAGAGAGTAGGCAAGATCAGACAGATTATGAAATCAGAAATATTACGTTTGTTAAAAGAAAGCGATACATATATTTCCGGACAGCAGTTGTGCGAACAGTTTCAGGTATCCAGAACGGCCATCTGGAAAGTGATCGACCAGCTTAAAAAAGAAGGTTATGAGATAGAGGCGGTGCGCAACAAAGGCTACCGCCTTATCGACAGTCCGGATGTTATGTCAAAAGCAGAGATTGAAAGTCTTGTAGACACAAAATGGGCAGGAAAAAATGTCGTATATTACGATGAAATTGACTCGACCAATAACCGCGCCAAAGAAGCCGGAGATAACGGGGCTGCTCACGGTACTTTATTCGTGGCAGATATGCAGGTGGCAGGAAAAGGCCGCAGAGGCCGTGTCTGGAAATCACCGTCCGGAAGCAGTATCTATATGACGATCCTGTTGTATCCGGATATTCCGCCGGTAAAGGCACCACAGCTTACGTTACTTATGGCGATCGCTGTGGCAGAAGGTATCCAGGAAGTGACCGGACTTGAGACGAAGATCAAGTGGCCGAATGATATTGTGGTGAACGGCCGGAAGATCTGCGGTATTCTGACGGAAATGAGTACGGAGATCGACTATATCAATCATGTCGTGATCGGTGCCGGAATCAATGTGAATCAGGATACATTTTCGGATGATATTAAGGCAACGGCTTCCTCACTTAAGCTGGAACTCGGAAAGAGCGTAAAGCGTTCCGAACTGATCGCAGCAGTGATGAAGAGCTTTGAAAAATGCTATGAGATCTTCATTAAGACGGAAGATCTGTCGGGCTTACAGGAACTTTATAATTCTATGCTGGTGAACCGGGATCAGGAGGTCAAGGTCCTGGAACCAGGAAATGAATATAAAGCGCACGCCATCGGCATCAATCAGACTGGAGAACTGATTGTAAGAACGCCGGATGGGAAAGAAAAAGAAATCTATGCCGGAGAGGTATCAGTTAGAGGTGTTTATGGGTATGTATGATGAAAAAGTGGTGCTTTGCGGCGCCAATTCATATGAAGAAAAATATTATCTGAATCCGGATTTTGAACAGCTCCCGGATGATGTAAAGAATGAACTGAAGATCATGTGCGTGTTGTATGTGCATGATGTAGGAGGAATCCTGACGCTGGTATTCGAAGAGAACGGGGAATTATGCTTTGAAGTAACCTCCGATGATTTTGACCCGATGTTCGATGACATCGGAAGCCAGCTTAAGATCAAGCAGCTGCAGAGAGACAAGCAGGATCTTCTGCAGGCATTGCAGTTATATTATAAAGTATTCTTCCTGGGTGAAGAGATAAACAGCGAAGAGTAACTATAAGGAAACAGACAAAACAGGAGGAGAAAGATGCTTCTTGTAATCGATGTAGGAAATACGAACATTACACTCGGAGTGTTTAACAAAGACGAATTATTTGGCACATTCCGTATGAAGACAAAGCAGCCGAGAACATCGGATGAATATGGAATTACTTTACAGGAACTGGTAGAAAGACATGGGATCGAAAGCTCGAAGATCAATGCAGTGATCCTTGCATCCGTAGTGCCGGATGTGATGCATTCACTCGGCAGTGCGATTATCAAATATTTCGGCGTAAAGCCGGTGGTTGTATCTGCAGGAATTAAGACGGGAATCCGTATCGTCACGGAGAACCCGAGACAGGTCGGCCCGGACCGTATCGTAGATGCAGTCGGTGCTTACACCTTATATGGTGGACCGGCGATCGTGGTAGACTTCGGAACGGCAACGACATTTGATGTGATCGGCCCGGACGGAACATTTGAGGCGGGCGTGATTGCACCGGGAATCCGCACTTCGGCACAGTCTCTCTGGGGAGAGGCAGATATGCTTCCGGCAATCGAGATCCGCAAGCCGAATTCCATTCTCGCAAAAGAGACGATCACGGCAATGCAGGCAGGCCTTGTATATGGTCAGATCGGTCAGACTGAATATATCATTAAGCGTATGAAAGAAGAGTCCGGCTACCCGGATGCAAAGGTTATTGCAACCGGCGGACTTGGCAAGATGATTGCGAATGAAACAGACATGATCGATGTGTATGATTCACAGCTTACGTTAAAAGGACTTCGGTTCATTTACGAAAAGAATAAAAAAAGTAAATAATCTACGGTGTTGATAATGTAGACTTTCAGAGAAATGTGCAGCACTATATATCAAGATGGTTCCGCCAGTGTAAGAGTGGGGCTATCTTAGCTGATATATAGTGCTGTGTGTTTCTTACAGGAAATGAAGTATAATTGTGAGAAGAATGATAAGTATCCTGGAATAATCGAAAATAGAAGATGTTTGTAAATTGTTCAGGGATAACCAGGATAGAAGATAATAGTAATTAAAATTAATTAACAGGAGTAGAAAGATGAAAATCGGGAATGTTAATCTGGCAAATCCATATATTCTCGCGCCGATGGCGGGAGTAACGGATCTGCCGTTCAGATTGCTCTGTAAAGAGCAGGGAGCCGGACTTTTGTGCATGGAGATGATCAGCGCGAAAGCCCTGCAGTATAAAAATAAGAATACCAAAGCATTACTTGCAATCCATCCGGAAGAGTATCCGGTGTCGTTACAGCTCTTTGGTTCCGATCCAAAGATCATGAGTGAGATGGCGAAAATGATCGAAGAGCTGCCGTTCCAGATCCTGGACATCAATATGGGATGTCCGGTTCCGAAGGTAGTACGGAACGGCGAAGGTTCTGCACTTATGAAGAATCCGAAGCTGGTACATGAGATCGTATCGGCAGTGTCGAAAGCAATCGAAAAGCCGGTAACGGTGAAGATCCGGAAAGGATTTGACGATGATCATATCAATGCTGTAGAGATCGCAAAGATCATTGAAGATGCAGGCGGTGCGGCAGTTGCCGTGCACGGACGGACAAGGGAACAGTATTATTCCGGTAAAGCAGACTGGGATATCATCCGTCAGGTCAAAGAAGCCGTATCCATTCCGGTGATAGGAAATGGTGATGTAATTTCAGGAGAAAAGGCACTTCAGATGAGAAGAGAAACCGGCTGTGACGGCGTGATGATCGGAAGAGGTGCACAGGGCAATCCATGGATCTTCCATGAACTTCAGGAATATGAAAGAACCGGTGTTGTTCCTCCGAGACCGACTCCGGAGAAAATCAAAGAGACAATGCTCAGACATGCAAGACTACAGATTGAATTCAAGGGAGACTTTATCGGGATCAGGGAAATGCGTAAGCATGTTGCCTGGTACACAAAGGGAATGAAAGGTTCTGCAAAACTCAGGGATGCGATCAACCAGGTGGAATCTTATGAAGAGTTGGTGGAACTTCTGGACAAGGCGATTGTATAAACAGAGAATCTGAATAATAGATACCGTCGGAAAATGAAAAGAACAGGCGTAAAATAGGGATATACAAGAGACAAAAACATTGACATAAAACACGCATTTATGTATAATAATGAAATTGTGAAAGTATCTTTATTCTATGACAGATTAAATATTCAGATAGATGATTCAGGCATAAAAATGTCAGAGTAATATGGAACAGAAAAAGGAGCAGGAGACAGATGGAAGCAAAGAAAAAATTACTTACTTATGCTGGTTTAAAAGCACTGGAAGACGAACTTGAAAACCTCAAGGTTGTAAAACGTAGAGAGATTGCACAGAAGATCAAAGAAGCAAGAGAACAGGGAGACTTATCAGAGAACGCTGAGTACGATGCAGCAAAAGACGAGCAGAGAGACATTGAAGCACGTATCGAAGAACTGGAAGCAATTCTTAAGAATGCAGAAGTTGTAGTAGAAGATGAAGTTGATTTCGATAAGATCAACATCGGATGTACTGTAAAAGTATTCGACATCACATTTGACGAAGAGATGGAATTCAAACTGGTCGGTTCTACAGAGGCGAACAGTCTGGAAGGAAAGATCTCTAACGAATCACCAGTTGGTCAGGCTCTGATGGGCAAACAGATCGGAGATGTCGTAACAGTAGAGACACAGGCTGGAGTAATGGAGTACAAGGTACTGGACATCAGCCGTTCATTATAAGAGACAGGCAGATACCCGTCGAAGAATAACCAGGACACAAGACTCAGGCCTCTCTTACACGGGAGGTCTGAATTCAGATAAGGAAGGAGAATAAAAAAGTGGCTAAGCAGCAGAACAATGGACAGGAACAGGACGTGAACCAGTTAAGAAAGGTTCGCCGTGATAAATTAGCAGAACTGCAGCAGAATGGAAAAGATCCGTTCAAGATCACAAAATTCGATCAGACACATCACTCACTGGAAGTGAAGAGTCTGTATGAAGCACATGAGGCAGAACTTTTAAAAGATCATCATACACCAGATGTAGAAGGTATGGATGAAGAGCAGGCAAAAGAGGTTCTGAAGAAAGATTATGAAGAGAGAAGAAGCATCATGGATGCCAATCCAATCCACGTAGCAATCGCAGGACGTATGATGTTCAAGAGAGTTATGGGTAAAGCTTCTTTCTGTAACATTCAGGATCTTCAGGGAAGCATCCAGGTATATGTTGCAAGAGATGCGATCGGAACAGAATCTTATGCAGATTTCAAACGTTCTGACATCGGTGATATTTTCGGATTAGAAGGATTTGCATTCAGAACAAGAACCGGAGAGATCTCTATCCATGCAGAGAAGATGACACTTCTTTCCAAGAGCTTACAGATCCTTCCGGAGAAGTTCCACGGACTGACAAATACAGATACCCGTTATCGTCAGAGATATGTGGATCTGATCATGAACCCGGAAGTAAAGGATACTTTTATTAAACGTTCCAAGATCCTTACCGCAATCCGTAAATATCTTGGAAATGAAGGCTTTATGGAAGTAGAGACTCCGATGCTTGTACAGAATGCCGGAGGAGCAGCTGCAAGACCGTTCGAGACACATTTCAATGCCCTGAACGAAGACCTGAAGCTCCGTATCTCTCTGGAACTTTATCTGAAGAGACTGATCGTTGGTGGTCTTGAGAGAGTTTATGAGATCGGACGTGTATTCCGTAATGAAGGTGTAGATACCCGTCATAATCCGGAGTTTACTCTGATGGAGCTTTATCAGGCATATACAGATTATGAAGGCATGATGGAACTGACTGAGTCTATGTTCCGTTATCTGGCAGAAAAAGTCTGCGGTTCCACAAAGATCTCCTACAATGGCATCGAGATCGATCTTGGAAAACCTTTTGAGAGAATCACAATGGTAGATGCAGTTAAGAAATACTCTGGAGTAGACTTTAAAGAGATCAAGACTTTAGAAGAAGCAAGAGCAGCTGCTGAAGAACACCATGTAGAATACGAAGAACGCCACAAACGTGGAGATATCTTAAACTTATTCTTCGAAGAATTCGTAGAAGACAAACTGATCCAGCCAACATTCGTTATGGATCATCCAGTAGAAATCTCTCCATTAACAAAGAGAAAACCAGAAGATCCAGATTATGTAGAACGTTTTGAGTTCTTTATGAATGGATGGGAGATGGCAAATGCATACTCTGAGTTAAATGATCCGATCGATCAGAGAGAACGTTTCAAAGCACAGGAAGAACTTCTTGCACAGGGTGACGAAGAAGCCAACACAACAGATGAAGACTTCTTAAATGCATTAGAGATCGGTATGCCACCTACAGGTGGTATCGGATTCGGTATCGACAGAATGGTAATGTTATTAACAAATTCTACAGCGATCAGAGACGTATTATTATTCCCAACAATGAAGTCCCTGGACGCTGACAAGAAGTCTGCGAAGTCAGAAAACAGCACTTCCACAGCAGCACCGGAGAAAGAAGAAGTTATCGACTTCTCCAAGGTAAAGGTAGAGCCTTTATTTGAGGAATTTGTTGATTTCGATACTTTCAGCAAGTCAGATTTCAGAGCTGTAAAGGTTAAAGCATGTGAAGCTGTTAAGAAATCCAAGAAGCTGTTACAGTTCACTCTGGATGACGGAACAGGCACAGATCGTACCATTTTAAGCGGTATTCACGCTTATTATGAGCCAGAAGAACTGGTTGGAAAGACCTTAATTGCGATCACTAACCTGCCGCCAAGAGCCATGATGGGAATTGAATCCTGTGGAATGTTACTTAGTGCAATCCATGAGGAAGAGGGCGAAGAAAAACTTCATCTTCTGATGGTAGATGACCATATTCCGGCTGGTGCAAAGCTGTACTAATCCAGAAAAAAGAGTTCGGTTTGGTAGTCATAGACGTCCAATCAGGAAAAGTGGTTCCACGGATTGACATGGAGCTACATGAAACGGTTTGGAGCTGTATAGATTGAAATAACGATGTATGGATTATAAGGAAACAGAATAAGGAGCTCTATGGATTCTTAACTGTTTGACTTATGTGTTTACAAGTAAAATATTGATTATTTTTGAGGAGCATTTTTCGAAAATATAGTGTTAAACAAGGACACATCACTTTTGGTAGAAATACCATTTGGATGTGTCCTTTTTGTTTTTTAAGATATAACATCCTTTCACGTACCTGCCAAATAAAATGAGTATCTGGTAATATACAGATTTCTGGAAACAAGGAGGAAGCCATGAAAAAACGAAAAACACCTGACTTGGAAAAATATCTGGAAGGAAAGAAACGCAGATTTGTAAATTACACACAAGGAGCAAAGATTTACAAGATGTCCTACTGGCCTTTTGTCAGACTGGCGAAAAAAGCAGAAGCCAATTATCCGATTCGAAAGACAGCCATTGTGGATCTGAATATTCTGGATGATTTTTTAGAAGGCAATCCTGAGGTTGTATCAGAATTAAAGAAGAGAAGGAAAAAAAGTATTATTGATCGATGCAGATCCACAGGGAAGTCTGACAGCAAGTCTTGGATATGTAGAGCCGGATGAACTGGGAGTTACTTTGGCAACCATCATGACGATATGCGACAGGTAG
>ERZ827440.4213-NODE-4213-length-9938-cov-16.824345_pt1 | contig 9938 bp, 8 predicted proteins | sample MGYA00519774_ERZ827440 | MGnify/ENA primary metagenome ERZ827440 (study PRJEB31778, sample SAMEA3449302) | human gut metagenome | biome: human gut; feature: human-associated habitat; material: faeces | place: United Kingdom | collected 2010/2012 ... | reverse complement strand
CTTGTCCAGTGGAAGCTATATCATTTGAAATGTGAGTTGCTCAGCAGCGGCATACACATCGATGTTAGTGCTGGGCGGAATTAACCATTCGCGCGGGGCTGTAAAACGAGCCTGCGCATAAGTAAAACTTTGACCGCTGAAAAAGCAGAGCGACGGGACAGATAAAGGCTGTCCCGCCGCTCGTGTTTTAAGGGCATATTGGCTTGATGAACCGGAAGTTACAGCGCCGCCTTTTTCCATTTTCTGATCTTAGTTCTAAAAGTTCCGAAAGGAGCAACAGTATTAACGTGAATGAACCTGTAAACTTCCCATACAGCTGCTTTTGTAGCATCATCAGCCCATTTTCTCATATGCGGCTTAAATAATTCATCCGCACTGAGCGAATCAATCATTGCGCAGATAGACTTGACATTTTCGTTTAGTTCGGCTTTCAACTCTTGAAGAGACAAATGAGCGTAGGTATCCGTGAACCACTGATACAGCTCGCCAAGTTGGTTCCATTTGAATTCGTCCGACGGCGTCTTTACTTGAAGCCCCTTCCTTTCATCTTCCTCCCATTTAAGAACCAATGTTGTCCAACCCACCTGATAGGCAAGGTTTTCTGCTGGGGTCCGGTCAACCTCATCAACCCTTTTATCTTTTAAGGCTTCTGGTATGCAATCAAACTCCGAAATATATTTATCAAATGTTTTATTGATTTCAGCTTTGAGTTCTTCTTTACTTTTGTATACTCGCAAAAAAACACCTCCATAAATTTCGGTTTGTCTATTGAGCAATGATTCTGATTATAGCATAGCTTTATGAATTATTCTATTACTGCACTGAGTATCATGGCGCTTTAGGGGAAAGACATGGCGTTTTCGGGGGGATTTTTCCTTTCGCCGACTGTATAATGGTAGGCGGTTAGAAAAGGTTAACCCCACACGGTTAAAAGACTCAGCTGTTCTGTTATTTCGCTATGCGCGCCCGTTGGTTAGCTTGCTCTAACTAAAGATTTATTACTCAGGAGGTCATCAGAATGAAAAAATTCGCAATGCTCATGTTGTGCCTTGTGCTTGTGTTTGCTCTTGCAGCCTGTGCTGGAACGGATACCACGCCGCAGGGATCGGTCTCGGATACCGTCACGGTAACGGATATGAAGGGCGAGGTTGCCATCCCGGCAAATCCACAGCGCATCGTTGATGTAGCTGGCTTGACAGAGGAACTTCTTATTCTGGATATGAAGGTAATTGCCTCGGCTAATACCAGCATGTTCGATGGGGTGTCTGTCCCCAAACATCTGGCAACGCTTTTTGCCGAAAGAGGTATTGAGGTTGTCGGCAATTACTCCGGGTCTTCTTCTACCGGAGACCTGAACCTCGAAAAGATCGCGGAGTTAAAGCCCGATCTGATCATTATGAATATTCGCCACGAGAAGGTTTATGAACAACTCGCGGCTATTGCTCCCACGGTCATGATCGACGATGACATAAGCTATGTTAACTGGCGCGGAAGATTTAAGCAACTGGGGCAGTGGTTTGATAAAGAAGCAGCCGTAGAAAAATGGCTTGCCGACTACGACGCCAAAGCTGCGGAGCTTGCGGCGAGAATCAGGGATATGATTGGGGACGAAACCTTTGCTGTATTGGAGGCCAATTCCGTTCATTTTGGTTCCTATTACATCTATCGCAGCGGCGGGCCGGGTGAGCTTGTCTACGATGAGCTGAAACTCACACCATCAGCCGGAGTACCGGAGAATGTCTGGGGTGAAGTGGTCGATGCGGAATACTTTTCCCTGATCGATGCAGATCACATCTTCTTTTTTAGCGACGACGGCAGAGCTGGAGACACGGGGAACCTTGCCGTGTGGAAGAATATGAAAGCGGTCAAAGCCGGCAACGTTTACTTTGGTATCAATGAGGATCAGTATAATATGGCTTTTACGGCGATGGGAAAGGAACTCTATTTGGAAAAACTCGCAAACGCGATTCTGAACCATGGGAACGTTGAGTAAGGAAACAGGCGCGGTTGCGGGAATATCGCAGAGACAAGAGAGATACAAACGCTCCGCGCCGGCTTTTCTGATTATTCTTGCCGCATTGGTGCTGCTGCTTGGGTTCTCAATGGTTCTCTCCGTCTGCACCGGCATTGCTGGCGGTAGCTTCAAGGTCTTTGCGGAAACGGTTATATACCCCGCCAAGGCTTCTGATGTTGGAATGATTATGTTGGAAATGCGTATGCCCAGGGCGCTGGCTGCCGGGCTGACAGGAATGGCCTTCGCTCTCTCCGGCGCTGTGATGCAGGGAATTACCAGAAACCCCCTGTCGGACGCCGGCCTTCTGGGGATCAATGCGGGAGCCGGCTTCTTTGTTGCACTGTCCGCAATTCTGTTTCCCGCCGCATCAGACATCGTGAAAACATGCGCCGCCTTTGCTGGAGCCGCTCTTGCGGTATTCATGGTCTATGGTTTCGGCGCCGGCAAACATAGATCCGAATCTTTCCGGTTCATTCTGGCAGGCGCTGCTGTATCAGCCCTGCTTACCGCGTTGAGTCAGGCGGTTTCTCTGGCGTTTGGGATCGTGAAAGCCCTTTCTTTCTGGAGCGCGGGAAGTTTGTCCGGTGTGACATGGCAAAGCTTGAAAATGCTATCCCCGGTGATCCTCTCAGCCAGTGCGCTTGGTTTGCTTTTATCGAGTCGGCTATCAGCTCTGGCACTGGGAGAAGATAGCGCCGCCAGCTTGGGTGTAAATGTCCGCACAGTCAGGCTTTTCGGTATGCTTGTGGTGTTGCTGCTTGCGGGAGCCAGTGTATCGCTCGTGGGAGGCATCGCATTTATCGGTCTTATCGTGCCGCATATATCCCGACTTCTTGTGGGAGGTGATTACCGCAGGCTGGTTCCCGTGTCTGCGCTCATGGGCGGCGTTGTGCTGGTGCTGTCGGATATTGCGGCACGCATGATAAACGCCCCTTTTGATACGCCTGTCGGCGCACTGGTATCCATCCTCGGCGTGCCCGTCTTTTTTGCGCTTACTTTCAGGAAGGAGGGCATGGTCTTATGAAAAAGAAAACCAGACAGCTCCTTATCCTCAACGGTCTTCTTATCCTGATTGTGGCTGCGGCTATCTTATCCGTTAACAGTGGTTACGCAAGAATTCCCTTCTCGACTGCGGTTCACAGCATATTCCAACCGCATATGGATGGAGCCTCCGTAGTCGTAGCGCAGTTTCGCGTTCCGAGAATCGTCCTCGCCGTTCTATGTGGGATGGGTCTGGCACTTGCCGGATGCGTTATGCAGACTGTCACGGGGAATCCGCTGGCCGATCCGGGGATATTGGGCATAAACGCAGGGGCGGGATTTGCCGTTATGCTGTTCCTGACATTTTTCCCTGCACTGCATATACATACCATGGCATACCAGCCGATATTTGCCATAGCGGGCGGGCTTTGCACAACGGGACTGCTGTATCTTTTTGCAAAGAGGAACGGAAAACTCCTCCCAATATATTTTCTGTTGGGCGGCATCGGTCTTGCGTCCCTATTTTCTTCTTTTATGCTGATCATGGCCGCGAACATGGACAACAGCAGCTATCAGCTCGTGGCAAGATGGCTGGCAGGAAATATTTGGGGAACGAGCTGGCATCAGGTTCTTGCCCTGTTGCCCTATATGCTCATACTGGTTCCTTTTCTTCTTACAAAGTCGAACATATTGGATATTCTCCTCTTAGGAGAGAATACGGCCATTTCTCTGGGGATAGCCGTAGAGAGGGAGATAAGACTGCTCCTGATTGCATCGGTGGCTCTTACCTCTGCCTGCGTTGCCGTCAGTGGAGGGATCGGTTTTGTGGGACTGGTAGCGCCGCATATGGCACGAAGGCTGATCGGAGGCAGACACCACGCCCTTATGCCTGCCTCCATGTTGCTGGGGGCGCTGTTGTTGCTTTTGGCAGACACGCTGGGACGGTCTGCCTTTCAGCCGAGGGAGATCCCGGTTGGTATCGTGATCTCCGTGCTTTCGGCTCCGTATTTTCTGTTCCTGCTCCGCAGGTATTTTTAAGGGAGGACGTCTATGCTTTCACGTATGCAGGCAAAGGGTTTGTCTGCCGGATATAACGGGGAGGCCGTCTTCAGGGGGCTTGACTTAAAAATCCCTGAAGGCAGCATAACCACCTTGATAGGCTCCAACGGCTCTGGAAAATCCACCATACTGAAGACACTGTGCCGGATCATTTCCCCGGATTCCGGCGCAGTATACCTTGATGGCGAAGCGATCCACGAAATGCCGACAAAGCGTGTTGCCCAGAGACTTGCGCTGCTGCCGCAGGGAGCGCAAGCCCCTGCCGGCATCACAGTCGGCGACCTTGTGGAATACGGGCGTTTTCCTTACAGGTCGGCGCTAAGCGGTCTCGGCGAAAAGGATCGGGAGATCATTCAGTGGGCTCTTGCCAGTACAGGCATGAGTTCCCTTGAACATAGAGAAATGGAGAAGCTTTCGGGAGGCCAACAACAGCGGGCATGGATCGCCATGGCGTTGGCGCAGAAAACCGGATTGCTGTTTCTGGATGAACCCACGACCTATTTGGACATCTCGCACCAACTGGATATATTGTACCTTCTGCGCCGCCTCAACCGGGAAAATGGTGTTACCATCGTAATGGTTCTTCATGATTTAAATCATGCCATCATGTTTTCCGACTATTTGGTGGCGATCAAAGACGGGACACTGCACAGCGCAGGTACGCCGCAAGAGGTTATTACCCAGCAGGCGTTGCGGGAAATCTTTGATGTAGAAGCGGAGGTCATTACACATCCGGTATTAAATGTTCCGGTATGCCTGCCCTTCAGGATAACGGAGCAGAACAAAAAAACAGGAGGTTCAAACACATGAAAAAAGGTTTGCGATCAGTGCTGTTCTCAGTGTTGGTGGGTGCGCTGCTGCTGTGCGCCGGATGCGGCAAATCGGGAGACATCTACACGGCGGGCGTTTATACGGCTTCCGCTGAAGGTTATTCCGGTCCGGTTACCGTAGAGGTAGAGTTTGACGGGAGCAGCATATTGTCTGTACATGTCCTATCTCACAGCGAAACAGTAAATATCTCAGACCGCGCAATAGATGAGATCCCTTCCCAAATCGTGGAGGCGCAGACCTGGGATGTGGATGCCGTTTCATCTGCAACATTTACCAGCGATGCCATTCGTGAAGCGGTCAGAGATTGCCTCGCGCAGGCGGCACTCCGATGAACCATTTGCGTTGCAAAGGATATTTTGCGGTGATAGAATGGGTGAGATGAAGGGCAAGTCAAAAAATCAGCCATAGCTGCTGTTTTAAGTGCTTTTCCAGCGAAGTGCCGCAGGCATTTCGCTGGAGATTCCATATATGGCTGTATGAACTCCCTTCTATGCGCAAAAGAATATCGCGAATCCTCCAAGCAAAGGTATATGTGTTTAGTATAAAATGTGTCACTCTCATTGACAAACTCAATATGCTCAGTTATAATATACCAGCGGTATATACCATCGGTATATCAGGAGGCGTAGGAGATGGAACGAGCGGAAACTCAAAAGAAGATCCTTGAGATTGGAAAAAAAGAATTTCTGGAAAAAGGCTTCAAGGACGCATCTCTGAATAAAATCGTCGCGGAGGCAGGCTTCACGAAGGGTGCCTTCTACGGCTACTACCCTGATAAGACCGCTCTGTTTGAAGACCTTGTGGGCGAGGCAGCAAGCGAGCTGCTCACCCGCTTCAAGGCGGCACAGGACGATTATTTTGACCTCGTCCCGGAGGGAAAAGCAAAAGACAGTCTGGAGCTTTCCACCCAACACCTGCACGAGCTTGTCGCGTTCATGTACGACCATTTCGACGAATTCAAGCTGATCCTCTGCCGAGCGGAGGGAACGGGCTATGCGGATTTCATCGAGGTGCTGGTAGAGCTGGAGGTCGATCGATCCGAAGAATACTACGCCCTCCTCAGAAAAAACGGTATGCTCTCCGGGAGCATGACTCGTCAGCTTCATCACATGATCACAAGGGCCTACTTTACGGCGGTGTGTGAAACCATCGTCCACGATATGCCGAGAGAGGAAGCCATGAAATACGTCGATGAACTGGCTATCTTTTTCCACTCCGGCTGGAGCGGACTTTTAAGGCTCGAATGAGCCTTAAAAAAATAACTGTTGGTTAGTTGCCTCTAACCGATGCGGCGCATCCTCCAACAGACCCATATATTTTAAGAAAGGAACACGGAATATGAGCAAACAGAGAAAAGAAAAGCAGCCGCCGGTGCTGGGCAGGCTGCTGGAATACGCCGGAGGGCATAAGTGGCTGTCCGTATTGGGCTGCGGGCTGTCCGGCGTTTCGGCGGCGGTCGGCATTTTCCCGTTCGTCTTTGTCTGGTACGCGGCCAGAGGCATTTTAACGCCGGGAGGCGGCGTTCCGGCAGGGCTTGCCCGCTACGGCTGGTACGCGCTGGCGGCGGCACTTCTGAGCGCGGCGATCTATTTCGCCGGGCTCATGTGTACGCACCTTGCGGCCTTCCGGGTGGCGACGAATATGCGAAAGGCGGCGGTCGCCCATCTCATTGACCTGCCGCTGGGGTACTTTAACGCCAACCTCACGGGGCGGCTGCGCAAGCAGATCGACGACAACGCGGCGCTGACAGAAACGCTCCTTGCCCACACCATCCCCGACGCGGTGGGTGGGATCGTAACGCCGATACTGGCGGTGGGACTGCTCTTCGTCTTTGACTGGCGCATGGGGCTTGCCTGCCTGATCCCCATGGTCATCGGGCTTGTCTGCCTGATGACCATGATGACGGGCACCAGCATGAAGTTCTTTGAGGAATACCAGCGCGCCGGAGAGCGCATTTCCGCCGAGGCCACGGAGTATGTCCGGGGCATCCCGGTGGTGAAGGTATTCCAGCAGACGGTTTACTCCTTCAAGAGCTTTCATGCCGCCATCCTCAGCTACCGCGACCTTGCCAGCGGCTACGCCATGATGTGCCGTATGCCCTACACCCTGCTTACGGTGGTGCTGAACGCCATGTTCCTGCTTCTCATGCCCTTGGGAATGGTTCTCATCGGCGGCGCGGCAGACGGCTGGGCAGTGCTGGCCGATCTGGTGTTTTACATCTTCTTCGCGCCCCAGCTTGCCTTTATGATGGAGCGGCTGATGTACGCGGTCAACGCACAGATGGAGGCCGCCGAGGCAGTGAACAAGCTGGAGGCGATACTCCGGGAGTCGCCCCTTCCCGAGCCTGCGGCGGACAGCGGAAGCAAGCCCGCGGACAGCGGCATTTCCTTTGAGAATGTCACCTTTTCCTATGACGGCGCGGACAGGCCCGCGCTGACGAATGTGAGCTTCCACCTGCCGCAGGGGGAGGCGTGGGCGCTGGTGGGCCCCTCCGGCGGCGGCAAGACCACCATCGCCCGGCTGATCCCGCGCTTTTTCGATGTGCAGGCAGGGGCGGTGCTCCTGGGCGGACGGGATGTGCGAAGCATCCCCACCGCGGAGCTGATGGAGCAGATCTCCTTCGTCTTTCAGGAGGTGCGCCTGTTTAAGAAGAGCATCCGCGACAACATCCGCGCCGCGCGGCCGGACGCCACCGAGGCGGAGATATTACACGCGGCGCAGCTTGCTCAGTGCGGCGATATTCTGGAAAAGACGCCGGGCGGGCTGGACGCCGTGATCGGCGCCAAGGGCGTGTACCTCTCCGGCGGCGAGATGCAGCGCATCGCGCTGGCGCGGGCGATCTTAAAGGACGCGCCCATCGTGGTGCTGGATGAGGCCAGCTCCTTTGCAGACCCCGAGAACGAGGCGAAGATACAAAAGGCCTTCGAGGCGCTGATGAAGGGCAAGACCGTGCTGATGATCGCCCACCGCCTGTCCACGGTGCGGAACATGGATCGCATCCTCGTCATCCGGGACGGCGAGATCGCCGAGGAAGGAAAGCACGACGAGCTTCTTGAAAAGGGCGGCGTATACGCCGCCATGTGGGAGGAATACCAAAAGGCCGCGCAGTGGAAGGTAGGAGGTGCCGCATGATCGAACGCATCCGCAAAAAATACGCCATGACGGAGAAGGGCGCAAAAGACTATGTGGCCGCCGTGTTCTGGTCCGTACTGGTCAACATCAGCAAAATGCTGCCGGTGGGCGTGCTGGCCACGGCACTCTCCGGCATCGTAGAGGCGCTGACAAACGGCACCGACCCAAGGGCGGGGCTTACGCGCTTTCTGGTCGCGGGCGTCCTTGCCCTCACCGCGCTCTTTGTGACCTTTCTGATCCAGTACAAAGCCCTATACGAAGCCACCTACCGGGAGAGTGCCAACCGCCGCATCCGGCTGGCGGAGGTGCTGCGCCAGCTCCCGCTGTCCTTCTTTGGAAACCGTGACCTGACCGACCTGACCACCACCATCATGGGGGATACGGAGACGCTGGAAAAGGCATTCTCCCACTTTTACCCCGCCATGCACGGCGCGCTCATCTCCACGGCGCTGATTTCCGCAGGCATGCTGCTTTACGACTGGCGGATGGCGCTGGCTCTTTTGTGGGTGGTGCCTGCGTCGCTGCTGATGGTCTATCTCTCCCGGCGCATGGAAAAGCGGCATATAACGAAGGGGCTTGTCACCCGCCGCGCGGCCACCGACGCCATGCAGGAGGTGCTGGAGTGCGCGCCGGAGATCAAGGCGTGCAACCAGAAGGCGCGGTATATCGCCGACCTGAACCGCAGGCTGGACGAGGCGGAGCAGGACACCATCCGGGGCGAGCTGTTCACAGGCTCCGTGGTCACGGCGGCGCAATCCTTCCTAAAGCTGGGCATCGCCACCACCGTCCTCACGGGGGTGACACTCATGAGCCGCGGCGACCTGTCGCTGATCCCGTTTCTGATGTTCCTTATCGCCGCCACCCGGGTATATGACCCCATCGGCTCCATGTTTGCCAACATGGCCGCGGTTTTCGCCTGCGAGGTGCGCATCGAGCGTATGCAGGAGATCGAGAACGAAAAGCGCATGACCGGTATGATCGAATATGATCCCGACGGCTGCGACATCCGCTTTGAGCATGTGACCTTTGCCTACCGGGAAAAAGAGGATGTGCTAAGAGACGTTTCCTTTACGGCGAAGCAGGGACAGGTGACGGCGCTGGTGGGCCCCTCCGGCGGCGGAAAGTCCACGGCGGCCAGGCTGGCAGCCCGCTTCTGGGATCCGGCGGAGGGAACGGTGCGGCTGGGCGGCGTGGACGTGTCCACGGTGGACGGCGAGGCACTGCTGAAAAACTACGCCATCGTATTTCAGGATGTGGTGCTGTTTGCGGATACCGTGATGGAAAACATCCGCCTCGGCAAGCGGGACGCCACCGACGAGGAGGTGCTGGCGGCGGCGAAGGCGGCGCAGTGCGACGCCTTTGTATCCAAGCTGCCGGAGGGCTACCATACCCTGATCGGGGAAAACGGCTCCCGGCTCTCCGGCGGCGAGCGGCAGCGCATCTCCATTGCCCGCGCCATCTTGAAGGACGCGCCGGTGATTTTGCTGGACGAGGCCACGGCCTCGCTGGACGTGGAAAACGAAACGGCGGTGCAGGCGGCGCTGTCCGGATTGATCAAGGATAAGACGGTGCTCATCATCGCGCACCGCATGCGTACCGTCATGAACGCCGATCAGATCGTCCTGCTCTCCGGCGGCCGCGTGGTTGAGATGGGTTCTCCGGCCGAGCTGCTGAAAAAGAACGGCCTGTTCCGCCACATGGCGCAGCTCCAGAGCGAGAGCATGGAGTGGACGGCGTAGAAAGTTGCGAGATAAACAGGATTCCGAATGCAATATCGGAAAACGAAGTATCGAAAACAAGGAGGAGTTTATGAAAGAAACAAATAAATGGTCTGTCAGGGATGTGATCACCACGGTGCTGCTTTCGGCGGTGCTGATCGTGATCCAGCTCGTCGTCAATATGGTCTGCATGGCCAACGACT
>ERZ827440.4211-NODE-4211-length-9941-cov-3.450637_pt1 | contig 9941 bp, 7 predicted proteins | sample MGYA00519774_ERZ827440 | MGnify/ENA primary metagenome ERZ827440 (study PRJEB31778, sample SAMEA3449302) | human gut metagenome | biome: human gut; feature: human-associated habitat; material: faeces | place: United Kingdom | collected 2010/2012 ... | reverse complement strand
CGTACCGACCAGTACTGGCTGATGTTTTGCATGTGCTTCTTCGATCGCATCACATACAGCTCTGAACTTCTCTTTCTGTGTCTTATATACCGCATCTTCAAGATCCTTACGCTGAACAGGTAGATTTGTCGGAATCTCGATAACGTCCATTCCGTAAATCTCGCGGAACTCTTTTTCTTCTGTCAGGGCTGTACCTGTCATACCAGACTTCTTCGCATATTTATTGAACAGGTTCTGGAATGTGATAGTCGCCAGAGTCTTGCTTTCTCTCTTAACCTTTACGTGTTCTTTTGCCTCAATTGCCTGATGCAGTCCGTCTGAATAACGACGTCCCGGCATAATACGTCCGGTAAATTCATCTACGATCAGTACCTCGTCATCTTTTACCACATAATCTTTGTCGCGGAACATCAGATTATGTGCTCGAAGAGCAAGGATAATATTGTGCTGAATCTCCAGGTTCTCAGAATCCGCAAGGTTTTCAATATGGAAGAACTTCTCTACCTTCTTCACGCCATCTTCGGTAAGGTTGATATTCTTCTCTTTCTCGTTAACAATAAAGTCTCCCGTCTCTTCAATATCTTCACCCATGATGGCATTCATCTTGGTAAACTCGCCGCTTGCCTCACCACGCTCTAACTGACGTGCAAGTATATCGCATGCTTCATAAAGTTTCGTAGATTTCTCACTCTGTCCGGAAATGATAAGAGGAGTTCTCGCCTCATCGATCAATACTGAATCGACCTCATCGATCAGAGCATAATTCAGTCCCCTCTGAACCAGCTGTTCTTTATAGATCACCATATTATCTCTCAGATAATCGAATCCAAGTTCATTATTTGTCACGTATGTGATATCACACTCATATGCGGCACGTCTCTCATCATTATCCATGCTGTTCAGTACTACACCAACAGTCAGGCCCAGGAACTCATGTACCTGTCCCATCCATTCCGCATCACGTTTGGCCAGATAATCATTGACGGCTACAACATGTACACCTTTTCCCTCCAACGCATTCAGGTACGAAGGAAGTGTTGCCACTAAAGTTTTACCTTCACCAGTCCTCATCTCTGCGATACGTCCCTGATGCAGGATAATACCACCGACGATCTGTACACGGTAGTGCTTCATTCCAAGTACACGGCTTGCTGCTTCTCTTACTACCGCATATGCCTCTGGGAGAATATCATCTAATGTCTCGCCATTTTCCAGACGTTCTTTAAATTCTTTTGTCTTTGCTTTTAATTCCTCATCCGAAAGTTTCTGCATGTCTTCATCCAGTGCCATAACTGCATCTGCAATCGGATAAACTCTCTTCAACTCATTCTGGCTGTGAGTTCCAAATATTTTCTGTATAATATTCATTCGCTATGTGCTCCTTATTCCTGATTATGGACGCAAAACGACCACTCTATTCCTCATTTTATCACTATCTATATTTCAATTCAACCGATTTATAAAGTGTTAACACTTTGTTTACGAAGGTTTCCCTTTTCTCTAACGATAATTTTTTATAACATCATACGGAATCTGTCCGCCAAAAAGATCCAACGCACTTCCGATTGTAAAATCAATCTTTCCATTACCAATTTTCCGAATACGTTCCAGATCATCAAGACTTCCAATCCCGCCGGCATATGTCACCGGTATTTCGGCTTGTTCCAGAATCTTTATCAGCTCTTCTTCAATTCCGGACGCCTTTCCCTCAACGTCCACACCATGCACCAGAAATTCGTCACAATATCCTGACAGTTTTTCCAAAATATCTGTATTCAGCTCCACATTTGTAAATGTCTGCCACCGGTCAGTCACAATATAATATTTTTCATCTTTTTTTCTGCAGCTTAAGTCCAGAACCACATGTTCTTTCCCGACGGCATCACACAGATTTTGCAGATTATCCCAGTAGATTTCTCCATTCTTAAATACAGACGATGTTACAATTACATGGCTTGCACCGGCCTTCATATATTCCTCTGCATTTTCTGCCGTAATTCCTCCTCCAATCTGCAATCCATCCTGATATGTCTGCAGTGCTTTCAAAGCCTGCCTCTTTGTCTCCGGATAATATTCAGAAGTTAAAGGATTCAACAGAATTACATGTCCTCCCTTTAAGCCGTCCTTTTTATACAAATTTGCAAAATAATCTGCTTCCTGATCTGCCGCAAAGTTTTCTACCGCCTGATCTCCCTGATCAAGAAGACTGCCCCCTACAATCTGCTTTACTTTTCCATTATGTATGTCGATGCATGGTCTGAATTTCATAAATGCTTTTCTCCTTATCATATTCTTGATTATATTCTTTTTTCAAAACATTTTACCACACTAAAGTATCAGCGTCCAGTACAGATATACTGTACAAAATAAGGATGCAGAGATTTTACTTATCATTTCCCTACATCCTTATATACTATCTATTATTTTGCGTTTTTCGTATCGTTTTTATTAGTGTTATCCCGGTTCTGGTCTGTTGTTCCGTCATTATTCTGGTCCGTTTCATTTTTTCTGTCATTCGGATCGAGATCATCTTCGATATCATCTACACCATCCTGTACATCATCTCCGATTTCATCCATAACTCCATCATTTTCATTATTCCGGTCTGTCACATCATCCTTTACTGTATCATCTGTTCCGGTTGTACCTTCTGTCGCCGAGTTATCATTCGCCGCATTATCATCTGTATTATTTCCACAGGCGGTAAGCCCCATCATGATCCCCGTGCACATGAATACCAGCATGAATTTCTTCCATTGTTTCATTCTCATAATCTCCCTTCGTATATCTTCATCTATGATCAAGTATTACTTGTTACCAGTAATATCTGCATTTTCCAGAAATATATACGAATTTTTCTTTATCAGAATGCTGGTATATTTTTACATTCTTTCAGCAATCACACCACTTCTGTATGCAGCCAGAAGTACTTCCAGATCCGAAATCTGTTCTTTTAACTCTTTTCCGACATCTGTATCTTCTACTTTCTTCCGTTCCAGCGTTCTCTTTACCACCGTGCTGTCCGAATGAATATCACTTTCCTTTTCGATCGCTGCTTCTGTAGACTCAAATGGCTTATGCGCCGCCAGAATCAATCCATAGGAATTATAGATCAGTGTATAACCTGCGATTCCGGTCTCTTTCTGATAAGCTTTCGAAAATCCGCCATCTATAACCAGAACTTTTCCACCGCATTTCACCGGATTTTCTCCATCTTTACACTTTACCGGCACATGACCGTTGATTATATGCGCATCTTCGTTCTCAAGTCCGAATTCTTTCAATATTTTTTCCACTACTTTTTCATCTTCCAGTAAAAGGTAGTATGGATTTTTCTTCTCTTTATGAGTTTCCTTCTCCGCCAGGAAATAGCGTTCAAATGTCGCCATCTTATCCTTTCCAAACAACGGAGAATTTTCACTCAGCCAGATATACCACATGATATCTTTTCCACGTTCTTTTTCTTTAGGATCCATAGCATAGAATCCTTTTCTCACGTAACTTTCAAGTACTTCATAAAGCCCTTTGCCCTTATACGCCCGGCCAAAGATCCTTACACTTTTCAAATTACCGTCCTCTTTTAACGGTACGCAGCCATGATAAAGAAGATTGCCGTTATATACTTTATATAATCCACCTTTGTTTAAAAGGAAATGCATATGACGCTGTAATTTTTCGCAGTTTTCAAACGCCCGTTCCAGACGTTCCATAATATCCTCTTCTTCTTTCGTCAGCGCATATGGTTTTTTCGGATCGATCGTCGGAAAATTTTTATCCAGCAATTTATATTCTTTTCCGTCTAACTCTATCGTTCCTTTTTCATAATTAATATGATGCAGTAAATTGCGCTTTTCCAGCTTAAATCCCGGATTCTTTTTTATAATCTGGCTCTCAACTTTGAACTGGATCACAGAAATTGCTTTATGCATCTTTACATCCATCAACATTTCTGTTGCATTGTAATCCGGATTGCCTTTTAATTTAAAGCACTCACACGGATCATCTTTATATGTATTCATGGCAAATGTAGCCAGCGGAAGCAGGTTAATCCCATATCCTTCTTCCAGGATATCCAGGTTGCCATATCTTGCACAGATACGGATCACATTGGCAATGCAGCCTCTCTGCCCTGCTGCAGCTCCCATCCACAAAACATCATGATTTCCCCATTGAATATCAACCGAATGGTACGCCATAAGCTCATCCATAATAATATGTGGTCCAGGACCTCTGTCATAGATGTCTCCGACAATATGCAGATGATCAACCGTCAGACGTTGAATCAGTTCACTCATAGCTATAATGAATTTCTCTGCCCGTCCAATTCTTATAATCGTACTGACAATTGCATTATAATACGATTCTTTATCCGTCATATCATTTTTCTCTGTGATCAGTTCCTCGATCACATAAGCAAAATCCGGAGGAAGTGCTTTTCTTACTTTAGATCTGGTATATTTACTTGCTGTTCTTTTACACACCTCAATCAAGCGGTACAACGTAATCTTATACCAGTCCTCCATATTCTTCTCCGTTTTCTTAATCCGGTCCATCTTCTCTTTCGGATAATAAATAAGAGTAGCAAGGGTCTGTTTATCCCTGCTACTCATAGTATTCCCGAATACATCATCAATTTTACGGCGCACTGAACCAGAGCCATTCTTCAGAACATGCGCAAATGCCTCATATTCCCCATGAATGTCTGTCAGAAAATGCTCTGTGCCCTTTGGCAGATTCAGTATCGCCTGTAAATTAATGATTTCTGTGGAAGCTTTGGCGATGGTCGGATATAGTTGAGAAAGTCTTTCCAGATAACGTTCCTCTAATTGTCTCATAATTACCTCCCGGTCTTCCTGTATATTCTGCTGTTCATAACGATTTATAATTGGATCACGTCAGACATATCATATCTGCCGGCCGGTTTCCAAGCCAGGAATTTTGCTGCTTCTACGGCGCCTTTTCCAAATACGGCCTTAGAATATGCTGTATGTTTGAATTCAATCACTTCATCCTGACCTGCAAAGATCACTTCGTGGTCTCCTACGATTGTTCCACCACGTACTGCCGAAATGCCAATCTCTTTCTGATCACGTTTCTGACGCACCTGACTTCTGTCATATACATAATGATACTGATTATCCGCCGCTTCATTAATTGAATCTGCCAGAGCAAGTGCAGTACCACTCGGCGCATCCAGTTTCTGGTTATGATGCTTCTCTACCAGCTCAATATCATATCCTGCCGGAGAAAGTACTTTTGTCGCATCCTTAAGGATCTTCATAAGCAGATTGATGCCAAGTGACATATTGGCAGATTTTAATACTGCTACTTTCTTTGCTGATTCTTCTACCTTTTCCAGCTGTTCTTCGGAAAGTCCCGTAGTACAAAGTACGACCGGCACCTGTTTTTCAACACAATAGTCAAGCAGTTCATCTGCTGCTGCCGCATTTGAAAAATCAATGATCACATCGGCCTCCACGTCACATGCATCGATGCTTTCAAATACCGGATAGTCATTTGGTACTTTGGTATATTTATCAACTCCGGCTACCAGTTCGATCCCTTCTGTGTTCTTGATTATATCTGTAATGACACGACCCATGTGTCCGTTACAGCCATGCATGATTGCTTTTACCATATTCTTATCCTCCTTTTGTATACTTTGTTATAAAAACAAAGGATATCATATATGTAATGCATCTGTGAAAGCCTGCCGTTGGCAGTTTCTTACAAACGCATGGCGATGTATGATATCCTTCTCTTTTTCTTATTATGCTAACTGAATACCGAAATCTTTCATTGCCTGTGCAAGGTTCTTCTCATGTTCAGGGGATATCTCTGTAAGCGGCATACGAAGTGGTCCGCAGTCAACTCCCATCAGCTGCATTGCTTTCTTAACCGGAATCGGGTTTACTTCGCAGAATAACTGCTCGATCAGCGGCAGTGCTTTCAGCTGAAGTGCTGCACTTCCCTTCACATCTCCGTTAAAATACTTCTCACAGATATCATGTGCTTCATCCGGAGCAACGTTTGACAGTACTGAGATCACACCTTTTCCACCGAGAGATAATACCGGCACGATCTGGTCGTCATTTCCTGAATATACATCAATGTTACCGTCTGTCAGGTTCATGATCTTTGCAACCTGCGAAATATTTCCTGATGCTTCCTTTATACCAACGATATTATCTACTTCTTTCACCAGTTTTGCTGCTGTTGCAGGTTCGATATTGCATCCCGTTCTGCTTGCAACACTATACATAATGATTGGCGCTGTTACTTCTTTTGCCACTGCACTGAAATGTCCGATCAGTCCATTCTGAGTTGCTTTATTATAATAAGGTGTAACCAAAAGTAAACCATCTGCCCCATATTCTGAAGCTTCCTTCGACATATCGATAGCAGTACGTGTACAATTAGAACCTGTTCCTGCAATAACCGGAACTCTCTTGTTAACACGGTCAATTGTGAATTTTACACACTGCATATGCTCTTCTTCTGTCATGGTAGCAGATTCTCCTGTTGTACCGCAGATTACAATGCTGTCTGTTTTATGCTCACAATGAAACTCAATCAATTCATCAAGTCTATCATAATTAATACTTCCATCTTCATTAAATGGTGTGACAATTGCCACGCCGGCTCCTGTAAAAATAGCCATAGTGATCCTCCTGACTTTCATATAATCTAATGAAATTCTATCATCAATTAAATATGATGTCAATCCGAACCCTTATCTAAACTTTTACCATCCCTTATTCATCCATACATTCCAGTTTACTGACCGACACTTCATATGCAACCCTTTTCTGCGATTCCGTTTCTGTAATTTTTTTCATATATTCACGGCTCTGAATTCTTCCCATTACCTGCACATGTTCTCCAACCTCAAAAGCAGAGGCAAATCTGGCATTCCTTCCCCAGCAGATACATGGAATGTAATCAGACTTTCCATATGGCCGGTTCACTGCCAGCAATAGATCTGCAATCTCTCTGCCAAGCGGTGTCTTACGGTAAACAGGCTGTTTGCAGATATAACCATCCAGAAAAATCTGATTCGTCTTTGCACCGTCAAGTTCTTCTTCCACAAATGTAATTTCCCTGACAAATACGGATAAAATCAGACGGTTTTTCATTTCTTCATGCCTGTTGTAGGACCTGAACTGTCCGTTTACCATAATGAATTCTCCCGTGTAATCTTTCGTAACATCAATCAGACGCTCCGAGATCATGAGTGGGATCCTGTCTTTGGAATTGCTGAGCCGCTTCACATCCACCTCTACCATATAGAAGCCTTCTCCAAATACTTCATGGCTGAATGAAAATGGTGTCACGATTTCTCCCATAACGGTTACCTGGTTGTTCTCAATCATCTTATCTGACATAATTTTGTAATCTCCCTTCCTCTGAATCGTATTTTGAGTCATTACAAAGTCTATGAATCAAATCAGTATTTTAGAACTAAATACTTGTAAATTTTAAAAAATGTGATAAACTAATGTGGTTGCAGATAATAATAGGTAGAGAAAAGGAAGATTCGTAATGAAGACAAAACGTGAAGATGTACGTAATATCGCGATTATCGCCCATGTTGACCATGGTAAGACAACATTAGTAGATGAATTATTAAAGCAAAGCGGTGTATTCCGTGAGAATCAGGAAGTAGCAGAACGTGTCATGGACTCTAACGATATCGAAAGAGAACGTGGAATCACAATCCTCTCCAAGAATACTGCCGTCACCTACAACGGTGTAAAGATCAATATTATAGATACTCCGGGACATGCTGACTTCGGTGGAGAAGTAGAACGTGTCCTTAAGATGGTTAACGGTGTTATCCTCGTCGTTGATGCGTTCGAGGGAGCTATGCCGCAGACCAAATTCGTACTCCGCAAAGCTATGGAATTAAAGCTTCCAGTCATCGTATGTATCAACAAGATCGACCGTCCGGAAGCAAGAGCCGAAGAAGTGATCGATGAAGTTCTCGAACTTCTCATCGACCTTGGTGCTTCTGACGAACAGTTAGACTGCCCATTCGTATACGCATCCGCTAAGAATGGTGTGGCTGCACTTGAGATTTCGGATGAAATGAAAGACATGAAGCCTCTGTTTGAGACCATTCTGGATTATATTCCTGCACCAGAAGGAGATCCGGAAGCTCCGACTCAGGTTCTGATCAGTACGATCGACTATAATGAATACGTTGGACGTATCGGTGTTGGTAAAGTAGATAACGGTACAATCGCAGTTAACCAGGACATGGTTGTTGTCAACCATCATGATCCTGACAAACAGAAGAAAGTTAAGATCAGTAAATTATATGAATTTGACGGTCTGCAGAAAGTAGAAGTAAAAGAAGCATCTATCGGTGCAATCGTGGCAATTTCAGGTATCTCTGACATTTCCATCGGTGATACACTCTGCTCACCTGAAAATCCGACACCAATTCCGTTCCAGAAGATTTCTGAACCAACAATCTCTATGGATTTCGTTGTAAATGACAGTCCATTTGCCGGACAGGAAGGAAAGTTCGTAACTTCCCGTCATCTTCGTGACCGTCTTTTCCGTGAGCTTAATACTGATGTCAGCCTCCGTGTAGAAGAGACTGAGAATGCCGACAGCTTCAAAGTTTCCGGTCGTGGAGAGCTTCACCTTTCTGTCCTGATCGAGAATATGCGTCGTGAAGGATATGAGTTCGCAGTAAGTAAAGCAGAAGTTCTCTACCATACAGATGAAAACGGGAAGAAGACAGAACCTATGGAGCTTGCCTATATTGATGTCCCGGATGAATTTACCGGAGTTGTCATTGAAAAACTTGGTCAGCGGAAAGGGGAACTTCGCAACATGGCACCTTCCAACGGAGGTTATACCCGTCTTGAGTTCCTGATTCCTGCACGTGGTCTGATCGGATACCGTGGTGAGTTCATGACTGATACAAAGGGAAATGGTATCATCAATACAAGTTTTGAGGGATATGCTCCATATAAAGGAGATATCCAGTACCGTAAGCAGGGATCTCTGATCGCATTCGAGACCGGTGAGTCTGTAACTTACGGACTTTACAGTGCCCAGGAACGTGGTACTCTCTTTATTGGTGCAGGTGAAAAGGTTTATTCTGGAATGGTCATCGGACAGAATGGTAAGGCAGAAGATATCGAGCTGAATGTCTGCAAGACAAAGCATCTGACCAACACCCGTTCTTCCAGTGCTGATGAGGCACTCCGCCTGACTCCGCCACGTATTTTAAGTCTGGAACAGGCACTTGATTTTATTGATACAGATGAGCTTTTGGAGGTTACTCCTAAGAATCTCCGTATCCGGAAGAAAATCCTGGATTCAAGAATGAGAAAGCGTAGTATGATCAATAAATAATCTGTTCGCACGAGCAGTTGAAACCTCCTTTTATTATAGAAGATATTGTCGCACACTTCCGGTCAATTTTCGGTTTTTTCTGAATTTGACCGGATTTCTTATATACAGAAGCGGAAGTTTATGTTATAATATATCCATAATACAGATAGAACTCACCATTTCTTCTGTATAATTTGAACAAAGGAGTTGAGCAGCATGAATTTTATTATCAGCGGAAAAAATATTGAGGTAACACCGGGATTAAAGGATGCTATCGAACAGAAATTAGGAAAACTTGAAAGGTACTTCACTCCTGAGACAGAAATTAATGTAACTCTCAGCGTTGAAAAGGGACGTCAGAAGATCGAGGTCACAATTCCGGTAAAAGGAAATATCATTCGTTCTGAACAGACCAGTGATAATATGTATGTCTCCATTGATCTTGTGGAAGAGGTCATCGAGCGTCAGCTTCGCAAATATAAGAACAAGCTTGTAGCCCGCAGCCAGGGACATCCTACTTCCTATACATCTACCGGAAACAGCTTCAGAAAAGAATTTTTCGAGACGGAAGATGACGCAGCAGAGGATGA
>ERZ827440.4208-NODE-4208-length-9947-cov-2.533765_pt1 | contig 9947 bp, 10 predicted proteins | sample MGYA00519774_ERZ827440 | MGnify/ENA primary metagenome ERZ827440 (study PRJEB31778, sample SAMEA3449302) | human gut metagenome | biome: human gut; feature: human-associated habitat; material: faeces | place: United Kingdom | collected 2010/2012 ... | reverse complement strand
TTGGAAGATTTGGAACCTCTTGCACAGGAAAAGAATATAAAACTTATTGGAAAATGCACGGATATAAGGATGATCGGAAGTGATATCCTTATTTACAGGATGGTATACAATCTTGTTGAGAATGCTATAAAATATAACCGCACAGGAGGACGGGTTACAGTGACAGCGCGTCAGAAGGAAAAACACGTTTACCTGTCAGTAGAGGATACCGGAAATGGTATCCCGGAAGAATTGAAGGATCGCGTGTTTGAACCTTTCTTTCGCGTGGATAAATCCAGAAGCCGTGAGCTTGGCGGCGTAGGACTGGGACTTGCTCTTGTCCGCGAGATCGTGATAGTGCATGATGGCAATATTGCAGTTAAGTCTAATCCGTCTGGAGGAACGATTTTTGAAGTCGTTTTATAAAGTGAGCATTACAGCCGTTACATATAACAGACTTACCCACTTACTTTCCGGTAACAGCATATTGGCTGTCATACATAGCCTTAAGATTTTCGTTGGAATTGAATTTTTCTCCTATGCAGAATTTTTCAGACCATGTCATGTAGTATGCCCATGGAGTGTGTGACTTCTCCAGAAGATGTATATCCGGTATATATCCGACTTCGGTAAGGGCAGCAACCTTGTTCGGAGAGGTAGCTTCTACAAGCTTTGTATATTCTTCACTGTAATCGGTTGCTGTGTATTCCGGCAGATATATGTCCATGGAGACAATATCAACGAAGTCATCTCCAGGGTATACGCCTTTTGTAGGACAGTTCCATACCCATATAAGGTTGTTGATGTTCAGTACATTTGTATAGTAGTCGAACATGAGTCTGTAAAGCTTTGCCGCAACAGCAGGGCCTTTTGCACCCCACCAGAACCAGGTTCCCTCTGATTCGTGGAAAGGTCTCCACAGAACAGGGATATCTTCAAGCTGGAATCTCCGGAGCTCCTTTGCAATGATGTCCATATCGTGGTAGAAAGCATCACGTTCTCTTGTGCCTGGAATGAGCACCTTTTCAGCGTCGAAGTCAGTGTGCTCTGTGTAGAAACTCTTGTCACGACCTCCAACCGGAGAGAACCAGTGAAATGTGAAAGTGACAATGCCGTTTGTTTTCTTTGCCCATTCGAGAGCGGTGTCAAGGGTATTCTGATTTTCATATACCTCTGTGAGACATTCTGCGGATGCATCATTATAGTTTATGTTTGGCGAGTATCCAAGCAGCTCGAAACCTCTGAGTGCCGGACATTTGCCTGTCTGTTCGTATATATAGTCAATCTCCTCCATAGGATTGGTCTGTGTGTGCTGACCTGTTACTATCTTTTTACCGGCAATCTCCGATAAATAATCCAGCAGATTCTGTGCTGAATGCGATATGTGCTTGTTTGCTGCTTTCTGCATCTTATTTTCTCCTTCATTAGTATGTGTTTGATATGTTTTTATCATATACAAATAAATGTAATAATTGTATTATATAAAGAGCAAAAAATTGTATAAACCTATCATGATACAACTTGGATCGTAGGGGGAGATTGCTATGGAAATGTTTGAGTACATTGATGAGATGAAACAGCCATATGATATATTTTACACAGATTGGGTGCATTCTGAATTGCACTGGCACTATTACAGTGAGATACTTTATATAGCCAGCGGATCTATCCGGGTGATCTGCAATGATGGAGAGACGGTTCTCAGAAAAGGGGATATGTGCTATCTATATCCGCTGCAGCTCCACAGTATAAAGGCGGATAAGACCTGTAAGGAGCCGGTGAAGTATGCGGTCATAAAGTTTAATATGTATACACTGGGCATTCCCCAGACTTATATAAGGAAAATGTATGATTGCTTTGTATACAGGACGGAGACTACAGATTTCTGTATGGTTATAAGGTCTGAAAAACTAAAAGAAAGTATGGCAGATATTGTTCAGGATATATTTGAGGAGTATACGGAAAAGCGGGAGATGTACATGCTTGCGGTTCAGTCTGGGATATATAAGCTGCTCATCATCATGGCAAGACAAATGAAAACAAATGGAGATTTTAAGCATAAGAGGTCGGATGGTGATGTGTATTTCAATCACATACTGGAATATATAGATGCGCATTCGTCAGAACAGATAGAGGTTCAAGATCTGGCAGAAATGTGCAGTATGAGTTATTCACACTTTGCCAGATCATTTAAGGCTCGTTATGGAAGATCGTGTAAGGAATACATATTGTATATAAGGCTCAACAAGGCGCAGAACATGCTGCTGTATTCGGATTATTCCATGGAATATATCGCGCAGGAAAATGGTTTTTCGGACAGCAGTTATTTTATCCGTGTGTATAAAAAGTGGAGGGGAATCACTCCGAAACAGGAAAGGATGCAGAACAGACTTTAGTATCCCAATAGGGTGCAAATGAAACAGACTCACATGTGATCGAGACACAAGTGAGTCTGTTCATAAACCGATTATATTGTTGCCGTTGCGGACTTTGCACGGCTGATTTTATTTCCCCCGAATTTTCGTCTCAGCTGTTTCATAACCCACAGGTACGCAGGTATCAGGAAGAGATCAGCACATACCCATGCAAGCGGACTTCCTAGTGATACGCAGATGAAACCGAAATGAGGCACCAGCACGAAACCGGCAACAGAACGGGCAATCATCTCACATATGCCTGCAAGTATGGCGAAAGTCGAGTATCCAAGCCCCTGTATCATGAATCTTACGATATTCACAAGAGCCAGGAATATGTAGAATGCGGCGTTGATAACTACGAATTCATATATGTAGCCGATAAGCTCAATCTGTTCCTTCTTTACAAAGAGAAGTGCAAGCTGCTTTCCGAATACGATGGAGAAAGCCAGAGCCACGAGGGCATATATGATTCCCATCTTGATACAGGCTTTAAGTCCCTGATCAACACGGTCAAGACGTCTGGCACCAACATTCTGACCTCCGTATGTTGCCATGGTGGAGCCCATTGCATCGAAAGGACAGCACATGAACATGGAAATCTTGCTTCCTGCTGATACGGCTGCAACATATGTTGAACCCATATCATTGACTGCGGTCTGAAGAATGACACTGCCTATGGCGGTTATGCTGTACTGCAGGCCCATAGGCAGACCCATACCGCAGAGCTTAAGGCAGTGGCGCATGCTGAATGTCCAATCCTCTTTACTGAATTCAAGATACTTCAGTTTCTTTGTCATGTATATCGTACATATGATTCCTGACACTGCCTGTGAAGCTACTGTGGCAACTGCAGCTCCGGCGACGCCCATAGGAACAACAAGTATAAGATCAAGTATTATGTTGACAATTGATGAACCCACAAGGAATATGACAGGTGTGATACTGTCTCCGAGTGATCTCAGTATTCCGGCAGTCAGGTTGTAGAGGAAGGTTGCCGGAATGCCCAGGAATATTATAAATATGTATATATATGCATCATCGATGATATTCGAAGGTGTTCTGAGAGCCTTGAGTATCTGCATGGTAAAGATACTTACTGCCACTGTTATAACAGCAGCCAGTGCAACGGATGACCATATACTGTTGATTATATAAGCCTTAAGAGCCTTGAAATCCTTCGCACCGTAAGCCTGTGCAACAGGTATTGCAAATCCGTTGCAGATTCCTATACAGAAACCGAGTATCATGAAGTTGATGCTTCCGGTGGAACCCACAGCCGCCAGCGCGTCAGTCCCAAGCTTCTGCCCGACTATGACAGAATCTACCATATTATAAAACTGCTGAAATATCAGACCAAAGAGAAGGGGCAGACCAAAGTTCAATATAAGCTTTGAAGGCTTTCCTTCAGTGAGGTCTTTTGTGCCACTGATGCGCGCAATAAAATTCTTCATGTGATTCACCTCTCAAAAATCTAGTTGTTTGTTTATAAATTGCTTGTTTTCACGATATCGTGTGTTTGCTAGTTAATCACCTTTTAATGATTTTATATATGGAAAAAAGGTGATTAAACGTGGTAAAATGTAAACACTTTTGTAATGCTGGAAACTTGATATATATTAGTCTCTGAACTAATATAAGTATAGTCGTAAAAGTGATGAAAAAAGAGAAAATAATTGTGCATAAAGCGCATGGATACGAACCGGGATGATATCAGTAGTGATCATGACCTGGCAGGGGATATGGAATGAGTAGAGATAGTGATAAAAAAAAGAACAATAAAAAACACAGAGAAGAGATTAGAAATATAAGCAGCATAGAGAATGGTACTTCGAGAGCCTACAGGCAGAAGGTGCTTGTCAGACAGGCTGGAAAGCTCGTGGACGAGCTGGAGCGCGCAAGGCGTGAAGAACAGGAAACTCAGGCAGATGGAATCATCAGACAGAAGGTAGTCAAGAGAAAGAGCACCAGGATAGCGTACAGGGTGGTTGGCATAATATTTGTACTGGCAGGTATAGCAGTTGTGTGGTGGGCTATGGGAGGTCACTACAGAATGATAAAGGCTGCTATTGCGATTGCGGCCATGGCATATGGATTTTATGTGGTCAAGGCTTGATTTGTAGAAAAATGACAAAAACATGTGAAGTGACGTAAAATCGATTTCAACAATTTGTAAATACCATTTAGCATATCGGATTTATAAGATTGGTAAAAAATAGAAGTGCGAGGAAAGATTATTTTACGAATGGATTGGAAAAATAAAGGATGTCGATTGAAAAAAGAATTGAAGTATTATATAATTAAGTTTGACAGAGGCAGGGAGAGTTACATAGTTCCATTTGCCGGAGCAAAAGGCAAATGTGAGGCGGTATACGATATCCTGAGAGAGAAGGTAAGAACTGATGAAGAATAAAATACTTGAAAAGCTGCAGAACAGTGATGGATATGTGTCAGGACAGGAGCTCTGTGAGCTGTTGGGGGTATCCAGAACAGCGGTGTGGAAGAACATACAGGCACTCAAGAATGAAGGTTATGTGATCGAGGGCGTGAACAACAAGGGATACAGATTGGTGAGTGAGCCTGATGTAATGTCTGAGGAGAAGATCTCAAAGTATCTTGAGACCAGAACATTTGCCAGAAAGCTTTACTATTATGATGAGACGGATTCAACGAACACCCGTGCCAAGATAGTCGGGGAAACTGACTGTGTTCACGGAGCTCTGTTCGTGGCAAATGAGCAGACTGCAGGAAAGGGACGAAGAGGCCACAGTTGGAATTCTGATAAGGGCACGACAATATCCATGTCGTATCTGCTCAAGCCGGACATAGATATTTCCTGTGTGTCAAGGATAACTCTGGTGTCGGCGGTGGCACTTGCCAGAGCGTTCAGCAAGGTGGATGGAGTAAAGCCTCAGATTAAATGGCCGAATGATGTGTTGTCTGATGGAAAAAAAATGGTCGGAATCCTCACAGAGATGAGTTCCGAGGGAACTGACATAAGCTATGTTGTTGTGGGAATAGGCATAAACGTGTATAACCGAAGCTTCCCTGAGGACATAGCAGACAAGGCCACATCAATACTGCTGGAAAATGGCAAGGGCTGTGACAGATCATGGTTCATTGCACAGGTGTCAAATGAATTTGAAAAGCTATATGACGAATTTATAAAGAATAAGGACCTGGGATTCCTTGTTGATGAGTACAACAGTTATCTTGTGAACAGGGATAAGCAGGTGTATGTAATAGAGGGGGATAAAAAGACAGAGTACACGGCGCTTGGACTTTCAAAGGATGGAGGACTTCTGGTGAGGGATGCCGATGGCGAGGTTCACGATATAATATCCGGGGAAGTATCCGTGAGAGGAATATATGGATATGTGTAAGGCTGAAAAAAATAGCTGATCAAGAATATGGTTATAGGGCTTAAGAAAATTAATAATTGGTATGTATAATTCAAAAAAACTAGAAATATAGCCCCTTATAGTTTATAATCGGCAGTGAGTATATAACAAAACTTAGAAAACACAAAGATGGAGGACATAAAACATGGAAAAGATTCAGATGACCACACCACTTGTAGAGATGGATGGAGATGAGATGACCAGAATTCTCTGGCAGTATATAAAGGATGAGCTTATTTATCCATTTATCGATCTCAAGTCAGAGTACTATGACCTTGGACTTGTACATAGAAATGAGACAGATGACAAGGTAACATTTGACTCAGCATACGCAACACAGAAGTATGGCGTAGCTGTAAAGTGTGCTACTATCACACCTAATGCGGCAAGAGTTAAGGAGTACAATCTCAAGGAGATGTGGAAGAGCCCTAACGGAACCATCAGAGCGATCCTTGATGGTACAGTGTTCAGAGCACCTATCGTAGTAAAGGGAATCGAGCCATGTGTTAAGAACTGGAAGAAGCCTATCACCATCGCAAGACATGCATATGGTGATGTATACAAGAGCGTAGAGATAGATGTTCCAGGTCCTGGAACTGCAGAGCTTGTATTCACAGGCGATGACGGACAGGTTATAAAGGAGACTATACATAAGTTTGATGGCCCTGGTGTTCTTCAGGGACAGCACAACGTGGACAAGTCTATTGAGAGCTTTGCAAGAAGCTGTTTCAAGTATGCGCTTGATACCAAGCAGACATTGTGGTTTGCCACAAAGGATACCATATCAAAGAAGTATGACCATACATTCAAGGATATCTTCCAGGAGATATTCGATGCAGAGTATAAGGAGCAGTTCGATGCAGCAGGTATTGAGTACTTCTACACACTTATAGATGATGCGGTTGCCCGTGTTATGAAGAGTGAAGGCGGTTACATCTGGGCATGTAAGAATTATGATGGAGATGTAATGAGTGATATGATCTCATCAGCATTTGGTTCACTTGCCATGACGACATCAGTTCTCGTATCCCCTGATGGAAAGTATGAGTACGAGGCAGCACACGGAACAGTTATGAGACATTACTACAAGCACCTTGCCGGTGAGGAGACATCAACCAACTCAGTTGCAACTATCTTCGCATGGTCAGGAGCACTCAGAAAGCGTGGAGAGCTTGATGGAATCCAGGCACTTCAGGATTTTGCAGACAAGCTCGAGGCTGCAACCATCAAGACTATAGAAGATGGCAAGATGACAAAGGATCTGGCTCTCATCACAACTCTCGAGAACCCAACAGTCCTCAACAGTGAGAACTTTATCAAGGCTATCAGAGAGACACTTGAGGGTATGCTCTAAGAATGAAATTGTGTAACGGGCTGATTACAGACGTTGCTTTTAACGGGATATCACCTTTATTCATACAAATGGATAAAGGTGATATTTTTATGCCATTGTGTAAAATGTGGCATTGGGTTAAAATAGCTTATATAGCATGCCTATAGCAGCATGCATATAGTAGTTTGTCTATCTGAGTGTAGCGTATAAGATAATGAGGAGTTGCATTTATGAGAATTGAGCATGTTGCGATGTATGTGAATGATCTTAAAGCTGCGAAGAATTTTTTTGAGAAATATCTGGGAGCATCAGCAAATGAGGGATATCATAATAAAACGACGGACTTCCGTTCATATTTTCTCACATTTGATGATGGTGCAAGGCTTGAGATAATGAACAGGCAGGGAATGGATGATTCTGAAAAGACACTTAACAGAACCGGATTGATACATATAGCATTCAGTGTGGGAAGCAAAGAAAAAGTTGATGAGCTTACCAGACAGCTTGCGGAGGATGGCTATGAGGTGACAAGTGGACCGCGGACGACAGGCGATGGATACTATGAGAGCTGTGTGGTCTGCATAGAGGATAATCAGATAGAGATAACGGTATAGGAATGACAGAATAGGAGGTAAAAGACAATGGATAATCAGGTATTAGAGGTAATAAAAAAGAGAAGCTCAGCGAGAGCATACAGTGATGAAGAGGTTATGAAGGAGCAGCTTGAGAAGGTCATCGAGGCTGGGCTTCAGGGACCTACAGGTATGAATAAGAAAGAGATACATTTTACAGTTGTTAAGGGTGATGCTCCAATTCTGGAAGAGCTTGATGCAGAGAAGCGTGCACTTCGCGGACAGGATAAGCAGCCTCACAATTTCTATTATGAGGCTCCGGTGCTCATATTCTTAAGCGCTGAGGATGACTTCAAGTGGAGCAAGGTGGATTCAGGAATTGCAGTTCAGAATATGGCTATAGCGGCAGAGAGCATGGGGCTCGGAAATCTGATAATCGGTTGCGTGTATGATGCACTTCACGGGGAGAAGAAAGCATATTTTGACAAGGCACTTGCAATACCGAAGGGATATTCATTCCAGATAGCTCTTGCCGTTGGACACAAGACTGACAACAAGACACCACATGATTACGATGTTGCTGCGCAGGTAAGTTATCTGTAGTATATATGGGGAGGATATTGCGTATGGGAAAACTTGTAATGGGGTATTGAGACTGCCCATATTGTAGTACGAAACATATAGAAGGAACGAAGCGTGAGTGTCCGTCCTGCGGAAAGCCGAGGGGACAGGAAGTTAAGTTCTATATGGATGGAGTGCGGTATTTGTCCGCGGAGGAGAGTCAGACAAAGGGAAAAGGTGCCGACTGGTTATGTGATCATTGTGGCAATTACAATTCAGCTCTTAACACACGGTGCAGCAGCTGCGGTGCTGAACGAGGTGCGAAGGATAAGGGGTATTTTGACGTCAGGAAAGAGCAGGACGCAAGGAATGCCAGGAATGCATCAGGTACAGGAACGGCTGCCGACGGACAAAAAGGCGGGCAGGGCAATCGGAAAAGAGGACATTCATTTGGAGCATGGAAGATAGTGCTGATCGGCATGCTTGTGATAGCGGCTATAATCGGACTTACGGCGATCATAGCCATGCCAAAGAAGAGGACAGTCACAGTCAGGGATATGACATGGAAGACCAGTGTTGATGTGGAGAAATATATTCTGTGTGATGAAGACGACTGGGAACTCCCCGAGGGTGCCACGCTAAAGACCACGAAACAAGAGGTGCACCATACTGAACAGGAATATGTTGGTGAGCGTGAGGAGACCTATGATTCATATGAGGTGATAGGTTCCCATGTGGAGTACAGCTATGAGGACAATGGAGATGGAACCTTCTCTGAAGTTGCAAATGATGTGGACGATTATGGATATGTGACGAGAACGAGGTCTGTTCCGGTGTATAGAGATAAGCCTATATACAGGACGAAGTATTATTATACAATATGGCGGTGGAAGTACGACAGGACGGAGACCGCCGAGGGCGGTGGAAAGACACCGGAATACCCAGATCCCCAGCTCACAGACAAGGAGAGGCTAAGGAAAAAATCAGTTGAATATGAAGTCACATGTGAAGTGAAGGATAAGGAAAAGACATATAAAGTTGAAAAGTCTATATATGACAAACTTGACATAGGTGAGACATATAAAGTCAAGGCTGACTCTGAGGAGATAGTGAGTATCATAGAGTAAAGACTTAAGAACACGGAGGCGGGCAAAAGTGACAAAGCAGTCAAAGCCTGGTAAGGATAAAAATTCAGATATTGAGAGATATCCGTATCTGGTGGCTGAACTGTCAGGACAGATTGCGGTATATGCTTATGTGGGACCATTTCATGACAGACCGGCGTATGACTGGTCCGTGGAGACATCGATATATGTGGATAGGAATATAAGGCATATGGTTGATCCTGAGAGACCATTCTGACCTGCCTGGCTCATCCCCGGATGGATAAGACATAGTGAAAATTATGTCGAATCTGTTCGGGGATTTTTTTATTATAACGAATATGCGGGAAGTCTGTTGAATACTATGTATTTGAGACGAAATAGTTAAGGCGGACATTGAATGAGAGGTAACCATGATAATGGGATGTGCTTTCAGACTATGCAGCTCATAGCAGTTGCAGTGGCGATGGTTTTTGTGCTTTGCGTGACGGCGGGGACTATAGGAGCACTTGCAAAGGCGGACGATGGCAGTTATATGCTGCAAAGCAGCTCTGCAACGGAGCTAATGGGGGACTTTGGTGTGA
>ERZ827440.4204-NODE-4204-length-9956-cov-3.113625_pt1 | contig 9956 bp, 4 predicted proteins | sample MGYA00519774_ERZ827440 | MGnify/ENA primary metagenome ERZ827440 (study PRJEB31778, sample SAMEA3449302) | human gut metagenome | biome: human gut; feature: human-associated habitat; material: faeces | place: United Kingdom | collected 2010/2012 ... | reverse complement strand
CAGACGCTTCTTTCGCAGATACAGACCTTCGCGGCAAAGGCAGCCGAAAATCAGGGGAAAATATCCGATGAGGAGCTTTTTGAAACGGCGGAAAGCGTCGCGGCGGAGATATACGGCGACACACAGCCGTTTGCAAGAGACCTTGCGGCATATGCACGCGCCAACAGGGATATGGATATCGGCGAGAACGAGCTGAAAGCAATGGTGCGGGATTACAGATTCCGTTACGGTCAGTCAGTCGCGGAGTATGCACGGGATTATGACAGCATGTACAAAGCCGGTGCGCGAAACGAATCCTGGATAAGGGCGAAGGACGAGACGGTTTATCGCACATCGGGATATTTTGATTCAAAGACACGGCTTGCCGCATACAATGCCGGCATGAAAACGCACGTTTACAGGGACGGCGTGAGCTTCAATTTCGGGAGCGAAGAAGTCAGACGTGACTTTGAAAGCAGCAACACCGGAGCTGCCGTGCGTGCGATGAGCGAGCTTTTTTCGGAGCTGGGCTATGCGAAAAAGATCGTTGTGACGGACAGGACATACAGCGAAAACGGCGAGCACATCGCGCTTGGTTCAACCCGCGGGAATGACACCGTCATACTGAATTACGAGGATGTCCGCGAAGGCGGCAGCGCGTTCTTCCTCGGCCACGAGGTGGGCGAGCTCATGAAGAAAAACGATCCTGCGCTGCACGCCGAGATGCGCGAAAAAATCATTGAAACGGTATATGAAGCGTATCAGAAATCGGGGCAGAGCTTTGCGGACATGGTATACGAACGCGCCGAGCTTTACGGGCTGGATATTTCCACAAAAGAAGGTCAGGACGCAGTGCAGGACGAAATCGCAAACAACGCTGTCGGGCTTTATTTCAGCCATCCCGGAACGGTTGACAAAATGGTGCGTAAGGACGTTTCCTTTGTGGTGAAAATGAAGGACTACTTCAAGGCTTTTTTGCAGAAGCTGAAGGATTTTTTCACCAATCCTCCGGTCAGGATGAAATATGACGAGGTTGAGGTCGTGAAGTCACAGGCGGCGGAGCTGGAGAAGATCCTCAGCGTCACGGAGGACGCAATTGAAAGATACCGCGCGGAGCTTGCCGAAAAGCGCACAGCCGATAGCGCAAGCAAAAAAGCGGATAACACTGCCGGCAAGGATGCGGACGCCGATAACGCAAACAAAAAAGCGGATAACACTGCCGGCAAGGATGCGGAGGAAAACGCTTATGCTCTGTCTCCCGAAGCACGGTCCGAGATAGACGAATATCTTGAATATGCCGAGACAAACAGAGATCTGCTCGGAGAATTTGAAAAAGCACTGTTTGAATCGATGCGCGGGCTGAAGGCGGAAAACGAATATGTTGACGCGAAAAACAGAGAGCTGCGGAGAAAATTTGCGGATCCGATGCATTACAAGCACGTTTATGACGAGATCATGAAGGCAGATCTGACGAAGGAACTTTCGGAAGCGGATATAAAGCGCGCGCTTTACAGGCTCGGCAAGGATTATTACGGCAAGGCGCTGCCGGACACGATAAAAAAGAGTATCACGGATTTTTATTATCTGCTTGCAAACAGTACGCCCGACACCATAACCGCGCTTGACGTGAGGAAAAAAGCGATTGCCATTGCATATGATATCGTCAGAAACGCGGCGTTTGCGGACGACACGCTCAGAAACGACCGTGCCGCCGTGCGCGAAGTATTGCAGGGACAGCACATTTATGTTTCGCAGCGCGACGTGAGCGAGCTTGAGCATGAGTTCGGAAGATACGGCGCCGTGAAAAACAAGCTCTGGGGCAGTAAGATCTATCTGACTCAGAGCCGCGAGGACGGTATTGCCATAGACAAGCTGTGGAGCAGTCTGAACGACCTTGACGTAAACAGCTTCCCGCCGGACATTCCGACGAGTGAAATGTTTTCGCGGCTGCTGAAGGAAACGGAAAAATGGAAATTCGGGACAAGCAATCCGTTTGAACAGGATTTCGGCAAGGCAGCACAGGCGGTCGCAAACAGTATTCTTGACGAATATGCAAGCATACGTGAGGTGAAAAACCGTGCAAGGCTGCTTCGGGAAAACGAAATTCTGAAAAACGAGGTTCTGAAAATGAAAAAAGATTTTTCGGAATACAGGCGAACAGCCAAAGAAGAAATATACAGCAGCTTTGAGCGCCGTAAAAAGCGTGAGCGGCTGCTACGCGATACCATTTCCCTTGCGAAAAAAGTCAAAGACGGGAAAATGCCGAATGAGCTTGTCAATGCCGTGGTCGATCTTGAAAAGATATTCGGCTATAACCGCAAAAACAGAGAGGGCGGCGACACGCTGAAAACCAGACAGCTTGCCGAGGCACAGGCCGGGATATCGGGCTATTCTTCATACGGCGAGCACAGCGGGCTTGCGGATTACATAAAAAGCTTTGCTTCCCGTGACGACGATCAGATCTCGGGACTCGACCGGGAGAGCTTTGAAACGCTGAGGAGCTTTGCGGAAGTGTTCCGTGAAGGCAAAGAAACCGGCGGTGCTTTCGGCAAAAAGAACATTGACGAAATGACCGACATTGAGCTTGAGGCAGCCTACGGGATCGCGGAATATTTTATCAACCAGGCAAACAACCAAAACAAACTCCGCGCCGACAGGCATGCCAAAAGCGTTGCCGAGGTCGGTATGGAGACGATCCGCGAGCTGGGGTATGCGGCGGACGGCTCGTCAGTTTATGAGAGCGACAGGATCAGGACGCACCGGAAGCCTTCAGAGCGTGCGGAAAAGCTGGGCATGAAAAAGCTGTATGACAAGGTTGTGTTAAACAGCCTGGACAGCTTTACACTGTTTCACAAGCTGGGCGATACTGCCGAAAGGCTTTTCGGGAACCTTTATGACGGACACCTCAAGGCGGCGGCGCTCCGCAATGAAGCGCGGACGGCGGTTGCGGACATGCAGAAAAAGCACGGTGTTGACGCAGGCAAGGCCGGCAAAACGAAGCATGAGGTGAAAATCGGCGGCAAGACGCTTGAAATCACCACGGCACAGGCTATGGACATGTATCTGACAATGAAGCGCGGCGGTCAGTCGATGGGACATATCGAGGGACTGGGCTTTGTGCTGAGAGACGAGAAGGGCAATGCGTCGAAGATCCTGACGTTCAACCCTTCGGTTTCGGACGGATTGCGCTTCTGGGAGCTTACGGTCGGATATAGCAGCGATATGACAGCCGAGGAGCGCGCAGAAGCCGACAAGACCAAAACGCCGGAGGAACGCGCAGAGATCGAAAGGCTGAAAAAGAGTCTCAGGGGTATCGGCAAGGAAAACACGATCCTCATAAACGAAAACGACCTGAACCGTATCACCGGCGTGCTTTCCGAAAGCGAAAGAAGGTTTGCGGACGACATGCAGAAATACATCGTGGAACACATAAGCCCGCTGCTTAACGAGCAAAGCCTTGAGATGACCGGAAACGCAAAATACACCGAGCGGAATTATTGGCCTATCGAATCGAACAACACCTTTATTGACCGTAAAATCGCCGAGGAAGCGAAAAACAGACGCTTTGACGCCATATTGCACCAGGGCTTCACGAAAAATCTTGTGAAGAACGCAAGCAATGTTATCGTTATCGGGAACGCGCTTGACAGATTCACGAAGCACGTTTTCAAGGCGACGGAGCTGATCGGCGAGGGCGCGGCGCTTTCCGACCTTACGGCATGGTACAATTACAAGGACGGACATTACAGCGTGCGGTCGGCGATCGAGGACTACATGGGCAAGGCGGCAACTCAATATATTGAGCAGTTCTTTGCCGATCTTAACGGCAGCGCCGGAAAGGTTGAAGGCTTCGGACTGTGGGAAAAGGCGTTCCGCAACGTCAAGGCGGCGTCTGTGCTGGCAAACGTGCGTGTTTTCGTGCAGCAGCACACCTCCCTTGTACGCGCTCACCTGTCGGATCTCGACTGGAGGTACATTGTCAAAGGCGAAGGACAGATGATTGCCGGAAAGTATGACATTGGTACCGTGGAAAAATACTGCGGTACGGCACTCCTTAAATCCATGGGCGGATGGACGACGTATGTCGGTAAGTCCGGCTCGGATTGGCTGTGGGGACGTTCCGACACCGTGCAGAAGCTTCAGGACGCCGCGGGATACCTTGCTCAAAAGGGCGACGAGTGGACGCTGAGAGCGTTGTTCGGCGCGGCTGTTGAAGAAACGAAAGCGAAACAGATAAGGGACGAAAACGGAAACCTGCTTTCCGGCGAGGCGCTTTTGCGATATGCGGGGAAACGTTGTGACCGGATACTCAACGAGACACAGGTCATTGATTCCGTGTTCCACCGTCCGGGATGGATGAGAAGCGAAAACATCATTGCAAAGCAGGCGACTGCATTTATGGCCGAGCCGATGAAAACGGCAAACATATTTTTCAGACTTGCGGGCGACTTCCGGCACGCTGACAAGGCGGGAAGGACCGCGACGGCAAAAAAGATGGGAGTCGCGCTGTATACATTTGCTTTCAATTCCGCACTTACCGCCGCGGCTGCTGCTCTTGTTGACGTGATGAGGCACAATCCCATACTTGACGACGACGCGGAAAAGGATATTCTGAAACGCTATGAGCAATACTGGACAGACGCATTTCTCGACAATCTGAACCCGATCGACATGAACCCGCTGACGAAATACGCAAGGCAAAACGTTCTGGGTGCACAGTCATACAAAAAAGCGGAAATGACCGAGCTTGCGGCCGCAAACGCGGTCACGGCAGTCAAAGAAGCTGTTAAGTATGCACGCGGCGAAAGCAAATACAGCGCCGGAAGAATCGTTTTGACAACGGTAAATGCGCTTTCGTCCATAACCGGCATTCCGGCTTATGCACTGTTCCGTGACCTCAGAGCGGGCGTTACGGGCGTGCTGGACATCGCGATCGGCGACGACGAGGAAGCGAGGGAGGCGGTCAGGGATGTTGTGAGAGAATATTTCAAATGATAATCCGAAATCAGATACGCGGAGAGGGCGCAGCATTGCCGCCCTCTTTTTTCATGGGTCGCAAAACGGGCTTTTGTTGTGCTATGATAAAGCCATGAAGATTATTATCTGTGACAAAAAAATTGAATTTGACGGCGCGGCGCTCGTTCCGGAGGGAAGCTCCGTCACGGCGAATGTTTCGTTTGATGCGTCGTGGGACGACTATCCGGCACGTGTCATTATAGGCTTCAATCCGCAGACGGGCGCGCTTTCAAGCTCGCTTATCCGCGACGGGAAAGCCGTGATCCATACGGACGGCTTCAAACGGCTTCCGCGCCTTGAGGTGTTTGCTTTCGGGGTAAACAAGGACGGGGGCTGCAAATCAAGCGGCGGCGCGTGGCTGTTCTTTGCCGCGGCAACGCCGGACAGAGACACGCACGGAAACATTTTCGGCGAATTGTGCGACGAAATGGAGGCTTTGCATGACGCTTTACGTGAGTAAAAACAGTATTGAGATCGTTTCGGGCGGGTTTCTTGCCGACAACAACAGCGAGACGGTGGATTTTGAGTTTTCGGGCGAGTGGGACGGGCTTGACAAAACGGCATGGCTTATGAAAAGCAAGGACGAATATGACGACTTCCCTGTCGTTTCGGACAGCATCACGATACCGCGGCAGTATCTTCGCGAAGACGGCGTGCTTTGCATCGGCGTGACGGGCGCAAAGGACAGAATCAAGTTGCTTGAAACACGCGTCCTGCCGCTTGTCGTTATAAACGGCGCGCTCAGGCTTTCGGCAGAGCTGCCGACGGTGAGCGAATACAAAAGGATCCTTTCCTACTTTGCGCTTATCGTTGCCGGAATGCACGGAGACAACATGCAGATCAAGAACGTCACCGCGAGCGACGTAGATACCGACGTTGTGCCCGATGCGGGATATACCGGACTCGCCGAGGTGAAGATCAAGCCGACGCCGACGGAGACGCTGACGCTGAAGATCACCGAAAACGGCAATACGGAGCACATCCCGCCTGCCGGAAAGCATTATTCGGGCGCGGCTCTTGAGGTTGCCGTACCCGCTGCCCTGACTCAGGCAAAGGAGGTCACCGCCGGAACGGGCGACAAGGAGGTTTTGCCGGATGAAAATTTCGGCGGGCTTTCGAAGGTGACGGTGCATCCGACACCGACAGAAACCAAGGAATTGACCGTCACGAAAAACGGAAGCACGACGGTTGAGCCTTCCGAGGGCAAGCAGCTTGGAAAGGTTGAATTCACGGTCAGTGTGCCGACGGGCGCACAGGCATTAAAAGAAGTGACAGCCGGCACGGGCGACAGTACTGTCCTGCCGGACGAAGGATACAACGCCATCGGGAAGGTCATCGTACATCCGACACCGGCAGAAAAAAAGGTCATGAACATATCCGCCGACGGCACATATACGGCGCAGCCGGACAGCGGAAAGCATTTCAGCGAGGTTGAGGTTGTTGTCTCCACGGGGACGGGACCCAAGACCCAGGAAAAGACCGTTATGCCCGATGTGACCGAAAAGGAAGTTTTGCCCGACGAGGGATATTATCTCTCGAAGGTCAAGGTCAACGCCGTTCGGACACAGGAAAAGGTCGTCTCTGCTTCCAGTGCTATGGAAGAGGTCGTTCCGGACGCTGGGTATTTCCTTTCGAAGGTCACGGTATACGGCTCATATGTCGGAGCAAATCTGATCGAGGCGACATTTGATCCCGCCGACACCGACAAGGTGTACACACCGAGAAACGGTGTTGACGGATTTTCGAAGGTGACCGTCAAAGCGGTCAAAACACAGGCAAAGTCTGTGACCCCGGGCAGCAGCCGTCAGACGGTCTTTCCGTCGTCGGGATATTATCTGCGGTCGGTCGAGGTTGCCGCGATACCGTCGGACTATAAAAAAATTTACAGCATTTCGGACAGCTCGGGCGTTACGGTCGCATGCCCTTCAAGCGCCGCCGCGGGGACATATGTCGTTGTTGTGGTATCCGGCGTTACGGGAGGATATCTCCAGGTGAGGCGGAGCGACAATAATTCCCTGCTCAGCTATATGCCGTTTGACTGGGGAATCGCGTTCAATATGCCCGATTGCGATATCACTATTACCGGTACATAAGGAGATTTATCATGGAAGAGCTTATTATTTTCACGGCGCCGTATGAGGACGGCGAGCCGGACAGCGAGCCTGTCGTTGTTTCGCGGAACGGCGTCACATACACCATTATGAGAGGTGTGCCGACAAAGATCCCGCGGGGAGTTGCGGACATACTCGAAAATGCGTATAAGATACGCAACCTTACGCCGCACCTTCCGGTCGGGGGCGGCTTCGATTGCGCCGGAGGGGAAGGTATAATACCTCACATCGGAGCAAACGGAAACTGGTATATCGGTGATGTTGATACGGGTAAGCCGTCGAGGGGAGAAAAAGGAGCAAACGGTACAAACGGAAATGACGTGAGGAACTTTGGATTGATCGGAGACGGCACGACCGACAATTCAGACGCGCTCGACGCATTGATCGCCGGCAATCCTGCAATACCTCTGACGTTCCCCGAGGGTGTTTATTGCTTTTCCCGCCCTATAGCAGTGACGTATGTGTATTGGAATCTTGAAAAGGCGACATTTAAGTTCACGGGCAGCACAAGCCAGCCGTATTTCATCAAAGTTGCCGGAGCACTTGACGGTCTCGGCGGCGGCGAAACACCGATAAACGATATGTACATCAAGGGGCGCGGCAAAATCGATTGTCAGAAAAAAATCGAAAACGCCGTCCTGATCGGCACACAACGAAACACAAAGCTATCGGGGCTTCGCATTTGCGAGTTCAACGGCTCGGGAATAAGGCATACATACACCGGACAGCCGTCGCAATACAGCTACGAGCTCAACGTCGATGAGTGCGAAATCTACAACGAAGAAGTCAGAAACGGCACAATCGGAATATACACCGCCGGCGACAGCTATTATTCGAACATCATCATCCGTAACTGCAAAACCGCCGTAAAGGTCATGGGCGGCGGCAATCATTTTGTCAATATACACGCTTGGTGTTATGATTTTACTTATAATAACAAGAACAGGCTCATCGGCACAAAATTCGCCGAAACACGTCAAGGAACGACGCTATGGACATCCATTTACATTGACACCTACGAAAAGGGCTTTGTTGCAATCGGTGAAAACGGTATGCGGCAATCCATTGTCAATTGCAACTGGTTTACCAACACGAAAACGATTCCCTCATCGGGATATGAGCCGTGTCTGATTGTGCCGTATGAGACGGGAAACGCCGAATACCGATTGACGAACTTTTTCGGTCCGTCCCAGCTCGGAACGGAAAGATTCCTGCCCGACGGAGTTGTAACACCTTATGCCGAGTATACGGCTATTTGTACGGGCTTTAAGAACGCTCCGGTAGTCGGCAAAAAGTACGTCGATAACGCGATATCCAATCTGAACCTTGACGGGAAAATCGCTGCGCTTAAGCAGGAGCTTTTAGCGTACATCGACTCCATGGAAACCGGAGTGCAATGCGAAGGACTGACGGTCAGCACGAACAGTATAAGCGGTGTTATCGGCGGGACTGTTCAACTGACCGTGACACGTGCCCCGGAAGGATGCACTCAAGTAATACGTTATTTTTCGACGGACGAATCCGTTGCAACCGTTGAAAACGGATTGGTCACGCTTGTCGGCAGCGGCGAATGCAATATAAAGATTACGTGCGGAGCCGTAACAAAGCTCGTGCCGGTATCTGTGGTCTGGATAAAAGACAAGACTTGTGATGGCACGGCATGGACCGAAACCACGGCATATGACATCGACACGCAGGTGTTTGAGGCAGACTTTGACCTGACCGGTATTGCATATGACAGCAAGCTGCTGTTCGGTGTGGGCAGAAGCATGACCGCTTGGGGCTCGGGCTCGCAGATTCTGCTGTATTGCTTGACCGGAAACAAGATACGGCTGCAATATGTTACCGCATGGGGCAACTCCGTATATGAAATTGCCAAGAAGGATTCGCTCAACCTGAAGATTAAAACGGGTGGCGCGTATATTGACGGCGTTCTCAAATCCGGAAAAGAAACTGCGGTTGAAGGTACGGTTTGTGATGCGTTCCGAAATGCAAGTCTGATTTGCGGGCAGCCTTTCGGGGATTTGGTGACGGGTTGCAAAATCAACTACATCAAGATAACCGATGCTCCTGCCGAAAGCAGCACGTGATTGCAAGGAGGAATAACGACTTGGAAGCAATATCCATTATCGGTTGCTGTGTCGGCGTCGCGGGGTTTATCTTCGGGCTTGTTACACTCTTCCGGAACAAAAAAACTGACGACACCTCTGCCGGGCAGCGCGACGGCGTTCTCATGACGGAGGTCGGATATATCAAGGCGGGAATCGACGGTATCAACAGGCGCCTTGAGCAGCAGGAAGCGCGTTACGTTGAAATTTCCAACCGTGTTTCGGCTGTCGAGGAATCGGCAAAATCGGCTCACAAGCGGATTGACCGCATCGAAAGAGAGGGTTTACATGAACAAAGGAATTGACGTATGCACATATCAGGGTGTTATTGACTGGGCAAGGGTCAAAAATGACGGTGTTACTTTTGCAATGATCAAGGCAACACAGGGACGCTCGGAAATAAATCCGGCGAACCGAAACTTCGTTGACGGCAAGTATTCGCGAAACATCGCGGAAGCGGCAAAGGCAGGGGTGAGCTGCGGCGTTTATCACTATCTGACTGCCGCAACCGTTTCGGAAGCACATGCCGAGGCGAAGCTTTTCCTTAATGCAATTGTGCCGTACAAAGACAGAATCACGCTCTTTGCCGCTGTGGACGTCGAGAGCAAATATCTGCCGCAGAACAAAAGGCTCCTGACGGAAATCGTCTCAGCGTTTTATTCGGACGTTGAAAAGGCAGGTTTCCGGTGCGCGGTCTACACAAATCCGTCGTTTTTGAAATACCGGCTGAATGACATCGGGG
>ERZ827440.4200-NODE-4200-length-9963-cov-5.243339_pt1 | contig 9963 bp, 8 predicted proteins | sample MGYA00519774_ERZ827440 | MGnify/ENA primary metagenome ERZ827440 (study PRJEB31778, sample SAMEA3449302) | human gut metagenome | biome: human gut; feature: human-associated habitat; material: faeces | place: United Kingdom | collected 2010/2012 ... | reverse complement strand
GTTTCTCTGGAGCAGGTGGAGTACATCCGCCAGATCAAGAACGCTTCTTCCATTCCCATCGCGGAAGGCGAGCTGTTCAACAACCCCTACGAGTACCGCACCCTCATCACCGAGCGCCTGATCGACTACATCCGTGTGCACATCACCCAGGTGGGCGGCATCACTCCCGCCCGCAAGCTGCAGATCTTTGCAGAGCAGTTCGGCGTGCGCACCGCATGGCACGGCCCCGGTGATATGTCCCCGCTGGCTCATGCAGCCAACGTTCACATCGACCTGGCTGCCCCGAACTTCGGCGTGCAGGAGTGGTCCGGCATTGAGCCGCCCAACTTCGTCATCCAGAAGCTGAAGGGACCCCATGGTGCTCTGCTGGAGGTGTTCCCCGGTCTGCCCGAGTACAAGGACGGCTACGTTTACGCAAACGACAAGCCCGGCCTTGGCGTGGACCTGATCGAGAAGGAAGCCGAGAAGTACCCCTGCGAAAATACCGTAACGACCTGGACGCAGACCCGCCGCATGGACGGCGCGCTGCAGACTCCGTAAGAAACTGTAAAGAACATCTTGTTTTGGAGGCATAAAAATGGTTAATAGTCTGTTTGATATCACCGGCAAGAAAGCAATCGTTACCGGTGGCACCCGCGGCCTGGGCAAGGGCATGGCAGAGGGCCTGATGGAGTCCGGCGCAGAAGTGGCAATCATCGGCACTTCCGACAAGGTCTATCAGGTTGCCGACGAGTTCAAGGCACGCGGCTTTGTGTGCTACGGCGTCAAGGCGGACCTGTCCGACCGTGACCAGTGCAACGAAGCATTCAACAAGTGCGTCGAGCTGCTGGGCGATCTGGACATCCTGGTGCCGGCCCACGGCATCCAGCGCCGTCACCCCTCCAACGAGTTCCCTGACAAGGATTGGGATGATGTGATCAACACCAACCTGAACTCCGTGTTCTGGCTGTCCCGTGCTGCTTCCAACATCTTCAAGGCCAAGGGCTACGGCAAAATCATCATGATCGCCTCCATGTGCTCCTGGTTTGGCGGCAAGACCGTGCCCGCTTACTCCGCTGCAAAGGGCGGCGTGATGCAGCTGTGCAAGGCCTTCAGCAACGACCTGCTGCAGTATGGCATCAACGTCAACGCCATCGCTCCGGGCTACATGGACACCGAAATGAACGTGGCCCTGACCGACCCGAAGAACCCCAAGTTCACCCAGCAGCGTTACGACGAGCTGACCCAGCGCATTCCCGCTCACCGCTGGGGCACCCCCGATGACATGAAGGGCTGCTGCATCTTCCTGGCTTCTCATGCCAGCGACTACCTGGGCGGTGCCATCATCCCTGTGGATGGCGGCTATCTGGTTATGTGATTCTCCTTCTTCCATATATGCATCGTTAGCCAAATGAGAGAGGGCCTTCTCCGACGCAAGCCGGGGGAGGCCCTCTCTCATTTGCAGAACAAGTATATCAACATTTTTGATAAAGACCGGAAAATGATTGAGTTTTTTCATGAACCGTGCTACACTGGAACCACGTTCCGACCGAATCACAGAATAGGAGAAAAAGGATTTATGGATAAAAAACACAGCAAACGAAGTGCCTTTTCCGGCAAGATCGGCTTTGTGCTGAGTGCCGCAGGCGCTTCGGTGGGTCTGGGCAACATCTGGCGTTTCCCGTATCTCGCCGCAAAATACGGCGGTGGAATTTTTCTGTTGGTGTACATCGTGCTGGCCGTTACGTTTGGCTATACCATGATCGTGGCCGAAACAGCGCTTGGCCGCATGACCAAAAAGAGCCCGGTGGGGGCATTTGGCACATTCGGCAAAAGCGGCAGGCTGAAATTCGGCGGCTGGATCAATGCAGTCATTCCCATTCTGATCGTACCGTATTATTCGGTCATTGGCGGCTGGGTCATCCGGTATCTTTCCGCGTATGTCAGCGGCCACGGCAGTGAGCTGGCACAGGACGGCTATTTTTCCGGCTTTATTTCCAGCGGTCTGTCTGCAGAGGTGTGTTTCCTCATCTTTACCATTTTTACGCTGGTCATCATTTTTGCCGGGGTACGCAATGGTGTGGAACGGGTGTCCAAGCTGATGATGCCGGTTCTGGTGGTCCTGTCGGTGATCATTGCCGTTTACTCGGTCACCCGTCCGGGTGCACTGGCAGGCGTTAAGTACTTCCTGGTGCCCAACGTGGCCAATTTTTCCTGGATGACCGTCGTCACCGCCATGGGGCAGATGTTCTACTCGCTATCCATTGCCATGGGCATTCTCGTGACCTTTGGTTCCTACATGAAAGAGGACGTTTCCATTGAGGAATCCACCGAGAACGTCGAGGTCTTTGATACGGCCATTGCCATCATGGCAGGTCTGATGATCATTCCGGCAGTGTTCTCCTTCTCCGGCGGTGACCCGGATACCCTGCAGGCAGGTCCCTCGCTGATGTTCATCACAATTCCCAAAGTGTTCGAGAGCATGGGGTTCGGCCACGTTGTCGGCGTGCTGTTCTTCCTTCTGGTCCTTTTTGCTGCGGTCACAAGCTCCATTGCTCTGACCGAGAGTGCCGTTTCCACCTTTGAGGATGAATTGGGCTGGAGCCGCCAGAAAGCGACCGGCTGCATTGGCGTTATTATGGTGGCACTGGGCAGTCTGTCGGCCCTGGGCTATGGTCCTCTGGCCGGTGTGACGGTGTTCGGGATGCAGTTCCTGGATTTCTTCGATTTCCTGACAAACTCGGTCATGATGCCCATTGCGGCCATTGCCACCTGCCTGCTGGTGTCGCGGGTCATCGGGGTGGAAAAGATCGAAGCGGAGGTCACCGCCGACGGGAAACCGTTCCGTCGGAAAAAGATCTTCAACTTTATGATCCGCTATCTGTGCCCCGTGTTCGCGGCCATCATTCTGGTGAGCTCTGTGGCCAATGCTCTGGGCTGGATCTCGATGTAAGGATAAGAATGTACGATATGTGCATCTTTCGATGGATGAGATGGAAGAACTGGCCGGCAAGATAGCGGCATCTTCTTAAAACAAACAGCGGCAGTTTTCCGAAAACGGAAATCTGCCGCTGTTTTATATCATGTCCCGGACAGGAGTCGAACCTGCGGCCTTCCCCTTAGGAGTAGGGGCTGAAGCCATAAATCCTAGGCAAAAGTAGGTAAAACAAGTAACGTTTTATCAATTGATTTTTTGTTGCGCTGTCAATCTGAGTAAAGAACACAAACCCCGAAATAAAACGAGTAAAAGGCTTTTCATTAGCAGAAAATTAGCAGAGCTAATGAAAAGTGGAAGGTTCATTGTAAAATGCCCACCTTTCATTAGCTGGGAAGTGTACGTTTCCCTACGGATATTTGCTTGTTTAGCATTCGTGAACCAGACCATACAGCCGTAGCTGGTGTGATGGACAAATGTTTTCAATAGAAAAAGACCAGAGCTTTCTGCGAGAAAACTCTGGTCTATGTAACAGTGCGAATGGAAATGCGCATTGTCTTGTAAAAGGAAGGGGCTTATGGTATTCTTACGGGAGTAAAGGCACTGGATGCAAGGAACTTTGCGTGATTTTAGGAGTGTGCGATGGAAAAGAAATTTAATATTGTAGTCGGTGAAGATGGAACTGTAAAACTCCCAGATGCGGTTCTGGAAAAACTTGAAGTCAAACCCGGAGAGGAAGTTCGCTTCGAGGTAGATGACAATTTCTATGCAGTCAGGCTTCTATCGCGGATAGAAGCTGAACGCTTGGATTACTTGAATTGGATGCATAATAAACATTGCCCCTCTATTGAGGAAATGATTGCAGAGTCGAGAAAACAAGCCACTCAGAACATTGTGATCTCCCGTATCCTTGATGGGATGCCGGCAGAAAAAATCGCAGAAGGCTATGAAGTTTCACTCGATTATGTAAAACAGCTTACACATCAGCTGAAGATGGACATAGAGGAAGCTAAGGCGAAAAAACACAAAGAAACGGGATCATCCTAAAACAGATAGCGGCAGTTTTCCATATACGGAAAACTGCCGCTGTTTATGTATAGAGGCTTATAGGTTCTTTGCAAGATTTTTAATGAGTGTAGCCATAGAGGGGTCAGCCAGCAGTTTAGCAAGAGCTGCTGCCGCATCTGCATCGACTGGGCTGGCTTTGGGAGCGGATTGCTCTGCGCGAGGGAGGGCTTCAGGCTCTGCACCATGATGCTGATAGAAGAAATCGTCGAATCGTTGTGCGTTCAAACGCCGATCATCATCCAGAATGTGTGCGTACTGCTCGGTGACCATCGAAGCCTGTGCATGACCTGAATCGCCCTGCACGGCTTTGATATCGCCGCCGTTCAGCTTGAGCTTGTATGTAATGCTGGAGTGTCGGAAGCTGTGGAAAACCACTTTGGGGAGATCGTTTTCCTCAATCAGCTGCTTCAATGCACCGTTAATGGTGGATTGTTCGGTCGGCATTCCCAGCGGGCCGGCAACCACGAGATTATAGTCTGCATACTCTGCACCCAGTGCGTCCTTTGTCATGTCCTGCTCGGCTTTATAGTGGACAAGCATTTCAGCAACTGTTTTGGGGAGAAAAATGGTTCGGATACTGCTGTCTGTTTTAGGGCTTTTCAGAACCTGGACCGTGGTGCAGCGGGAACTCAGCGAGGGAAAACGAGTGATGACATTTTTATTTTCCAAGGCGTTCAGCGAAGCAATATCTACACGCTGCAATTCCTTATTTATGTAAATGGAGGCTCGCCCGGCTTCAATGCTTTCGGGGGAGATATCCACACAATCCCATGTCAGACCGAGCAATTCCCCTAAGCGCAGGGAACAAGAGAAGGAGAGGTTGATGCAAAGCCGGAGCCGTGGATCATCACAGACTTCTAAGGCATGGAACAGGGTCTCGGCAGTCCAGATATCACGCTTCTTTGCAGTGTATTTGGGCAAGGTGGCATAAATACAGGGATTCTTTTCCATAAGTTCCCACTTTACGGCCTGCTCAAAGGCACTTCTCAAAATTTTGTGAACCGAACGAACTGTGCCGGGAGAAACGTATTGATGCTGACGCTTTCCACACATAGGGTCAACGGCTTCGTATTTAAGCAGCCGCTGATAATATCCCTCAATTACGCGGGTGGTGAGATCTTGCAGCTTCATTGAGCCGATAAGCGGTTCTATGTAGTTTGAAATCAGTGCAGTGTTTGATTGATAGGTTGAAAGTGCCCATTTGGTTCTTCCGTACAGGGTGACGTATTCTTTAAGCAGGTCTTTTAGAGTTCGGCACTGGGGTGCCACAAAGGTACCGACGGATTCTTTGTATTCGACCTCTTTCTTACGGTTTTTGGCATCTGCAAGGTCGGTAAAGGTTTCCCATTTCTGCTTTAGCGTTCCATTAGTGTGTTTGTAGGTATAGACAACGCAGTATCGGTTATTGCGTTTGACAATGCTAGCCATTATACATCCTCCTCTACTTTACGTTTGGACTTCAGAACTTCATCGAAAGCATCTTTTTGGATGCGTTTTACCCTTCCCAACTTCATCGTTGGAATTCCTTCTTTGAGAACCCACGAGTCAAGTGTTGGGCGGCTGATTCCGTAAAAAGCCTGAATTTCCTGAAAACTGTAGTATTTCCCATTCTTGGGACATTGCAGTTTTAGCGGCGGCTCCTCATGCGTTTCTTTTTTCGGTTTTTGAAGTTGGTATGTAGATTGGCTTTTAAGCCATGCCTTAAAACTTTTTTTGGTAATGCGCGGCCTGTCGGCCACGCACTCAATGACGAAACAATCTCGGTATTTTTTGCAATCAAGAATCCCATAAACATTCTTGCGTGGGATACCGAGTAGTTTTGCCATTTCCGGGATGGAGATGGTTTGCGCTTCAATCTCCCGGTCACGCTCACGGTCGGCTGCTGTGCGGTAGCGACTTTGTGATCGGTACCACCGCTCAAAGTCCTCTTTGGGAATTCGGAGTGGTACAGTTCTACAAAGCGGCAGATGCCGAGCAGATTTGCAGAACTCATGGAATCAGGTTCTCCGTCCCACGCATTCAGCAAAACATCAAGGGATTCGATATACAGTTCAGGACCAAGCCGGATGAATTCGTGATAGGCGGTTGCGATGCAGCTGATCCGCTGCTTGCCCCGGCCTTCTTCAAAAGAAAGATGAACGCCAGCCAATTCGGTGGCCTGCTGGAATGCAACGGCAGCAGGCTCCCCTGCAAAAATCAGGGCACGGAGCTTCTGCCCTGCACTCAGCCGTTCCGAAATGCCTGTCTGCTGTGCAAACAGGAGGGCTTCTTCCTGCTCGGTCATGTTAAAGTAGACCTTGCAGCGAATCTGCAGATCATCACCACCGTTCAGGAACTTCCGGGCAGCGATGGTGTTCTGCCCGTCCATCACATAGTAGTGACCATCCCGGAAGCTGATCTTCGGCTCATTGGCAACCCGCTCGTCAAATTCTTTTGCGATACGGGCAACACGAGCGGGGTGAAGAGCACGCTGATAAGTGTCGCGCGGCACGATCAGCTCACTGCTGTTCAGGCACATTTCATGGTAAGGTTTTACCACTGCGTTCATCATAAAGGAACCTCCTTCTTTTTTTGCAGAAAATCAATTCCTGATTGGATAATCGAACCGATTTTCTTCTTTTCGTTATCGGATAAGCGGAAAGTGGAATACCGTTCATAACAGATATTCCAGCGGAACATAAGCGATTGAAGCGCATCATCCAGTTCTGCAACCATGAACTCAACAGAAGATTCCGTCGGGGTGGAGAGCATCCTTTCCGATATCTGCTCAATGCTATGTAGATCGCCTTTTGTGTGCTTGGCGAGAGCAGGGGGCTGACTGTTCAGCACCCGAAGATTCTGAAACTGCTGGGAGAGCAGCTCTTTTGCAGCGGCGAGAACATCCTCCTGCGGAGGAGCCGTAAGGTATTTTCGGAATGACTTGTATCCAATGAACCCAAAGCTGTATTGCAGACACACTGACACTTGCCGCATTTCATATTTGGACAGGTGCCCAAGGTAGCTTAACACTCTGGATTTATCTGCGGGGCGCGGGCTTTCGCAAATCGCCATAGATGGCGCACTCAAAAAACGATTGTGCAGAATAAAATGCGTTGGCATATTTCGCTTTTTGATCTGTGTTGTCAGTGGAACGACCAGAAGAACATTGGAATAAAAATTACCGTCATCGTTTTGGACAACAATGGCAGGTCGGATGCCGCCTTGCTCGGAACCGCTGTAAGGATTCAGATCCATCATGTAGACATCCCCGCGCTTGTACATCCAGTTTGCGGGCATAGGCGGATACTCTTTCTCTTTTTTACCTCGTGTGGCCAATTTGGATTTCTCCTTTCTATCCGTATATGTAACAGTGGGCTGCTCGCACAGCCCACCCTACTATCTCAAACAGCAAATTGCTGTGATTTATAGTTCTATGCCTTTCCGTATTTGTCCCCGACATCCCCGGAAACCGAAAACTCTGTTTTCGTGTGGGAAATCTTTCAGCCGTCCGGCAGCGTACCGAATCCATAGGGTTCTCACCTCTCCGTGGTTCTCACCGAGCTGCCCGAAGGCAGAAGTATCATTATTCTGTGATGGCTCTTAGCTATGGAGAAGCTGTCATCCATTTACCGTCAACCTACCGCTCATTCCCTCAGTGGGAGATCATCGCATTTGTTACGGACGTGGCTCATCATCACAGGAACGTGACTGAAGAATGCGTGTTCAATTTTCAAGGGGCGGGATAGCTTGAGGGCTGCTTTGAACGCTTGCCGAAGCTATGGCTGTATTGTAACCGATGCGGAACGAAATGAACAGGAACTCAGAGTTCACAATTTTTGAGGAAAATAGGAAGTATCGTTCCTGTTTCTCGATGAGCCGTCAAAAATATATTTCTTGACTTTATGTAAGAAATGAAGTATTATACTCGTAAGAAACTAACTTACGAGTATATAAATTCGATAAATACACTTTGGGGAGGGAACAAAATGAGCCGATTTTACTGCCGCGATGAGGAACTTCGGAAGTTAAACAAACGATATGAGAATGGAAAGTTTGAATGCGTTGTCATTTACGGCAGACGCCGTGTTGGAAAAACTGCGCTGATCAATGAATTCTGCAAGGATAAACCGACCATTTTCTTCTCTGCCTTGAATACGACCGGAAAAGAAAATCTGGAAGCCTTGTCCAAGGCAATCATGAGTTTTGAACGACCCAATGCAGAATCATCTCCGGAATTTACAACCTACGATGCAGCATTGGACGAACTGACAGCTCTCTCCAAGGAGCAGCGGATCGTATTTGTAATTGATGAGTATCCTTATCTTGCAAAGGCTAAACCCGCTATTTCCGCAATGCTTCAGCACATCATCGACCATAAATGGACAGATTCCCAAATGTACCTGATCCTGTGTGGCTCGTCCATGAGTTTTATGGAAAGTCAGGTCTTGGGCAAAGAAAGCCCTCTGTATGGGCGCAGAACAGCGCAATTCAAGATCATGCCGCTGGATTACAAGGAAACAGCGGTGTTCCATCCGAATCTGTCCGAGGAAGATAACGCCCTGATTTATGGCATCACAGGCGGCGTTCCGCATTATATCAACAAATTGGATGTTCGGGACAGCGTAGATGAAGCACTGATGGAAAACTTGTTTGACCGTTCCAGCTACCTCTATGAGGAACCGGCCAACCTGTTAAAGCAGGAGCTGCGTGAGCCGGCAATTTATAATGCAATCATCAAGGCAATTGCAGAGGGGGCTTCTCGCCTGAATGATATCACCACGAAAGTTGGTGAAGAAAACTCTGTGGTGGCGAAGTACCTCAAAACGTTGATAGACCTTGGAATCGTCAAAAAGGAAACGCCGATCACTGAGAAACCGGGCAAAAAAACGATCTATCTTCTGGCAGACAATTTTTTTCGTTTTTGGTACCGTTTTGTGCCGGTCAATGCAAGTGCCATTGATTCGGGGCGGATCGCAAAGACCTATCCCCATGCGGTGAAGCAGTATTTTCCAGACTATATGGGTCTGATTTTTGAGAAGATGTGCCAAGACTACTTGCTCTATTATGCGAATGATCTTCCTATCGAGTTGAGTGAGATTGGGCAGTGGTGGGGAACCGACCCTCAAAAAAAGAAGCAGATACAAATCGATATTGTCGGTAGGCCGGTTGAGGGCAATGACTATATCATCGGCTCCTGCAAATATCGCAATGAAAAAATCGGTTTGGACGAACTGGAACTGATTCGGGAATATGCAGCAGTCTTTGGGAAAGGAACAAACTACCACTACTACATTTTCTCGAAAGGCGGATTTACGGACGGCCTGCTTCAGGCACAGGAACGCGGAGAAGTACAGCTGCTTACCCTTGCCGATATTTTTGAATAACACAAGAAACGCTCTTGTCGGTGTAAAACTGGCAGGAGCGTTTCTTGTTGAAGTGATTATAAAAGACCTTTGATTTTTTCAAGATGATCTATAGCGGCTTGCAGTTCATTTTGAAACTGATCCCTAGAAGGATCTCGGCCCAAAAGAAGATAATCCATACTGACATGGAAGTATTCTGCAATATCGATCAGGATTTTTACAGAGCCATTGGAGCTTCCCCTTTCAAGATCGCCGAGGTGTCGATGGGAAACACCAAGTTTTTCAGCAAGTTTTTCCTGCGATAACTTCGCATTTGTACGCAAAGTAAAAATACGGTTACCAATAGCATTCGGATCAAAACTCATGTGTGACCTCCAAATTTTCGATAAAGCGTGAGAATTCGAAAACTCGGAGTTGCTACGGATATCTAGCCGCTTGGGGCATCCACGAAAAACGGACAAACATAAAGCCTGCTCCTTTTTACGGGAGCAGGCTTCCTGAAGGCTAAAAAAATAGCCGGACAACAACCAACTGAGGGATCTTCAAAGAAAATCTCTCAATCAGCTGTTGCCCGGCTATTTGGAGCACGTTTCATACATTGCCTTGCGGCAATGGCCCGTTGCTCGGAGCGAACAGTCC
>ERZ827440.4198-NODE-4198-length-9966-cov-3.169509_pt1 | contig 9966 bp, 7 predicted proteins | sample MGYA00519774_ERZ827440 | MGnify/ENA primary metagenome ERZ827440 (study PRJEB31778, sample SAMEA3449302) | human gut metagenome | biome: human gut; feature: human-associated habitat; material: faeces | place: United Kingdom | collected 2010/2012 ... | reverse complement strand
AGTAGATTGCCATGTCCTCAAACACCAGACGGTCGCCGATCTGAATCTCGTGTGTGAAACTGTAGTCCCCGATGACGTCCCCCGCCAGACAGGTGAGCGAGGACAGCCGGTAGGTGTATTTCTGTTCTCCCGCCGGAAAGCTGTCCCGTAGCGGTGGGCGATACGGCATCTCAAGAACGTCCGGCATATGACACGCCGCAGACGCATCCAGAATCAGAATATCCATCCCGTTGTGTACAATATCGCACACTTCCGTTACCAGATATCCCGCATTTAAGGCAACCGCCTCGCCGGGCTCCAGATACACGGCAAGTCCGTAGGTCTCCCTGATATAGCCGATAAGCTTCTTTAAACGCTCTATCTGGTAACCCGGTCTGGTGATATGATGTCCTCCACCCAGATTCAGCCACCGGACCTGTTTTAAATAAGAAGCAAACTGCTCCTCAAACGCCAAAAACGTACGTTCCAGATCATCCGCGTCCTGCTCGCAGAGCGTGTGAAAATGGAGTCCCTCCACATCCTCCGGCAGTTCATAGCTTCCATCCTCCTGCCGTCTCATGCCAAGTCCGGCAAGTCCTTTCTCAAACGCCTCTCTTGTCATGCCGAGTCTGGAACCGGGCGCGCAGGGATCATAGATCGCATGTCCCTCCTGCGTGGAATACTCCGGATTGATCCGAAGTCCGATGCTGACACGGTGCTCCGTACCACTGGCGGCATTCTGCGCAGCCACCTTCTTCCTGTGTCTGACATACTGCGCAAAGGAATTAAAAATCACATGGTCGCAGAGCGTGACCAGTTCCTCCATATCGCTGTCCTTGTACGCCGGAGCAAACACATGGTTCTCACGCCCCATCTCCTCTGCACCGAGACGCGCCTCGTAGAGTCCGCTCGCTGTGGTACCGCTGATGTATTGTCCGATCAACGGATAGAGCGCATATGTGGAAAACGCTTTCTGCGCCAGCAGGACATGGCATCCCGTATCCTGCTCCAGATTATGTAATATCGTTAAATTCTCTTTTAATTTTTTCTGATCCACCACATAGCATGGGGTTGGAAGTTCACTCCACTTCATTGCTCTCGTCTCTCCCTGTCCGTGTCCTACTCTTTTTGCAAACGGCTACGCTACCGTCTTGGGGTTCTCATCGACAACCCACGGCAGTCCGTACTGGTTCAGCATATCCATAAACGGGTCTGGATCAAACTCTTCGATATTAAAGACACCGTCCTTATCCCACACCTTATCTACGACAAGTGCCGCGCCGATCATTGCCGGAACTCCTGTCGTGTAGGAGATCGCCTGTGAGCCAACCTCCCTGTAGCACTCCTGGTGATCGCAGACGTTATAGATATAGATCGTCTTTTCCTTGCCATCCTTCTTGCCGGTAAAAATACAACCGATGTTCGTCTTGCCAACGGTTCTAGGACCCAGTGACGCCGGGTCCGGAAGCAATGCCTTTAAGAACTGGATCGGCACGATCTCTTTTCCTTCAAAGTTGATCGGTGTTGTGGAAAGCATTCCAACGTTTTCCAGACATTTCATATGTGTTAAATAGCTCTGACCGAAGGTCATGAAGAAGCGGATGCGCTTGACTCCCGGCACATTCTTTGCCAGAGACTCGATCTCCTCATGATGAAGCAGATACATGTCTTTCTCGCCAACCTGCGGGAAATTATATTCTCTTTTAATTTCCATCGGTTTTGTCTCTACCCAGTGTCCGTCCTCCCAGTAGGAGCCGTTTGCGGATACCTCGCGGAGGTTGATCTCCGGGTTGAAATTGGTGGCGAACGGATAACCGTGGTCTCCACCGTTGCAGTCTAAGATATCGATGTACTCGATCTCATCGAAATAATGCTTCAGCGCATAGGCGGTAAACACGCTCGTCACGCCAGGGTCAAAGCCGCTGCCAAGAAGCGCCGTGATGCCGGCATCCGCAAAGCGTTTCTGATATGCCCACTGCCAGGAATAATCGAAGTACGCGGTAAAGCCCGCCTCCTTGCAGCGCTTCTCATAAATTGCACGCCACGCCGGATCGTCGGTATCTTCCGGTTCGTAGTTCGCGGTATCGATGTAGTCCACCTTGCATGCCAGGCAGGCATCCATAATCGTCAGATCCTGGTAAGGCAGCGCCACATTTAACACGGCATCCGGCTTGTAGTCACGGATCAGTGCGATCAGTTCGTCCACATTATCCGCATCCACCTTCGCTGTCGTGATCACTGTATCCGTCGTTCCCTGCAGCTTTTCCTTTAACGCGTCACATTTTTCTTTTGTGCGGCTTGCAATACAGATCTCCGAAAAAGTCTTGCTGTTCTGGCAGCATTTGTGAATTGCCACCCCTGCTACTCCGCCACATCCGATAATCAATAATCTTCCCATCTACTTATCCTCTCATTCTGCCGTCCTGCGGCTGTATTTTCTATTTTTATATTATTTATATCATTCTGCCAACGGATGACAGAACGCTCCGCTGACTGTCCCGTCAGAGTCCGTTCTGTCCCGCATCTGCCATTTACCTTCTGCCTTCCTCTTCCTCAAGCATATCCTCGACATATTTTGGCAGCATAAACGCTCCCTTATGAAGATTGGTCGTATAATACCAGGTCTTGATCCCGCGTGCTTTCCAGCGCTCCACATTCAGATCCGTCAGCGGGTGATATTTTTTTGACGCAAATCCGAACAGCCAGTACCCGGAGGAACAGGTCGGAATGTGCGCCTGATACACACGGCTGATCGGGAAACTGTGACTCGCCTTGCGGTGCATCACGCGGCAGGACTCCTCATCCTCGTCATAAAAAGGACTGCCGTGCTGGTAGACCATAATGCCGTCTTCTTTTAATGCGCGGTAACAGTTCCCATAAAATTCCTTGGTGAACAATCCCGCCGTATGCCCGAGCGGATCGATCGCATCATTGATGATCAGATCGTAGGCATCATGCTTTGTGCGCAGAAAGCGCAGTCCATCCTCGTAATAGATATTGACGCGAGGATCTTCCAGCCCGCAGGCGTTGTCCGGGAAAAACTTCCTGCACACATCCACGAATGTCCGGTCGGATTCCACGACATCGATCTGCTCGATCTCCTCATAGTAGGAAAGTTCTCTCGCCACACCGCCGTCTCCACCACCGATGACCAGCACTTTTTTCACATGCGGATGCACCGCCATCGGCACATGCACAATCATCTCATCGTAGATGAACTCATCCTTTTCTGAGAAGACGATGCTGCCGTCGGAGCTTAAAAATCTGCCGAATTCCCTGGATTCAAACACGTCAATCCTTTGAAAATCCGTCTGCTCCCCGAACAGCTGCTTCTCCACTTTGACCGACACCTTCACATGATCGGTCTGATTATCCGAAAACCATAACTCCACGCTCTCTTCCACCTTCCCCAGACCGTATTCCACGGTCTGCTGCTTCCTTATGCCGGTTCTTCCTGACCGTATGCTCTTCCTTAAGAGCTATTCTTCCGGCGGTCTTATTTCCACACCTGCCGGTCATCCACTAAGACATTTAAGTGCTCCACCGCCGGATCTTCCGTTCCCTGCATGGAGCAGCCCTTCTCCTTGGCATAGATGATATATTCGATGATCTCCGGCGTAATCATCTCACCCGGCGCGAGAATCGGAATTCCCGGCGGATAGCACATCACAAACTCTCCGCAGATCTTTCCTGCCGTCTCCCGGATCGGCATGCATTTTTTCTCTGCGTAAAAAGCCGCCTGCGGTGAAACAAGAACGGTCGGATTTATATATTCTGTATTTAACATCTGTGCAGGATCCTTGGAATACAAGCGTTTGACGTCTGCCAACGCTCCCACCAGCCGCTCGATATCCTGGATGCGGTCGCCGATTGAAATGTAGGCTAAGATGTTGGCAATGTCCCCCAGCTCAATCTGGATATCGTACTCATCCCGCAGCAGATCATAGACCTCGATTCCTGCCAGACCGATTCCCCGCGTATAGACTGAGAGCTTCGTCACATCAAAGTCATAGACGCTTCCGCCGTTTACCATATCCTTGCCGTAAGCATAATATCCGCCGATGTCGTTGATCTCCGCCCTGGCGTATTCCGCCATCTCCGCCACTTTGCGGAACGATTCCCTTCCGCGCAGCGCCAGATTTCTCCGCGAAATGTCGAGACTTGACATCAGAAGATAAGACGCGCTTGTCGTCTGTGTGAGGTTGATAATCTGGCTGACATACTCCCAGTTGACATTTTTGCCGGTTAAAAGCAGGGAACTCTGTGTTAAGCTTCCTCCGGATTTGTGCATGGAGACGGACGCCATATCCGCACCGGCATCCATCGCGCAGACCGGAAGATCCTCCCCGAAATACAGATGGGTGCCGTGCGCTTCATCCACAAGCACAAGCATCTCGTGTTCATGTGCCAGCTTCACGATGGAGCGCAGATCGGAACAGATTCCGTAATAAGTCGGATTGTTCACAAGAACCGCCACCGCGCCCGGATTCTCCAGAATCGCCCGCTCCACCTCCGAGATCTCCATACCGAGTGAAATGCCAAGCTTTTTGTCCACCTCCGGATTCACATAGACCGGAATAGCGCCGCAGAGTACCAGCGCATTGATCACACTCTTATGTACATTGCGCGGCAGGATGATCTTATCCCCGGCACGACAGACCGACAACACCATGCTCTGCACGGAGGACGTTGTTCCTCCCACCATAAAAAACGCGTGATCTGCCCGGAAAGCCTCCGCCGCCAGTTCCTCCGCCTCTTTGATGACCGACACCGGATGGCACAGGTTGTCAAGCGGCTTCATGGAATTCACATCCAGACTCACACATTTCTCCCCCAGAAGTTCCACGAGCTCCGGGTTGCCACGCCCTCTCTTGTGCCCCGGCACATCGAAAGGAACGACTCTTCTCTTTTTTAATTGTTCCAGCGCTTCGTAGACCGGAGCGCGCTTCTGGGATCCTGCTTCCATGATTCTCCTCACATTCTGTTTTGATGCTCCCTGATGCGGTATGCAAAGCATTATGTACCTCACCGCGAGGTACGCATCCCCGCGGAACGTTTTTATGTAATAGGGACGAAGTTTCCTATTACACAAAAAAAGACAGATGCCTGTATGCTGCGCACACATCACCTGCCTTGTCACATTCTCATAGTCATACTTTATGTAATCTGTCCTACATGCTGCAAAAACTATTATCAGAGTCTACGTTGGCATCTTCGCCAGCAAATATTTGCTATTACTACTCTTATTGACCGTTTCACAAGTGATATCTCTATCGCATACGATTCAGGGTCCTGCAGTCCTTCGCCTGCAGTCGTCATCAACTTATAAAATTTGAGCTTCTAACTCAATCAATAACGTGGATCTCTCCACCATCGGCAGCTGCCCCGCCTGTCCGTATGGGCTTAACCAATCTCTTGGTGGGCAAATATTTGCATGAAAAAGCTTTCGCATTCATGTGATTTGAAGTATAACACACACACTTCTAAAAAGCAATGTATTTCTCCGGATTCTTATCTACTCCCTCCACTCCCGGAAAAGTGCAATCTCTCTGCGGTATCCCTCATCGTCATTCGGAGTCTCCAGAATAAACGGCTTGTCCGAAAGCAGCGGATGCGTCGCCACACGCCGCATCGCATCCAGCCCGATCTTTCCCTCGCCGATGCAGGCATGGCGGTCCTTGTGCGAACCGCGGTCGTTCATGCTGTCGTTAAAATGTACCGCGCACAGGCGGTTCAGACCGATCACATGGTCAAATTCCTCCAGGACACCATCCAGATCTCCCGCAATATCATATCCAGCATCCCAGACATGACAGGTATCCAGACAGATGCCAAGCTTATCGGACAGCTCTACACGGTCAATAATCGCGCGCAGTTCCTCAAAGCTTCTGCCCACCTCACTGCCTTTTCCCGCCATCGTCTCAAGGAGAACCGTCGTCGTCTGCTCCGGCGTGAGCACCTCGTTAAGTGCCTCCGCAATCCATTCGATTCCGGCATCCGCCCCCTGTCCGACATGGGAACCCGGGTGAAAATTGTAGTAATTCCCCGGCGTGTACTCCATCCGGCGCAGATCGTCCTGCATGGTGTTTCTGGCAAACTCGAGCGTTTTTTCCTCCTTTGCGCAGGGATTGAGCGTATACGGCGCGTGGGCAACGATTTTCCCGATTTCCCCGCTTCCTTGCATCAGGACGAGCGCCTGCGCATCCTGCGGGTCAATGTCCTTCGCCGCGCCGCCTCTGGGGTTGCGGGTAAAAAACTGAAACGTGTTCGCGCCGATGGACAATGCAGTCTTGCCCATGGCGGCAAAGCCCTTCGACGAGGACAGGTGGCAGCCAATATATTGCATATTTTTCTCCTAATTTGTAAAATTTTCTTAAATCCTGCCGCAGCGTTTGCAAAACGCCTTGTCAATTTTCCTTTTATCAGGTAAAATCCAGATATAGGGGAGGGCGATGCAGATGCCGCGGTCTGAAAATCAGAAGCTGAAACTTTTGTATCTCAAAGAGCTCTTTGAAACGCAGTCGGACGAGCAGCACATTCTTTCCATGCAGGATATTGTATCCTACCTTGCCGCGCGCGGCATCCGCGCCGAGCGCAAGAGCGTCTATGGCGATATTTCCTGTCTGCAGGAATTCGGCATGGACATTGTGCTGCAGAAGGGTCCCGGCGGCGGGTACTTCCTTGCCTCGCGCCCGTTTGAGCTGGCGGAGCTGAAGCTGCTGGCAGGCGCCGTGCAGGCGAGTAAATTCTTATCCGAGCGCAAATCCGTCGCGCTGATTGAAAAGCTCTCGACGCTTTGCAGCAGCTATCAGGCGGCGCAGCTCGAACGGCAGGTCACCGTCCGCGACCGCGTCAAGTCGATGAACGAAAGCATCTACTATACCGTCGACCGGATACATGAAGCAATCGCGGAAAACAAACAGATTCGCTTCCGCTATTTTGACTGGGGCGTGGACCGGCGCAAACACGAGCGCCCGGGCGAGTATTTCGCCAGTCCCTACGCGCTGGTCTGGGACAACGAAAACTATTACCTGATTGCCCACTCCGAGCGCCACGGGCTGACGCACTACCGCATCGACAAGATGGCAAAGCTTTCCATTGCCGATAAGCCCCGCGTCATCACCGAGCAGGCAAGGCAGCTCGATCTGACCCGCTACGGCAAAACCGTCTTCGGCATGTTCTCCGGCACGCCGCAGCAGGTGAAGCTTCGCTTCCGCAATTCCCTCGCCGGCGTCGTCATTGACCGCTTTGGAAAAAGCGCCATGCTTGTGCCGGACGGCGAGAGCCACTTCACATTTACCACTGAGATTGTCCTGTCTCCCGTTTTCTACGGCTGGCTGGCCGGCTTTGGCGAGCGGGCCGAAATCCTCTTCCCCGAATCCGTCCGCGCGGAATTTGCCGCTCAATGCCGCAAAACGCTCGAGCTCTACGAATAAATTCAGATATCTTCAAACGCCCGGTAAAGCAGTCAAGGCTCTACCGGGCGCTTTCTTTTTACTTTGCCTTCGCGATGAGCTCTGCCGCCGGCATCACGCCGTCCAAGCTCACCTGCTCCATCTTGCCCTCGTCGCACAGCCGCGCCGTGTCGGGGTCGATCGGAAGCCGGGCCAGCACAGGGAGGCTGTACTCCAGCGCGATTTCGGAGAGCTTGCTCTTGCCGAAAATCTCAACGGTCTTGCCGCAGTCGGGACATTTAAAATAGCTGTAGTTCTCGACAAAGCCGTAGACCGGCACGTCCACCATCTTCGCCATATTCACGGCCTTGGAGACGATCATGGAGACCAGGCTCTGCGGGCTCGTGACGAGAATCACGCCGTTAATGGGAAGCGACTGGAACACCGTCAGCGGCACATCGCCCGTTCCGGGAGGCAGGTCCACAAACATGTAGTCCACATCGCCCCAGCAAACGTCCGTCCAGAACTGCTTGACCGCGCCCGCGACCACAGGCCCGCGCCAGACGACCGGGTCGGTTTCCTTGGGCAGCAGGAGGTTGATGGACATGATCTTAATGCCGTCTTTCGTCACAGCTGGAAGGATCCCGTCATCGCTTCCGACCGCGGGCTCATGCAGGCCGAACGCCTGCGGAATAGACGGGCCCGTGATGTCTGCATCCAGAATGGCCGTCTTGTAGCCAATCTTGTTCATGGCGACCGCCATCATGGAAGTCACGGTGGATTTTCCCACGCCGCCCTTGCCGGAAACGACGGCGATGACATGCTTGATATTGGACAGCTTGTTGGCCGGAGCCAGCAGGCTCTCCGGGCTGCGGCTGGAGCAGCTTTCGCCGCAGCTGTCACAGTTGCCGCTGCACGATGCACTCATAGTAAAAACTCCTTTTTTGTTTTTATTCTAATCCCATAAGGGGGAAATGTCAAATGATTCACTTCTGGCAGAAACCTGCCAGAATCACACTGGCGCTTGCCGCCACGGACGGCAAAAACAAAAAGCACCCTTGGCAGGCACTGCCAGAATTATCGTTTCAGCCCTCGCAGGGCTTCTATAAACTCCGGTGTTGTCCCGCAGCAGCCGCCAATGAGACTCGCGCCGGCTTCGACAAGCCGCTCCATATGCTGCGCAAACTCGCCTGACTCCATGGAATAGACGGCCTTGCCGGAATCCGAGATCTTCGGCATGCCCGCGTTCGGCTTTGCGATGACGGGAAGAGAGCATGTGTTTTTGAGTGTGCGGATGACGCTCTCCAGCTGGTCGGGGCCGGTGGAGCAGTTCACGCCGATGGCGTCCGCACCCAGCGCCTCGAGAATCTCTGCGGCTTCGAAGACGCTTCCGTCAAAGTAGCACTTGCCGTCGGACTGGACCGAGAGCGTGCAGATGACGGCAATATCGCCAAGCGAGCGGATGGCCTTAATGGCTGCGACGCATTCGTTCACACCCATCATCGTCTCCACGCCGATGAGGTCGGCGCCCGCGGAAATCAGGGCCTCGGCCTGCTCTCGATACGCGTCCAGCAGCTGCTGATAGCCGTCGCTGTCTTCGGGGTCGGCGGGCTTTCCGGTCGTGGTCATATCGCCCGCGACGAGAACGCCGGAGCCGACGGCTTTTTTGCTGAGCGCGACCAGCTCGCGGTTCATGCGGGAAACATCATCCTGCAAGCCGTAGCCGGAGAGGGCGATGCGGTTTGCGCAGAACGTCGGCGCGTAGACCATGTCGCTGCCCGCGGCCTTATATGCGCTCTGTAAGGCAAGAATTGCGTCCGGGTGCTCCAGCACCCATTGCTCGGTACACACGCCGCGCGGCATGCCGGCCTTCATGAGGTTGCTGCCGGTCGCGCCGTCCATCAGGCGGATGTGATGTTTTGTCCAGTTTTGGAATTCTGTGCGGTTCATAGGGACTCCTTTTTTGCGTTACACAACTTGCGAAAGCACGCTTCCGATCGGGTCGCGGAAGATGAGGTTTGCGTACGAGTCATATTGCGTCTCGTCGCGGTTGATTAAAACTAATTTGTTGCCGCCGTAGTAGCGAATGAGGCCCGCAGCGGGATAGACCGTGAGCGATGTGCCGCCGACGATCAGAATATCGGCCCTGGAGATGGCACGGACGGCGCCGTCGATGCACGCTTCGTCCAGACCCTCTTCATAGAGCACGACCTCGGGCTTGATGAGCCCGCCGCAATCGCAGTGCGGAATGCCCCGGAAGTCGCGGATAAACTCCGGGGGATACTGCTTGCCGCAGCGCTGGCAGCGGTTGCGCCAAATCGAGCCGTGGAGCTCATAGACGCAGCGGCTTCCCGCCTTCTGGTGCAGGCCGTCGATGTTCTGCGTGACGATGGCCTTGAGCTTTCCTTCCTGCTCGAGCTTTGCCAAAGCCAGATGCGCGGCGTTGGGTTTGGCCTCTAAGGGGAGCATTTTTTCGCGGTAGAACCGGTAAAATTCCTCCGTGTGGCTGTAGAAAAAGCTATGGGACAGGATGGTCTCGGGCGGGTAGTCGAACTTCTGGTGGTATAGGCCGTCGACGCTGCGGAAGTCCGGG
>ERZ827440.4196-NODE-4196-length-9970-cov-5.186586_pt1 | contig 9970 bp, 9 predicted proteins | sample MGYA00519774_ERZ827440 | MGnify/ENA primary metagenome ERZ827440 (study PRJEB31778, sample SAMEA3449302) | human gut metagenome | biome: human gut; feature: human-associated habitat; material: faeces | place: United Kingdom | collected 2010/2012 ... | reverse complement strand
TCCTCGGGGATGCCGGCCTCCACCTTGCCCACCAGATCGGCGCCCACGTCGGCGGCCTTGGTGAAGATGCCGCCGCCCACGCGGCCGAACAGGGCCATGAAGGAGGCGCCCATGCCGAACATGACCATGGTCTGGGCGATCTGGGCGGCCTCAAACCCGGCGATGTACTTGAGAATGTGGAACCAGATGGACACGTCCAGCAGACCCAGGCCCACCACGGTGAAGCCCATGACCGCGCCGGAGGAGAAAGCCACGTTCAGGCCCCGGTTGAGGCTCTCATGGGCGGCGTTGGCAGTGCGGGCGTTGGCGGAGGTGGCAATCTTCATGCCCACAAAGCCCGCCAGGCCGGACCAGATGCCGCCGGTCAGGAAGGCGAAGGGGATAAACCAGTTGTCCAGCATCCCGACTCCTGCCAAAATCAACAAAATGACGAAGACAATGATAAAGATCTTTGCAACGGTAGTATACTGGCGCTTAAGGTAGGCATTTGCGCCCTTACGGATGGATGCGGCCAGCTTTTGCATCAGTTCGGTGCCCTCTGAGAACTTGAGCACCTTCTTGGCTTGGGTTAAGGCGAAGATTAATGCAATTAATGCACCTACTAAGCCGACCCAAAACAGGTTTTCCAACAACTTTCCCCACTCCTTTTTTCTTTGGAAGCCTTGTAACACAAGGCTTCCAGCGTTAAGAGACAATATAATATTAACGCAAAAAGGGGTGATTTGGCAAGTATATCTTAAGATAAGAAAGCGTCAAATCCTAGGATTTGACGCTTTCGACAAAAACGAATGATTGGTTTAAGAACGCTTCCATGCATTTCTGCTAAAGAGAACGAGAACAGGCAGAACCTCCAGGCGCCCGATCAGCATACACAGGGAGAGCACCAGCTTGGAGAAGCCGGAAAAGGCGGAGTAGTTGCCCATGGGGCCCACCAGCTCCAGTCCGGGGCCCACATTACCGATGCAGGAGACTACGGCGGTGAAGGTGGTGCCAAAGGAGAAGTTGTCCACCGACACCAGCAGCGTGGCCCCCAGGGCGATGAAAAGATAGGCTGCAAAAAAGAGCTGGACGGAGCGCAGGCTGTCCTCATCTACCACCCGGCCGTCCAGCTTGACCACGTTGACGGAGCGGGGGTGCACCACCTGCCGGATCTCCCGGCGGATGCACTTGAGCAGGAGCAGAACGCGGGAGCACTTGATGGCGCCGCCGGTGGAGCCGGCGCAGGCGCCGATGAACATGAGCAGCACCAGCAGAATCCGCGAAAACTCCGGCCACAGGTTGAAGTCAGTGCTGGCGAAGCCGGTGGTGGAGATAATCGAGCCCACCTGAAATGCGGCGTGGCGCACGGCGGAGCCGTCCGCCGGATACATGGGCCAGATGTTGATGGAGATCAGGAGGGTGCTGAAAGCCACCACGGCCAGAAAGAAGCGCAGCTCGTCGCTGCGGAGCGCCTGGCGGACCTTGCCGCAGAGCAGCAGGAAGTAGAGGGCAAAGTTGATGGAGAAGACCAGCATGAAGAGCGTGATGATGACCTCAATGGCGGGGCTTTCATAGGCCGCAATAGACAGGTTTCTGGTGGAGAAGCCGCCGGTGCCCGCGGTGGCGAAGGAGTGAACCAGGCTGTCATACCACGGCATGCCGGCGATTCGCAGGCAGAAGACCTCCAGCAGAGTGAGGGCGCAGTAGATGCCGTAGAGGATTTTGGAGGACTGGCTGGTCTTGGGTACCAGCTTGCTCACAATGGGCCCGGGGCTCTCGGCGCGCATCACATGCAGGGTCCGTCCGCCCAGGCTGGGCAGCAGGGCGATGGTGAGGATCAGCACCCCCATGCCGCCCATCCAGTGCATGAAGGAGCGCCAGAAAAGGATTCCTCTGGGCAGGGGCTCCACTGCGGTCAAGATGGAGGCGCCGGTAGTGGTGAAGCCGGAGACCGACTCGAAGAAGCAGTCCACATAGGAGGGGAAAAAGCCGCTGAAAAAGAAGGGGAGGGCGCCGAAGGCGCTCATCAGCAGCCAGATGAGGGCCACGGCGAAAAAGCCCTCCCGGGGGAAAAAGTGGTCGTTGCTGCGTATGAGGGAAAGGGCGAGCCCCACCGCTCCCGTCATGGCAATGGACAGGAGGAAGGGGAGGGGATTTTCGCGGTAGAACAGGCAGACCAGCAGGGGGAGGAGCAGCGCGCCTGCCTCTACCAGCAGGGTCTTGCCCGTCAACTTGAAGACCAGGCGGAAGTTCATGCGTCGCCTCCCAGCTCCAGAAGGGAGTCCTCAAAGATGTCGTTGAGATCCAGAATCCCGTGGTTGCGGGATATGACGATCACGGTGTCACCAGCGGCGATGGAAGAGGAGCCGTCAGGGATTACGATACGGCCCTGGTGCACCAGGACGGCGACCAGGATGCCAGGCTTCAGGCGCAGCTCTCGCAGGGGGGTGTCCCGGTTTCGGGTGGTTGCATTGGCCACAAATTCCATAGCCTCGGCGTGGCCGTCGGCGATCTTGTAGAGGGCGTTCATGACGCTGCCCTTGGAGTTCTGCATACCGCGTACCACCTGAAGAATCTGCCCGGCGGTCAGCAGCTTGGGGGAGATCACGCTGTCCAGCCCAGCGGCGTGGGCGATGCCGGCATAATTCTGGCGGTTGGACTTGGCCACCACCTTGGGTATGCCCTGCTGCATGGCGTAGAGGGAGATAATGAGGTTGTCTTCATCCCGGTCGGTGAGGGCTACGAAGGCGTCGGAGGCGGTCACATCCTCCTCTTCCAGAAGTTCCTGGTCGGTGCCGTCGCCGCAGATGACCGTGGCCTTGGGCAGTACCTCGCTGAGATGGCGGCAGCGGTCCAGACTGCGCTCAATGATCTTTACGTGTATGCCAAGCCGCTCCAGAATGGCGGTGAGGTAGTGTGCGATTCGTCCGCCGCCCACCAGAAATACGTTGCGGCACCTGGGATTGTGCCGCCCCAGCAGGCGAAAGAAGGCGGTCAGGCCGGTAGGCTGGCCGATCAGATAGAGCCGGTCCCCCACCTGGGGCACAAAGGAACCGTCGGGGATGACCACATCTCCCTCCGCCCGCTCGGCGGCACAGAACAGCATAGGGAGGGACTGGAGCTGGCCGCTCTGGGCGGACAGGGGATGTCCCACCAGAAAGTCCTCCTCCCGCACCCGGAAGCCAATCAGCTCCACCCGACCCCGGCAAAAGGTCTCCAGATTGGCGGCAGGGGGAAAGCGAAGCAGACGGGCGATCTCCGCCGCCGCGGCGTTTTCCGGGTTGATGACCAGGTCGATGCCCAGGGCCTCCTTCAGCAGGGAGAGCTCCATAGCATATTCTACATTGCGTACCCGGGCGATCGTATACTTGGCGCCCAGCCGCTTGGCGGTCAGGCAGCAGACCATGTTGACCTCATCCATACTGGTGGCGGCGATCAGCACATCCGCAGCATCCACACCCGACTCTCTCAGGGCGGAAATGGACGCGCCGTTGCCTTTGACACACATGACATCCAGGGCCTCAGAGGCGTGGCGGAGAGCGGCGTCGTTGGTGTCAATTACGGTGATATCGTGCTCCTCCTGAGAGAGGTGCTCGGCTAGGGTAAAGCCCACCTTGCCGTCGCCCACGATGATGATTTTCAAGCTCCATACATCCTTTCAGAGCGCCCGGAGGTGCCCCACAACACATTGCATGCTAATCTTAACGCAATCTTAACACGCATGCAAGGACATTATGCGTAATTTGCCGAAAAAGAGCCCCTCTCCACAGGGAGAGGGGCTCTTTTTCGGCTTTTATACCGTCCATTCACTGTGCACCAGGCCGACCAGATACCAGTCACCCTGATAGCATTCAAACACCAGTTTGAGAGAACACCAGTCGTATCCGGCCATCTGTTCGTCCAGACCGGGAAAGTGATACTCCACAAAACGTCCCTCCGGATAGGCGGAGGCCACATTTTCCAGCGCGTTTCCCTGCATCAGAACGGTGTCTACCGCCGTCTCAGGGGCGGCAGTATAGTCGGCATTGAAGACGTAGCGCTCAAAATACTCCCGTCCGGTCAGTTCAATGGGGGCGCCGGTGCCGTCCTCAATACCCCACACATAAGGGATGTCGTCCTCGGGCAAGAGGACGAGCTGGGCGGGGAGGAGATTGCGGTCACAACTGGGCTCCACCGTGGAGTAAGGCGTCAGGGTAACCCCTTTCTCCGGGTGCACCAGCGCGGCCAGGGCCTCATAATCGCTCTCCTTCAGCGCGGCGAGAACCTGTCCGGCACGGTCGGACAGGCAGGAGGTGCCGGCGTCGGCCGGCGCGGCCTGGTAGAGGGTAGATCTACCCTCTACCTCAATAGCGTCCAGCGCGGAAACTGCGGGATACTCCGCTGCGGTGGCACGGACCGAGTTCAGGCTGGCAGAGGAGATCCCGCTGCCGAACAGGGTGCCCAGTGCAAGCCCGCCCAAAAGGGCGATCAGGGCAAATAGCACGGCCTTCTTCATCCGGTACACACCTTTCCTGTCAGGGGAAATTCACAATTCTTTATTTTAAAAGCAGCACACAAAAAAAGCAACAACAAAAGGTTACAAAAGCTAGGATGCTTTTGTATATCTTGCAATGATGGAAAAAAGGAGGTATAATAAAAAATAGTTTTTTGTCAGAACAAGGAGGATTATCATGCACGAACACGAGCTGCAATTTCATATCAAATGTAAGGCCGGCGACGTGGGCCGCTACTGTTTCCTGCCCGGTGATCCCGGCCGCTGCGAGAAGATCGCAGCCTACTTTGATAACCCGGTGAAGGTACAGAGCAACCGGGAGTACACCACCTATACCGGAACCCTTCTGGGGGAGAAGGTGAGCGTCTGCTCCACCGGCATCGGCGGCCCCTCTGCGGTGATCGCCATGGAGGAGCTGCACAACATCGGCGCGGACACCTTCATCCGGGTGGGCACCTGCGGCGGCATCGCCCTGCCCGTTAAGAGCGACGATGTGGTGATCGCCACCGGCGCGGTCCGCCACGAGGGGGCCAGCCGGGAGTACGCCCCCATCGAGTTCCCCGCCGTGTCCGACTATGAGGTGCAGAGTGCCCTGGTGCAGGCTGCCAAAAACCTGGGCAAGCCCTGGCACGCCGGCGTGGTGCAGTGCAAGGATTCCTTCTATGGACAGCACGACCCCAAGCGGATGCCAGTGAGCCAGGAGCTGCTCTACAAGTGGGAGGCGTGGAAGCGCCTGGGTGTCCTGGCCTCCGAGATGGAGTCCGCCGCCCTGTTCTGCTGTGCCGCCGCCCTGGGGGTGCGCTGCGGCTCCTGCTTCCACGTCATCTGGAACCAGGAGCGGGAGGCTGCCGGGCTGGATCAGGAGGAGAGCCACGATCTGTCCGCCGCCCTGGAGGTAGGCATCGAGGCCGTCAGGCTGCTGATCGAAGCCGACCGGGCCGCGAAGGGGTGAGCCGCAGAACCGCTCCGCCCTGCCTTTGCATAGTGAAAAATGCCTGGAACCATGTGGTTCCGAGAAGGCAAAAATCAAAAAGCTAGAAATATCAAGGCCCACAGCCGGTTTTTTGCCGAGCTGCGGGCCTGTTTTCCCTTATGTTTTCCCTTACGCGCCAAAATTGGCCTTTATGAAATCCTCCATGCGGGCGGCGCTGTCCTGCCTCATGCGCTCCGTGAAGTGGCCGTATCTGTCCAGAGTAAAGGCCGCGCTGGCGTGGCCGAGGTTGCCCTGGATAGTCTTGATATCATCACCGGCCCGAATAGCGTTGACTGCATAGGTGTGCCGGAGGTCGTGGAAACGCACACCAACCAATCCGGCGGATTTTAAAGCGGCACGAAATTGAACACCGATCGTTGACAAGCAAAGGGGGCAACCGATATCATTGGTAAACACAAATTGGTGGGGGTTATCCCATAAGGGCCCAGCCAATAACTGCCGTTCAGCTTGCTTCCTTCGCTGCTCCTTTAGAGTGCTGAGCACTGAAGGCGCAGGCGTGATTGTCCGGCTTTTCCCACTCTTTGGAGAGATAAAAAGGCCGCTCTTTTCTCGGTGCTCGGGCCGTACAAGCTGCTTATTTATCAGCAAAGTTCCATGCGTAAAGTCCACGCAGTCCCAGGTCAGGCCCAGCAGCTCCGAGAGGCGGCAGCCGGTGAACAGGGCCACGGAGACCAGTAGCTCTAAACGACTGCCCTTGACGGCCTGGAGCAACGCTGCGGCCTGTTCGTCGCTGAGTGGGTGAATCTCCGTGCGCTCTGCTCTGGGGAGTTCACAGTCCGCGGCCGGATTGCGGGATATGTACTCCAGTTTGACTGCCTTCTCCAGCGCCTGGTGCAGAACCTTATAGGCCAGCCGGACGGAGGCTGGGGAGAGTGAGCCCAGACTGTTGACAAACTGCTGGATCATGTGAGGACGGAGCTCAGGGAGAGACACCGCACCGAGGGCCGGCTTGATATGCTTTTTTATGAGGCTTCTGTATTTGGTAGCGGTGGCGGGCTTCACGCTGCTGAGATACTCCGCGGCCCACACATCGAGCCAGGCCCCAACCGTCATTTTGGCCGGGGTGATATAGGTGCCCGTGTCGATGGCTGTCGTGGCGGCCTTGAGCTTTTGGGCGACCTCCTTCTGCGTCTTGCCGGTGATGCTCCGCTGCACCTGCTTTCCGGTGCCTGGGTTTCGTCCTACGGTGTACCGCGCCTCCCAGTAGGTATACTGCTTTCCACCGCGGGTCACGGTCTTTTTACGGATTGTGCCGCTTCCGGCGGCTGACTTTCTCGCCATTGACTTTTCCCCCTATTCTGTTAAAATAGAGGGGTGATAGGCCGCCAAACCTTATCACCCCTATGTGAGCCGTCCCTGGTGTTGGTAGCACCGGGGGCGGTTTTTATTGCGCTTTTTTCAGCTCCTCAATTTCACGGGAGTGCTTTCTGGCGATGGCCTCTAACGTATCCAGCCGTCCGTCAATGATGTCCATATCGTCCTCGCTAGGCATCCGGCGTAGAATTTCCTCTTGACCTTCGGCCAGTAGATTGAATTTCGTCTGAACCTCTGTATCAAGCAGAGTTTTTACGTCCTGCATGATATCGCGCCTTTGCTGCGCCATAAGCTGTGCGATTGCCTGCAAATCTTTTTCATCCAACATAGAAAATGCCTCCTAAAATCCTACTACGTTTCTGACATTTAGAGATGATTGCGGGATTACAGAAAATTGATATGCTAGATTCGATGTAATCTCAGCTTTGTACCTGGTAAATATGTTGTGCCGAGCCTCTGCGCAGGGGAGTGAGATCCCGCAAAGTCGCGTCAGGTGTTCTGGCTTTAAGAACTTGTCATAAGAGTAGAAGAACTTGGGCGGACACACTAGGAAACCCGCCCCCAGACGAGCCTCTTCATCATATTGGGCATATTTCTCGTTTGAATAGTCCTGATGGAAAAGACTAAAGGCTGGGTCGTTCACATGACCGTACACAATATGAGCAATTTCCTCGCTTATGGTAAACCGGATGCGTCCGCTTGGCTGGTTATCGTTATAGGCGATGCGATATCGGTTTTGATAGCAGTTTACAGCCCCGTCTGTGTTGCCCCAAATTGAAAATACGGCGTTCTCTGGCAAGCCCGTCCCGCGGACAATTTCAGATAAGGGCACGAGCTCGATACCTGCACTGGCGCATACTTCATCAAGCTGTACGGGAACCGTTATTACCTTGTGGCACTTCATGAAATGAAACATTTTGCTATACAAAACCTGGCGTCGTTCAGGTGTTGTCATCCTTGAAAGCCTCCGGGAACATAAATTCGGCATACTTCCGCAGATTCTCCGCCTGCTCTGGGGTCATCTTGCGCCCAGCGCGGGCAATCATTCGAATATCAGGATTCTCGATTTTAGAATCGCCCTCATGGATGGGCGCTTTGTATTCTTTCGACGCATCCATAAGACTAGCCGTCTGCATATTCTCATATGCGTGCCACACAGCCTCAGCGTCATTGTGATATTGATCCATTAGTTCCTCAAGTAACGGTTTTGATATGGAATCGAATCGACCATCCGGATCAAGGTCGTAGTCGTACGGATCATCTGTCCAGTCCATTAGATATGCCGGAGTTGTTCTAAGGGCCTCTGCATACCGCTCAATCTTGGACTGTGTCAAATCATTCACTCCGCTCTCCACTTTTGCTACTGTGGCCCGGTTTGTGTAGCCCAAAGCATCCGCCAAATCCGCTTGAGACATTCCAAGTTCCAACCTGCGGCGTCGTATTTTTTCGCCCAATTCCAAAATAACCACTCCTTTATGAGCGCCTATAACGTCAACTAATGTTGACGTTATAATATCATTGATGTGATTAGTTGTCAACTTATTTTTATGAAAACAAAAAAAGCTGTTGACAATTCATCACACGCATGGTATGGTTTTAGTGTGATTTTTAATCACCTGGCGAAGGGGGGTGGCGATTATGACAAACACAGCGCTTTTTCGAGAGACCGTAGACAAGAGGGGGCTGAAATACAAATTTCTTGCGGACTGCATTGGAATTACTCCTTACGGGCTTCAAAAAAAGATTGAAAACCTAAGTGAGTTTAAGGCTAGCGAGATTGTCGCACTCTGTGAAGCGCTCCAGTTGGATAGAAATGAGCGCGAGCAAATTTTTTTTGCGAGGAAGGTGATTAAAAATCACGACATGGAATGATAAATAGAATCGACTATTTGGAAAGGAGACCAAAATGGAAAACGAACTGATGATTTTCAACAACCCTGAGTTTGGGGAGATCCGCACCATCGAGGAGGACGGCAAGGTGCTGTTCTGTGGGTCTGATGTGGCGAAGGCGCTTGGATATTCGAAACCCCAGAACGCCATTGACCGCCACTGTAAGTGTGCCCTGAAACGGGGCATACCCCATCCGCAGTCCCCGGATAAGACTATTGAAATGCTTTTCATCCCAGAGGGTGACATCTACCGCCTCGCCGCCAAGTCCGAGTTGCCCGGCGCAGACCGCTTTGAGAGCTGGATTTTCGATGAGGTTCTGCCTTCCATTCGCAAGCATGGGGCCTACATGACCCCGGAGACATTGGAGGCCGCCATTCTGAACCCGGACACGATGATCAAACTGTGCACGGCGCTCAAGGATGAACGGGACAGGCGGAAGACTCTGGAAGTGGCAAACTCTGCCCTCACTGTGGACAACCAGATTATGAAGCCCAAGGCCGACTACTTCGACGAACTGGTCGAGCGCAATACGCTCACCAACTTCCGGGAGACGGCCAAGCAACTGGGTATCCCGCCCAAGAAGTTCGTAGACTTCCTGCTGGAGCACAAATATGTCTACCGCGATAAGCGTGGGAAGCTGCTGCCCTACCAGGATAAGAACAACGGTCTTTTTGAGGTGAAGGAGTGCTTCAACGACAAGACCAAGTGGAGCGGTACACAGACACTGGTGACGCCCAAAGGGCGGGAGACCTTCCGGTTGCTTTATCTGCGGGAAATGTGAAGGGATACCAAAGCGGAAGGGTAATAAACCGGACTACTGGAAAGGAGACCAAAATGGAAAACGAACTCGAAATCAAACGGGTGCCCTTCATGGGCGCAGAACTCATGGCGGCCCGTGATACCGACGGCCAGATTTGGGCCGGCGTAAGCTACATCTGCAACGGCATCGGCCTGAACAAAAACGAAAAAGACCGGCAAGTCAAGAACGTTCAGACCGACCGAGTGCTGAAAAAGGGGTGCGTCAAATTTGACGCAGGGGTATTTGACCCGAACAATCAGACCGTAGCAATCAAACTGGACTTCGTTCCCCTTTGGCTGGCGAAGATCTCCATCACCCCGACTATGGAGGCTGGGACTCCATATTTGGCCGAGAGGCTGGAAGCGTATCAGCTCCAGGCGAAGGACATCCTGGCGGCCGCTTTCCTCCCCGTAAACTCTGTCCCTGCTCTGGACACGTTGTCCCCTGAGCTCCGGCTCCTGATCAATTTGGAGTTGAAGCAGAAGGAGCAGGACAAGGCGAT
>ERZ827440.4194-NODE-4194-length-9974-cov-3.823571_pt1 | contig 9974 bp, 12 predicted proteins | sample MGYA00519774_ERZ827440 | MGnify/ENA primary metagenome ERZ827440 (study PRJEB31778, sample SAMEA3449302) | human gut metagenome | biome: human gut; feature: human-associated habitat; material: faeces | place: United Kingdom | collected 2010/2012 ... | reverse complement strand
TTCCCCGGCCCCGTTTATGTCCAGGCACATCAAAAGGCACAACCCGCATCTGTCGGAATTTCTGCAGTGCCTCGTAGATCGGTGCCTTATTTTGATTCAATTCGTGTTCTTCTCTCATTTTACACCTCAAAAAAAAGCAAGCTGTAAACACACAGCTTGCTTTGAAATCTTCAATCGTTATCTCTTATACAGCATCAATACTTTTACTACGCTTAATTGACCGTTTCACAAGTCTGCACTATCATGCATTTCGGTTATGAAGTAACCAACTTATAAAATTTGAGCTTTTAACTCAATCAATGAGGGTATCCTATCTTATACCCATCGGCAGCGGACCCGGCTGTCCGTATGGCCTCGACTTCAAAAGAAGTGGTCCTGTATTCGCTAGATAACTCTTTGCGTCGTTTTAATTTTATCATTTTTTCGGATAATGTCAATGTGAAAATTTAACCTCTTATACCAAAATAATTTTTCATCTCTGTCTGAAATGAAGAATGTCTTGGAAATTATCTTTTATATATGGCAAAAATTTCCTGTCGCATCCCCTTTTCACCCATTTGTTCCTTTATTTCGGCAATCATTGCAAGCCCGAAAAGCCTATCGAATTCGCAACCGCTTTAGCCGCCTTTGAGGGAACAGCATCTTCAAATAAGTATAAAAGAAACAGGCAAATTCCTTCCCCGACAAAACAATTGCTCCACCCCAAAGAACCGCTTGGATTTTTTGATACTGCTTTTACTGCTTTAAAATTTCCCGTATAAAAGTTCAACTCATTATATGTATAATTGTTAATGATGTTCTGATTCAGCTCAGAATTTCTTATAGAGGTAACCGGATTTCCTTTTATCCTTGAAGCCAGAGCCTTCTCCGCTCTTATACCATATTGCTCTGCCATTTCCCTTGTAGCAAACAATCTTAAAAGATTTCTTACCGTAGAATCAGAGCGAAAACTTTCCCAGCAAAAAAGCATTAGCTTTTCTGTATGATTAAGATATGACGAAGCACACGCTGCCTTTAATGCTATTTTACTGCGGATTGTCAGCTTAGAATCAATCTTTTCTATTGCATTCTCTCCAATTTTCTCTATTTGGGAATATCCATAATTTTTATCATACTCGTTCATGGCTTCCAGGTACAAAGATGGATGTACTTTATAGTTATCATTCGCCATTTTCACAAGCCCTTCTATTCCCTCACGATATAAAACAGCTTCTTTCAGCAATCTGCTCTCTGTATCGCCGCTTTTTGTCTTCAGCAATGAAATCCAGTCATTCCAGAATTGCTCGGTTTCCGTCAAATTTTCTCTTCCTGCATGGAACATATCCTCAATATGAAGATCATGAAATGCATAATGTGAAAAATACAAATATATATCTTCCGGCACTCTCATTTGATAATCCACATACAGGGTCAAAAGTGCCAACTGCTTCAAGTCTGCAGTCACTATTTCTTTTTCGACCAATACTTCCAAATCTGCAGGATCAACATATTCTTCCTCTGCAAACACTTCCATCTCCCAGATCCATTCATAGATCAAACTGGCTTCCTGATATTTCCTGTCATCTACACAGTCTTTTGCAAACCGGAGCATCGTATTAATTTTATCTCCAATCCCCTGTTCATCATAATATTCTGTAATTAGATCACTATCCCAATATCCACTGGAATAATCTTCATATTCATCTGCATTCAGATAGAGTTCTCCTTCATCAATCTGCTGTATCCAAATTTTGATCTGTGCCATTTTTTCGGATACAAACTCATCTGACATTCTTGCCTGGACCCCATCGTGAGAGTTCACTGACTGATCTGTCAAATATCCAGCCACAATCTGATTACATTTTCTGTTCTGGTTCTCATTTAAAAGCTCTGACATTTCCAATATCAGCTCGATCAAATTTTCCTTGTTTAATTTCTTCAGTTTCTCTCTCGTTATCATATGCTTACCGCCTACCACAGCATTTTTTATATTTTTTTCCACTGCCGCACGGACACGGATCGTTTGGATAAATTTTCGTTTCTTTTTTTCCTGCTTCATAAAGTTCTTCACCTACTGCACAGCGAAAACCATCCTCGGCAACATACGTCCAGTCAAACATTTCCAACACTTTGTTACAAAACTCCAGACGTTTTTCGTATTCACCTGCATTTCCCAGTTCCATTTCCATATCCTGAAGCCATGCCTCCACCGGATATTCATAATCCTGTGATTCCATCACTTCACTGACACTCAGTAATTATTTTATGTGTATCTTCAAAATCAATACTATGCTGAACCATTTCAGCCAATGCATTCGTATACCTCTTTTCATCATATGACTGATTTTCTTTCATCACATCATAAATCTCTGTCAGTACTACCACACCGATTTTTTCTTTCGCTTCCCGCATAGAATATCCTGCATCAAGCAGTTTTTGGTATGCTTCTTTTGTTGACGGCGGATCATTGTCCCGTAATTGATTATCTACCACATCTAATATTAGTTTTTTTAATCTTAAATTCTACATTCTTTTTTCTCCCATTTAAATATACAACTTTTGCTGAAATATGCAAACTGAAAATTATAGTTCTCAATAATCTATCTTCAAAATTAGCTGTATATCTAATGGCTCTTTATCGCTCCATTACTTCATGCATAGAACCACTCCGAGAACCAAGGCAACACTTACGCATAGTGCACCCACACCAATAAACACTTTTCGCACGAAAGCTGATTTATCGGCAGGAGAGTAGAATTCATCTGGATGGTTTGGATTAACGTAAAGGTTGACCTTTTGACCGACGGATACCTCTGGTCTCACTGTTCCTACAGATGCTCGTTTTCTCAGCACTGTGCCATGAACGCTGTATTCATAAACAGGAAACCATGACATCATCTTCACTTCATCGGCATCGGTGTAGCCGGAGGCGCCGATTGCCCGGTGCTGTATGTCGGTCACTGATGCAATGACTTGTTGTGTGCAGGAGGCTCTCTTTCGCTTCTCTCTTGCATATAGTGCAGTGCCAATACATAGGAAAATCACGCCAAGCAGACCAAGCACAGATATGATCAGCAATAGCACCCAATAGAATTCATTCGCCGCTTTCATGTATAACCTCCTCAAATTCCTGTTCGTGCTTTTTGAAAAAATTGTAAAAATATTGAACATTTTCTAATTCATTCCATTTTACTACATCGTATTCTTTCGTATCTATGTTATATATTTTGGCATTTAGTGTACCAAGCATAAAAGGTGAGTGTGTTGCAATAACAAATTGACATTCCAGTAACCTTGCCAACTTGTTAATTTCATTTGCTAGAAGCACCTGATTAGAGGGTGAAAGAGAAACCTCTGGTTCGTCAAGAAGATATAGCGCATTTGGTTGTAAATATTCTTCAAAGTATTGCATTGAAGTTTCTCCGTTCGAATATTTTTCCTGTGCAAATTTAATATATTCTTCTTGTTTTATAACGAATCCAAAATCGTCTTCACCCAGACTATACGAACACTCATTTGAAAATGCGTTACAATAATCTACGATTCCAAAAGAATTACTTGTAGCATATTCTTTACCTTTTAGTTGAAGTTTATTTGCAATTATGTTCAATAATGTAGATTTTCCCGAACCATTATTCCCGTAAAAAACTGTAATAGGTGAAAATACAAATGGTTCAATATATTTTCCACGAAAAACATTATAGGGATATATATTCGGATTTTTCACTTGTTTGTTACTCAACATAAAACTACTTAAATAAATCATTGTGTTCTTACTTCCTCTATCTCCAATACTTTGCAGTACATTATCCACAACCATTAAGCTATAAATGAATGCATCAGCTGCCAAAATCTTGCCTATCCGCAAATACAGTTCATAATCACGCTTATCATCATTTCTTTTTCATCTGGTTTTGATTCTGCAATCATAATCGTCAGTGCTACAAGTGTATGATCGTCAATCAGCTTGTTTCCATCAGCAAACAGGATGCCATTTTTATCAAGGAAATACAGAAACATTGTTGCTGCGATTCGTTTGTTGCCATCGGAGAAGCTGTGATTCTTTGTTATGAAATACAAAAGATTTGCAGCTTTTTCTTCCAGTGTCGGGTAAATATCCTGACCTGCAAAGCTCTGATAGATATTACCGATGCTGCTCTTAAAGGAATCATCCTTTTCATTTCCAAATAAATCGGAATCAGCTGAAAACTTCATACTGTCAATGACTTGTCTGCATTCTTCATAGGATAAAATATAGACTGTTTTGCTTCCATTCGGGCGTTTCATTGTCTGGTGATCATAATCATCCAGCAAGTCTAAAGCAAGACTGTATTTTTCGATTACTGAAAGTACCTGTTTAGCATCCAGACTATTTTCTGTTCGCTTCATAATCCGTATCACCTCACCGAGTTGGTTCATACGGTTAGCATTCACAGCATATCCCTGAATTATGTATTGCTTCAGGATGGAGTTTGCCCATTTACGAAAAGCGATGCCCTGCTTTGAATTGACACGGTATCCAACGGATATGATGACATCGAGGTTATAGAAAGCAACCGGCTGACTGACACCAGCAACACGCATTTTTTGCGTGTTGCTCTCTCGTTCCAGTTCTCCATCGGTAAAAATCTTGTTGACATGCTTTCGAATGGTTTTTTCATCCCTGCCATAAAGAAGTGCCATTTGGTTTGAGGACAGCCATACCGTTTCCAGTTGAGGAGATACATTTACTTCCAATGCTAATTCTCCATTTTCAAATAAAACTATTTCATCTTTATTATTGTTCATTCGGAATCCTCCCTTTTCGCCCGACACTTATATACATTATGCTGATTTTTACATTGCGGAGAACAGAACTGCACATTGGAGCGGCTGGCTACAAATATCTTTCCACAGTGCTTGCACAGTTTCAGCGTAGAGTTTTCATCCGTTATCATAAAGGAAAACATCATCTGAATGGCGAGCATCAGGGAATGGAAATCCCAGACAATGGTGGGCTTATCCAAAAGTTCTATGTGGTAAGTCGGTGCAATGCCGCCAAAACATTCCATTCCTTTTCGGTATACATTCCGTTCTGCTTCCTCCAACGTATCATAATCCTGATAATACAGAAAGCTGGTAACAAAGGTAAAAGCCCAGTCAGAGAATACCGTGGTAATCCAGTCATATTTATCCATACTTCGTCATCCTTTATTCATTTACTTCTATTGATTGTAGCATTGCTGTGAATTTTGGCAATGCATCAAAAGCATTTTCCAAGTCGCAACTCATTCCAATCAACAGTTCCGTATTCATATAATTCATTAATCCCAAAACATTAAATCTCATACTTTTTGGAGTATTAGTTTTATAAGACAAGATTCCTAAATTAAAAAGCTTCTCCCTTCTCATTAATATTTCTCCACGCTGATAACCTGGACACATTCTTTTGTAATACTCATCATATGCTGCAATTCTACTTTTTACATTTTTCTTTTCTAAACTCACTTCTAACTGGCGTTTTATGCAGTAGATGTTAGAACTATTTTTATCTATCCATGCAAAATCTAATGACATCTGTGGATAAAAATAACTTTTTCTCATCCTCTGTCATTTTCTGTATACCGTCAGGTAATTCAATCCATAAATTCTCATAATAATTCATTTGCATAATTATTCTCCTATATTCCATGTAATTCCATCTTTAGTATTACCCTTTGAAACCAATTCACCTGAAGAACTGTTATAAATACTAAGATCAATATAATAGGAATTACTATCCCCTTTTAGCAATTGATTTAGCATACCTATAGTTTCTGTATATGTAAAATAATTACTCTGATCCTGCTTGCTAAGAGCAGAATCAAACTTATAGCTGATTTCAGAAAAATCAGTATTCCAGCTTATATCATATCCATCTCCTAAATTCTTAAACTGCTCACTTACAGAACTTAAATATTGATTCATATTTTCGATCAAAGTATTTTTTTGCGACTCTGTAACTTTTAATTGAACAGTGCCATCACTATCTATATAAATATATTGATAATCGTTTCCAGCTGCTGCCTGAAGAATATTGATTACACTCATTCCATCAATAAAGGATGATTTTATATCAATCACTTCTCCTTCATCCTCATATTTCGATTCAAGTTCACCAGCTTCTTTATCATCAAGTATATAACTGGCTTTCCATTCTGTATCACCATATGAAACATCATCCTTTTCTAAATTACCTCCAGCAACTAATTTTCCTGTATCTACATTATAAACATCTAAAGTAATCGTATAATCTTTCTGCCCATTAAAAAGTTGATATAAAGCACAATAAATAGCTGTTTTCCCAACATATGCAAAGGCTTCTTTGAACGATATTATAGTGTCATAATATACATTAATCACATCAAAAGAATCACTGCAGGATGCACTATACTTAGAACTGACATTCGTTAAAGTCGATAACTGTGCATCTACCTTATCTTTAGCATAATTCTTCCAATAATTAGCCTGTTCTTCTGTAACTGAAATCTTAACTAGTCCATCAGCAATTTTTAGTTCTTCATAGTTTCCATCACCATTAGTTTTTAAATAATCCATAAGATTATCTGCATTCATACCAGACAAACTTTCGAATGATTCCGGAATAGAAACTGTAATACAATCGCCCGCATTCTGTGTCGATTTATTATCAACACTTTTTTTACTTCCACATGCCGTTAACATAAATATGCATAACACTAGCATTACACTTATACCTATTTTCCATTTTTTCATATTTTTTTCTAAAAAAAACATCATCATTTTTTCTTCTCCTGTCTAAATCAATTTTTTAAACTACCGCAAGAGCAACTAAAGATGCTCCTCCAGTTTCAGGAGCTAAAACAATGGCTCCCGCTATTATAACTCCTACTGCAACTCCTGCCGCAACATAGCCCCAATTGATATCTGGTGCTTCGAATTGAGGAAGTTGTATCGGTTCAGGCTCTACAGCCGGTACTGGCAATGGTGTCCATCCATTATCATTTTTCCTTTTTATCCCTATAGTTGATGTAATCGATCCCACCTCATCTTCTGTCTTAATTGATTCTTCAAAGGACACTTCTTCTAAAGACATTTTGTCTTTCACAGTATAAGTATCTTTTCCAACTTTCATTGTAGCAGAACCTTCAAGTTCTCCACTATTATTGATTGAAAAACTCGTTCTATCCGATGAAACTGATACACTCACTTCTTCATCAGTATTTCCTTCAACCCCAAACGAAAGAGCTCCGTCTGAATCTGTTGAATACGATATATTTTTAAATTTAATTTTTTGATCCTCTGCTATTAAGTTAACATCAAAATCCGAATTTCCTCTAATATCTGCATTAACAGAATAGTAGCTTCCCCTTTTAAATTTGCCCATTCTATATATCTCTTTGCTTTTTCTAAACGCTTATAATCACCCCCTGAGACCATATCATTTTCTTTTAAGTCCATTATTAATTGTTTTTTATTTGAATACAGTTTTGCTAATCCATAATGGAATGGCTTTGGATTTTCAAAGAAAGTTTTATGTGAATCAATGTCCTTTTCAAGCATTTGCTCAATCTGAGTAGCTTCTTCTGCATACGCTTTATATTGCTGCTTCAAAACATATGCTTGATCCGCTAATGCTTCCCTTTTTCCCTCTTGATTTATCTTTACACTTTGATAATTTTTTCCCCCCAGCGTTCAATCTCCATATCCATTTCGTTATTAAATATGCCTTCAGCCATTATTATAGCTTTCAATCGTTCCTCTTGTTCATTGTTATAAAATGTAATGATTATAGAATTTAATACTTCCTCTATTATAAGTTCCGCTATCTTCATATACTCAGTAATTCTCTTATAATTTAACTGTTCCAACCCAAAATACATTGGCAACTGTTTCTCCACCAATAAATTTTACAGAATCAAGTCCGAACACTCCTGTAATTTTCTTAATGTACAAGAATAATCCAATCCCTTATTGCTCTTAATTATTCTTTGAATTGTTCCAATCATTTCTTGAGGAGCAAAAAATGATTCTATTTTTTCATATTGTTCTTGATATATTTTTATCTTTGAATTCAACTCGTCTGAATCTTTACAATAATCCTCCGCAGATTCATGCTCTGCAATAAGACTCGTAAAATCATAATGCATTCCTTCAAAATTTTGCTGCGATAATAAATTTCTATGTGTGAATTTTTTAGTTATCCAATCTGCAATATAATTTGATAGTATATCATCCGATACTTTTCCTTGAAACCAAGATAATTCAGAATTTGAACTTTGTATATACTTAAATATTCGTTCTATTTCTGTTCGTATCTGTCCATTTTTTTCTTGTAGCTCTCTGCATTTCCATTCTTTACCCGCATATGTATCTCGATAACCACAAACTAATTTTAGAGTGTTCTCTCGTATTTTATCCCAATCGATCTCTATCATGTGCTTCATCTCCTACATCTTTCTAATTTTCTTAAGTATAACACGCATTTTTGTTATGGGAATATGGGAAAACGGGATTTTTTGCTAGCTTTTCCTTCTTTACAAGTACAACTCTATCTACACAAAAGAAAAGAGTTGCCGTTCCCGGCAACTCCCACAGTTTTGTAATCCAATCTCATTATTCGTTCGGATAATAATCCCCAAAGTAATTGTTCTCTCCATCTACATGAATATGATGATCTGATGGATAGTAACTCATTTTAATTCCTTTTCCATAATAATAAATATATTCTCCATCATCACCGATTTCTGTTGGTTTTAAATCCATATCCCACTCGGCTACAGTTCCATCCGATCCGGTACACTGGACAAACATCACTGCATCATTCATAACATTGATTTCAATGCCACCTATCAGACTAAGATACTTCTGTGTATAACTCTTTTTATATCCTTCATATAATTTTTCTATCTTCTTTAATTCAACACCTGCCTCCGAAGCCTCTTCTCTTGTTTCGTATTCTATTCCTTGTATAGTTCTTCTATTTTTATCCTCCCTTTCCCACTGCTCCTGCAGATCCGTCAAAAAAGCATGGTCACACTCACTCGTTGTACACAGAGACTTGATTTCTTCTTCTAATATTTTCTGCGAAACATTTGCTAAACTGTTATATTTTTCGATGATATCTCCCCATTGAATAAGCATTGGTCCAATAGCGTCTATAAATTTGATACCGCCTCCTACATTAGAAACATCATACCTTTTCATCATTAACATCGTTCTTTGCTTCAAATCAGTGAGTTCTTTTCTATAAAATTGTTCAATTTCATTTTTCACAAAATAGCAACTTCCAAATTCATATTTTTCACCTAGAAGTATAACAGCCTTGGAGGATGCAATTCTGGAAAGTTTATTTTTATTTTCTTCTATAAGTTTGTTTCTTATTGCTATTTCTTGTTTCAAGCTATAGCCCAGTTTAATCTCATTCCCGCGGATAACCTCAGCAATACATCCATCATCTGTCTGGAAGCCAATCATACATGCTTTTGTTACCATTTCCTTTTCATCATCTTGCGAAAGATAGATTGAACCTGATTTTTTGTGTAACTCTTTTTGTAAATTTAGCAACTGTTCAACCGCATTCTTTAAACGAATATATTCTTTCTTCTTAAAAGAATCCATAACGATATCTCCAGCATTACTTTTAACCTCTTCAAATTTCCCAGTATCACCGTAATAGGTTAATAATGCCATAAGAATTCCAGATTTTTCTCTTATTTTATTATCCGTAATAAACTTATCAAAAATATCCTCCCCTTCAGAATAGTCTAATCCAAGAAACTCTGCATATCCAGAACACTCCTCTTTTATTTCATCAGTAACTTTCATTAACAAAGATTCCTCTTCCAAATACATTTTTCTCAAATATGCAATATATTCTTTAATTCGGTCCTCATATGCAGAAATGATACTATCTATTTTTTCGCTTGTATAATTATATTTTTCTCCTGGTATGATGTAGTCATAGACCAATAAGGTCATCCACATCATATTCTCTA
>ERZ827440.4187-NODE-4187-length-9986-cov-5.554526_pt1 | contig 9986 bp, 8 predicted proteins | sample MGYA00519774_ERZ827440 | MGnify/ENA primary metagenome ERZ827440 (study PRJEB31778, sample SAMEA3449302) | human gut metagenome | biome: human gut; feature: human-associated habitat; material: faeces | place: United Kingdom | collected 2010/2012 ... | reverse complement strand
TTCCATAAAATCAAGGTTTAAGCAATAAAAAAACAAGGTAGTCTTTGACACTACCTTTACAAATTAGGAGGACTTTTTTATGTCTCAGATTGAAGTTGAAAATTTAACATATATTTATTCTTTGGGGACATCTTCTAAGAAAATAGCGCTGAATAATATAAGTTTAAACATAGAAAAAGGCGATTTTATAGGCTTGATAGGCCAAACTGGTTCTGGCAAATCAACGTTTGCTAGGCAATTAAATGCACTTTTAAAGCCATCAAAAGGTAAAGTGCGTTTGAATGGACGTGATATTTGGCAAAATGTGAAAAGTGTGCGCTCTGTAAGGTTTAAAGTTGGATTAGTCTTTCAATACCCTGAGCATCAACTGTTTGAGGATACGGTCTACAAAGATATAGCTTTTGGGCCTCAAAATATGGGGTTATCGGGAGAAGCAGTAAAAAGAAAAGTTTATTCGGCTTGTGAATTTGTAGGACTTGACATTTCTTTATTAAAAAAATCGCCATTTGATTTATCTGGTGGGGAGAAAAGAAAAGTAGCAATTGCGGGAGTCGTAGCAATGGACCCAGACATTTTAATTTTGGATGAACCAACGGCAGGTTTAGACCCTCAAGCAAGGGAGCAATTATTAACGCAGCTGAAAGAATATAATAGATTAAATGAAAAAACTGTGATTTTGATTTCTCACAGTATGGAGGATATAGCTAAATATTCGGATAAAGTTATTGTTTTAGACAATGGAAACTTAGTAATGTTTGATTTTACAAAAAAAGTTTTTTCAAATAAAGAACTTTTGAAAAAAATTGGACTAAAACTGCCTCAAATAACTTCAATAATGGCAGAATTTAAAGATATTATTCCTGGTTTAGACGACGCAGTTTTGACAGTTGACGAAGCTGTAGAAATTTTATTGAATTTTATAAAAAATAGGAGCGAGTGCGTTGGCAAGTAATATTACTTTAGGTCAATTTTTTCCTGGAAATTCGTTTATCCACAAATTAGACCCGCGTGTAAAAATTATATCGTTAGTAGTTTTGTTAATAGCAGTGTTTTTGTCGACAAATTATCTGGCACTTGCAATCAATTTAATCTCAGCAATTATTTTTGCAGTGATGACGAAAATATCAGCAAAAACTTATTTTAAAAGCATGAAATTTATTTTATTTATAGTTTTATTTACGAGTTTGTTAAATGTATTTTATGCCAGAGGAACACAAATTTTTCGATTTGGTCCACTTGTTCTGACAAAAGAAGGACTCGATAATAGTATTTTTGTAGCAATGAGATTAATAATATTGATTTTAATAAGTTCAATATTGACTTTTACCACATCGTCGACAGATTTAACTTATGCTCTTGAAAAATTGATGAATCCGCTGTCTATATTTAAATTAAAAACACACGATTTGGCTATGATGATGACAATATCTTTACGATTTATTCCAACACTTTTTGAGGAGACCGAAAAAATTATAGATGCGCAAAAAGCTAGAGGTGCTGATATGGAAAGTGGGAAAATTTTGACTCGTATAAAAGCATTTGTTCCGATATTGGTGCCATTGCTGGTTTCTTCGTTCAAGAGGGCGTATGACTTAGCGATAGCGATGGAATGTAGATGTTATAATGGCGGAGAAGGCAGGACTAGATTGAAAACTTTACATATAAATTCGCAAGACATTTTTGCGATAATTTTGGTTTTAGCAATATTTATTTTGGTTTTGCTAAGCAATATGTGTTTTTAGGCGGTGAATTTGTGAGAAATGTATTACTATCCATGTGCTATGATGGGACTAATTACCATGGTTGGCAAATTCAAAAAAACGCACTTACGGTTCAAGAAGTTTTTCAAAATGCACTTTTAAAAATTTTAAATGAGGATGTAGATATAAAAGGTTGCAGCAGAACGGATTCGGGTGTACATGCAAATATGTATTGTATAAGTGTGAAAATTAATTCAAATATACCGTGTGAACGTTTAAAAATGGCAATGAATAGGTTTTTACCTAAAGATATTGCGATAAAAAATGTTGCCGAAGTTCCTATGGATTTTCATGCTAGATATTCTTGCAGAGGAAAGGAATATATTTACAAAATATGGAATAAACAAGTTAGAAATCCTTTTCTGCATGGACGAGCCTTCCATTATTGGTATAAGATTGATGTTGGAAAATTGAATTTAGCAGCGAAAAATTTTATTGGAACACATGATTTTACTTCTTTTTGTACGCTTGACAGCAGAAATCCAGAAAATATGATTCGAACTGTAAAAGATTTTGTTGTGAGCAGGAACGATGGTTTAGTTACGATAAAGGTGACTGCCGATGGATTTTTGTATAATATGGTTAGAATTATGGTTGGAACGTTGTTGAGTGTGTCTATGGGGAAAATTAGTCCAAGTGAAATAAAAGGTATAATCGAGGCCAAAAACAGAGCTAAAGCAGGGCCAACAGCGGTGGCATATGGTTTGTATTTGAATAAAGTTTTTTACGACAGTGTTAATTTTGACAATTAGCGAGGGTTTATTTGGAGGATAAGTTATGCTGAAAAATCCTAAAAAAAGGGAACATGATAAAGTTTTTTATGAAAAATTAAATCTTAGCATGAGCAAGGTTAAAAGTTTAGTTGGTAAGTTTTATAGTTTAATAAAAAATTTTATAAAAAAAATACCCAAAAAATATATAAGGGTTTTTGAAATATTAATTTTAAGTTTTTTGTCTGTAGCACTTTTTGTAAACAGAGAAAAATTTTCACCAGATTATGTGGGGACGTTTTTAGAAGATTTGTTCGCTGAAGTTCAGCATGGAAACGGTTATCCTTATAAAATAAGTGGAAGTAAAGTTAATAACGAAAATTTTAAAATTATTGATAAAGATTTATTTTTGCTTAGCGACACTACTTTGTCTGTAACAAATACTTCGGCAAAAGAAATGCATAAAAGCCAGCATTGTTATCAAAATCCAATGCTAAAAGTTAGCAATACCAGGGCAGTTGTTTATGATCTGGGTGGAAAAAATTTGGAGATAACCAGTAGGTCAAAAACTTTACATACGGCAGCTATGAATAATAATATAATTTCTGCAGCAGTTTCAAATTACGAAACTTTTGCGGCGGTTACGGAAGCAAAGGGATTTCTTGGGCAGTTGTCTGTTTTTGCTAAAAATGGTAGAGACGTGTATTATAAATATAATTTTGCTGACCATTATATTACGGATGTGGCTATTAGTGAAAATGGTAAATCTGTGGCAGTTTGTGGATCTACGGCAAAAGATGGTTCTATAATATCGACAGTTTATGTTTTTGATTATAAAAGCGAAGAGCCTAAAGTAAAACTTAATTATGATGACAATATGTTTATTTGTGTGGAATATCTATCGAATGGCAATGTAGTTGCTGTTGGAGATAGGTTGATAAGTGTTATTAATGCTAAAAATGGCTCCAAAGAAGATTATTTTTACGATAATAAAAATCTTATTGGGTTTGACATAAATAAAAAAGAGGGAATATTATTAGCGTTATCTTTATCTGAAGATGGTAATAATACTAATATGGTTGTGATTAACAAAAATGGTAAGGTCGACAAATCTTTTCATACAGAGCATAGCGTAAAAGCGGTTAGTTTTAATCATGGAAAATTAGCGGCTTTGGCTTATGGTGAGGTATATGTATATAATTTTTCCGGAAAAAAAATAAATTCTTTTAATGTTGGAAATGACGTTAAAAATATTAGACTGTTTTCAAGCAAAGATATTTATGTTTTAGGGATAACAGAAGTTAGAAAAATAAGATTTTAACATAAATAGTTAAAGTTTTATGTCGATGTCGACAAATTTAGTCAAAGATGTTGATTTTTTTTAACGTTTATGATAGCATATTGTTGTGACAGTAGGATTAATGAATTCTTGAGGAGAAATAAATAAAATGAGTGTATTTTTTGACTTGATAATTGTAGTTGCAGTGTTAATTTTTTTGTGGTTAGGCTTTAAAAAAGGCTTTTTCAAGTCAATTACAGATTTAATTGTTATGATCTTGTCAGTGCTTGTGCCTTATTTATTTACACCTATTTTGTCTGAATATTATTATAATAACTTTGTACACAATGATTTAATTAACAAAATAAACGGCATATTAAATCAAAATATCGGATTAGTGAATTCTGCCCGAAATATATTAGGACTTATTGGAAATGTACCTGATTTTTTAAAAGATGAATCACTGGCCAAGAAAGTTACAGTAAATGATATCTTGAAGGCGCTTAATAGTTCTGGAGATAGAAGCTTGATTATTGCAGATTTATTAAAACCGTCGATTTTAAAAATGATAACAATAATTATGTTTGCAGTTTTAGCATTGGTTGTTTTTATTATATTGAAACTTTTATTTAAATTTGCATTAAAACTGCCTCGAATTCCTATTTTTGGCCTTATAGACTCAATTTTAGGTCTATGCATGGGGGCACTAAAATTTGCAATTTTTATGGTTGTTTTCTTTGCAATATTTAGAGCTGCGCTGATAATAATTCCGCAAAATGTTATGATTAATGATATAAACGATGCTATAAACAATTCGCAAATTTTTAAATCTGTTTATAAAATAAACGTAGATGTATTAAATGACTATTTGAAGTTAAATTAATTTAAAGGTGCAGAAAGTGAGGGACTAGTGTGGAATTTTTGAAAAAAGAGAATTTTAATATACCAAACATACTATCCTTTATTAGAATAATCATAATTGTTCCATTTGTATTATATTTTTTAAATGATGATTATTTATTGGCGGCCCTTATGCTAATATTTTCTGGATTAAGTGATATGTTTGATGGACTTATTGCAAGAAAATTGAATCAAATAACAAAGTTAGGCAAAGTTTTGGATCCTGTTGCTGATAAATTAACTTTAACTGCGGTTATTATTTGCATGGGAATAAAATTTCCTGAAATATTTCCGTTGGTAATTATTTTGATTTTAAAAGATGTATCCATGTTAATTGCAGGAAGTTTTTTATTAAAAAAAGGTATAGAACCTCCGGCTGCAAAATGGTATGGCAAACTGTCTACAGTGTTTTTTTATATTTCGGTTATAATTATCGTAGCTTTAAAGGCAATTTGGGAGATAAACAGCCCTGTTATTTCGATTTCTTTACTTTCTGCTACGGCAGTTTTTATGCTTTTTGCTTTGTTTAAGTATTTTATTATATTTTTAAAGTTAATTGATGGAATTGGAATTACAAAAGAAAAGTTTTTTGACAATTTTAAAATTAATAAGTAAGGAGAAAAATTATGTTGTGTTCACGGTGCAAAAAAAGACCTGCTATGGTGTTTATAACAGTGGATAAAAGTGAATCTAAGCCGCAGGGCTATTGCTTGACTTGTGCAAAAGAATTGGGAATAAAACCTATTGATGATATAATGAATAAGATTGGTGTTTCGGAAGAAGAAGTGGAGGCTATGGCAGAGCAGATGAGTGCTCTTATGGCTTCTGGTGATGACGACCTGGGAAATTATGATGACCTTCTTGCAGGAACTTCAGCTTCATTTCCTTTTTTGGAAAATGTTTTTTCAGAAATTTCAGAAGAGTCTGCCAATACTTCCGGAAAAAATTCTAGTAAAAAGAAAAAAAATAAGAAGAAACACCTAGACTTGTATTGCACAAACCTTACAGAAAAAGCTAGAAAAAATGAGTTGGACAGGATAGTCGGCAGGGACAAGGAAATTGCAAGGACGATTCAAATTTTAAGCAGAAGAACTAAAAATAACCCTTGTTTAATTGGTGAACCAGGCGTTGGAAAGACTGCTATAGCAGAAAGTTTGGCAATTTCTATTGTTAATGGCAATGTTCCAACTCGTTTGAAAAATAAGGAAATTTATTTGCTGGATTTAACTGCACTTGTGGCTGGAACTCAGTTTAGGGGACAGTTCGAAAGCCGAATAAAAGGCCTTATTGACGAGGTTAAAGAAGCAGGCAACATTATTTTGTTTATCGATGAAGTGCATAACCTTGTTGGAGCTGGTGAGACAGAAAGTAATTCTATGAATGCAGCAAACATATTAAAACCGGCTTTATCTCGAGGTGAAATTCAGGTTATAGGTGCAACGACTTTTACCGAGTACAGAAAGTATATAGAAAAAGATTCTGCACTTGAAAGGCGTTTTCAGCCAGTTACTGTGGTTGAGCCTTCTATAAACGACACGGTTGATGTTTTAAAAGGTATAAAATCTTATTATGAGGTTTATCATCGAATAAACATTTCTGATAATTTAGTTCGCAAAATGGTAATTTTATCTGAGCGGTATATAACGGACAGGTTTTTGCCTGATAAAGCTATTGATTTGTTAGATGAATCGGCGGCATATGCGTCACTGAGGAATGTAGCTATGGAAAAGTATGATGCTGTAGCAGAGAATTTAAATAAATTGAAAGCTCAAGAAACAAAAATTACTTCTGCTGCAGACCCTGACAGCATTGATTATGAGAAATTGGCTGAAGTACGTTCTGAAATAGCCAAAGTTAATGAAGACTTGAAGAAGTTATCTAAAAAAGCTTTTGGAGTGAATGTTACTGAAGACGATGTTGCATATGTGATAGAACTTTGGACGGGAATTCCTTCTTCTAAAATAAAGGAAGATGAGCTTGCGAAACTTTCAAAAATCGAAGATAAACTTAAGAGCAAAATAATCGGTCAAGATGAGGCGGTTGAAGCAGTTGCCTCAGCTATAAAGAGAAGTAGAGTGCAAATTAGTCCAAGAAGACGACCGGCTTCATTTATTTTTGTTGGCCCAACAGGAGTGGGGAAAACAGAACTTGTTAAAGTTTTATCCAAAGAATTGTTTGATAGCCCGGAAACTTTTATCCGACTTGATATGTCTGAATTTATGGAAAAACATTCTGTGTCAAGAATTATAGGGTCTCCACCTGGATATGTTGGGTATGATGATTCGGGGCAAGTTACAGAAAAAGTTAGAAGACGCCCGTATTCAGTCTTGCTTTTTGATGAAATTGAAAAAGCTCATCCAGATGTAATGAATATTTTGCTTCAAATTTTAGATGAAGGAAGAATTACTGATGCGCAGGGCAGGCAAGTTAATTTTGAAAATACAATTATAGTTATGACTTCGAATGCTGGCAGTGATAAAAAAGATGGCGCGATGGGTTTTGCAAAAACTCAAAATGATTTGACAAAAGAAAAAGCCGAAAAGGCTTTGGCAGATTTTTTAAGGCCAGAATTTTTGAGCCGTATAGATGAGATAATTGTTTTTAAAAATCTTGATATGAATGCGTTTGAGAAAATTGCAAAGTTAATGCTAGATGAATATGTTGAAACTTTAGCAGAAAGAAACATTTCTCTGGTTTATGATGATTCAGTTTTGAAATGGTTAGCAGAAAAATCTTTTGGAGGGAAAAGTGCAGCAAGAGATCTAAGGAATTTAATTCGCAAGGACGTAGAAGATAAAATTGCGTTGGAGTTGATAGAAAACTGTAATAAAGAGATTGATAAGGTTGTATTTTACACAGATGAATCAAAGCTAAGAATAAAAACTGCTTAAAATGAAAAATGCAAATAGCAAATGAAGAATTTTATGATATAGCGAAATAAAAAATAATATCGAAAAGTAAAAGGAAATTTTGAATTAAAGCTTTTCTAAAAAAATCAAATTTTTTAGAAAAAAAACTTGACTTTGTCGCGAGTTATGTGATAAAATATAACTCGTTGATATGCGGGTGTAGTTCAATGGTAGAACTCCAGCCTTCCAAGCTGGTCGCGTGGGTTCGATTCCCATCACCCGCTCCATTTTTTATCCTGCGCCAATAGCTCAGCTGGATAGAGCAACTGCCTTCTAAGCAGTAGGTCAGGGGTTCGAGTCCCTTTTGGCGCGCCATATGGTGGATGTAGCTTAGCTGGTTAAAGCGCCAGTTTGTGGCACTGGAGACCGTGGGTTCGAATCCCATCTTCCACCCCATATCAAGAGGATGTAACTGATTTCAGTTACATCCTCTTATTTTTGCCTAAAAAATGGACAAGTGTATTATTCGTGGGTACAATGCAACGTTTTTTAGAACCAAATCGGCAGCTGATAAAACAATTTCCATTGGAATCACAGTTACTACCGATTTGATCAGGAATTTTTATATTCGGATGGTGTCATCCCCGTTTTGTTTTTGAACACTTTCAAAAAGTAGAAATAGTCCTCAAACCCACAGGCTGTACTGGTTTCAGAAATAGTATAGCCGGACCTGAGCATACGCTTTGCCTGGTTGACACGCAAGGTTACCTGCATTTGTTTGATCGTCATACCATATACGGTTTGGAATATAGTATTTAGACGATTGTATGTTTTCCCAAAGGTATCCTCATAATCCCGATTCTTCAAGTGCTTGTCTTTGTTGTCATCAATATATTGTAAGATTCGGTAGGCCAGTCTGCTTTCCAAATTACACCAAAGCTCTCTTTTTTGCACAGCGAAACTAATCTGGTACAGAATCGCCTGAATTTGGGATGATAAAAAATTTTTGCTTGAAAAAGGCAATGTTCGGTGCTGAATCGCGTACTCCATCAGATCAAAGCAGGGTAGCTCCAGAGGAATCTGTCCATGTAACGGAAGCAAAATATGATTGGTATCTACCTTTACAGGCGGTGGAACCTGAATACCTGTTGCCTGAAAATGAGCAAAATAGGCTGCATGATTATCATATTGAAGCCCGCAATGCTGCACGTAAGGAGGCAACAGGAAAAATTCACCGCTATGAACGACGTAATTCTCACCGTAGACACGGAAAGAGCGTTCTCCGCTGATCATCAATACCAGTACCCACTGCGTCATCATTCTATCCGGATGCATATTATTGCCGCTAAACTTATCGACATCCTCCACGCGAATCTCCTTGTTTAACTGAAACCAGTAGAGATCGGTTTGTTTTATATCCATGGTTGAACATCTGCCTTTTCCAGTAAAATGATCTTATGATATGTCTGCCTAAAAGGAGCCAGACAATAATTCAATAAATAGTTTCGTTTATTCCATACCATTTTCATTCTCTCCATAGACTTTTTTTCGGATACACTGTATGATCATTTCAAAGAATCCTAGGAGGGATACAACATGAAAAACGGTAAATTAAGAGTGGCGCTCGTAGGAGTCTCCTTCGGCGCGGAATTTATACCCATCTATCTGAAACACCCGGACGTAGATTCTTTGGTGTTAGTGGATACGAATGAAAAACTGCTGAATACGGTTGGCGATAAGTTTCTTCTGGAAGAACGCTTGACGGACTTTAATGTCATGTTGGAAGATAAAACCATCGACGCCGTCCATCTGGTAACACCGCCTGCTACTCATGCTCCCCTATCTATACAGGTGATGAACGCTGGAAAGCACTGTGCCTGTACCATTCCGATGGGAATGAGCATTGATGAATTGTACCAAGTCATCGAAGCTCGAAAAAGAAGCGGGAAACACTATATGTTTATGGAGACCTCCGTCTATGGTCGAGAGTTTCTGTATGTGAAGAACCTTTACGAAAAAGGAGAGCTGGGCAGAATACAGTTCATGCGCTGCGCGCATTATCAAGATATGGAAGGATGGCCGGACTACTGGTTGGGCTTTCCTCCGCTGATGCATCCTACCCACGCGGTAGCGCCTTGTCTGATGTTGCTGGGTAAGCGTCCGGAAACCGTATATTGCAAGGGCTCCGGCAGAGTACGTAAAGAAGTGGAAGCTCCCTATGGTTGTCCATATGCCTTTGAGTCAGCTCTGATCTCCCTAAAAGACAGTGATGTAAGCATTGAAATGGCTCGGTTCCTCTACCACGTAGCCCGAGGCTACACTGAAAGTTTCAACATATATGGTGAACAAAAAAGTTTTGAATGGCAGCAGTTAGAATCGGAACAACCGGTACTGTTCTCCATGGCGCTTGGTGCAAATGCTGAACATGTTATGAACGATTACGGTCGAGGCGGCCTTGTGACGGAAGAACGTATCCAAATCCCCGACT
>ERZ827440.4182-NODE-4182-length-9994-cov-5.840427_pt1 | contig 9994 bp, 9 predicted proteins | sample MGYA00519774_ERZ827440 | MGnify/ENA primary metagenome ERZ827440 (study PRJEB31778, sample SAMEA3449302) | human gut metagenome | biome: human gut; feature: human-associated habitat; material: faeces | place: United Kingdom | collected 2010/2012 ... | reverse complement strand
TTTTATCATGGAAAGATTTATTATTTACACAAATTTATTTACAGATTCCTTTTTTAGTATACTGTAGTTTTATTTTTATTATTTTCTTTACTTGTATATAATGCTTTATCAGCATTACCAATATATTTTTTCCTTAAAGATTTAACATCTTCGTTAACTATATCTTCAGTAATATTATATATTCCAAAGCTCATAGAAATGTTATCAATTGTTATATCCTCAAAATTTACTTTAATATTTGAAATTAATTCTCTTACTTTTTCAATCTTTTTAAAACTATTATTTGTGTTTGGCATAAGAATTATAAATTCTTCACCGCCATATCTACCAACTAAGGAATCAGGTAATTCACATCTTAAAATATTACCAATTTTATTTAATACGATATCTCCAATTACATGACCATAAGTATCGTTAATTTTCTTAAAATCATCAATATCACCCATAACAATAGAAAAATTTAACTTGTTTTCAGATATATATTTATCAATTTTATCTAAAATTACTTTTCTATTTAAAACAGTTGTTAATGGATCTATTTCATATCTTGATTTTAAACTTACTAAATCAGTAATATCTTTTATATATAATACTGTATAATTTTTATGAAAACATTCAATTGTTCCTTTTTTAATATTAAAGTTTCTATTATCAAAAGTACTATATTTGTTTTCTTTAGAATAATTTATATATATTTTTCTTATATAATCTAGTTTTCTTTTATCTTTTGGATAAATTACTTTATTATTTTTATCTTTTATTAAAAAATAAGTATCGGGTGCGTTATCTAATACTTTTTTATAATTCATATTTGTTTCCCCCTTTGAAGCAACATAATATATAATATGCCATTAAAAAAATAAATTTAATTTTATTTTAACTATAAAATTTAATTTATTTAACGCATAACAATTATTGCACTTCCTTTAATTTTTGTCAAACATTTTTTAAAATTATATATGCGAAAATTTGTTCGTATGATATAATTAGTTAGAAAGAAGGTGCATAAAAATGAATAAAGTTTATATGTGTATAGATTTAAAAAGTTTTTATGCATCAGTAGAGTGCACTGAAAGAAATCTTGATCCGCTCGATACAAATTTAGTAGTGGCTGATAAATCTAGAACAGAAAAAACAATATGTTTAGCAGTAAGTCCATCCTTAAAAGAATATGGACTTAAAGGTAGAGCAAGATTATTTGAAGTAGTAAGCGCAGTAAGAAAAGTAAATATTGAAAGAAGAAAAAATAATAATTATAGAAAATTTATAGGTAAATCGTATAAAAATAGTGAACTAAAAAATAATAAATCATTGGAACTAGATTATATAGTTGCGAGTCCTAGAATGAAACTTTATATGAAATATAGTTCTGAAATATATAATATTTATTTAAAATATTTATCAAAAGATGATATTTTTGTGTATTCAATAGATGAAGTATTTTGTGATATCACTAATTATCTTAATATGTATAAAATGACACCTAAAGAACTTGTAAGTATGATTATAAAAGATGTATATAATAAAACAGGTATAACCGCAACCGCAGGAATAGGGACTAATATGTATTTAGCAAAAGTATCTATGGATATAGTTGCGAAGCACGCTTCACCAAATGAAATAGGCGTTAGAATTTCAGAGCTTGATGAAATGAGTTATAGAAAAAAGTTATGGAACCATACACCACTTACTGATTTTTGGAGAGTAGGAAAAGGATATGCAAAAAAATTAGAAGAAAATAATATGTATACAATGGGTGATGTGGCTTTAATGAGTATTCAAAATGAAAACTTATTATATAAACTTTTTGGTGTTAATGCAGAACTATTAATAGATCATGCTTGGGGATATGAAACTACAACTATAAAAGACATAAAAGAGTATAAACCTGAAAATAATAGTATATCAAGTGGACAAGTATTACACTGTCCATATGATTATAAAAAGGCTAGATTAATAGTCTCAGAAATGATTGATTCACTTGCACTAGAATTAACAGAAAAAGAAAAAATGACTAATTCTATAGTATTAATGATAGGGTATGAAATAGATAATACTTTTTCTTATGATGGTGACATAGTAACTGATTATTATGGAAGAAGGGTGCCAAAACCTGCACATGGTCATAAAACTCTTGACTATAGTACTTCATCAAGTAAAATACTTACAAGTAAATGTTTGGAGTTATATGATGAAATAATAAATAAAAATTTACTTGTTAGAAGAATAAATATATGCGCATGTAATGTAATAGATGAAAAAGCTGCTAAAAAAGAAATTAATTTTAGTCAGTTAGATTTGTTTTCTGATAATAATAAAGTTCTAGAAGAAAAGAAAGAAGATAAGATAAAACAAAATGATGAAATAAAACTTCAAAAAACAGTTACCCGTTTAAAAAATAAATATGGTAAAAATATTATTTTAAAAGCAATGAGTTTAGAAGAAGGTGCAACTATGAAAGAGAGAAATATGCAAGTTGGGGGTCATAAAGGATGAAATATGATTCAATAATTAATTTACCTCATTATGAACCAAAGTATCATAAAAGAATGAGTAAAATGCAAAGGGCTGCACAGTTTAACCCATTTTCTGCTCTTACTGGATATGATGATATGGTAAAGGAAGTATCAAGAGTAGTAAATGAAAGAATAGAAATAAGTGAAGATAAAAAAGAAGAAATAAATAACAAACTAAATTTCCTAATAAAAAATAATAAACTAGATTCTTTTGTTTCTATAACATATTTTGTAAGTGATACTAAAAAAGATGGAGGTAAATATTTTAAATATACGGGAAAAATTAAAAAAATAGATAATATAAATAAAAAGATTATTTTAAATAACAGTAAAATAATTAATATTTATGACATAATTAATATTTCAAGTAAAGTTTTAATATAAGTAGGTGAAAAAATGTTTAATAATATTAATTTAAATTTATATAAAGATTTTTACTTAGTTTGTAAATATGGAAGTATAAATAAGGCTGCAAAAGAGTCATATACATCACCACCGGCAATAAGTAAATCAATAAAAAAATTAGAAAGTGAATTAAATAGACAATTATTCTATAGGAATAGTGATGGTATGATGCTTACAAGTTATGGCAAAAAATTACTATTTTATGTTGAAGAATCATTTAATAGTTTAAATGTTGCTGAAAGAACTTTAGTAGAAGAAGATACTTTAAAAAAAGGAAGTTTAAATATTGGAATACCATCTAATATAGGTTCATTTTTCTTATTTGATAATTTAATTAAGTTTCATAATGAATATCCAAATATAGATGTAACTGTAGTAACAGGTTCAACATCTAAATTAATAGAATTATTAAAATCACATACAGTTGACTTTGTAATTGATACATCCCCAATAAATATAGAATTATCTAATGATTATACTATCAAAGAACTTGCTAAAGTTAATTATTGTTTTACAGCAAGCAAAGAGTTTGATACATCTAAAATAAAAAAATTAGAAGACTTAGAAAAGTATCAATTAATACTTCCAATTAAAGGCACAGCAAACAGAAATGATTTAGATGAATTAATTAAAGAAAAAAATATAAACTTTAATAATTCTCTTAATTTTCATACTAGTGAAATGATTATATCTGCAGTTAAAAATAATATTGGAATAGGATATGTAATTGAAGATTTGATTACAAAAGAAAGTGATTTAAAAATTGTTAATATAGATGACAAACTTCCTAATGCAAAAATAAATATAATATATAATAGTAAATATTTAACAGTGGCTCCTAAAAAATTTATAAATATGTATATAGATAAAACTATTAATTAAAAGTTAATAGAGTATTAAAAAATAGGTAATTTTTCGTTATCTATTTTTTTGTTAAAATTGTTTTAGGAGGAAAAAATTATGATAAAAAATATTGGAAATTTTAAAGATAAAATTGATGGAACAATAAAATGTGTTTATGAAATGGAAAACAAAAAAATAGTAGAAATGAGTGTGCTTTATAATAAGGAAGATAAGGATGTAGTATGTGTTCCAACCCACCATTTTTGTAATCTTGGATGTAAAATGTGTCATTTAACAAATAAAGGATTAAATAAAAAAATGATAAGAATCGAAATAGATGATTTTATGAAATGTTTAATAGAAACATTAAAAAAATATAAAACTAATAAAAGTAAACTTTTAATTTCATTTATGGGAGTAGGAGAGCCATTATTAAATATAGATCTTATTTTTGATGTATTTAAAAATGAAGATAAAATTAAAGCATTAGGATACGAAAGTGTAAGTTATGCACTTTCAACTATGATGCCAAATGATAATTTAGAAAAGTTATCAGTATTAGTAAATGAATATAACATTCCACTAAAGGTTCATTTTTCACTTCATACACCTATTGATAGTGAAAGAAAAGAGTTAATACCAAGTACAAGAGTAAATGTTTCAAATGCATTAAAACTACTTTCAAATTATAAAAATCAAGTTATGAAAAATGAAAAAATAATGGATAATTATACTAAGTTTCATAGAAATAATATACCAGTTGAAATTCATTATACTTTAATAAAAGGTGTAAATGATGGAAATAAAGAGTTAAAATGTTTAATAAATTTATTAAAAGAATATAATATTCCGATTAAGTTTATAAAATTTAATGAAACAAATACTCTAAAGAGAAGTGATAATGAAGAGATTTGGATTAAGTCTTTAAAAGAAGAATTGCCTAATTTAAATATTAAGAGTTATTCTCCACCAGGAAGATGTGTTGGTAGTTCATGTGGTGAATTTACTAAACATTATTATCACTATGAAATTGAAACTAAGGAAGAAAAAGAAAATTTCTTAAAATGGAAGAAAGAGTATGAAATATAAGTGATTTAAAATAATAACTCTTGCATCATCATTAGAAGAAAATACAGTTTATTTACAGGATTTTATAGAAAATCAATTTAATAAGATTGCTATTACAATAATGCCAAATGATAATGGATGAAATTATTTAGAAGTTATTTCTAATTTTGAAATATAATTTTATAAAAGAATAGCAAAGTTAGTTTTAAAAAAGTAAAAAATAGTATTTACCAATAATATTATTTTTTGTTACTTTTAAAATTAAATTATTAGAAAGTAACAAAAACTATGAAGTTGTAATATAAAAGATGTTTCACTTTTTTGTTTGATGTTTAGTAAAATAGTAAGTAACGAAAATTCTATGATTTTTCAGTGTATTTTTCTGATGCAGAAAACTTTCTTGTATTTGTATATGATAATGGTTCTTATTACACATATTATATTCTAGATGAGATTAGAAAATAATAAAGAAAAAATTATATATGATAAAATGAACCATTATTTAAGTAGAAAATATTCTACTTTTTTCTTTATCTTATCTTGTTCTAATTTGGACTTGCCTTCATATATTTTATTAGAGGTGAATTATGTGTTTTTCAAAGATATACATGTTAGAATAAGATTATTTTTTGTAGTAGTAATTATTTTATTTTTAGTAATAATAGGGAAAGTAATATATATACAAGTATTTGAGTATGACAAACTATCTAATTTATCTAGTGAACTTTGGAGCCGTAATTTACCTATAGAAGGTAGTAGAGGGCTAATATACGATAGAAATGGAGTTGTGCTTGCAGATAATGTTACAACAACAAGTTTAGTCTTAATACCAAATCAAATAACAGATAAGAAAAAAGTAATAAAAGAATTAGCAAGTATTCTTAATGTAACAGAAGAAGAAATGGAAAAACATGTTAATAAAAAAACATCTATAGAAAGAGTACATCCAGAAGGAAGAAGATTATCATTTGAAGTTGCGGATAAAATAGCAGCTTTAAATTTAGATGGAGTTTATTTAGTAAAGGAGTCTAAAAGAAATTATCCGTATGATACTAATTTATCGCATGTTTTAGGTTATGTTGGAATTGATAACCAAGGATTATCAGGTCTTGAACTACAATATGATAAGTATTTAACTGGAGAATATGGATCAATTAAATATTATTCGGATGCCAAAGGTAATAAGTTAAAATTAAGTGAAATATATGAACAACCACAAGATGGCATGAATATAACTCTTACAATAAATAATGATATACAACTTGCGATAGAAAGAGAACTTGATAATGCAGTAAGTAAATATAATCCAGAACATGCACTTGCGATAGCGATGGATCCAAATACAGGAGAAATACTAGGTATGAGCTCAAGACCTAATTTTTCACCATCAAATTATCAAAATTATAGTACAGAAGAAATAAATAGAAATCTTCCTATATGGATGAATTATGAACCAGGATCAACATTTAAAATAATAACACTCGCGTCATCATTAGAAGAAAATACAGTTGATTTACAAAATGATCACTTTTATGATGGTGGTAGTGTAAGAGTAGCAAATGCAAAAATTAAATGTTGGAAGACAAAAGGTCATGGTGCACAAACATTTCTTCAAGTTGTTGAAAATTCATGTAACCCAGGATTTGTTGCTTTAGGACAAAGACTAGGTAAAGAAAGATTATTTAGTTACATTGAAAAATTTGGATTTGGTAAAAAAACAGGAATAGATTTAAATGGTGAAGCGACAGGGATAATATTTAAACTTGATAGAGTTGGTGAAGTTGAACTTGCAACTACTGCATTTGGTCAAGGTGTATCAGTAACTCCAATACAGCAGATAACTGCAGTATCAGCCGCAATTAATGGTGGTAAATTATTTAAACCATATATAGTAAAAAGTATAACAGAACCAGAAACAAATAATGCGGTTGTAACTAATAAACCACAGATGGTAAGAAGAGTAATAAGTGAAGAAGCAAGTAAAAAAACAGCACTTGCACTTGAAAGTGTTGTTACAAATGGTACAGGTAGAAATGCATTTATAGATGGATATAGAGTAGGTGGTAAAACAGGTACTGCTCAAAAAGTTAAAGATGGTGCATATATGTCTGGTAATTATATATTATCATTTATTGGATTTTTACCAGCAGATAATCCTAAAGTAGTTGTATATGTTGCAATTGATAATCCAAAAGGAATAGTGCAATATGGTGGAACAGTAGCAGCCCCTATTGCAAAGGCAATATTAGAAGACTCTATTAATGCATTAAATATTCCTAAAAGTGAAGATGCTAAAGAAAAAAATTATCAACTATGGGATAAAAAATATGTTGAGGTGCCTAATGTTGTAAACCAAAAATTAAGTGATGTAAAAGGAAGTTTACAGAAATTTGATGTACAATATACAGGCAGTGGAGAATACATATTATTCCAGTCTCCATCAGCAGGAGAAAGGGTATATGAGGGTAGTAAAATAAGAATATTACTTGGAGATAAAAAATAAAAATGTAAAAATGTGAAAAAATATAATAAAAAGATTATTAAGTATGATATAATTATTTTTGTGAATAAAGGATGTGTATTATATGTATGTACTAGCGAAATCAGTACTAGCCTTAATGATAGGATTTATAGCGTCAGTAGTTTTAGGTTTAGTATTTATTCCATGGCTTAGAAAACTAAAAGTAGGACAAAAAACAAGTGTGTTTGTTAAAGCACATGAAAAGAAAAGTGGAACACCTACAATGGGAGGAATAATATTTATTGTTTCTACTATTTTTACAATTTTATTTTTGTGTTTTACTAATAAACTTAAGATATCAAGTAATTTACTTATAATTTTATTTGTATTCTTTGGTTATGGACTTATAGGATTTGTAGATGACTTCTTAAAGGTAAAATATAAGTGTAATGAAAAAGGTCTAACAAGAATGCAAAAGTTCTTAGCGCAAGTAGTAATTGCAATTATGTTCTTCTATATATATATTAGAAATGGATCTAATCCAGAAATAGAAATATATGCGCTTCACTTAAAAATTAATTTAGGATTTATGTATGGATTCTTTATATTATTTATGCTTGTTGGAACAAGTAATGCAGTTAATTTAACAGATGGACTTGATGGTCTTGCTGCAGGACTATCTGCAATCGCAATTATGGTTTATGGTATGATTGCTTGGAATTCTGGATGGCTAGCAGGTTATGATGATGTTGCAGTATTTTGCTTTATACTTGTTGGAGGACTTCTTGGATTTCTGGTATATAATGGTCACCCTGCCAAAGTGTTTATGGGTGATACTGGATCACTCGCACTCGGTGCAGTACTTGCAACACTTGCAATATTAACTCATAGAGAAATGTCATTAATAGTAGTTGGTGGTGTATTTGTTATTGAAACACTTAGTGTAATACTTCAAGTTGCATCAGTAAAAATAAGAGGAAAGAAATTATTCCCAATGACACCAATACATCATACATTTGAGAAATTAGGATGGAGCGAAACTGATATAGTAAGATTATTTTATGTAGTTGGATTTATTCTTGGAACAGGCGCTCTTGTATATGGGGTATGGTATTAATGAAAAAAATAGATTATAAGCTTTTTATAGCAGTGGTGATTTTATCATTGTTTGGAGTACTTATGATTTTCTCAGCATCAGGAATATGGGCTGAATATAAATTTAATGATGAATTTAAATATTTAAAATTACAAGCATTTTTTCTTGTAATTGGACTTATCGCACAATATATAATATCAAAGGTAGATTATACGAACTATTTGAAGAAAGCAAACATTATACTAGGAATTTGCTTTCTTCTTTTAATTTTAGTATTAATTCCTGGGATAGGTACAATTAGAAATGGTTCTAGAAGTTGGTTTGGTATTGGTGGACTTGGAGTACAACCATCAGAATTCATGAAACTAGGTATTATTATATTTGCATCTAAATATTTAAGTTCTAATCCAAAAGATGTAAGGCATATTGTAAAAGGGGTATTTCCTATATTAATTATTACATTACTTGCTTTTGGTCTTATAATGCTTCAACCAGATTTAGGTACAGGAGCAATTATATTAGTAGGGGTAGTTGGTTTACTATTTGTATCCGGTGTAGATATGAAGTTCTTTGTAAAAATAGGTGTAGTAGGATTATTAGGACTTGCTGGTCTTATTATTGCAGCTCCATATAGAATAAAAAGAATAGTGTCATTTATTAATCCTTGGACAGATCCATTAGGGGCAGGATTTCAATCAATACAATCATTATATGCGATAGGACCTGGGGGACTTTTGGGTCTTGGACTTTTTAATTCAGTACAGAAACATTTTTATTTACCAGAACCACAAACGGATTTTATATTTTCAATAATAAGTGAAGAACTTGGTATACTTGGAATATTAATAGTAGCATTTTTATTTATAATAATATTTCATAGATGTATAAAAATTGCGATTAATTGTGATAATTTATTTGGTAAATATTTAGTTTTTGGTATAACATTTCAAATGGCTTTTCAAACATTATTAAATTTAGCAGTTGTTGTAGGACTTGTTCCTATAACAGGTGTAACGCTTCCATTTCTTTCTTATGGTGGATCTAGTTTAATATTATCTTTAGTAAGTATAGGAATAATATTAAATGTAAGTAGACATAATGAAAAAAGTTAAATTAGGAGATTTTTATCTTCTTTTTTTTCTATCTTTAGTGGAATTTACTTTAAAAAGAGAGAATATAATTATAGGAGGATATAAATGTACGAACTAAAAGAAGAATTAAATATAGAAAATATGATATATGAAATAAGAGGTAAACAGGTAATGCTAGATTGTGATTTAGCAAAATTATATAATGTTGAAACTAAAAGAATAAATGAGGCGGTAAAAAATAATCCATATAAATTCCCAGAAAGATTTTCATTTCGTTTGAATAAAATTGAAATGGAAAATTTGTGGTCGAAATTTTCGACCGCAAAAATTAGTAATATGTCTAGAAGTTATCCTAGAGTATTTACAGAGCAAGGGATTGCAATGCTATCTACAATATTAAAATCCAAAGTAGCAGTAGAAACAAGTATAAGAATAATGGATGCATTTGTGAAAATGAGGAAGATAATATCATCAAACTTAATAGAACAGAAATATATAAATGAACTTGTTATAA
>ERZ827440.4177-NODE-4177-length-10016-cov-4.716093_pt1 | contig 10016 bp, 8 predicted proteins | sample MGYA00519774_ERZ827440 | MGnify/ENA primary metagenome ERZ827440 (study PRJEB31778, sample SAMEA3449302) | human gut metagenome | biome: human gut; feature: human-associated habitat; material: faeces | place: United Kingdom | collected 2010/2012 ... | reverse complement strand
GTCCGGCAAAGCCCTCGCGGATGGCGCTGTCCTCCATAGAGGAAATCCAAAGACGGGAAAAGGGCTTTGTGCATCCGGCCTGCTCATAGACAAAGCGGAAAATCAGCTCGCCCTCGCGCCCGGCGTCGCAGCCGTTCACCACCTCGGAAACGTCGCTGCGGTGCAGCAGCTCTTTCAGAACGGCAAGCTGCTTTTCCTTGCCGGGAGTAGGGGCATATTTCCACGTTTGCGGAAGAATGGGAAGCTCCTCATAGCGCCACTTTTTGTATCGCTCATCATAGCTGCCCGCGTCTGCCATGCTGATAAGATGCCCGATGCACCACGACACCAGCAGCCCGTCGCCGGAAAGATACCCGTCCTTTTGCTCCGCAGCGCCCAGCGCAAGGGCAACGGTCTTTGCCACAGAGGGCTTTTCACAAATAATCAAAACACTCATTCTTCATTCTCCTGTTCGTCGGGATCGCTGGCGCTGTCTGCGTCCTCATCATCCCCGTATTCTTCGGCTTCGTCATCCTCGTCAAAATCGAACTCGTCCAGCTCGTCGCCGCCCTTGACGCTGGATTTCGGCTTGCGCAGCTTGAAGTACCACAGCGCACCGCCGCCACCCGCAGCAAGGAACAGTACAAGGATCAGAATGCCGCCCACATTGTTTTTCTTCTCTGGCATCGGCTCGTCGGGCTGTTCTGTTTCCTCCGGCGTCGCTTCCTTTCCGGCACAATTCGTCATATCCGTTTTGCAGAGGGCACAGTTCGTATTGACCTTGCCAGCGGTGCATTTTTCGGTGCAGGAGCAGACAACGGGCGTGTTCTGGCTGTCGTCCTCCAGCAGCGCCATCAAGTCGGCTTCGTCTACGGGATTTAAGAAATATGTCTGATAGCGTTCTTCTTCCTCGTCCAGCAGCTTGTCATAGTCAATGACGATATACAGCGTATGCCCATTTCGGGTTTCCACGGTGATAAACTGCTTATTGGTGTGTTTATCATAGAGAAGATCGCGGGTCGCAGCGATGCCGTCCTCGGTGAACGGAGTGCCGGGGACAATCGTGTTGTCCTCCGGCTGCGTTTCCTCCTGCCACGTTTCAGGCGGCAGCTCGTCATCGTAGTAGTTGCCGCCGTCCGCATACGCGACGGTGGCAAAGGCCGTCATGCACAGCACCGCGCAGAGCAGCGCGGCGAATACAGAGCGAAAATGCTTATTCCTCGTCATCGGCCATGTCCTCCTGTTCGTGATAGGCGGTTTCCACGGGCGGCGCGTCGTTGCCGCCGCCGCGCAGGAAGTTCATCAGCTCGTCGCGGCTCATGCACATAGAGCGGACAAGATTGACGATTTCAAAGTTTTCCTGCTCGGTGCGCTGGGCTTCCAGCTCTTTCAGCCTGTTTTGGTACTCAGTGATTTTGCCGCGGGTCTTTTCAATCTCACGGTCAATGCGGTCAATTTTGCTCATAGCCATAGGTGATTACTCCTTTCCAAATCGGTCTTTCCATGCGTAATTGCGCCCCAAACCTTTCACTTTTTCCAGCCGAGGGCGGGCGTTGTCCTCAATGGCAATCGCACGGGCATATAAATCAGGATGCTGTTCTTTCAGAAGCATAATTTCCTCTCGCTTCATGCTGGGGCAAAAAAAGCAGGAGGATTTTCCGGGCTGCGGCAAGTCTGCCGCTTCCAATACCCGGACACAATCCGTCCTGCTCCATCCCCATTCAATCAGAGGATAACGATTATGATACTTTTTGTCTTTCGCGTCGTATGTCTTGGAATGATTGTACCGTCTGATCTCACCTGCATCGTAGCCGAGGAAGCGGGTCACGCGCTCGCCGGATGCCCACACCGCACGGCACGGAGGATAGTTATTGCAGAATTTTCCCTGCGGTGCGATCTTGTGCTTTTGTGAACATCTCTTATACCCGTAGGCAATCGAGGGCAGCGTTTGAGAGCGCAAGCACTCCGTTTCAAGGGACAGCCGATTTCCAAAGCGGTCTACATTCTCTACGGTGATGATAGAGGGCATATTGTGTGCTGCAAGCCATTCGTTCATTGTTTCAATGAAGCAATAGGTGTGCGGCTGCTCTGCGCCTGTATTGGCAAACAAAATCAAATCGACTGGGATGCCATGTTGATGCAGCCCGACCAGCATTGCCGCGCTGTTCGTACCGCCCCCAAAGGAAACAATATTGATAAGCTCAACCTCCATTCAGCCGCTTTTCATAGCGGTATTTCATTTGTGCCGGATAGAGCGGCTGAGCAGGACGGCGGCTGCCTGTCCACGCCTTGCCGCCCGCAAGTCCGGCGTTCGTCCAGCCTGCGGCGCGTAAGCTCGCGCCGCTTTCGGTGTCTAAGGTGTAGGTAATGATTTTGCGGTAGCCCATCGCCCGCGTAGCCCGTGCCGCTGCCGCATAGAGGATGCTGCAAGCGTTCTTCGTACCATCGCTGCACAGACGGTTGACCTCCAGCGTAAAGCCGTCGTCCAAATAGCGGCTCACAGGCCGTCCCACAATGGCAACGGCACAAAGCCGCCCATTTTCAGCACAGCCAATGGAAAACTTGTGTCCGGCAACGGGCTTGTGGTGGCGGTGATGCTGCCGCACAAACTCATTCGCCTGCGCAAGAGAAACAGGAATCAGCGTCAGCATAGCCGTCCTCCTTAGTTGTACGGCGGTTTGGCGTAGGCGTAGAAATGTGCCTGCCAATAGCTGCTGTTCAGGTTGGAATAGGAGATCGGATCTCCACAATGGATCATCATGGAATTGCCGACGTAGATTCCCACATGGCTAACGCCCGGAGTATCGTATGTCCCGACGAAAAACACGAGGTCGCCCGGCTTCGGGTTGGAAACAGGGGTGGAAATATTGTAAAGCCCCTGTGCGCCCAGTCTGCCCGTATTGCACACGCCGCTGTTTGTCAGCACCCAACTCACGAAGCCGGAGCAGTCAAAGGAGGTGGACGGGCTGCTGCCGCCCCACACATAGGGGTACCCCAAATACTTTTCTGCTTCCGTGATAACGGCGGCAAAGGTTTCGTCCTCCATTGCAGAGGGCGGGATCTCATATCCCTCTGGGCGGTTTGTGATGTACTTGGGGATATACTCGCTATCCCCGAACAGCTCCGGCTTGTTGCCCAGCACCGACATATACAGCGCATATTTGGACAGCGTTTCTTCGTCCATGATATAGACGGGGATATGAGAGAGATCGAAGTTTTCCAGCTCGACGGTACAGATGTAATAGTTATACGGAACTTCTACCTCGTACTTGTTGCCCTCGCTGTCCGTCCGGGTAACGGTGCGGTAGCGCACCTCGGTCACGACGGTTTCTGTGAGAATATATTGCTTTTCAAAGAGCATTTGCAGCGTCCCTTGCACCTCGCTTGCCGTCCATGCGCCGTCATGCAGCGCGGAGAGGATCGATGCCAGAACATAGGGATCGTGTTTGATCTCGTCAAGGTCATAGTGGTACTCGTCGTAATCGTGTGTGCGTTCATAGGTGTCGAGATATTCTTGCAGCTCGGCTTCCAGCGCACAGTAGGCGGCTTCGGCGGCAAGAATGTCCGCGTCCTCCGACCGATAGCTGGATGCCGCCACACCGCCGCCAGCCGCACCCACCAGCGCAGAGCAGGATTGCAGCCCGCCGATCAGCATGACAATCAGCAGAAAACCAGCCAGAACGACCAGCACACCTTTCCACTGGCGGGCAACGAACTCCGCTGCTTTCTTTGCCTTTTCTGCCGCTTTTTTCGCTGCCGTCGCTGTGGCTTCTGCGGTTTTTTCGGCGCTTTTGGCGGTTGCCTGCGCGGTACTGCCCGCAGCCTTTGCCGTTCTTGCAGCCTTGGCATACTCACGCTTTAGACGCTGCTTCTGAAAAAAGCGGTTGAGCGGATTGCCGGAGAGCATTTCAGGGTTATCATGCAGCGCCTTTTGGTAGAGATATTCTGCATTGGCATTTACCGCTCTGCGCTCGGCCTTTTCCGCAGCGCGGTAGGGTTTCAGCTTGCGGTGACGGCGCTCCCAGCGAATTGCACCGCCTGCACCATGCTCGGCAAGTTCTTCGGCTTTATGCCCACTTTCCACGCCGACGTTTTCATGCTCGACCTCATGGATTTTTCCGTGCGCCTGTACTGCGACCTCCCGCAGCGGACGGCCTAACGGATTCGGTTTCAGCTTGGGCGGAGACTTATCCACGGTATCAAAGCGCAGCTTGGTCTTGGCTGTGCCGCTGGCTTCATCAAAGACACGCTCCTTGCGCAGCACCCGTTTCTTGGGGATCGCTGCCTGCGCCGCATCCAGCTTGTCGGCGGCCTTTTCCGCACGGTGGATATGCTTGTGCAGCTCCGGCGCAGCGCGTTCTTCCTCGGAAAACTGCAAACGGGATGCAGAATACCGCTGCTGCGCCGCGTCGCGGGACATCTGCGCTACCTGCCGCGCCTTGTGCGCGTCATGCTCTGCGGCCGCACGGTCAAAGAGCTTTTCCGCTGTACCGCCTGGCGCAGCGGACATTGGAATATCCTGCGGGATATGGGAAACGGGGCTGCCGCCCTGCGGCTGAAACGGCTCGGCGTTTGGCTGCTGCGGCTTTGGCTGCTCCTTTTCCGGCTCTTTTTGCTCCTGCGGGCGAAACTGCCGCCCGTGCTTGGGGGCGTCCTCTGTCGGGTTCATAGGCGCATCGCGTTTTCCCATCTGGACGGGCTGCCCATCCGGGGAAAGCTGCTTTTCCGTGTCGCGCTCGGAAATATGGATTTCTTCACCCGTGGTCTGATTGTCCAGCACCGCGCCGTCGCGGGTCATGCGCTGGGTGAGCTTATCGCGGGGCTTAAATTCTTTCAATGGGTATCACCTCCGATCCGTTCCCGTGCAAGGGAACAAAACTCCGTGTTCAGTTCAATGCCGATGTAATGCCTGCCGTGCCGCTTTGCCGCAAGCCCCGTCGTGCCGCTGCCCATGAACGGGTCAAGGACAATGCCGCCCTTGGGACAGCCCGCCAGAATACAGGTTTCTGCCAGCAAGGGCGGATAGGCGGCAAAATGCCCGCCCTTGTAAGGCACGGTGTTGATAAACCACACATCGCGCTTTGCCCGGACGGGTGAGATCATGTCGTCGGTGATGCTGCCTTTTTCCCTCGGCTTATTGATATTCTGTGTCTGCGGCTGTCCCGGCACGGGTGCGGAATACTTGCCCACGCCGCGCCCAGCCTTTTTGCGCAGGGCGGTCGTGGGGGCAATGGGTTCGGCAATGGCAAGCCAGTCATAGAAATAACGTCTGCTCTTGGTGAGCATGAAAATATGCTCATGGCTGCGGGTGCAGCGGTCTTTGGTACTCTCCGGCATGGGGTTTCCCTTTGCCCAGATCACGTCATTGCGCAGATACCAGCCGTCGGCGCGGAGCGCAAAGGCCAGCATCCACGGAATCCCGATCATGTCCTTTTGCTTGCAGCCCCGCACCGCTTGACAGAGAGAAATGTTCTGCCCGTTGCGCCCCTGCGGATATTTGGGGTCACGGGTATCACCTTTGCTGCCTGTGCCACAATAGCTGTCCGCGATATTTACCCACAAGGTCCCATCCGGGCGCAGCACCCGGCGCACCTCGCGGAATACCGCTGTCAGCCGCGAAATGTATTCCTCCGGCGTAGCTTCCCGCCCGATCTGTGCGTCCATGCCGTAATCCCGCAGCCCGTAGTAAGGCGGCGAGGTCACGCAGCAATGGACGCTGCTCTCCGGCAGGGCTTTCAGCATATTCAGGCTGTCGCCGCAGAGAATGGTATCAAGCTCCATCGTCATACGCCGTTCACCTCGCTCGGTTTGGTGGACATGATGCGGTAAAGCTCGGTGTCCCGTGGGAACTTATCTGCAAAGGGCAGGATCACATTTTCAAAGAACAGCAGTCCTTCGCCGGGCGGGGAGTTGGTAACGAACTTTAGCTGCTCCGGCGAGATGTTCAGACGCTCGGCAAGGATTTTGCGGTCGCCCGCCGCTTGGTTGAGCATACAGATGAAGTCTGAATTTTCCAGAATATTTTCGATTTCCGGGCTGGACAGCAGATCCTTGACGTTCTGCGTCGCACCTGTCGGCACACCGCCCCATTTTCTGAAACGCTTCCAGATCTCCGCACTGTATGCTGCGGTTTGCGGCTCTTTCAGTAACAAGTGAAATTCGTCTGCGTAATACCACGTCGATACGCCTGTGTTGCGGTTGCGGGTGACACGATTCCAAACCTGATCCTGAATCACCAACATCCCCGGCTTTTTCAGGTTCTTCGGCAGTTCCTTGATGTCAAAACAGACAAAGCGGTTGTCAATGTCAACCGTCGTTTGGTTGTTGAAGAAATTGAGCGATCCCGACACATACAGGTCAAGTGCCTGCGCCACACGGTCGGCTTCCGGCAAATGCTGCGCCGTCAGCGCGGCGTGGAGGTCGGAGAGGATCGGCATATTCTCTGGGCGCGGGTCTGCAAAGTAGGGCTGATAGATACGCTGCACAGCGCGGTCAATTACGGTGCGTTCGATGGCTTCCAGCCCGGTCTTGCCGCCCATAATCAGCTCACAGAGGGACAGCACAAAATCGGATTTGAGCGCCAGCGGGTTTTCGTCCTCGGAATAGTTCAGGTTGATGTCCAGCGGATTCAGGTAATCGCGGCTGGTGGGAGAGAGCTTGATAATCTGCCCATGCAGCAGCTTTACCAGCGGCGCATACTCGCCCTCCGGGTCACATACCAGCACATGATCGTGGGTTTTCAGCAGCACACCGATCATTTCCCGCTTGCAGGAGAATGACTTGCCGCCGCCCGGTGTGCCGAATACAAGGCCGTTGGGCGAACGTGCATTTTTGCGGTCAAGCATAATCATGTTGCCGGACTTGGCGTTTAGCCCGTAGTAGAGGGAATCGCCGCCTTGAAATAGCTCCTGCGTCACAAAGGGAACGATGATTGCCACGGCCGAGGTCGTCATGCCCCGCGTGATATGGATTTGATTTTCCCCCAGCGGCAGCGAGGACACAAGACCGCGCTCCTGCTGGAAGTCCAGCCGCGTCAGGGTGCAGTTGTGCTTTTGCGCTACGCCTGCTGTACGGAACACATCGTTTTCCAGCTTGCGTTTGGTATCTCCGTAGTTCAGAACAAGAAACGTCAGCAGAAAATACCGCTCGTTGCGGCTTTGGAGATCTTGCAGCAGCTTTTTCGCCGCACCACCGTAGGTGGCAAGGTCGGACGGCAGAATATCCATATCGTAGCCGTCCCGGACAGCCTTTTTCTGCTCCTGAATTTTCATAGCGTCAAGGTCTGTGATTTTCCGCTTCACCATTTTTACGGCTTCTGTCTGCTCCAATGCCTGAATATGGACATTGACGACAAGGCTACTGTCCGTATCAAGAAAATCGGTCAGTATGCGGTCGGTCAGCTCCGGCGTAATGATCTGCAAAAAACTTGCAGCGCAGAGCTTGCCGCCCATCTGGAACATACGGCTATTCTTGAACGCAAAGGAGGATGGCGCGATAAAGTCCTTGGTGGAAAGCCCGCCAGCGGCAAGCCACTTCCAGTCAAAGTTGAAGCGTTCTCCATCCGGGTGCATGATGCCGTGCAGCACCTCTAAACGCTCCTTGCCGTCCAGCACACGGGACACCGCACCCATGATTTTGAAGTAGCCCTGAATATCCAGCGAGATACGCGACAGCCTTGCCCGTGCCGCCTTGAGGTTATCGGCTTCAATGGTATAGGTAATGTATTTGGTTTTCACGCTGCCGTTGTTGCCGCGGGCAAGCTGCCGCTTGAGAATGTCCGTCTGCTCCTGCCGGATCGGATCTAAACCGTCATTGCAGGGCGGCATTTCAAAGCTCCGAGCAAGCTGCTCCCGATCGGACTTACGGTTGGGATAGGTGAACTGCACATGGATGGAAGAATCCAAATAGTTATACAGATCGCAGAGATATTCAAAAATAGCCGTCTGATCGTCAGGCTGCGCGAGCAAATAGTTGATGTCAAAAAACTCAATGCTCTGCGAATAGCGCCTGTTTCCGAGATAGCAGATGCCGTCCGGGTACATGATCTGATAGGGTATCGTGTCCTGCGCGGTATGGGGCTTGCCGTCACCGCGATATTTACGAATGACGGCTTCAATCTGTTTTCTTTCGGCGCGGGTGAGCTTGGGCTTGTCCGCCATGCTTTTTGCTTCCGCGCTGTCTGCTCTTTTCGACAATCGCCTTTACCTCCTGTTCCATTTGATATTGACACACAAGGGCGTCGTATGCGTTGACGGTCTGATAGGGGCGCTCCTTGGGGCGCAGAAAGCAGCTTTCTATGATTTGCCGCCCCACCACTTCAAGGGGCTGCCCGTTCTTCTCATACACCCCAAACAGAAAACCGGGGAGCATGACAACGATCATCACCATTGCCGCAGCCGTCGTCCCGATGCCGCCTTTGAGCAAAAAGAAAAGCGGCACTCCCATGAGCGCCGCCAGCCCAAAACAAATAAGCTGCCGCTTTGTCAAATTGAAAAGCACCTTGGATTTGATTTTCGTCAAATCCTTTGGCACGTTCACATAGGCCATGCGCTAACTCCTTTCCGCAAGCGTAATATCGCTTGCAATTTCATTGCCCCATGCGTCCCAGCCCGGCGTTTTCTGCCGGGCGAACAGCTCCACGCGGGGCAGATCGCCCATGAGCGCAAGAATCTTGTCCCGCGCTTCATCCGGCTTTTTACTATGCTGCTCAATGGGACTGATGATAAACTGATGTACGCCTGCCGACTGCCGTTTGGGTTTGCCCTTGGTCGCCAGCAGACAGATTTCCGCATTGCTGCGTGTCCAGTAGCCCATGCCGTAAAACCATGACGGACTTTTGCGGTTGCGTTTGAGCCAGACGAACGCCACGGTTTTATACCGAAAGCCCCATGCGCGGATCAGCCGCAGGGCTTCGGGAAGCTGCGGAAAGGTTGCCCAAAGGAACAGGGCGCAGTCTTTCGCCGCCAGCTCCGGCACAGGCAGGGCGCAAAGCTCGTCAATGCTCATGGTGGGATAGTGATTTTCTGCCGCGCCCTGCACCTTTCTCTGCTCATAGCGCCACGGCGGGTCTGCGTAAATGATGTTGTACGTTCCGATAGGCAAGCCCTCCGTCAATGGGCGCTGAACACGGCCTTTGCCATACTGCCCGTTTTGAACAGGCAGAAGCACAGCAGCACCGTATAGCCCATTGCCAGCCAAATTGCGCCGGACACGTCGCCCGTTGCGGAAATGCTCTGGATCAAGACCGAGTAGATGCCCACGACCACCATAATCAAGAACGCCTGAAAGCCCAGCGCCAGCAGAGATTTCAGATAATTTTGCCCGACATTGCGCCATTCTCCGTTTGTCATGGTAGCAAGCGGGATGGGTCCCAACGAGGTCACAAGATATATTTCAATCATTCTCCCGTAGACCACCAGCATAATGCAGATGGAAAGAATGTTCATTGTCAGCCCGACAAACAGGGATTGAAACCACAGCCCAATCAGTCCGCCAAGGCTCATAGCTTCCAGCGACGTTTGCAGATCGCCCACAAGGGAATCTATGTCAATGCTGGTATTGCCGATTATCACGCCTGCGCTCTGATTGACGACCTGCTGCGCCGCGTCAAAAACGCCCATGACGATATTCCAAGTGTTCGTGACGATTAGGACAGCCGCGTAGGTTTTGAACACCCATTTGAAGAACATAAAGGTGTCAATGTCGTGCAGATTATTTTTCTCTGTCACCATCTGGATCAGCTCGTAGGTCATTACAAATGCGAGAATTGCACCTGCAATCGGGATGATGACGGATTCGGACAGGTTGCGGATCATATTGAAAATGCCGGAGTTCCAGCCCTGCGGCGTCGCTCCGACATCAGCGGCAATTTCACCCACCTTTGTATTCACCGTATCGAACAGCCCCGACAGGTTGCCGATGATTCCGTCGATCAGAACGCCCTTAAACCATTCCTCCAGCCAATCAATAATCAAAAGGCAGCACCTCCTTTCCCGCGCCGCCCCCGGTCAGGGGACGGTGCGGCGGTGTATTTCAGA
>ERZ827440.4173-NODE-4173-length-10030-cov-4.318195_pt1 | contig 10030 bp, 7 predicted proteins | sample MGYA00519774_ERZ827440 | MGnify/ENA primary metagenome ERZ827440 (study PRJEB31778, sample SAMEA3449302) | human gut metagenome | biome: human gut; feature: human-associated habitat; material: faeces | place: United Kingdom | collected 2010/2012 ... | reverse complement strand
AAAATTATAACATATAGTATTGATTTAAGCTATATTTTTGCATATAATTTTTTCGAGGAGGTTTGTACTTATGATAAAAAAATTTATTGATAATAATAAAGATAATATTTTAAATAATATTTGTGAATTAATAAAAATTCCTAGCATTTCTGATGAGAATTCTGCCGAAAATGGTATGCCTTTTGGAAAACCTTGTTCAGATGCATTAAATTATATATTAAAATTAGCTGATAGCCTAGGTTTTAAGACAAAAAATGTTGATGGTTATTGTGGATATATTGAGTTTGGTGAAGGTGAAGAATTGCTTGGTATAATTGGTCATTTGGATGTTGTTCCTGCTGGAGATGGCTGGACAAAATGTGATCCTTTTGAACCAATTATTGAGGATAACAAATTATATGGTAGAGGTGCTATTGATGATAAAGGACCTGTTATTGCTTCATTGTATGCCATGAAATATGTAATGGATACAATGAATGTAAATAAAAGAGTTCGTTTAATTTTAGGATTAAATGAAGAAGTTTCTTGGAAATGTATTGAATATTACAAACAACATGAAGAGCTTCCAACTCTTGGATTTAGTCCTGATGCTGATTTTCCTTGTATATATGCAGAAAAAGGATTTTTAAATGCTTTTATTGAATCAAGTTATATTCCGAATGGCAATATAAAAATTATAGATTTAAAATGTGATAATGCTATAAATATAGTTCCAAAATATGCTGAAGCAGTACTTGAATTTAATAATTTAAGTTTAGATGACATTCAAACTGAATTACAAAATTCAATTACAGAATATAATTTTCATATCGATGTATCTCAAATAGCAGATAATCAAATTAAACTATCTGCACATGGTGTTGCTGCACATGCTGCTTATCCAGATTTGGGAGTTAATGCATTATCTCGCCTTTTAGTAGTTTTAAATGATTTATTTGAAAATTATAATGAACCTTTACAAATTCTTCAATTATTTAAAACAAGAATTAATACTGATTTAAATGGTAATTTGTTGAATATAGGATGTACTGACGAATCTGGTGATTTGACAGTAAATGTTGGTAATGTAGAATTAAAAGATAATTCAATTACAATAGGATTAAATATTAGAATTCCAGTTACAATTTATATTGCATTAATAAAGCAAAAAATTTCTGACGCAATATTAGATTTTCCTGATGTTTCAATAAAATTTGATGATGAAAAGGCTGCACTATTTGTTCCAAAAACAGATCATTTAGTTACAACTTTATGTGATGTATTTAATGAAGTAACTGGATCTAAAGAAGAGCCAATTACATGTCCTGGTGCAACATATGCTAGAGCATTTAAAAATGTTGTTTCTTTTGGTTGCAATATGCCAGGTAAATTAGATATGTGCCATCAAGCTGATGAATTTTTAGATATAAATGATTTATTAAAAAGCATAGAAATTTTTATAAAAGCCATTAGAAAATTAACAGAATAATATATTATTTTATTGCCAAATATACAAGAAGTTATTTAAATACTATTAAGCTTAATACAATAAAAAAAGAGATTAGAATTTTAATACAATTCAAATCTCTTTTTTATTTTTGCATTCTGTAAAATCAAATTAAATTATTTATACAAATATTTTTGTGGATTTACTTGTTTATCATTTAATCTAATTTCAAAATGTAAGTGGTTTCCTGTTGAATTTCCTGTTGACCCTACAGCGGCAATTGTATCTCCTGCCTTAACTGTCTGTCCTACTTTTACATATAATTTACTACAATGTCCATAATATGTTTCAACGCCATTACCATGTGAAATTTTAACTAAGTTTCCATAGCCTCCACTATTATATTGAGCATATGTTACCACACCATCAGCAGCTGCTACTATTGGAGTACCATTACTTGCTGCAATATCTAGCCCCTTATGTGTATGATTTCTTATGCTTTCATTGGCCCCATATCTTGAAGAAATTCTACCTGATACAGGTGCTACTGTAAAGTTTACACCATTTACATTGCTTCCTTTAGAAGCAACTTGCACATTACTTGATGTTTTAGCTTTTTTTTCTGCTTTTTCAGCTTCTTTTTTTGCCTCAATTTCAGCATCTAAATTTTTTACTAATTTGGTAGTTGTCGCATATTTCATATTTTTATATTCTAACACATTATCAGTATATACTTCTCTTACTGCGAATTCAGAGTTTTCTTTATACTTTTCTGCTAGCTCTTTCATCTTTTCTTTTGCTTCATCTAAAGTATCAACATATGCTTTATCTTCACCATTTAATGTAATTGCATACATTTTATATGTTGTTTCAGCTTTTAGTTTTAAAATGCTAATTATTGATTCTTCATCTGTTTTTTTGTTTTTGTTTACTATAGCTATTGAATATTTTGGAATTTCATTCAATACTACTAGCTCTATGTTTTTATTGCCTTGATTTAGTACTTTGTTACTTATCATACAAGTGAACTCATTTTTGTCTGTTACATATCCTACTTTTTTTCCATCAACTGTGACCTTGTAGGCAATTTTGAAATTACTTTTCATTAAAATTATTGCTAATATTATCATTATAGCGATAGATATTATTGCAGTTAATTTTCTTTTATCGTTTGTATAGTTTTTTAATCTATTGCTTAAAATAAGTTTTCACACTCCCTTTTTTTCAATGCGACTGTTTATTATTATACCATATATTTTTAACAATTTCAAATTAAACTATACCTTTTTAGTAAAATAACCTCAAATTATTAAGAAAAAACCAAATAAATTTACATTTTTTTACCTTTTTTGCTCTTTTTTTCTTCATTTTTCTCGTTTTTTCTCCATTTCTCTTACTAGTTATTAAAATAATCAATTATTCCCGTGTATATTCCCCATGCTAGTTTATTTTGATACTCATCATTTAATAATTTTTTTTCTTCTTCTGGATTTGATAAAAATCCGCATTCAACTATTGATATAGGAATTTCTACTTTTTTCATTATATATACAGTATCTAACTTCATTGCTGCTCTATTATTTTCTTTTTGAATTGATTCATTTAAACTTGATTGAATGCATTTTGCAAGTTTTGTGCTGTTTTCATCACTAGATTTATAAAATGTTTGCCAGCCAAAGTACTGTTGCTGTGGAATTTTATTTAAATGAATAGAAACAAATAAATCAGCTGAACTTTCATTTCCTATTTTTACTCTATTTTTCAAGTCTGACATCTTTTTTTCTTTTAATGTTTTACTATCAATATCATATATAGCGTTTTCATCTGATCTTGTTAATATTACTGTTGCTCCACTTTGTTCCAATAATGTTTGTAATTTTAATGCTATATTTAAATTTATTTTTGCTTCACTTATTCCATTACTACTTTCTGCACCTTCATCTGGAACACCGTGTCCAGCATCTATTACGATTACCTTATTTGTTACAGGTAAAGTTACTGTTTGAACAGTTTTATTATCTGTTTTCGCAGTTTGTATAACACACACCATCAAGCATATAGTTATTAATGACATTAATTTAATTATTCTTTTTTTACTCAAAATTATCATATTTACACCCCATAAATATTTATGCACTGATTATACTATTTATTACAACATCTCATTGCATATTTATGTAAATTGTGTTATAATTTTTATACAATTATTTTGCATTTCTGTATTTTTTATATGGGAATTTCAAAAAATTGAATACTGTATACAATATAAAAGGAGTAAGAAAAAATATGTTATTAAAACAGATTTTAAACAGTGCAATGGAATTACATGTCCCTGTAAAGCTTTCAACTTTCGATTGTTTGAACAATCATAATTCAACAATCGAAATTGATGCTGAAGACTGCCGGGCGATTCTTCCACTTTGTGGACAAGAATTAAAAAATCAGTTTTTTTATGCCTATGTGTTAGGAAAAACATCTGACAATATTTTTCTCTTATCATTGGGCGGTCAAAACTTTCAAACACAACAAGCAAAAATGCCATTCGTACCAAAATCAGAAAGATTCATAAATAATAACAAAGCTGCTGAAAATTTAATTGTCGGCAATATTTATGAAGCTACTGTAGAAACGACTTGTTTCTGGGGCGCCTTCTGTAAAATAGGTGATTCGGCATCTGTCCTTGTCCATGTAACCAACTGGTCAAGCTGTAGATTTTACAACTTATCACAAGTAGTAAAACCAGGCATGAAAACATTAGTGAAAATCCTTTCAATACGAAGAGAAGGAGAAAATATCCTAGTGGATGCCTCACGAAAAGACGCATATTCACCAATCGATTATCATGTTGGTGATAAGGTTTTCGTTACAGTAAGTGAATCCACAAAGAATTTCGACGGAGTATTCTGTGAAATTTGTCCATCTCTCAATGGAATTCTCGATATTCCATTCAATACGATTTCCTCTTACAAAGAAGGAATGAAAGTACAAGCTAAGGTGAAAGCTATAACAGAAAAAGGCTTAAAACTCACTTTGGTATAAAATCGTACTACTACAGTATTCAAAAGCGCACAACAAATTATTAATTGTTGTGCGCTTTTTTTAATTATACTCTTTTCCTGTTTTTTCAAAATTCGTTTTTACATCTGTTATACAATATTTTTTAGGACTTATAATTGAATTAAACCATTTTTGAAATTCCATTATAAATATTGGCATTATTGAAATTATTGCAGTATACATCCATTGCTCTTTGGTTAAGTTCTGTACCTCAAATATTGCACTGCAACTTGGAATTATTACTACTGATATTTGTAATATTGCTCCTAATATAAACGCCCCTATTAAATATTTATTTGAAAATAAATCTATTTTAAATATAGAGCCTTCACTTCTTATATTAAATACATGTACTAGCTCTAGCATTCCAAGTGATACAAATGCCATTGTTCTTCCCACTTCTAAACTAAATTTACTATATCCTATATAGAAAGCAAGTAATGTTAATATTCCAAGCATTAAACCTTCTGTAATTATTTGAGTCCATAAACCATCTGCAAATAATGATTTTTTAGCATTTCGCGGTTTCTTTTTCATTATATTTTTTTCTGCAGGATCTAGTCCTAACGCAATTGCTGGGAATGAATCTGTTACCAAATTTATCCATAATAATTGAATTGCAAGTAATGGACTTTTTAAACCTAATAATAAACCAAATAAAATTGTTGCAATTTCACCTATATTAGTTGCTATTAGAAAATGAACTGCTTTTTTTATGTTATCAAAAATATTTCTTCCATATTTTATTGCTTCAACTATTGTTGAAAAATTGTCATCTGCTAATATCATATCAGATGCATTCTTAGCAACATCTGTACCATTTAGTCCCATTGAAATTCCTATATCTGCATTTTTTAGTGCAGGTGCATCATTTACTCCATCTCCAGTCATTGCAACAACTGCTCCTGTTGATCTAAATGCTTTTACTATTCGTACTTTATGCTCTGGTGTTACTCTTGCAAAAACTGAATATTTCATAATATTTTTTTCTAAATCTTTTTGTGAAATTTTATCTAGCTCTTTTCCTGTTATACAAATTTCATTTTTTCTCAGTATTCCCAAATCTTCTGCTATTGCTTTTGCAGTTGCTACATGATCACCTGTAATCATTGCAATTTTTATTCCCGCTTCTTTACACCTTTTTATAGATTCTTTAACACCTTCTCTTGGTGGATCTATCATTCCTATAAATCCAACAAATATTAAATTATTTTCAATAAAATTATCATCTAAATTTTTAGGTAATATATCTAAATCAATATATGCTACAGCAATTATTCTTAATGCTCTATTAGCTAAATCTTCATTTCTTTTTTTCAAACTATTTCTTTTTGAAAAACTTAAGTCAAATATATTTCCATTATTATAAAACCTTGTACATCTATCTAACAATACATCTGGAGCACCTTTTGTTATTGCTCTATATTTTCCATTTATATTATGAATTGTAGTCATCAATTTTCGATTAGAATCAAATGGAATTTCATTTACCTTTGGGTATTTTGCATATAATTCATTTCGATTTTTATTTATATTAATTGCTTTTTCAACAATAGCAACTTCTGTTGGATCTCCAAGTACTTTTCCATTATTTTGTACTTGCACATCTGTACACATTGTTCCAAGCTCTAATATATAATCAATTGCCTTTCCATTTGAATCTTCATATGTAACAACATTCATTTCATTTTTTGTTAAAGTTCCTGTTTTATCAGTACATATTACACTACTGCTTCCAAGTGTTTCTACAGCTGGAAGTTTTCGTATAATACTATTGTGTTTTGCAAGTTTTGTTACACCAATTGACAAAACTATAGTTACAATTGCAGGTAGTCCTTCTGGTATAGCAGCTACTGCAAGACCTACGGATGTCATAAACATTTCTAATGCAGGAATCTTTTTTAATATTCCTATAATAAATATAATTGCACATATTATTAAACAACCAATTCCTAATGTTTTTCCAACTTGGCCCAACTTTTTTTGTATTGGAGTTTCTGGAGATTCATCACTAATAATCATTTTTGCAATTTTTCCAACTTTGGTTTCCATTCCAGTTTCTGTTACTATTGCTTCAGCATTTCCATTTGTTATTATTGTAGTTCCAAATGCCATATTTAGCATATCACCTATATTGCAATCTTGTTTTAATTTTACATTTTCATCTTTTAAAATAGGAACATTTTCGCCTGTTAAACTTGACTCTTCTATTTTTAAATTATATGACTTTATAATTCTACAATCTGCAGGTACATAATTTCCTGCTTCTAATAAAACTATATCACCTATAACCACTTCTTCACTTGGTATACTTAAAATACTGCCTTCTCTTTTTACTTTTACAACTGGTGTAGACATTTGCTTTAGTGCTTCAATAGATTTTTCAGCTTTAGACTCTTGAAGAGCCCCCATTAACGCATTTAATACAACTATACTAATTATAATTATTGAATCTAAATAATCACCAGCTCCTTCAATTTTAGTAACAATAGCTGAAACTAGTGCTGAAATTATTAGTATTATTATCATTATGTCATTAAATTGTTTAATAAATTTTATAAAAAAACTTTCCTTTTTCTTTCCTTCAATTTTATTTTTTCCATATTTTTCCAGCCTTATCTTTGCCTCTTCATTCGTAATTCCATAATTAATATTTGACCTCAGCTTTCTAACAACCTCCGTCAAATCTAAAGTATGCCACATAGCTTATCCTCCTTTGTATATTATTTATTAATATATATGCTAGTGGTTTTGAATTATGTCAGTGTTAATGCTTTTTTGTGTCAATGGGGACGGTTCTAATTGACACAAAAAGGATATCAATATTTTCCGCTCCTTCTAGCAATAAGACAAAAATAAAACTCAAGGACATATTCCCCTGAGTTTTCATTCTTTATAATTGGCTTACAACTTTTTTAAATAAATCTTTTGTGTTTTTATAGCTCAATCTACTTATAGCATCATCAAAACCTAACCATTCTATTTGTGAAATTTCACTTTCTTGTCTTGATAAATTTCCTCCAATTTTTTTGGCTAAAAATAACACTACTTCCTTGCTTGCTCCTCTATCTGTTATATAATTCATCGTATATCTTTTTGTTTCATCTATTTTTACATCGATATTTGTTTCTTCTTTTACTTCTCTTTCTGCTGTTTGTAGCTCTGTTTCATTTTCTTCTACATGCCCTTTTGGGAATCCCCAGACTCCATTTGTTTGTTTTATTAATAATACTTTTTTATCTTCGATTATAATACATCCACAAGATTTTTCATGTTTCATTTTTTACTCACTCCTTTGGCTGAATTATATCATTTTACTATATTTATAACAATAAAAAAGTAGATATTTGTCGTATTTTATTGACAAATCGCATAAATGCATATATATTATGTATATCATACGCCAAGATGCAAACTTTGACTTAATTTTAGGAGGTTTTATATGAACTTTTTAAAAATTGATTCTTGTGTTTTGCAAGCTTTTATGTTAGCAAAAGAAATCTCTTGCCGTTTAAAACTGGATTTTATTCCACGGAAAATTTTTTTGCTTTCATTAATTGCAACTCCAGGATCTTCGCCCAATGTATACATTCATGACAATACCGACATTACTCAGGACGACATCTATGATTATATCATAAGCGATCTTAATGAAAACCCAATCACATATGGTAAGATCAACTACTTATCTATTTCAAATGAGTATTTGACTCTTGAGCAAACTATATTGGATTTGCTTGCGACTGCAAAAGAAATCGCTCATGACTTATATGAATGTGATACTATTTTTAGTGATTGTGTTGTAGTTGCTTGGGCAAAACTGTTTGGTGAAGATTTCACTAAGACTATGTCTTACTTTATTCCAGATTTTGATGGCTTTTCTGATGCAGATAGTCAATCTGTTATTCCACAAAGCTTGAATTCATTTTTAACCGATATGAACTCCAAGTTTTCAAAGTCTGATAAAGTCTGCAAAATTTGCGGAAGAGATGATGAAACAAAAAAAATGGTTCAGATTCTCCTTAAGGCAAACAAACGCAATGTAATTCTGGTTGGAGAGCCAGGTGTTGGAAAAACTGCATTAGTTGAAAAACTTGCATGGCAGATTGTTACAGGAAATTGCGTTGATGACTTAAAAGATTGTATTATTGTATCTCTTGATGTAAACGCACTTATTGCAGGAACAAAATACAGAGGTATGGCCGAAGAACGTTTCACGATTCTTATTAACTTTTTGGAAAGCAATCCTAAGTGCATACTTTTTATTGATGAAGTACATTTGCTTTTAGGTGCTGGATCATGTGCAGATAGCAGTTTGGATTTAGCTAATGCTTTGAAGCCACTTCTTGCACGAGGCACAACTCGTGTAATTGGTGCAACAACCTCAGCAGAATACGAAAAGTATTTTTCTACTGATGGAGCATTGAAGCGTAGATTTGAAAAGCTATATGTCAAGGAACCATCCTCAAATGAAGTATTGCCGATGATACGCAACCAGGTTAAGTATTTGCAAGATTATCATGGTGTGTCTATTTCTACACATATGTTAAACTACATTATGCTTAATGCTGCATGTTTCAACTTTGAAACGTGCAATCCCGATAGGACTCTGGATTTGGTTGACAAAGCAATGGTTTCTGCCAAGATTGATGGTAAGAAGAAAGTTCAAAAAAATCATGTGCTTTCAAATTTTGCTATAAACACTAAGCAATTTGAATCGATGTCTGATGAGTTTAAAATGTCTACTGCTTACCATGAGGCTGGTCATTACATTCTTCACAAGTTTGCAGATGAACTCACAAATCAAAAGGTATTGGCAGTTTCAATTATGCCTGCTGATGATTACCTTGGAATTAATGTCTTCGAAATTGATAGTTCAATAACACCATCTCTAAATCGAAGATATTACATTCAGCTTATTGCAAGTAAGTTAGCTGGTAGAATTGCTGAAGAAATGTATTCTAATGAACTTTCTGCTGGTGCGTCAAGCGATCTTGAATCTGCGAACAATATTGCATACAGTGTTGTGACCAAATATGCACTTTCGGAAAAGTTCAGTCAAGTGCGAGCTATCACTGACACAAATTTGACAACAGAAGAAACCAAGGCTCTTATTACTGAAAGCATTGATGCATTGCTCATTGAGGCTAGAAATTATGCGAGATCAGTTTTGAATGAACGTAAAGTATATCTTGCCGCATTGGCTGATGCATTAACGAAACAGGGCATCCTTTCTGATTCGGAGATTGATAATCTTTTTAATCATATTGATGATTCTAGAAAGTAATTCATAGCCCAATCAAAAGAATAATGAATTTTATAACTGAAAAAAGCATTGGTTCTTCCAATGCTTTTTATTTTGTGCTTTTTTATTTTTACTAAAAAAGATTTGCTGTTTTTATTATTGTCCATATAGAAGTAAATACAACATCTATAATTCCAATTACAAGACCTGCTGTTGCCATTCCACTTCCTTTTTCATTAGGAAATACTTTAATATGTTTTTTAGCAGCTACACTTAAACATATAGCAACAATTCCTAATGGC
>ERZ827440.4167-NODE-4167-length-10038-cov-2.193629_pt1 | contig 10038 bp, 5 predicted proteins | sample MGYA00519774_ERZ827440 | MGnify/ENA primary metagenome ERZ827440 (study PRJEB31778, sample SAMEA3449302) | human gut metagenome | biome: human gut; feature: human-associated habitat; material: faeces | place: United Kingdom | collected 2010/2012 ... | reverse complement strand
TAATTTACAAGAACTAGTTGAAAATTATGTAACTAAAGAAGATACCTCGTTTGCTATAAACGATAACGGTAAAACTTATGTACATGGTGGAATAGCAATGTATGGTGGTGGTAAAAACTACTCTGAAGTTGAAATAGAAGATGAATTATTATCAGAATTTAAGAATATTGATGCTTTAAGTTTAACAGGATTAATTACTTTAGCAGCTGGAACTGAACCATTTAGGTTTAAACTATATACAAGTCAGTCAACGCCAGTTACTATTAATGAAGTTCCGAATATTGACGATTTAAAAAATAATATAAAAAGTAATTAATTTTATCTCTACGCATATATAAATAACATGGAATTCCATAAATTTATTGAAAATTGTTCAAAAATTATTTCTTTTTTGTAATTAAATGTTGCAATTGAACAATATGTGATTAAAATATAGGTATATGGTAATTAATTCCATTAATGTAAGGAAAGGAAATTTTAAAATAAAGAAGAGATTAAAGAAAGGTTTTACCTTAGTTGAATTAGTCGTAGTTATTGCTATCATTGCAATTCTATCAGCTGTTTCAGTTGCTGGTTACTTCGGATTCACAACAAATGCTAGAAAGACAGCTACAAAGCAAGAAGCAAAAGATATTGCTAACTTAATTTTAGTTGTTGCTGCTGATGATGGTGTAATGCCTCAAACAAAAGAAGCTATCGACCACGCTTTAGCTGCAAACGTACCAATTATTGTTGCTATTAACAAGATTGATAAACCAGGAGCTAATCCAGAAAAAGTTAAACAAGAACTTTCAGGACTCGGATTAATTTCTGAAGATTGGGGTGGCGATATTATCATGAAAGAAATCAGTGCTAAGAAAAATATTGGTATTGATGACTTGCTTGAAAATATTCTCCTTGTTGCTGAACTTAAAGAACTTAAAGCAAATCCAAATCGTGAAGCTCGTGGTGTTGTGATTGAAGCACAGCTTGACAAGGGACGTGGACCTGTTGCGACAATGCTTGTACAGAAGGGAACACTCCATGTTGGAGATTACATCGCTGTCGGAGCGTCACATGGTAAGGTACGTGCCATGACTAACTCAAGAGGTGAGAGAGTTACAGAGGCTCTTCCATCAACACCTGTACAGATCCAGGGTCTCAACACAGTTCCTGATGCAGGCGAGATATTCATGGCAGTTGACAATGAGAAGGAAGCAAGAACCATATCAGAGACATATATCTCGCAGGGTAAGGAGAAGCTTCTTGCAGATACAAAGCAGAGAATGTCACTTGACGATCTGTACAGCCAGATCCAGGCCGGCAACCTCAAGGAGCTCAAGATCATCATCAAGGCAGATGTACAGGGTTCAGTTGAGGCCGTTAAGCAGAGTCTCTTAAAACTCTCAAATGACGAGGTTGTTATCAAGTGCATACATGCAGGTGTAGGTGCTATCAACGAGTCAGATATAATTCTTGCATCAGCATCAAATGCCATCGTAATCGGTTTCAATATCAGACCGGATGCGAGAGCAAAGGATATGGCTGACAGCGAGGGGGTAGATGTTCGTCTGTACAGAGTCATTTACAATGCAATAGAGGATATTGATTCAGCAATGAAGGGTATGCTTGATCCTATATATGAGGAGAAGGTCATCGGACACGCAGAGATCAGACAGACATACAAGGCTTCTGGTATCGGTGTCATTGCCGGTTCATATGTTCTCGACGGAACAATCAACAGAAACTGCAGCGTAAGGATTACCAGAGAGGGCAATCTTATATTTGAAGGAAAGCTTGCTTCACTCAAGAGATTCAAGGATGATGTCAAGGAAGTTAAGTCCGGCTTTGAGTGTGGTATGGTATTCGAGAACTTCCAGGACGTTGCAGAGGAAGATCAGATAGAGGCATACGAGATGGTAGAGGTGCCTAGAAAGTAGTAATAGATATGAGAAAAAACAGTGTAAAGAATAACAGGATCAACGGTGAGGTCCAGAGAGAACTCAGCAGGATCATCAGCCGTGAGATCAAGGATCCAAGAATATCACCTATGACTTCGGTCGTTGATGTGGTTGTCACACCTGATCTCAAGTTCTGTAAGGCATATATCAGTGTCCTGGGTGACCAGGATGCTGTTGATTCCACATTTGCAGGGTTGAACAGCGCAATGGGATATATCAGAAGAGAGCTTGCTCATTCTGTAAATCTGCGCAATACACCGGAGATAACATTTATCATGGACCAGTCCATAGAGTATGGTGTCAGTATGTCCCACAAGATAGATGAGGCTCTCGGAAAGCATGGCGATGCTGACGAGAGTACAAATGAAAACTCAGAGAGTGAAGATGAGTTTGAAGAGTAGGATATAATATGAGAATTTAAAAGGAGGTATATCATGAACGATCTTATAAGGGAGATAGAGAACGCAGACAGCATAGCCATAGCAGGACATATCAATCCTGATGGTGACTGTATAGGTTCAACACTTGGAATGTATAACTATATTACAAGCAATTACCCTGACAAGAGGGTTCAGGTATATCTTCAGGAATTCCCGGATGTATTCATGTTCCTGAATGGTGCATCTACTGTAAAGCATGAGGCAGATGACGAGACCTATGATCTGTTTATGTCGCTTGACTGCGGAGATATGGACAGATTCACACCATTTGTCAGATATTATGAGACTGCGAAGAGAACTCTTTGCATAGACCACCATGTGTCTAACAAAGGCTTTGGTGATGTGTGCTATGTGGAAAGTGATGCATGCTCCGCTGCGGAGGCTATATTCAAGCTCCTGGATGAGAAAAAGATCAACCAGCAGTGCGCAGAGTGTCTGTATACCGGTATAGTCCACGACACAGGAGTGTTTAAGCACAGCAATACAACAAGGGCAGCCATGACTATAGCGGGAATCCTGATAGAGAAGGGAGCGAGACCAAGCTTTGTCATAGATGAGACATTTTACAAGAAGACGCTCACACAGAATAAGCTTCTGGGCTATGCGCTTCTCAACATGAAGCAGTTTGCAGATGGAAAGATAACCCATACACTTCTGACAAAGGAGGACTTTGACAGATTTGGTGCCAGCAAGATGGATACGGATGGAATCGTGGATCAGCTCAGACTGACATCAGGTACTGAGGTTGCTTTCTTCATGTATCAGGCTGGTGAGGATAATTACAAGATATCCCTCAGGGCAAATGATATCGTGAACGTGAGTGAGATCGCGTGCCGCCACGGCGGTGGCGGCCATGTGAAGGCTGCGGGATGCAATATGTCAGGCGATCCGGAAAAGATAGTTGCGGAGATAGTTGCGGATATAGAGAAACAGCTTGGCTGATAAATTGCAGAAAAGATGTGATCTGGAACAGGTACTGATACAGCGGACTGATGTAAAAGACTTTGGATAGGATTTGAAATAGTTATGATAGATGGATTTATCAATATATATAAGGAGCAGGGCTTCACGTCATTTGATGTGGTGGCAAAGCTCCGTGGTATATTAAAACAGAAAAAGATAGGTCATACCGGAACTCTCGATCCCATGGCGGAGGGAGTTCTTCTTGTGTGTCTGGGAAGTGCTACGAAGATGTGCGATCTGCTCACTGAGAAGAACAAGACATACACATGTTCCATGCTTCTCGGAAAGACCAGCGACACCGAAGACGTGACAGGAGTCATGACAGACGTGACAGATGTATATCCTGATGAGAAGACAGTCAGGGCTGCGGTGATGAGTTTTATAGGCGATTACATGCAGATCCCGCCTATGTATTCAGCCATCAAGGTAAATGGTAAGAAGCTCTATGAGCTGGCGAGAGCCGGACAGGTTATAGAGAGAGAGCCGAGACTGGTCACGATACATGGTATCACCATACAGTCGGTAGAACTTCCGAGGGTGACATTCGATGTGAGCTGTTCCAAGGGAACATATATCAGAAGCCTGTGCAGGGATATAGGAGAGAAGCTTGGCTGCGGTGCGGTGATGGAGAAGCTTGTCAGAACCGAGGTGAAGGGCTTTACTATAGAAGAAAGTCTGACGCTTGATGAGGTGGAGAAGGCAAGGGATGACGGGACACTCATGCAGCATATATTAACAACGGATAAGCTCATGCCGAATATACCGGAGCTTCATATAGCTGAGAAGGGTGTTAAGCTTCTGGCAAATGGAAATAAGCTCAGTGCGGATGCATTTGCCGAGAATAAGATACACAGGGATACCTATGTCAAGGTGTTCGATGAGAATGGAAGATTTGCGGCACTGTATGAATACAGCGATGAGAAGAGGCAGTATGTGCCGTTCAAGATGTTTCCGGTGAGCAATTAAGGACAGACAGTTATGATTCATATAAAGGACACGAAGAATGTAAAACTGAATAGCACAGAGCGCACGGCGGTTGCCCTGGGCAAGTTTGATGGTATCCATCAGGGACACATGCTGTTGATAGAGCAGGTGTTGAAGCTTCAGAGACAGGGATATATGGGCGTTGTGTTCACATTTGACATGAGGGAGAATCATGTGTTTGATGTGAGCAATATGAAGACCATATACACATCTGACGAGAAGGCACAGGTGGTATCGGATACCGGAGTTGACGTCATGGTTGAATATCCGTTTGACGATGCATTTGCGGCTACAGAGCCGAAGGCGTTCATCAGAGATGTTCTGGTGGACATGATGCGGGCCGGATATGTCGTGGTTGGAAGCGATTACAGATTTGGCAGAGACAGAAAGGGCGATGTGGATACCCTCAGAAGCTATGCGGACGAGTATGGATATAAGGTCATAGTCATAGACAAGCTGGAACAGGATGACGAGGTGGTCAGCTCAACTGTCATCAGGAAGAATATTTCTGAGGGAGATGTGAGGTCGGTCATTCCGATGCTCGGCAGACCGTACAGTATGACAGGTGAAGTGGTGTCCGGTAAACAGCTTGGAAGGACAATAGGAATACCGACTGCGAATATGCTGCCGGAGGAGCGCAAGCTGTACCCGCCGGCTGGTGTGTATGCTTCAAGGATCAGGATAATCCGGGGGAAGCATACGGGACATGAGGATCCTTTCAGAGTCTATATGGGAATCACCAACATAGGAGACAATCCTACAGTCAACGACAAGGGAAATATCACCATAGAGACGAATATCTTTGACTTTGACAGGAACATATATGGACAGGTCATCAAGGTGGAGCTTATCGAGCAGATCCGAGGTGAGAAGAAATTTGGAAGCCTGGATGAGCTCAAGGCCCAGATGGCAAATGACATAGAAACTTCAAAAAGAATACTTGCTAATAAAGTATTGGTAAAATAGCACAGAAAACATTGGTAATTATGCGCATAAATAATGACGGATTATTTGGTCGCAAGAAGATGTTTTCTGTGCTATATTTTTAATAATAGGGTATTTTTTAGGAGGAAAAAGGAAGTACAAGGAGGAAAAGTAAAATGAGAAAGAAAGCAGCGAGCAGGATCCTAGCATATGTTCTCACCTTATGCATGATCATCGGCAGTATAACCTGGCCGGAGATCACAGCTAAGGCGGAGAGCATCACAAAGGATCTGAAACCGGACACCGGCTGGAAGACGGTGACTGCGGCAACAGATGAGTGGAGTGATTATGGAAAGGCGGAGATAAGATTTTCGCCTTCATCAGATCTGGCATCCATGAAGGCTATTGCGGATGCGGGATATAAGACGCTCAAGATCACATATGCGGTTGACACATTTACCGCTGCAAGTGGACAGAATGCGGGAGTTATGCCATTTGCGTCATATGGATCTTCATGGTCAAATAATGACAAGTGGATCGATCTGTCCAAGACCGGTCAGTTTGAGACCGTACTTGATCTGTCATCTATCAGCACAACAAGCACGGAGAAGGTGGCATTTGGAATACAGGTTGCCAATCTTCAGGAAAACAGCACGATCAAATTCAGGATCGTGTCAGCGGTTCTCTCAGGAACAAAGAGCACCTCTGGTGGTTCATCAGGGGAGTCAGGCGGTTCAGGCGACAGCGGATCAGGCAGTGCGGACCTTGATTCAATTGGAAACACAAGTTCAAGCGTAACCGCAAGTCTTGCTGATGGAGATGGAACAGCCAAGGGAGACGGCTACTACGAGACAGAGATAACGATAAATAACAAGAGCAATTCATACATAGCAGACTGGATAGCGGTGGCTGATGTGAGTGGCTCTGTAACTGCAGTTAAGGATTACAGCAGCTGGTCAGCCCTCAAGGGTGTATTCAGTGATGGAAAGCTGTACATATATCCAAACACATCCAAGAAGTCAGGTGCAGTAAATGCAGGTTCGAGCGTGAGCTATTCAAAGCTTGGCTACACAGGTACGGCAAACGGTGTGTCTATAACAGGTGTCAAGGTGTACTACAGCTCACAGTCAGGTGCATTTGACTCATTTATCGGTTCACTTTCATCATCATCTGGCGGAGCCGGGGACAATACAGGTGAGATCAATACGGATGTTGAGTACAACTATGCGAAGCTTCTTCAGGAGTCACTGTATCTTTATGATGCGAATATGTGCGGAAGTGATGTATCTGCAAAGAGTGAGTTTTCTTGGAGATCAAACTGCCATACTGAGGATGCAAAAACAACATATAATGGAAAGACTGTGGATGTCAGCGGTGGATACCATGATGCGGGAGATCATGCCAAGTTTGGTTTGCCACAGGCATATTCGGCTACAGTTCTAGGACTTGCGCACATGGAGTTTGCCGAGGCATTTGCGGATACTGCTACAGAGGCACACTATAAGAGGATCATGGACAGATTCGTTGCTTATTTCGAAAGATGCACAGTCCTTGGAAGTGATGGCTCGGTTCAGGCTTTCTGTTATCAGGTCGGTGATGGAAATGTCGATCATGGATACTGGGGAGCTCCGGAAAAGCAGTCATCAAGAAGTGGACAGGCAACATTTACATCTGATTCGGATACGTGTACAGATATCGTTTCAGAGACAGCGGCGGCACTTGCGGCATATTATATAAATTACAAGGATAAGAAAGCGCTTTCCTATGCGGAGAAGCTTTTCACATATGCGGATACTAAGGCTAAGAAGAACAGCTCGGGTCCGGCATCTGGTTTCTATAACTCGGATTCATGGGAAGATGACTATGCCCTTGCGGCGGCTCTTCTGTACAAGGCTACAGGTAAATCAGCATATGCAACAAAATACAATAATGTATATGGTGGCAGAACAAATCCTAACTGGGCTCTTTGCTGGAATAACGTGGCTCAGGCGGCTCTGCTCTACAGTCCTAATTCATCAAAGAAGAGTGTGTTCGTGGAGAACCAGTCAGGACTTATAGCAAGCAAGACACAGTCAGGAGATAACAACTTCTGCCTGATAGACAGCTGGGGATCGGCGAGATATAACACTGCTCATCAGATGACAGGTCTTCTGTATGATACTATATATGTAAAGAATGATTATTCATCATGGGCAAATGGTCAGATGAAGTACATACTAGGCAACAATGCAGGTTCAAAGTGTTTTGTTGTCGGTTACAACAAGTATTCATCAAAGTACCCTCATCACAGAGCCTCAAGCGGATATCAGGGTTCTGTAACTGGAAATGCATATACAAAGCAGGCACATGTACTAGTCGGTGCTTTGGTTGGCGGCCCGGCGGGTTCGAGTACATCCTATGTAGATAGCTCAGAAGATTATAACCAGAACGAGGTTGCACTGGATTATAATGCAAGCCTTGTGGGTGCAGCAGCCGGACTTTATCTGTATGTGAAGAACAGCGGAACAGATGAGGAGAAGGCAGCACAGAAGGTAGTTCCTAAGAGCGAGGTGTCGTCAGAGCTCAGGACGATAAGCGGGGAGTCAGGTGGAGGCATGACAACAGAGGACGACACGAAGGATCCTTCAACTGGCTCAACCGGCTCAACCGGATCGACTGGCTCAACTGGATCAACAACGGGTTCAACGTCTGAGAAAGACACAGAGACTCCGTCAGAGCCCCCAGCCGTAAAGGTTACAGGAATCTCATTTGACAAGACATACATAACACTTAATGTGGGCGACAGTGATGAGATCAAGGCAACGATAACACCTGCTGATGCAAAAGATACATCCCTTGTGTGGTCAAGTTCAGACAAGGCTAAGGTATCCGTACAGAATGGCAAGATAACAGCCCTCGCAGCCGGAACGGCGACTATCACAGCTACGGCTAAGGATGGCTCGGGAATAAAGGCGGCGTGTGTTGTCAAAGTGCTCACTCCTGGAAAGCTGTCATGTAGCAGTGCTGACAAGTCATGGACAGACCTCGTATATGGCTATTCAAATGCGAATCATGCAGCTATTGAACTGTCAAACTCCGGGGAGACAACCCTTACAGATGTAAAGGCCAAGCTTAAGGATGGAACGGCATTCCAGATCGTTTCATCACCGGCAGGGCAGATTTCTGCAGGAAATAAAACAACAGTAGTTGTAAAACCGGTAAATGGACTTGGTGCCGGAAGCTACAGCGATACACTGGTTATATCATCAGCAAATGGCTCAGCGAACATAACACTCAAGGCGACAGTGGCAAAGGGAGAAAATACCGCAGTTGTCACTGTGACAAAGACATCAGTAACATCTGATGCGGTGACTGTCAGCGGCAAGGTGTCAGGTATAGTGGGTGAGATCGAGTATGCAATATCCAGTGAAAAGGATGCTGATGCATCAAAGCTTGTATGGCAGAATGGTGCTCAGTTTACCGGATTCAAGGAATTTACTACATATTATGTATATGGCAGGGTAAAAGAAACTGCAAATGTCAAGGCTGGTCAGATCAGCCAGGCACTTGAGGTGACTACACCTTTATCAGATCCTTTCGTAATTGACATCGGAAGACTGAATGACAGCAGATATGTTGGAGCATTCACAGACAGTGAGGAAAATCCAACTGTAAAGGTATCACAGTCTGGTGGAATCATATCAGTTTCATTTACCGAGAATAAGGATTACACGATCACAGGAAATGGTGAGGATGTAATTGTAGATACCGGAAATGCAAGTGGAATAACCGTGGACAATGCTACTGTAAAGAAGATCACGGTTCGTCCGGGCAATTCTGAAACATTTGTCATAAAGGTAAGCGGAGAAAATAAGATTGCTGATGGTATAACATGCGTCAGCGATAACAGTAACGCAGCGGATGTAAAGGTATCTGGAAAGGATACATCTTCCAAGATATCAGCGACAACCCCGGGTGCGTCTGCGATCAAGACAGATGGAAATCTTGAGATAGACAACATACAGATAAAGTCCGATGGTAAGGGAATCGAATCTGCGGGAACTGTGAAGATAGCAGGTGGAAGCAACAGCATAGATTCTGTATCTTCGGCAATATCGGCATCGGATGTGGAGATCACAGGAGGCTCTGTTGATGCAAAGTCATCAGGACTTGGCGATGGGGAGTCGGTAATCTCAGCAGACAATTCTATCAAACTGGTTGGTGGAAGTGTTACGGCGGATGCATCCGGATCAACCGGTGGAAATTCATTTGGCGTAAAGTCAGATGATGGAACGATCATTGTTGATGGCGATGTGTCAATAGGTGGAGATCCAATTTATTCCAAGGATCCGGTAGACAGCAAGGGCGACAGTGTAACCATGGTAAAGGTTGTGTTCACAGATGAGAATGGCAACCAGTTGTATGCGTCATCTGTAAACAAGGGATCAACTCTTGATCTGTCGAAAATAAATATCACCATGTCTGATGGTACTGATTACAAGACATCGAGGGCTGGATATGCGCTGGCATGGCAGGATGAAGCCGGAACAAGCTATAATGCTGATTCTGCATACGGCGCTGTATCAGAGGATATAACATTTAAGGCTGTATGGACATGGATAGTTGTGGATATAAGCGTTGATGCAAATATTACATTTGCGGCAACTGGAAATGCTTCGTACAAGACTACATATACAGGCGCAGCGATAAGACCGGCCGTAAAGGTTGTATCACGTGGAAGAACACTTGATGCGGGAACTGACTATATAGTTTCATATAGCAGCAATACCAATGCCGGTACAGCAAAG
>ERZ827440.4166-NODE-4166-length-10039-cov-4.781150_pt1 | contig 10039 bp, 9 predicted proteins | sample MGYA00519774_ERZ827440 | MGnify/ENA primary metagenome ERZ827440 (study PRJEB31778, sample SAMEA3449302) | human gut metagenome | biome: human gut; feature: human-associated habitat; material: faeces | place: United Kingdom | collected 2010/2012 ... | reverse complement strand
TTTTGTTATGATACTAAGTAATAGGCTTTTAGGTGAGAAAATAACTAAAAAGAAAGTTTTAGGTAATGTGCTTATTTTAGTAGGGATTGCGGTATATTATATGTGATGATTTTGACAATTTGGTGTCGGTGTTTTTTTTGACAGAGTGTCAAGAAAAACACCGACACCAAATTTACATTTTTATGATAGGTTTATACTTCTCAAGCCACATATTAACTTGACAAAGGTAAGCCATAAGTTGAGGACCAGTCATGAGCTGACCAAACCAAGGACGAGAAAAAGCCTTGCCATCAGTTTCTAAAATATTTAAAATATATTCTCTATTTAAAAGATAGTTAATTGGAGCCTGACGATTTGCCATTATATCTGAAAGCATAGATTTTACTTTAGTCAGATAAGTTGGATTATGAGTCTTTGGATAAGGACTCTTTTTTCTATCTACAATTTCAGCAGGAAGATATTTTCGAGAAACATAGCGAAGTAGTCCTTTTTCTCTGCCATTAAGAGCTTTTATTTCCCAAGGAATATTCCAAACATATTGAGCCAATCTATAATCACAGAAAGGAACACGAAGTTCAAAGCCATTATACATAGCCATTCTATCAGAACGGTCCAAAAGAGTTTGCATGAACCAATTCATTGTAAGATGTGATATTTTTCTTTTTTCAGCAGTTTCAATTGAATCTGTATCCAAAATTTCAAGTTCAGAAAGACTTTCTTGATATCTATAATTAATATAATCTTTAAGTTCAACTTTTTTCGCAATGCTTGGATGTAATAAAGTTTGACGCTCTGAGATTGCAATTGACCATGGAAAAGTTCCACTTTGAAGAGCATCTTCTCTGAAAAACCAAGGATATCCCCCAAAGATTTCATCTGCACATTCACCTGTAAGAGATACTGTTGCAGTCGGTTTTACGTTTTTACAGAATAGAAGTAGAGAAGAGTCTATATCAGCCATTCCTGGCATGTCACGTGCAATCATTGCATCTTCCAAATATTCTGCAAGTTCAGGAGTATCAATGACAATAGGGTGATGGTTTGTATGAAGACGATTAACCATTAAATTAATATAATAATTGTCAGAGTTTGGTTGAAAGTCACTCTTTACAAAGTTCTTATCATTATCTACATAATCAATTGAATAAGTATCAAGTGGAGGTAAGCCACTTTCATAGCAATAGTCTGCAGCATATTTAGTAATGATGCTAGAATCTAAGCCTCCAGATAAAAATGTACATAATGGAACATCAGAAACAAGTTGTCTTGTAATAGCATCTTTTAATAGAAAATCTAGATGTGCACAAGTTTGGGCAAAAGTTTCTGTATGTGGTTCACTTTTTAAACTCCAATATTTTTCAATGTGTAATCCAGAACGGTTGAAGATTGCAAAATGAGCTGGTTTTAATTCAAATATATTATTAAAGATGGTTGTTCCTGGGGTATGTGCAGGACCAATTCCAAATAATTCACAAATCCCTTGTTTGTCTAAAATTTTCTGAACACCAGGATATTGGAATAATGCCTTTATTTCAGATGCAAATATAAAAGAGTTATTTTGCATTGTGTAAAATAAAGGTTTAACTCCAAAATGATCTCTTGCCATAAAGAGCTCTTCTTTTTCAGAATCCCAAATAGCAAAAGCAAAGATTCCATTTAGATGATTAACAACATCTCTTCCATAATATATGTAACTTTTTAATAAAACTTCTGTATCACTGTGACTCTCAAAAGTAAAATCATGTTCCTCAAGAATTTGACGTAATTCTTTTGTATTGTAAATTTGACCATTATATACAATTGTAAAATGCGAATTTGGGGTCGGTCCTTTTTTTCGCATAGGCTGTTTTCCGCCATCAGGATCTATAACTATCAATCGTTTGTGAGCAAGAGCAACATGCTTATCTATAAAATTTCCCTCTTCATCAGGACCACGTCTAGAAAGAGTATTATTCATTTGTAATAAAATATTTTTGTAATTAGAAATATCTTGTTTATAATTAACAAATCCAACAATTCCACACATAAAAAGCCTCCTATTTCAAATTATATGCACAAATTATCGAAAAAATGTTGACAAATTGTAAAAATCTTAGTATAATTCTAAGGTGACAAAAATGTTTGTCGATATAGATTGTAAAAAATGAATAGATATATAAATATATCTTTAATGCGAGGGGGGATTAAGATGGCACAACCAAAAAGAAGATGGTCAAAAGCTAGAACACATTCAAAAAGATCAACATGGAAAGTAGAACAACCAAAATTTGCTACTTGCCCACATTGTCATGAACCAGTATTACCACATAGAGTTTGCTCTAACTGTGGATATTATGATGGAAAAGAAGTAGTTGCAAAAAAAGTAGAAGAATAGTAAGCAGATGAACGCCGTAATAGTAGGGCGTTTTTTGCCGTGTTATGTTTGCGTTAAAGATTATAACTTGACTTATTATAAGTAAGTGATATAATAAACAAAGTTGTAAAATTAAGGGAGGAATTAAAAGTGAAAAGATTAAGAAAAACAAAAATAGTAGGAACAATAGGTCCAGCTAGTGAAAACAAATTAGAAGAATTATTTGAAGCAGGTTTAAATGTATGTAGAATTAATTATTCTCATGGAAGTTGGGATGAACAATCAGAAAAATCTGAAACAATCGCAAGACTAAGAGAAAAATTAGATTTACCTATCCCAATGTTACTTGATATGAAAGGTCCTGAAATAAGAACAGGAATGTTATATACAGGTAAAAACACAAAAATTCAATTAAAAGATGGACAAAAATTCACATTAGTAAATGAAGATATTACAGGAGACGAAGAAAAAGTTTCTGTAACATATAAAGAATTATACAAAGATGTACAACCAGGAACAAAAATCTTAATCGATGATGGTGCAATTGAATTAAAAGTTGACGAAGTTGTTGGAAAAGACATTGTTACAACAGTAGTTCATGGAAATGGATTAGGAAGCAGAAAAACAATGAACTTACCTGGAACAGTAATCAGATTACCAGGTTTAGCTGAAAAAGATATTGCAGACTTAAAATCAGCTTGTGAACATGATTATGACTTTGTTGCAATTTCATTTGCAAGAAACTTAGATGATATAAGAAATGTTAGAAAAGTATTAGACGAAAATGGTGGAAAAGACATCCAAATAATAACAAAAATTGAAAATGTAGAAGGATTATCAAACTTAGATGCTATTCTTGATGAAGCAGATGCTCAAATGATAGCTCGTGGTGATATGGCTACAGAAACAGACTTTACAGAACCACCAGTAGTTCAAAAGAGAATTATTAGAACATGTAATAAATTATTCAAACCAGCTATAACAGCTACACAAATGCTTGAATCAATGACACATCAACCATTACCAACAAGAGCAGAAGCAAGTGACGTAGCAAACGCTATTTATGATAGAACAAGTGCTATCATGCTTTCTGGAGAATGTGCTCAAGGTGATTATCCAGTAGAATGTGTTAAAACAATGGTTAAAATAGCAAATAGAGTTGAACCAGAAATCCATTACTGGAAGAGATTCACAAACAGTGAAGATATCGTATTACCAGATGATGAAGCAAAACTTGCATATTCTTCATGTGTAACAGCTAAAAACATGAATGCTGATGCAATTGTAGTTTATACACATACAGGAGATTCAGCAAGAAGATTATCAGGTTTAGGTGCTGGATGCCCAATCTTAGCTATAACAGACAATAAGAGAACATTCCGTCAATTAGCTTTAGCTTGGAACGTTACACCAATCTATGTTGATGCAGGTGAAACAATCGAAGAAACAATTGACAATGGAATTCAAAAATTAAAAGATAAAGAAATCCTTGAAAAAGGTGATGTTGTAGTTCTTTCAGGAGGAGCTAAAACATTTGCTAGTGGTATGACTAAAAAATATCTTGGTGGAATCTTAAGAATCTAAGATAATATATAAAAAAGGCAGAGAAATTAAATTCCCTGTCTTTTTTTAGTGCTTAATTATTATACGTGTAAGACTAAAATATCTTTTTGAACAGTTGCTTTTTTGCCTGAAAAATCAAGATATTGACCATTTTTAAGTATTACTACTATCTGGTTAGGTGAATTGCTAAAAATGATTTGTCCATCAGTACTTATATTTTTTTCGTTCTCAATAAATAAAATATATCCTTCAATGTTATTTGGCTGATAATCATCCACAAAAAATTTAAAATTTTTCGAGTTGTTATCAGTGTTTTTGGAAATCAGTTTAGTTGCATATGAAAGCAAATAAAGGCTGTGACAGACTTTTTGAAATTTTGAAATATCTGTGAGTTTGGAAACATAAATGTCTGTTGAGCCCCAAAAACCATTGAAAATACTGAAATTTGATTTGTTCGAGTCAGAATCCCACATTTTGATGATCCGAATTCCATTTTCGGCTACTAAGGCACCATTTTGAGTAGAAAGCTTCTTAATTAAGTACATAGTTGTCTCCCTTCTAATCAGTTGGAAAATATAAATAAACAACAATTGGAATTATAGCATAATAAAAAGTAGGTGTCAATTGTAGGTATAAATTAAAGAAATTTTGATAAAAATATTGCAAAAAAAAATAAATAATAGTATAATATAAAAGGTGGAAAAATAGAATAAAAAAGGAAGAAAATAGAAAAGTCCTTATTTAGGACAAAAGAGAGGGAAAAAAATGGAGTATTTGTATATACTAAAGCAAGTATTAGTCTATGTTTTAACGGCATATTGGTGCTATCAAACGGTAGTAAGTTTATGCTCATTAGTAAAATTAAAAGATAAACCATATTTAACAAACAAAAATCATAAGTTTATGGCTATTATACCAGCACATAATGAAGAGGCTGTAGTAGCTAATCTGATAGAAAGTTTAAAAAATCAAACTTATGATAAAAATTTATATGATATATATGTAATAGCAGATAACTGTACAGACAATACTGCAGAAGTAGCTAGAAATGCAGGAGCAATAGTTTTAGAGAGGTTTGATCCAGCTCACAAAACAAAAGGCTATGCATTACAATGGTTTTTAAAACAAAAAATTGAAGAAAATGCTGATTATGATGCCTTTTTTGTTTTTGATGCAGATAACATTGTTGACAAAGACTTTATAGTAAATATGAATAAAAAATTATGCCAAGGAGAAGATGTAGTTCAAGGATATAGAGATATCAAAAATCCAACAGACAACTGGATTACAGCAGGATATGCATTATTTTATTGGTCAATGCACAGATTATACCATTTAGCAAGATATAATATAGGCTTATCACCATTATTAAATGGTACAGGATTTATGGTTAAATTTGATGTAGTAAAACCAAATGGATGGGAAACAGAAACATTAACAGAAGATATTGAATTTTCTCTAAAAAGAATTATAAAAGGTAAAAAATTAGGTTGGGCAACAGATGCTATTGTATATGATGAACAACCAACATCATTTAAGCAATCATGGTCTCAAAGAAGTAGATGGACAGTTGGACATATGCAATGTATAAAAAGATATACAAAAGAATTATTTTTAGCAGTAAAAAAACACAAAACATTAATGAATTTAGATGGATTTTTATATATTGCTGGAACAACACCAATGCTTATAATAACAATGGTATTAATGTTAATTAATTGTGTAATGTATACATCACAAACAATGAATGGGGCTGAATTTATAGTAAATTTATTAAATTATTTAATACCAACATTATTACTACCAATTGGAACAGCTTTACTTGCAATGATATTAGATAAAAAGCCAATAAAACCTATGATAAAAGGATTGTTATGTTATCCAGTATTTATGGGAACATGGGTAATAATAAATATTAAATGCTTATTTAAAAGAGAAACAACATGGGAAAAAATTGATCATGTTAGAGATATAAAGATTGCAGAAGTAAGTACTGATGCTGAAGAAGCACCAGAAAAGATTTAACACCAGAGAAAAATTAGAAAAATAGAGGCACGACAAATCGTGCCTTTCTCATTGAAAATATGCAATGAATAAGAGGAGAAAAAAATGTTATTTGAAAAAATAAAAGTATATGCATTTGTAGGACCGTCTGGGACAGGCAAAAGTTATAGAGCACAAATGGTAGCAAGTGAAAAAGGAATACATTTCATAATAGATGATGGATTATTAATCATGGATAATGAAATTGTTGCAGGATTATCTGCCAAAAAGGCACCGACAAAGATAGAAACAGTAAAACATGCATTATTTTATGAAGAAGAAGAAAGAAAGCCAATAGAAAAAGCATTAAAAAAATATAAACCAGATAAAATTTTAATATTAGGAACATCTGATGGAATGGTTCAAAAAATTGCTTCAAACTTAGGTTTACCAGAAATTTCTGAAACAACATATATTAATGAAGTTGCAACAGAAGAAGAAATGCAAACAGCACGACATATACGCGTAACAGAAGGAAAACATGTTATTCCAGTGCCGACATTTGAACTAAAGAAAGATTTCTCGGGATATTTATTAGACCCTTTACAGATTTTTAAATCAAAAGGAATAGGGCAGAAACCATATATATCAGAAAAAACAATAATAAGACCAACATTTAGTTACTTAGGAAAATTTACTATTTCAGATACAGTATTTAGACAAATAATAGAATATTTAGCAAAAGAAATACCTGCTATCCATAGAGTTATAAGGACAAGAGTAACAAGCACAGAAACTGGTCCAAGTATTTATATTGAACTAGTAGTAACATATGGATATAATATTCAGGAAAATTTAAGAATATTTAAAGAAAAGTCAATAAAAGAAATAGAAAATTTGACAGCAATGAATGTTGTGACAATGGATGTTATTGTCAAAAATGTGTATGTTCCTGGGAAAGAAGAGGTGTAACAAATGAAAGAAGTAGTAGAAAAAATAATCAGAGTAATAGTAAGATTTTTTATAAGACTATATTTCTTAGTGTTTTATAGAGTAAAAGTTGAGGGAAAAGAAAACATTCCAAAGGACAAAAAAGAACCACTTATTTATTGTGGAAATCATAGAACATATAAAGATCCACCATTAATAGTAGTTACAGCTCAAAGGCATGTAAGATTTCTTGCTAAAGAAGAACTTAAGAAAAATCCACTTTTCGCATTTTTAGGAGTTGTTTTTGGAGGAATATATGTTAAAAGAGATTCTAAAGATTTATCAGCAGTAAAAACAACATTAAAAGCTTTGAAAAATGGTGAGAGTATAGCTTTATTCCCAGAAGGAACAAGAAATGGACTAGAAAAAGGAGAAAAAGTAAAAGATGGTGCTGCATTTTTTGCTGTAAGAACTGGTGCAAGAGTAATTCCTGTTGGGATAAGTGGTGGAGAGAAACTTTTCCACAAGATGACTATAAGATATGGAAAGCCAATGGACTTTAAAGGCAGAAGCAAAGATGAATTAGATGAAATTACAGAAGAAATAATGGATGAAATAATAAAATTAGCAGAATGCAAAAAATAGGACCGACCCTAAATTAACAAATAGAAGGAGAATGAAAAATGAATAATAAAAATATAAGAAATATCGCAATTATAGCACACGTTGACCATGGAAAAACAACATTAGTAGATGCATTATTAAGACAAAGCCATGTATTTAGAGATAATGAACAAGTAGCAGAAAGAGTAATGGACTCAAATGATCAAGAAAAAGAAAGAGGAATCACAATATTAGCTAAAAATACAGCTGTTATGTTTAATGGAGTAAAAATCAATATAGTTGATACTCCTGGACATGCTGATTTTGGTGGAGAAGTAGAAAGAGTTTTAAAAACAGTTGATGGAGTACTTTTGTTGGTTGATGCATTTGAAGGTGCAATGCCTCAAACAAGAGAAGTATTAAAAAAATCATTAGCAATGAACTTAAAACCAATTGTAGTAATCAATAAAATTGATAGACCAGGTGCAGAACCTCAAAAAGTATTAGACGAAGTAATGGAATTATTTATAGAATTGGAAGCAAATGATGATCAATTAGACTTCCCAGTAGTATATGCTTCAGCAAAAAATGGAGTTGCAAAATTAAATTTAGATGATCCAGATGGAGATTTAACATGTTTATTTGAAACAATAATAAATACAATTCAAGCTCCAAATTGTGAAGTTGATGGACCTGCTCAAATGTTAGTTTCAAACATCGATTATGATGATTATGTTGGAAGAATTGCAGTAGGAAGACTTGAAAGAGGAACAATAAAAGTTGGTATGCCTGTAAGCATTTGTGAAAAAGACGATAAAGTTTCACAAGGAAGAATCGCAAAAGTTTATACACATATGGGATTAAAGAAAGTTGAAGTTGATGAAGCTTCTGCAGGAGATATTATTGAAGTTGCTGGTATTCCAAATATTCATATTGGAGATACAATCTGTGATTTCAACAACCCAGAAAAAATACCATTTGTTGATATTGATGAACCAACAGTATCTATGACATTTAGTGTAAACAATGGACCATTTGCAGGAAGAGAAGGACAATTTATTACATCAAGACATTTAAGAGATAGATTATTTAAAGAATTAGATAGAAATGTAAGCTTAAGAGTTGAAGAAACAGCATCACCTGATTCATTTATAGTATCAGGAAGAGGAGAATTACACTTATCAGTATTAATTGAAACAATGAGAAGAGAAGGATATGAATTATTAGTATCTAGACCAAAAGTAATCATGAAAGAAATTGATGGGGTAAAATGTGAGCCAATTGAAAGACTAGTTGTAAATATTCCAGATGATTCAGTTGGAACAGTAATTGAAAAATTAGGAAGAAGAAAAGCTGAAATGGTTAATATGGAACCAGCTGAAGCAGGACATACAAAAATAGAATTCAAGATTCCAGCAAGAGGATTAATTGGATATAGAACAGAATTCCTTACAGATACAAAAGGTGAGGGAACAATGGCAAGTATGTTTAAGGGATATGAACCATTTAAAGGAGAAGTTGTAGCAAGAGTTAGAGGAACAATAGTAGCTTTTGAAACTGGAAAATCTGTAACTTATGGTCTATATAATGCACAAGAAAAAGGAGACTTATTCATTGGTGCAGGTGTAGATGTTTATGAGGGAATGATAGTTGGCCTAAATTCAAGAGGAGAAGATTTAGCAGTAAATGTATGTAAAGAAAAACACTTAACAAATACACGTTCTTCAGGAGCAGATGATGCACTTCGTTTAGTTCCACCAATTCAAATGTCACTAGAAAAAGCAATAGAATTTATCCAAGATGATGAATTAGTTGAGGTTACTCCTAAATCAATTCGTTTAAGAAAGAAAATTTTGGATAGTAAATAAAGAGAAAGAGCTGCTAGAAATAGCAATAAATAAAAAGAATTGGCGACAAAATAAATTTGTCGCCAATTTTGGATGTTATTTTTTAGGCAAAACAAGAATTTTTCCACCGCCTATTCCGCAAAAAATTCCGAAAATAGGAGTTTTACCAACAACTTTCTTGCTTATTTTGCCATTTTGCAAAATATAGCAACCAGAAGTGGTAGTTGCAGCCTTCCTTATTTCTGCCCTTGGAGCAAAAATAAAGCTGTCAAAGGTATACGGTGCTAGAGTACAGGTAAGCATTTCTTCATCTTTTTTTGATAGAGAATAGTTATTTTGCTTTACCCGAAATAAAATGTTAGAAATTGTCATTATAATAATCATCCTTTCTTAAAATTAAATAATTCTAACATCTAAATTATAACATATTTTACATAAATAATCAAATTTAAAATTGAAAGGAGAAAATCGTATAGTAAATATATGTACTTTATACGAGAAATAAAAATGAATCAAAAAGAATTAGAAAAAATAAAAGAAAAAGCATTAGAAGAACATATACCAATAATAATGGATGATACATTAGAAGTAATTGCTAAATATTTAAAGCAAATAAAGCCAAATAGAATACTAGAAATTGGTGCAGCTGTTGGTTATTCTGCTATGTGTTTTTCAAATTTTTTAGCTCCAAATGGAGTAATAGATACCATTGAAAGAGATGAAGAAAGAATAAATCAAGCAAAAATTAATTTTAAAAATG
>ERZ827440.4164-NODE-4164-length-10047-cov-3.668935_pt1 | contig 10047 bp, 10 predicted proteins | sample MGYA00519774_ERZ827440 | MGnify/ENA primary metagenome ERZ827440 (study PRJEB31778, sample SAMEA3449302) | human gut metagenome | biome: human gut; feature: human-associated habitat; material: faeces | place: United Kingdom | collected 2010/2012 ... | reverse complement strand
CCGGGCTTCACAGTTCATGCCCTGCCCGGCAGAGCAGGCGTATGCCGCGTTATTCCGTTTTCTCTGCCGCTGTGAATTGCTGACTGCTGCCGATGTCAGTGCCATCCTCCGGATGGCCGGTGCGCTCTGCCTGCCCGCCGAACTCATCAGCGAGATGATGGAGGTGCGCACCCGTCGGTTTGAAACAGTCACCGGCTTTGAGGATCTGGAGTTGGATTGATCAGAACAACAGACATTGCGTAGAAAGATGCTCAGTTAGTACAGTCACTCCCAGTTCTTCCGCCCGTATCGGGTGGTCAGCTGGCAGATCTCCTTGGCGTAAACACTGAAGGCGTTTGTTTCCCAGATCTGCCAATTGTAGTTCAGGGTGGTCGTGTCAATGGGCTCCGGCTTGCGCATGACCACATAGGGCAGGCACGAACTACCGTATCCTGTGCGAAGCAACCACGGTTTATCCGGGTGCTGAGATGCACTATGCCGTCGTGAACGTGTATGAAAGTCCGGAAGGCAATGCCAATATCATCAGCGTGACCGATGGATATGTGAGCTAAGGGAGAGTTTTTGATTCAGAAGGTCCTCCGCTGCACCTTGGGTATATTCAGCGGAAACATTTATTTTGATATTGCAAACAAGCCAGACCCGCCGGTCTGGCTTGTTTGCTGTTCCACGGAGTGGGCGTGGAGGAAAAGTGCTCCGCAGCATAACCTCAAAGCTGTGAGCTTTTTTATTTGACTCGTCCCTTTCTCTGCTGTCACTCTGCCTGTATCTCTTCCACCAGCGGCAGATAGTCGGCGCAATGTTTCCGGTATAGCGGCTGCACCAGCTGCCGGAAGTTCTGCATTTCTTCTTCGGGCAGCGGCAGTTCCCGGCACCCGCCAGCCAATGCCGCTTTTCGGGCAGCTGTTTCCTCCTGTGCCCAGAGCTGGCGCTCGTACTGCGCCGATGCCCGGGCGCACGCTTGCAGGGTCTGCCGGTATTCCTCCGGTAGTACATCCCATGTGCGGCCGGAAGCCAGCTGCACCTCCGGTACGCGGCTATGCTCATCGGCCATATAGTACCGCGCCACCTTATAGTGCTCCATGGAATAGTAGGCCGGCCAGTTGTTTTCGGCGGCATCGATCTGCCCGGTCTCAAGCGCCGAGTAGACGTCGCTGTACGCCGTGGTCTCCGGCACTGCACCCAGCAGGCGGATCATGTCGATCACGATCTGCGAATCCTGCACGCGGATGATCTTGCCCTGTAAATCGTTCAGGCTGCGCACCGGCTGACGGGCATAAAACGAGCGGGCACCCGCGTCGTACCAGCTCAGGCCTACCCGTTCCTGTGCGGTAAAGTCCTGCAAAAACTCAGCCCCGATGCTGCCGTCCAGCACGCGCCACATGTGGTCGGCATCCCGGTAGAGATACGGCAGCAGCAGCACGTTGAGCCGGGGCAGATCGTCCGTAGCCACCGAGAGCGACACACGGGCAAAATCTACGCCGCCAATGGCAAGCTGCTCCCACACCTGCTGTTCCGAGCCGTACTCGCCGTTCGCTTTGACCTGAATGACCACCTTGCCCCCGGTCTGCTGCTGCACAAGGTCCGCAAAATACTGCGCGCCCTGCGTGGTGGGGTATCCGGCGGGCTGGTTGTCGGCATAGGTCAGCACATAGTCCGGTGTAGTCTGCGGCTTTGCGGCACAGCCTGCCAGCTGCAAGGCTGCAAAGCCCAGCCCGGCTAAAAAAGTCCGTCTGCGCATGGTGTCTCCCTCCCTTTGCAGATAGTATAGCGCACAAGGCTGCCTTTGTGCAAGAGACAGGAAAAGGCGGTGCCCGCCGCAAAGCAGGTACCGCCTTTTTAGGAGAAGAAGGGAATGTCTCAGTTACATCAGGCCCATTGCCTGCGGCAGTGCGGTAGACACTGCCGGGATAAAGGTGACCAGCAGCAGGCCGCCGATGATGGCCACATAGTACATAAGCATGTACGGCATGACCTTGGAAAGCGAGGTGCGGCCCACCTTGATGCCCACGAACAGGGCGTTGCCCACAGGCGGGGTGATGTTGCCGATGCACAGGTTATACACGAGGATCAGACCGAACTGGATGGTGCTCATGCCAAAGCTCTGGCAGATGGGCAGGAACAGCGGGGTGAAGATGAGGATGGCCGGGGTCACATCCATAAAGGTGCCGGACACCAGCAGGATCACGTTCATGATGAGCAGGATGATGTACTTATTGCTGGTCAGGCTCAGCAGGGCTGCCGCCACAGCATCCGGGATCTGCAAAAAGGCCATGACCCAGCCCAGAATGTTGGAAACACCCACAAGGAACACCACCATGCCGGACATCTTGGCAGAGTCCACGATGATCTTCCACAGGCTCTTCAGGTTGATGGAGCGGTAGCAGAAAGCCAGCACCAGCGCATAGACGACCGCGATGGCAGAGCCTTCGGTGGCAGAGAACACACCGCCGATGATGCCGCCGATGACCACGATGATCAGGGACAGGGAAGGCAGGGCGCGCAGGGTGCAGATGCCGAGATTTTTCCAGTCAAATTTGCCGGGGGTGCCTTTATAGCCCAGCTTGACCGCCAGCAGCACACCCACCACGCAGCAGCACAGCGCCCAGATGATGCCGGGAATGTAACCGGCCATGAACAGCGCAGCCACAGAGGTGCCGCCGGATGCCAGCGAGTAGGTGATCAAGGCGTTGGACGGCGGGATCAGCAAACCGGAGCAGGAGGAAGCGGCGTTGGTGGCGGCGGTCACGGCGGGGTCGTAGCCCTGCTCGTCGGCACCGTCGCGGATCATGGAGCCAACAGCAGCAGCCGCAGCAGATGCAGAGCCGGAGATGGCACCGAAAAGGGCGTTGGTGCCGATGTTGGTCACCAGCAGTGCGCCGGGCATCTTGCCCAGAATGGCCATGACAAAATCCACCAGACGCTTGGCGATGCCGCCCTGATTCATGATATTGCCGGCCAGAATAAAGAACGGGATGGCGGTCAGGCTGAACTTGCTCATGCCCACAAAGGTGCGCTGGGCAGCGGTCAGTACGGCCACATTCAGGTCGATGGAAGAAAGGATGGCAGTCAGGGAAGAGACTGCAATGGCGTACGAGATGGGCACGCCGAGGAACAGCAGCACCAGCAGCACTGCCAGAATTACGAGTAACGCTTGAATTGCCACAGCTTAGTCCTCCTTATTTTCCTTGTCGGCATCGGCAGCCATTTCGGCTTCCGCCTTTGCAAAGTCTGCATCCTCCGGGGTATCCAGACAGATGGAGCCGTTGGCGATGCCGATAATGTTCAGCACGGAATACACCAGAATGATCACGCCGCAGATGGGCATGACCCAGTAGAACACGCCCACGGCAACGCCCAGCGAGGAGGTCTGCTGTCCCATAGCCAGCTGGGACACCTGAAAGCCGCCGAACACCAGAATGGTAGCAGAGAAGAGGAAGGCGATGACCTCGGCAAAGATGTGGAACGCCTTGCGCATGGTGGGGTTGAACCGGTCCACCAGCACGGGAATGTTCATGTGGCCGCGCTCGCCGGAGACGATGGTGGCACCCAGCATGGTGCTCCAGCCGAACAGATAACCCACCAGTTCCTCCGACCATGTGGAGGGAGAGTTGAAGATATAACGTACGATGACCTGATAGGTGGTCAGCACCACCATGACCGTCATGCTCAGACCTGCCAGCAGGTTGAGCACCTTGTTCAGGGTATTTCTCAGTTTTTCCATGATGCTCCTCCTCAGTCCGCAGTATGGGCAGCGTTGTGCTGCTGGATCAGGTCATAAATGGGCTGCAATTCCGGGTTTGCTGCCAGCACGGAATCGTGCAGGGGAGCCATAGCCTCCTGAAACGGTGCAGTGTCCGGGTAAATAAAGTTGACGTGCTGCTCATTCTCGGCCTTATCTTTCGCCTCAGCCACAGCATCCTCCCAAGCATCCTGCTCGGTGCGCTTCACGATCTGGAAACCCTCTTCAAAGATCGCGCGTTCCTCGTCGCTGAGTTCGTTCAGGAAGGCGTAGTTTGCCACCAGCAGATCCGGCACCATCTGGTGCATATCGTAGGAGTAATACTTGCAGATATCGCCGTGACCGTTATCGGTCAGAGCCAGCTCGTTGTTCTCGGCACCATCCAGAATACCGGCCTGCAGTGCGGTATACACATCGCCGAAGCCCATGGGTGTCGCCGTGCCGCCCAGCAGACGCATCATTTCCACGTTGGTGGGCGACTGCTGCACGCGGATCTTCAGACCCTTCAGGTCGGAGGGCTGGTTGATGGGGGTCTTGATGGTGTAGAAGTTGCGGGTGCCGGCATCCAGCCATGCCACCGTTTCCAGACCGGCCTTGGAAGTGGTCTTGAAAATGGGGTCCGTCACCTCGGGGTCGTCCATCGCCTCGTGGTAGGCTTCTACGCTGGAGAACAGGTAAGGCAGGTTGAAGATTTGGTATTTGGCACTGAAGGTCTCCATGATGGCAGTGGATGCCACCACAAAGTCGATGGCACCGGTCTGGGTCAGCTGCACCATTTCGGTCTGGGAGCCCAGCAACTCGCTGGGGTACACCTCCACACGGTACTTGTCGCCCAGCTTCTCGTTGATGTAGTTGGCAAAGGCTTCCAGTCCCAGATGATCCGGGTGGGTCTGGGACTGCACATGGCCGATGCGCACGATCTTGCGGTCGTCACCGGAGCCGGCACCGCAGCCGGTAAGCATCATGCTGCTGGTCAGTGCCGCTGCGCCCATCAGCGACAGAAACGTTCTTCTCTTCATGAATGGCATCCTCTCTTTTCGCGTTTTTTCTATGATTTTATTTTAACAACTCGTTCATTTTTGCGAAACCGGATTATTTTGTGAAACGCAGCACGATTTTGTCTTTGTTGTATCCAAGTACAATTTTTGTGTTTTTCGGACGAAAGAAACTGGCAAAAATAAAAAAGCACTCGTTCCTCTCCTGCTGACAGGCAGGAAAGAACGAGTGCTTCTTTTGGATCCGATTTATCCTTGTGCCGCTTTTTCCGCTGCGGCTACGCGGTATTCCGAAGGGGTCTGGCCGGTCAGGCGCTTGAACACCCTTGTAAAATAGTTGGCGTCGCTGTAACCCACAGCAGCACCGATGTCCTTCAGGCTCAGGCGCGGGTCCAAAATCAGCTGGCGCGCCTTGTTCACCCGGTATTCGTTCAGGTAGGCCGAAAAGTTTACCTTAAAGCACTGCTTGAACAACTTGCAGAAGTAGGCGTCCGAGTAGCGCAGCGCAGCGGCGGCATCCTGCATGGAGATATCTTCCCTATAGTGGGCATCGATGAAGCGGCTGATCTCGGCACGGATGATGGCGGTACGCATATCCTCGTCCTCTTCCCGGCGGACAGGCTGTTCAGGCGCAGGGGGCTGTGCCGGGCGGGCAGGCAGCGGCACCGAAACCTGCCGGATGGCATCCTCCACCGCGAATACCAGTTCCCGCTCGTTGTAAGGCTTAAGCAGATAGTCCATCGCCCGTACAGAGATCGCCTGCCGTGCATAGTCGAACTTATCAAAGCCGGTCAGGAACAGGATGGCGCAATTTCTGTCTGTTTCTCGGATCTTGCGCGCCACCTCCAGCCCGGTGAGACCCGGCATTTCAATGTCCAGCACAGCCACCTGCGGCGCTTCGCGGGCAAAAATTTCCAGAGCCTCTCTGCCGTTTTTTGCCTCATACAGGCAGATCAGATCTCCCAGATACTTCTGCAAAGTCCGGCACAGCACCTTGCGCTCGATCAATTCATCCTCTGCCACCAGCAATTTGCACTTCACGAGAGCGTCTCCTCCTTTTCTTCCGGCTGCTGCGTCTGCGGGAGCTCAAACCGCACCACAGTACCGTGACCTGCGCGGCTGTATATCTGCATTTTTCCGCCCGGATACAGCATCCCGATGCGGCGGGAAATGTTGCCAAGGCCAATGCTACGTCCGGTCTGCTCGCTCTGAGCGATTCTGGCCTGCACAGCGTCCAGCTCCTCTTTGTTCATTCCCTTGCCGTTGTCCGCAACCGTGAGCACCAGCACCTTGCCCTGTATCCATGCCCGCAGCAGGATGCGTCCGCCTTCCTCGCGGGACTTGAGCCCGTGCGAGTAAGCGTTTTCCACCACCGGCTGCAGCATAAAGGACGGCACCAAAACCGCCGCAGGCTGCACCCGGATGCTTTTTTCTACGGCAATGCGTCCGTCGAACCGCATTTGCTGCAAATAAATGTAGTCCTCCAGCCCGTCCAGTTCCTCCTCCAGCGTGATCTGCTGACGCTTGGTGCGCAGGTTGTGCCGGAACAAACTGCCCAGATGCACGATCATCTGGTCGGTGGTGGAAGCATCCTCCAGCCGCGCCATGCAGGAGATCATGTTCAGGGTGTTGAACAGGAAATGCGGATTCACCTGACTTTTAAGCACCTCCAGCCGGGTGTGTTCCAGATCCTTTTCCAGCGCAAGGTTCCGCACCTCTTCCCGGTGCAAAGCCTGCTGGGTGGTCAGCTGCTGCGCCATAGCGTGCTTCATCTGGTTGAAGGTTCCCGTCAGCCTCCCCACCTCATCGCTGCTTTTCACCGGTAGGTCCGGCCTGGAAAAATCGCCCTCGGCAATGCTGCGGGAAGCCTGCGCCAGCCGCAGCAGCGGACGCACCACCGCGCGGCTCAGCACCCGGATGAGCAGCAGCATCAGCGCGGCTGCCGTCAGGAACAGCCCCAGATACAGCCACGGCAGATGCCGGATGTGAGCCGCCGTGCTGCTGTAAAGGGCGTTTTCCTGTTCCAGCGTGGCCTGTGTCAGCCGCAGCGCATACTCGGCAAGGCAGTCCTGCAATGCCATCACATGGTACATCTGTTTAATGTAGGTATCTGCCGAAGGGGAAAGCTGCAAAAAGGCATCCCGCTCCTGCCGGTACCCCGCGTACCCTTGCAAAAGGTTCCATGTACGGGCATAGCGTTCTTCACCGATGCGGGCATAATCGAAGGGCAGGGCCGCAAGGCTCTGCTCGGCAGCAGCGCAGGCAGCGGCATAGGCCTGCTCCGTTTCAGAAGTAGGCTGACGCACATAGCGTGCAAAGGCCTGTGCTTCGTCCTTGAGGGCGTTCTGCACCGTGTAGCAGACGGCGTTGTCGGCCAGCAGCGTATCAAAGGAGCGCACCGTCCATTGACCTGCCATGGTAGCAATGCCAGTGGAAAGCATGGTGACCAGCAAAATCGCGGCAAGCCATACCGTGACCTTGCGGCGCAGGGATATACCGCCCTGCGCGGTTTTGTTCCGTGCCATACGCTTTCCCTCCTGTCCTTGCAGCACCCGGCCTTTTTTATAAGTATAATAATCTCCCGGAAAAAGTGCAACTGCAAAAAGCACCGGTTTCCGCAAAGAAACCGGTGCTTGCAGGCAGCGTGCCAGGCTGTCAGCGGGTCAACAACCGAAAATGATTCCGTTTGGTGACCAACAGCCCTTCCTTTTGCAGCTTGGAAAGTTCTGCCGACATGGCGGCGCGTTCCACGCAGAGAAAATCCGCCAGCTGCTGACGGCCAAAGGGAATGTCAAAGGATGCAACTGCAAAAAAAAAAAAACACAACAGGAGAGTATAGATATGATTCGGAAGATCATCCATATTGACGAAGATAAATGCAACGGCTGCGGGCTGTGCGCAACCGCCTGCCACGAGGGAGCCATTGATATCATCAACGGCAAGGCAAAGCTGGTGCGGGAGAATTTCTGCGATGGCTTTGGCGACTGCCTGCCGGGCTGTCCCACCGGTGCTATCACCTTTGAGGAGCGGGAAGCCCCTGCCTACGACGAGGCAGCGGTGCAGGAGAACAAAAAGAAAAAGGAGCTGCAGGAGAAGATGAAGCATCTCCACGAGGGAGGCTGCCCCGGCTCCCGGATGCGGATGCTGGAACAGACGGAGGCCGCAGAAAGCGCAGCTCCTGCCTCTGTGCAGCCGGTCTCCCGCCTGCGCAACTGGCCGGTGCAGATCAAGCTGGCACCTGTCCATGCGCCCTACTTTGCAGGCGCAAAACTCCTGATTGCAGCGGACTGCACGGCCTATGCCTACGCCAATTTCCATCAGGAATTTATGCGCGGCAAGGTGACCCTCATCGGCTGCCCGAAGCTGGACGCTGTGGATTACAGCGAAAAGCTCACCGAGATCCTGCGCAGCAACGACATCCAGAGCGTGACCATCCTCCGCATGGAGGTGCCCTGCTGCGGCGGTTTGGAGATGGCCGCAAAAAAGGCACTGCAGACCAGCGAAAAGTTCATTCCGTGGCAGGTGGTCACCATCTCCATTGACGGAAAAATTCTGGATTAAAAGTACAGGGCAAACGATATGTACCCAGTTTTCTGGACACTGGATCAAAATTGAATCATTAAGAATCCATCATGGATGCTTCTCTGAATTTATAGCAATTCAACTTTTCAATGCAACAGCAACAACGTTGAATTGCATATCGCAAATATGCTGTTTGAACGTTGCGCTAATTTCTTGACTTGCGATAGAGGGGAGGCATCCATTTTGTTTTCGCTTGGATTCTGCTGTTATTGTAATAGTCAATATACTCGGCAATCACCTTGGAGAAGGCTTGAAAGGAGGGATAATCCTTTTCAAATCCATAGAACATTTCATTTTTCAGTCTGCCGAAGAAGGTTTCCATAAAGGAGAAACGACTATGGAATTCTTTAACTCTGCTATCGAAGTTCTTCAGACTCTGGTTGTGGCTCTGGGTGCCGGTCTCGGCGTGTGGGGTGCTGTCAACCTGTTGGAAGGTTACGGCGGCGATAACCCCGGTGCCAATGCTCATGTGCGGTAAAGTAACAAATGATAATTTGATAGACAGCAGCCACTATTTCCGAAACACAGACCAATACGAAAAGCTGATGTGGGGATTTTCCTATATAAGCTTTTGTCTTTCTAAGCATTTTGGGGAAAGTGATGTATTTGTATCTTTCCTATTGACAGCCAGCCTTTGAAGTGATATATTTGTCTCGTCAAGCGACAAATATATCTTATAGGAGGACGCCATTATGAAAAAAAGAACGAAACTCACAATTTGCCTGGGCGTGATATGCGCTCTGCTGGTAGCAATATCTTCATGGTACACGATAGCATTTAACAATTCAAGGTTTATTGTGCCTATGGATTTATCTGAATATGTTTTCAGAGTGCAAGACCTGCCTATGATTATTTCCGGCGTACTTCTTACCTTGTATATTGTGAATATTGTTGTGTTGTTTTTGGAATCTATTAAAACAAACAGGCGTAGGGAATTAACCTTGCAATCCACCAGAACAATAAATCCCAAACTGGGTTTTTTAGGTTTATTAGGATTTGCCGGATTTTTGGGATTTTGGACTTACAGCGTTGACAAGACAATTTTTCCTTTTGTGTTTTTCCTGTTTTTTGGCTTTTTCGGATTTTTCTATGAGGGAAAAATGTCAAATACTCTTATAGATGAACGATACAAAGAAAACAAAATGAAAGCGCAAAGTGTAGCGAACAAAACTTCTCTGTCCATTATTTTTCTTGCAATACTCATTTTGGGACAGGGAAAGCTCATGGATAACCTTGAATATACCTTAATTGCTCTTGTTATTGTTATAGCTCTCTCCATAGCACTTGAAATATTCCTTAGCGAATATCTGCTATATCATTATGATAACGATGAACAGTTTGATGAAAGCGAGGAATAAGCGTGCCGGATTTTGAATGTAGATTAAAAAAGTACAGGCTATTAAAGGATTTGACACAAGAGCAGTTAGCGGCACAGGTAGGCGTGCGGCGAGAAACAATTATGCGGCTGGAAAAGGCACAATACAATCCCTCACTTAAACTGGCGATTGATATTTCAAGAGTTGTTGAAGCACCGATTGAAGAAATATTTGTTTTCAAGTGATTTGTGCGGAATTATGCTTATTTTATAGGCAGTTGCGCTAATGTTAATCTGCATTGCTTGCCGCATAGCAGCTATCATGCTATTTTTGATTTACCAAGACAAAGGAGTGGAACACATGAAGCCGAACAGAAACAGGTCAAGAGCCGTGCCGCCGAACTGCAAGCGGAACT
>ERZ827440.4159-NODE-4159-length-10064-cov-2.826356_pt1 | contig 10064 bp, 3 predicted proteins | sample MGYA00519774_ERZ827440 | MGnify/ENA primary metagenome ERZ827440 (study PRJEB31778, sample SAMEA3449302) | human gut metagenome | biome: human gut; feature: human-associated habitat; material: faeces | place: United Kingdom | collected 2010/2012 ... | reverse complement strand
GAGCCGTTATAGCATCGACGGCCGGGAGGTGGTCGTAACGACTGTCGGGCATCCGGAGAAGGACGCCGTGGCCGTGAGGATCGAGTCGGAAAAAGTGGCCGACGGAACGGTCGGCATCTCGTTGCGGTTTCCTTTCCCGTCGAACACGGAATTCGGCAGTGCCGCCGACTGGGACAGCCCCGGAAGGCACCTTACGGAGCTTTCGCCCGGGACACATATGGCCAGCTTCCACAGGCAGCTCGACGATACGAATTACGATGTCCACGTGCAGTGGGACGCCGGGGCAGTGCTCCGCCGGACGCAGGAGCACTGTTACGAACTGATTCCCGCCACCGATGCGCGGGAGATCAGTTTTGTGGTTTGCTTCGACAAGATCGTGGGCAATGCCGCCGTGCCGACCTTCGCCCAGACCCGAAGCGCCAGCGCCCGGCACTGGCGCGAGTTCTGGGAGGGTGGCGGTGCCATCGACCTCTCGGGGAGTTCCGATCCCCGCTGGCACGAGCTGGAACGGCGGGTCGTGCTCTCCCAATACGTGATGGCCGTCAACGAGGCCGGATCCCTCCCGCCGCAGGAGAGCGGCCTTGTCAATAACGGCTGGTACGGCAAGTACCACCACGAGATGATCTGGTGGCACTGCACCCACTATGCCCTGTGGGGCCGTTGGAAGATGGCTTCCGGGATGATGGAGGTCTTTGCGGACAATCTTGCCACGTACAGGCGCAAAGCCGCCATGCAGGGATACGATGGCGCCCGCTGGCCCAAGACTATCGGCGACCATGCGTGGTGGGAGTGGCCGCTGGAAACCACGGCGCTGCTCATCTGGCAACAGCCGCACCCGATTTTCTACGCCGAACTCGAATACCGGCAGCATCCCACGCGCGAAACGCTGGAAAAATGGCGTGACGTGGTCTTCGAAACCGCTGATTTCATGGCTTCCTATGCGCATTACGATGCGGCGGCGGATCGCTATGTCCTGGGGTACCCGTTGCAGGTCGTAGGCGAGAATGCCGACCCGCGGACGACCATCAACCCGACATTCGAACTGAGCTATTGGCTCACCGGGCTGCGGATCGCCGGCCTGTGGCGCGAGCGGCTGGGCCTGCCGGCAAAGGCGGAGTACGGACGGGTCTGCGATAAATTGTCGCCGCTTCCCGTGCAGCAGGGCGTATACGTTTCGTGGGAGAATATCGACGGGATGTGGACGCGCTACAACTGGGAGCACCCGGCGCTTATCGGCGCCTACGGTATGCTGCCCGGCGACGGGGTGGATATCCCCACGATGGAGCGGACGCTGATGAAGGTGCACCGCGAATGGAAGCTGCACGAGACCTGGGGCTGGGATTTCCCCATGCTCGCCATGTGCGCCGCCCGGCTCGGGAAACCCGAAATGGCGGTCGATTACCTGTTGGATTACCCGGCCTTCGACTTCGATGCCTGCGGGCTGGTCGGCGGCGGACGTGCGCCGTTCCCCTATTTCCCGGGCAACGGCGGGCTGCTCTATGCCGTGGCGATGATGGCTGCCGGCTGGGACGGTGCGCCGTCGGGCAATGCCCCCGGATTTCCCTCGAAAGGATGGGTGGTCAAACACGAGGGGTTGCACAAGGCCCTCTGACAGACGGATGAGCCATAACCTGAAATTACCGATGATATGCGTTTTTTACCGATTGTTTTTTTCCTCTCCCTGATTGCCGGGCAGCGTGCCGCTGCGCAGGCCGATTTCAGCCTGGCGCCCGTAACGAAGGTTTCGCCCCGGGAACTGGCCGAAAAATTCGCTTCGCCTCCCGGCGAGGCCGGGATGTCGTGTTACTGGTGGTGGCTGAACGGGGTCGCCACCGAGGCGTCGATCACCCGCGACCTCGAAGAGATGAAGGCCAAAGGCTACGGGTCGGCCTCGTTGATCGACGCCGGGGGATTCAACCAGGTGACCGGAAAGCCCGGGCCGGGCAACGTGTTCCTCTCGCCCGGCTGGATGGCGCTTTACCGCCATGCGGTGCGCGAGGCCGACCGGCTGGGGATCGCCCTCGCCGTCAACGTGACCAGCGGCTGGAATCCCGGCGGGCCGTATATCACGCCCGAACTGGCCTTGAAAAAACTGACCTGGTCGGAAACCGACGTCGCCGGAGGACGCCGGGTCGAATTGGAACTGCCGCAGCCGCCGACATGGTATATGTATGAGGATGTCCGTGTGCAGGCCGTGAAAAAGGCTCCGGAGGGCACTCCGATGCGCGATGAGGCCATCCCGAACTGGTCGGCCAAGGCGTTTTTCAGCGGACTGGGTTTCCAGGAGATGTTTCCGCTCGAAAGATTGAGCGCCGACTTTTATTACGATTCCGGTGCCGAGCCCCTCCCCCGGGAGGAGATACTCGATCTGACGGCGCTTTACGACGGCAAGACGCTCGAATGGGACGCCCCGGCAGGGGAGTGGACGGTGATCCGCTACGGCTGGACATGCACCGGAGCCCATACCTCGACTTCGAGCGACGGATGGGCGGGCTTGTCGCTCGACCACCTGAATCCCGACGCCTTCGATGCGTTCCGCGAGCATGTGCTGCAACCGCTGGTCGGGACTGCGCGGGAAGAGGGGAACAGCGTTAAGTTCCTGCTGACCGACAGTTGGGAAATGGGGCTCGTCAACTGGACGAACCGTTTTCCCGAAGAGTTCCGGAAATTCCGGGGCTACGATCTTTGGGCCTACCTGCCGGTGATGACCGGCCGTGTCGTTGACAGCCCCGAGGTGTCGAACCGTTTTCTGCAGGACATTCGCCGGACGGTCAGCGACTGCATCCTCAACTACCACTATAAGCCTTTCCGGGAGTTCGCCAACGCGAACGGCATGCTGATAGACCCCGAGGCCGGGGGGCCCTGTTACACGCCGGTCGACGCTCTGGAGGTCATGGGCGCATGCGATATTCCCCACGGTGAATACTGGGCGCGCTCCACTTCGCACGTCGCCTCCGAGCAGGCGCGCCTGTCGGTGCGGCAAAGCGCCTGTGCGGCGCATACCAACGGTAAGCGGTTCGTCGAAGCCGAAGGCCCGACCAGCATCGGCCCGCACTGGGAACGGTCGCCCCGTGACCTGAAAGGACTGATCGACCGGATATTCTGTTCGGGCGTCAACCGCCTGGTATGGCACACCTTCACTACTTCGCCCGGGGAGTACGGCAAGCCCGGCATCGAGTATTTCGCCGGTACGCATCTCAACCCCAACGTGACGTGGTGGGAGCAGGCCGGGGATTTCGTGGGGTATATCGGCCGCTGTTCGTACCTGCTCCAACAAGGGTTGTTCGTCGCCGATGCGCTCTATTACAACGGCGATGACGTCCCCAACATGGTCTTCCTGAAAGAGGAGGTGACCGACCTGGGCCCCGGTTACGACTGGGACAAATGTTCGAAGGACGTGATCCTGAACCGCCTTTCGGTCGAGGACGGGCGCCTCGTGCTGCCCGACGGCATGTCGTACCGGGTGCTGGTGCTGCCCCGCCTCGAACAGATCGACCTCGACGTGATGCGCAGGATCGAGCGCCTGGTGCTGGACGGCATGGTGCTCGTCGGCGAGCCGCCCCGGCGGACGACGGGCTTGTCCCGCTATCCGGATGGGGACAGGGAACTGAACGACATCGTGAACCGTATGTGGCGGTGCAATGCGGGCAGCTGGCTGGACGGCGTCAACCGCACCGAGAACCTCTACGGCAAAGGGCGCGTCATCCGCGGGCAGAAGTTGAGCCATGTGCTCAGGTCGCTTTCGGCACCACCCGATTTCTCGTATGTCTCCGATAACCCGGCGACGAAGCTCGACTATATCCACCGCGCCACGGATCGGCAGGATATCTATTTCGTGGCAAATCGTTTCGCCCTGAACGGCATAGACGACTATTACTACCGTTACACGCCCGTCGCTTACGACCGCTTCGAGGATGTCGAATGCCGCTTCAGGGTTACGGGGCGGACCCCTGAGTTCTGGGATCCGCTCACGGGCAGGATCAGCCCGGTGGCCTATTATTACGAGAAGGACGGATACACGCATATCCCGATGCACTTTGCCCCCGAAGGAGCCGTGTTCGTAGTGTTCACCGAAGGCGGCGGGCAGGCGGAGCACATCGTGCGGGTCGACCGCAGCGGTTCTCCGCTTTCCGCGGCGCAGTCCTCCTCGCCCCGCTATCCGCAGGTCGGGTTCGAATATGCGGGGACGGATGTCTATGCCGCCGTTTACGACCCGGGACACTACACGGTGTACTGGTCGAACGGAAGCACCTCGGTCGTGGAGGCGAAACGCCTGCCGTCGGAAATCACCGTCGGCGGCGACTGGAGCGTGCGCTTCGACCCCGATTGGGGCCCGAAAGAGGCCGTTGTCTTTCCGGAACTGATCTCGTGGACGGAATCCCCGGAGCCCCTGATCCGCTATTATTCCGGAAAGGCGGTCTATGAAAACGCTTTCGATCTGGATAAAGATCAGATCCGGGGGCGGAAGGTGCTGCTCGACCTGGGAAATGTGCAGGATGTGGCCGTGATCCGGGTGAACGGACATGAATTCCCCGTTTCGTGGTGCTCGCCCTATGAGGTCGACATCACTCCGTATGTCCGTGCCGGGCGCAACCGCCTGTCGGTCGGCGTCGTCAACCTTTGGCCTAACCGGCTCATCGGAGACGGCAAGCTGCCCCCGGGGGAACGGATGACCCGAAGCAACATCAGCAAATACGACGCCCCGGATGCGGAGAAGTACATGCGGGTTTCCGGCCTGCTGGGGCCGGTACGGGTCAAATTCTTCGAACGGGTGAAAATTACTCCGCAGGATAAAAATTGAGAGGACATGAAATATCTGAAAATATGTATGATGCTGGCGCTCGCCTTTGCGCCTGCCGCCGGGTTCGCGGGCGGCGAAGATTCCGGGGCGCCCTTTGCGCACAACCGGGCGCCGTTGGCGCCCAAAGCCTATGCCGAGCTGCCGCTGGGTGCGATCCGGGCGCAGGGCTGGCTGCTCGAAATGCTGGAACGCCAGCGTTCCGGGGCGACCGGACAGATGGACAGGCTCTATCCCGAGGTCATGGGCCCGCGTAACGGCTGGCTGGGCGGCGACGGCGACCAGTGGGAGCGCGGCCCCTATTGGATCGACGGGCTGCTGCCGCTGGCCTATATCCTGGATGACGGGCAGCTCAAGGCAAAAGTGCAGCCCTGGGTCGAATGGGCGTTGCAAAGCCAGCGCGAAGACGGTTATTTCGGCCCGGCACAGGACTATCCTTACGAGGCGGGCCTGCAACGCGACAACTCGGCCGACTGGTGGCCGAGGATGGTGGTGCTGAAGATACTCCAGCAGTACTATTCCGCGACTGGCGACCGGCGCGTCGTCGATTTTATGACCCGCTATTTCCGGTACCAGTTGGAAACCCTGCCCGAAAAACCGCTGGGGCACTGGACATTCTGGGCACGCTACCGGGTGTGCGACAATCTGCAGGCCGTCTATTGGCTTTACAACCTGACCGGTGACGGATTCCTGCTGGAACTGGGCGACCTGCTCCACAGCCAGGGGCATGATTTCACCCGTATGTTCCTTCGCTCGGACGACCTCAAACGCTTCGGCTCCATCCACTGCGTAAACCTGGCGCAGGGGCTCAAGGAACCGGTTATCTATTACCAGCAGCATCCCGACCGGGAGTATATCGACGCCGTGAAAAAGGGGCTGTCCGATATCCGGCTGCTGCACGGCCAGCCCCAGGGAATGTTCGGCGGGGACGAGGGGCTGCACGGGAATAACCCTACGCAGGGCTCGGAGCTGTGTTCGGCCGTCGAACTGATGTATTCGCTCGAAAAGATGACCGAAATCACGGGCGACGTCGCCTTTGCCGACCACCTCGAACGCATCGCGTTCAATGCCCTGCCGACGCAGGTCACCGACGACTTCATGCACAAGCAGTATTTCCAGCAGCCCAATCAGGTGATGGCGACCCGCCATACGCATAATTTCTACGAGGACGCCAACCACGCCCGCACGGACATCGTTTTCGGGACGCTTTCGGGATACCCCTGCTGTTTCTCGAACATGCACCAGGGATGGCCCAAGTTCACGCAAAACCTGTGGTATGCCACCCACGACGGCGGGCTGGCCGCGATGGTCTATTCGCCCTGCAACGTCACGGCCGAAGTGGCCGGCGGCGTACGGGTGACGATCGCCGAGCGGACGCAATACCCCTTCGACGAGCAGATACGCTTCGAGATAAAGATCGACGGCCGCAAGGTGAAAACGGCCGAATTCCCGCTCCGCCTGCGCATCCCCGGCTGGTGCGAAGGGGCGACCGTGGCGGTGAACGGCCAGGCCGTGGCGTCGCCCGGGAAAGGTTCCGTGGCGGAGGTGCGGCGCGCATGGCGCACGGGCGACGTGGTGACGCTCCGCCTGCCGATGGAGGTCGCCGTCAGCCGATGGTACGAACGCTCGGCCGTCATCGAGCGCGGGCCGCTGGTCTACTCGCTGCGCATCGGCGAAAAATGGTCGAAAGTCCGCAACCCCGGCAAGCAGATCTACGGCCCGTGGTATTACGAAGTGCGGCCGACGACCCCGTGGAACTACACGCTCTTCGAGGAGGACGTCCGCCCCGAACGCATTGCGGAGGCATTCAGGGTCGAGCGGCGCGATATCGGCGACGCCTATCCGTGGACGCTGGAAAATGCCCCGGTGGAGATCAAGGCGCGCGGGCGCAGGCTCGACGAATGGGTACTCTACCAGGAGAGCGCCGGCCCCCAGCCGTACAGCACCAACGAGACCGCCAATCCCGCCGAAGAGATCACGCTGATCCCCTACGGCTGCACGACGCTGCGCATCACCGAGTTCCCCCTGACGCGCGACCTGCGCAAGAACTGGTAGTGCGCCCGAAAGGCTGGGCGGGGAAAAGATAGCGCCTGGAAACGGGTGTCCGGGAAAGCGGATGCCGCAGGGAGGGATCCGATGCCGGAGAAAACGCCGTAACGGGAACCCGCAACCCGGGAGAAGGGAGGTTGACGGAAGAAGGGAACCGCCCGGAAAGCATGACGCCGGGAGGGGTGAAAACCGGAACGGCACAACGTTTCCGGGGGGGGGGCGGCAACGAGAAACGGCGCACGAGGGGATATGACCGTCGTGCGCCGTCCTTTTTTCAGGGAGGGGCAGCCCGTTTTCCGGGGGTCGAGGCCCCTTTCCGGGGCGGCGATTGGCACGGTTCGGGATTTTTGCGTAGCTTTGCAAATCTAAATCACACGTTATGGCTTCTTGTCTCCAGGTGGAAAACCTCACCAAATCGTACGGCGAGCAGGTGCTCTTCGAAAATATCTCGTTCACGATCGAGGAGGGCCGGCGCGTGGCCCTCGTGGCGAAGAACGGCACGGGGAAAACCACGCTGCTGAACATCATCGCGGGGAAGGAAAGCCACGATGCGGGCAGCGTCGTGCCGCGCCGCGGCCTGAGGATCGCCTACCTGGAACAAAGCCCCGCATACCCGGCGGGCATGACCGTACTGGAAGCCTGCTTCCACGCAGCAAACCCGGCTCTGAAGGCCATCGCGGAGTATGAGCGGGCGATCGGCAATGCGTCGGGCGAAGGGCTGCAGGAGGCAATGGCGCGGATGGATGCCCTCGAAGCGTGGGATTATGAGCAGCGCGCCAAGCGGATCCTTTCACGGCTCAGGATCCGCGACTTCGGGCAAAAAGTGGAGACCCTCTCGGGCGGGCAGCTCAAGCGCGTGGCGCTGGCCAACGTGCTGATCAGCGAATCCGACCTGCTGATCCTCGACGAGCCGACCAACCACCTCGACACCGACATGACCGAGTGGCTCGAAGAGTACCTCACGGCAAGCGGTGCAGGGCTGTTGATGGTGACCCACGACCGGTATTTCCTCGACAGCGTGTGCAGCGACATCCTCGAAATGGAAAACCGCCGGATTTACCACTATGCGGGCAACTACTCCTATTACCTGGAAAAGAAACAGGAGCGCGAAACGGCCGACGCGGCACAGCGGGCGAGCGACATGAACCTCTACCGCCGCGAACTGGAGTGGATGCGCCGCCAGCCGCAGGCGCGGGCGACCAAGGCGCGGTCGCGCATCGACGCGTTCCACGAACTCGAGTCGCGGCTCAAAACGACACGCGACCGCGGCGAGGTGCGGCTCGACGTCGGGGCGTCGCGGATCGGCACCAAGATATTCGAGGCCCGCGACGTGAGCAAACGCTTCGGCGACGTGGTGATCCTCGACAGGTTCAACTACAACTTCACCCGCTACGAAAAGCTGGGGATCGTGGGCGACAACGGCTGCGGCAAGTCGACGCTGCTCAAGCTGCTGACGGGCATCGAACGACCCGACAGCGGCGTGATCGACATAGGCGAAACCGTTCGCTTCGGCTATTACAGCCAGCAGGGGCTCGAATTCGACGACTCGATGAGGGTGATCGACGTGGTGACGGCGATCGCCGAGCAGGTCGAACTGGGCGACGGGCGGCGGATGAGCGCCTCGCAGCTGCTGCAGCATTTCCTCTTCACGCCGGAAACGCAATACAATTACGTGGCACGCCTGAGCGGCGGCGAGCGGCGGAGGTTATACCTCTGCACGGTGCTGATGCAGAGCCCCAATTTCCTGGTGCTGGACGAGCCGACGAACGACCTGGACATCGTAACGCTGGGCATCCTGGAAGAGTACCTGCAAGCGTTCAGAGGCTGCGTGATCGTGGTGTCGCACGACCGTTATTTCGTGGACAAGGTCGCCGACCACCTGCTGGTTTTCTGCGGCGGAGGCGAAATCAGGGATTTTGCGGGGACATACTCGGAATACGTGGCCTGGAAGCGCGAATACGAAGCGGCACGCCGCACCGAAGCCGCACAGGCCCGACCCAAACCGCAGGCGGCGAAAACACAGGCGGCGGAGGCTGTGCCGCGCAAGCTCTCGTTCAACGAAAAGAGGGAGCTGGAAGCGCTCGAAACGGAAATCCCGGCACTCGAGGCCGAGAAAGCGGCACTCGAGGCGTCGCTCTCGTCGGGGACGCTCCCGGTGGAGGAGCTCACGGCGCAGTCACGGCGCATAGCGGAGCTGATCGCGTCGATCGACGAAAAGACGATGCGCTGGCTGGAGCTGAGCGAGCGGTGAGGGCAGGCATCCTGTCCGGCGGAACGGCCTGCGGCAGGGCCGGGGGGGGGCGTCCAAGATCCGAAAAAACCCGCGCTTGCGGAAGCGCGGGCATGAATCCGTACAAATCCGATTACCTTTTTATATTCAGCAGCGTGAGGTTTTCCAGCACGGTCTGCTGCGCCACACGCTGGATGTATTCGGCCTGTTCGGCCGGGAAACCAAGCGTGCAGGCGGTCTGGTAGGGCTTGCCGTAGATCGTGGTGAAAATCACGTTCGCGGCCAGGTAGCTGCCCAGCGGCCCGGGGTGGAAACAATCCTGCGCATAGAGCACGTAATCGGGCCTTTCGGCACGCACCCGGCGCCATGCCATGCCCACGGGGGCACACCATGCGTCGTTGTCGTAAGCCATTTCGAGGTAGCTGGTAATCAGCCGCTCCTGCATGGTGCCGTAGCTGTTGGCGGGCGGGTACTCCGGAATCGGGAAGCGGTTGCCGTTCTTATGCCCCCACGTCATGTAGAAGATCACACGGGCATCGGGCGACGCGACGTGCACCAGGCTGTCGAGCGTACGCGCCGCAGGGTAGACTTCCCGTGCGACCTGCCGGGTCGGCATGGCCGGTGCGGAACTCTGCTCCTGGAGGATGACGTAGTCCCAGCCGCCCGCGGCGATGGCGTCGAGCAGTTTCTGGTTTTTCAGGTGGCCGGAAAGGCGCTCGCCGCCCTTGAGGAAGCGCGTACAGGAGAGTTTCACCTTCTGCGTCGCGGCGATCTGCCGGACGGTGGACGGCATGTCGTTGTAATAGGTATAGCTATTGCCGACCCAGAGTACGCGCAGCGAATCGGCGTCTTTGGCCTGCCCGGCGAGGGGCAGCAGCAGGAACAACAGAATACGGAAGAGGTTTTTTGTCATATCGTTGAAGTTTTTAGGGTTTTCGGTCGGTGGTTCAGCCCTTCGGGGCCTTATGGTCGGCGGCGTATTTGCGG
>ERZ827440.4150-NODE-4150-length-10077-cov-3.744063_pt1 | contig 10077 bp, 10 predicted proteins | sample MGYA00519774_ERZ827440 | MGnify/ENA primary metagenome ERZ827440 (study PRJEB31778, sample SAMEA3449302) | human gut metagenome | biome: human gut; feature: human-associated habitat; material: faeces | place: United Kingdom | collected 2010/2012 ... | reverse complement strand
GGATTCTCCGTTATGTACATAATAGCGCAGAAACTAGTTTGGAAATCAAATGCAGATGGCTATATCGTTGGTTCCAGAGGTTCTGTTGGTTCATCATTTGTTGCCAACATGACAGGTATTACAGAGGTTAACTCACTTCCACCACATTACAGATGTCCAAATTGCAAATACTCAGACTTTACTGATTATGGAGTAAAAAATGGATTCGACTTGCCAGATAAAACTTGTCCAAAATGTGGTCATAGATTAGATAAAGACGGAATAGATATTCCATTCGAAACTTTCTTAGGATTTAATGGAGACAAGGAACCAGATATCGACTTAAACTTCTCTGGAGAATATCAGGCAAAAGCTCATAGATACACAGAAGTAATATTTGGAAAAGGTACTACATTTAAGGCTGGAACCGTTGGTACTGTTGCTGGAAAGACCGCAATGGGTTATGTAAGAAAGTATAATGAGGAAAGAGGAATACCAATAAATAATTCAGAGGTAATTAGAGTTGCATATGGATGTACAGGAATAAAAAGAACAACAGGACAGCACCCAGGAGGAATTATAGTTGTGCCAAAAGGACGCGAAATATATGAATTCACACCAGTGCAACATCCTGCTGACGACCCAAACTCAGACATAGTAACGACACATTTCGACTACCATTCAATAGACCAAAACTTACTAAAACTTGATATACTAGGACATGATGATCCAACAATGATTAGAATGCTTTATGACATAACCGGACAAGACCCAACCAAAGTCCCACTTGATGATAAAGAAACAATGTCAATATTTTCATCAACAAAAGCACTAGGAGTTACTCCGGAACAAATACACAGCGAAGTTGGAAGCTATGGAGTACCAGAATTCGGAACCAAATTTGTAAGACGGAATGTTAGTAGACACAAGGCCAAAAACTTTTGAAGAATTAATACGTATATCTGGTTTATCACATGGTACTGATGTATGGCTAAACAATGCACAAACACTAATTCAAGAAGGAACTATCACTCTGGATGAAGCAATTTGTACAAGGGACGATATAATGCTTTATCTAATAAAAAGAGGACTACCACCGCAAAAAGCTTTCAAAATAATGGAATTCGTTCGTAAAGGAAAGCCATCTAAAGACCCAGAAGGATGGAAAAAACATGAGGAAACAATGAGGGAATATAACATCCCAGAATGGTACATTGGCTCTTGTAAAAAGATAAAATACATGTTCCCTAAGGCACATGCGGCAGCATATGTAACTAACGCCTTTAGAATAGCGTGGTTTAAAGTACATATTCCAAAAGCATACTATGCAGCATACTTTACAATTAGAGCAGACGCATTCGACAGTGATATAATGTGCCATGGTGTAGAACGTGTAAAAAACAAAATGAAAGAAATAGAACTCGCTGGAAAAGCAGCAACAAAGAAAGACCAAGACACATATGGAGTTTTAGAGATAGTTCTAGAAATGTATGAAAGAGGTTTAAACTTCTTACCAATAGACTTATATAATTCTGATGCAGTAAAATTCAAAGTAGAAGAAGAAGGAATTGTACCTCCTCTAAACAGCATACCTGGACTTGGAACTGTTGCTGCACAAAGCATACAGGAAGCAAGAAAAGAAGGAGAATTCATGTCAATAGACGATATGAAGATTCGTGCAAAGGTAGGAAAATCTACAATAGAAATGCTTGAAAAAGCAGGTTGCTTAAAGGGAATGAGCCAAAGCAATCAAATGAGCTTATTTGCATAAAATTTCGCCCAACAGGGACGCCCCTTTTTGGGCGAAAAAAATGAAATGTAATATTATGTAAAAAAATGCATATAATATCTTATATTTATTATAAAAAAACATTGACTTTAGTGTAAATGGCGTATATAATAAATATATAGTAAATGATTTCGCTTGTGGTTGGTGCGAATAATAAGTTATACCATGTTGTCAAATGTTTCGCTTGTGGTTGGTGCGAATAATAAATCATACCATGTTGTAAATTATGATAGGGGAAATACAGTAATAATGTATTTCCTTAATTTTTTTTATAAGAAGGTGTTTTATGATAATAGAAGAAGGATATGTGTACCATGTAAAAAATGAATATTTCAAATTTGTAAATGATGAAAAGTTAATGAGAAATCATGAAGGAGATGCAACTAGACCAAATTATTTTTGCTTAAAAATGGAAGATGAAGAAATAATGTGGTTTATTCCAATGAGTAGTAAAATTGAGAAATATAGCAAAATTATAGAAAATAAAGTGAAAAAATATAAAAAATGTGATACTATAATAATAGGAAATTACAGAGGAAGAAAGCAAGCTTTTTTAATTCAAAATATGTTTCCAATAACAAAAAAATACATAGACCATATTGATACAATTGAAGGAAGAGTACTGAAGGTAGCATCAGAAACGAGAAGAGAAATTATTAAAAAAGTTAATAAGATATTTGCATTAAAGAAAAGTGGAGTTAATCTAATTTTTCCTAATGTAGATAAAATAAAAGAACAGTTACTAACAGAATTGAAAAAGGAGAAATAGAATGGATAGTTTAAATAGCATTTTTTCAATAAAGAATATAATAATATATTTGATTATAATAAATATAATAGCATTTCTTGCAATGTTTATTGATAAGAAAAAAGCAAAAAAGGGAAGATGGAGAATAAAAGAATCAACTTTATTATTTTTAGCATTAATTGGAGGAAGTATTGGAGAAATTATAGGAATGTATGTATTCCATCATAAAACCCAAAAGCCTAAGTTTTTTATTGGCGTACCTGTAATAATTGTACTTCAAATACTTCTAATTATAGCAATAAATTTAAAGTAATAAATTTTTTAAATCATGATTAGAATACTAATTGATATTTATAGCGTTTTAAAGCCATAACCACGGGTATAACCCGTGGTTTCTTTATGTGACAAAAAGAATACACCCTGCAGAAATTGGTTCTGCAGGGTGTATGAGACTTTAGCCCTTGTTTTTGACGTTATTGCGTATCACGCGTGGTATGTGGCCGCCTTTGACGACCTTCTTCACCTGCGAAGATTTCAAAGCTTCAGACCGTTTTTGGTCTTTAGACTTAAAAAAATCGCTTGTACCTTTAGACATAGGCAAAATAATCTCTCCTTTCAAATAAGGTTATATTAAATTATAGTACAAAAAAGAGAGAATGTCAATTAAAGTCGAAAAAATGTACGATGTACATAATTGTTTTATGTTTTAAAGCAGAGTTTTCATAAAAAAGATTACCATAAATAATGTGGAAAACTATGCAAATGAACATATTGATACAGAGTTATTCACAGGGTTATCCACATTATCCACAGCCCTGTGTATAACCTGTTATAGAATTAAGACATAAACAAAGTGTACATAAACAACAAATAAAAAGCCCCGCGGGCCCTATTATGGGCAAGCGGGGTGAACGGTTTTAGAATTCGACTATCACGCAGTCCTTTGTAAGTCCTAAGACGGGAATGGCGATTCCAAGATAACGATTGAACAAGAATGGCATGCCATCTTCGTTCTGCTGAATCGACCCGAAGAAATAAATTTTTCCTTCAGGTGCCGGAAGCTTGGAAATGTTGAAAAAAGAGGTGTGTTTTGAGAACTTCATATAGTTGAGTTTTGAGCAAACCTCGTCGTAGGAGTCGGCTATGGTAGTGTATACCATAAAGGTTCCAAATTGACAAATGAGAGGAGAGTTCTCATCGCTTATATCCTTTGCTTCAAAGTGTACCTCCCGGGAATCGATATTGCCTTCTTCGTTCAAAACGATAGAAAGAGTAATAATAAATCGTGCCATAAAACCATCCTTTCATATAAAGTTGTGGTACAAGTAGCATTATAGCATAAATTAACATAATTTGCAAGAAAAATCGTTGACACATTGGCTATTTAGTGATATTATAACTAAAGTTAAAAAGCTGATTTTTAGCAATATTGAGATGAAAAGAAGAGGAAAATACTATGGTAGAAAGTATGGAAAAAATAGTTGCATTATGCAAAAATAGAGGATACATTTATCCTGGATCAGAAATTTATGGAGGACTTGCAAATACTTGGGATTATGGTCCTTTAGGAGTAGAATTAAAAAATAACGTTAAAGCTGCATGGAGAAAGAAATTTATACAAGAAAATAAATACAATGTTGGTCTTGATGCTGCAATATTTATGAATCCAGAAACATGGGTTGCAACAGGACACGTTGCAGGATTTAGTGATCCGCTTATAGATTGTAAAGAATGTAAAACCAGACACAGAGCAGATAAATTAATAGAAGAATGGGCTCATGAACATGGAAAAGACATCGTTGCAGATGGCTGGTCTGATGAAGAAATGGTAAATTACATAAATGAAAATAAAATACCTTGCCCGGATTGTGGAAAAACAAATTTCACAAGCATTAGAAAATTTAACTTGATGTTCAAAACATTCCAAGGTGTTACGGAAGATTCAACATCTCAAATATACTTAAGACCAGAAACTGCACAAGGAATATTTGTAAACTTCAAAAATGTAATGAGAACAACAAGAAGAAGACTTCCAATGGGAATTGCTCAAATTGGTAAGGCTTTTAGAAACGAAATTACACCAGGAAACTTTACATTTAGAACACGTGAATTTGAACAAATGGAACTAGAATTTTTCTGTAAGCCTGGAACTGACTTAGAATGGTTTAAATTCTGGAAAGACTACTGCAAGAATTTTTTATTAAATCTTGGAATGGAAGAAAAGAATATCAGACTTCGTGACCACAGTGCTGAGGAGCTTGTTTTCTATAGCAAAGCAACAACAGATATAGAATTTGCTTTCCCATTTGGTTGGGGAGAATTATGGGGAATTGCTGATAGAACAGATTACGATTTATCAAGACATACAGAACATTCTAAACAAGATTTATCATATCAAGACCCTGAGACAAACGAAAAATTTATACCTTATGTAATAGAGCCATCTTTAGGCTGTGATAGAGTAGCACTTGCGTTCTTATGCAATGCTTATGAGGAACAAGATTTAGGAGAAGGAGACTCAAGAGTAGTATTACACTTACATCCAGCATTAGCTCCATATAAAGTTGCAGTACTTCCTTTATCAAAGAAATTATCTGAAAAAGCAGGAGAGGTTTATGAAATGCTATCAAAAGACCTTATGTGCGATTATGATGAAGCAGGAAGTATCGGAAAGAGATATAGAAGAGAGGATGAAATTGGTACACCATACTGTGTAACTGTTGATTTCGACACTCTAGAAGATGGAGCTGTAACAATAAGAGACAGAGACACAATGGAACAAGTAAGAATGCCAATTAGTGAAGTTAAAAATTGGATAGAAGAAAAAATAAAATTCTAAAAACTCTAGCAAAGGTATAGAAATAAAACTTTGAAATTAAAAGAAAAATTCATCAATATAAGTTTTAAAAATATAAAGTGTGGAGATAAAAAAGAACAATGCTAATAAAACAGGCATTGTTCTTTTTGTATTTTAACTTTAAATTTATTTTAATATTAAATCTTTTTCATTTCAGATTTTTTAGCATCTTTTCATAGCATTGTCTGCAAACAGGTAGATACTGATTATCTCCAACCTCAATATCTTTATCCTTTGAGCCACCTTTATAGAAAGTAAAAACAGCTTCTTCACTTTTACAAACTTCGCAAATTGAAGTCATAATTTCTACATTATCGGCAATACACATAAGATCGCCCATTTTTCCGAAAATCTTCTTTTCAGAAGTAAGATTAAGTCCAGAAATGTAAAACTTCTTTCCCTCAGAAGCCATTTTATCAATCGTATGTACATCGCCTTTTAGAAATTGGAATTCATCTATGAAATAAGAATCAGCATTATATTTTTCAAGCTCAGAGATGTCTTGAATATTTATAGCCTTAACCGAATTCCCGCTTCTAGTAGAAATAACATCATCACCACATCTATCATCTAAAAGAGGCTTGAAGACCATAATATTTTTACCCGCAATTAATTGTCTTTTTATTTCATTTACAATTTTTTGACTTTTGCCACATTTCATTGGTCCAGTATATACATTAATAAATCCCATGATACTAATTACTCCTTAAATTGTTAAACTGAATTTGCTAAAGAATAATATACAAGTAATTTGAAATTTAATCAAGTACTTTTTACAATATTTCATATATAAAATAATAGTGAAATATTTGTAATAAAATGTAACATATTGTAATATTAACGAGAAACGTTAGACGACATATTAAAGTATGAACAGATTCTTGAAAAAATTAAAGCTATTAGTCAAATGAAAGATAAGTTTTATGCAATGGTATAATAATTCATAAAAAAATTAAAAAATTACTTTTAATCATCAAGAAAATGTTGTAAAATATAAGCGAAAATAAAAGATTGGAATATATCCAATTAAAAGAATGGAGAAAGCTTATGGAAAATAAAAATGTAAAAAGAAAAAACTATATTGGATGGGATGAATATTTTATGGCTATTGCAAAATTATCTGCGATGAGAAGCAAAGATCCATCTACTCAAGTGGGAGCTTGCATAGTAGGAGAAGGAAATAGAATATTATCAATAGGCTACAATGGAGCACCTAATGGGTTTAATGATGACATATTCCCATGGGCAAGAGAAGGAGAAAACTTAAATACAAAATATCCCTATGTATGCCATGCAGAAATGAATGCAATTTTAAACTACAGAGGAAGCAGAAAAGATTTGGAAGGAGCGAAAATATATGTAGATTTATTTCCTTGCAATGAATGTGCAAAGATGATAATTCAATCAGGAATAAAAGAAGTTATATATTTATCAGACAAATATGCAAATTCTGAAAACAACATTGCTTCAAGAAAGCTATTAGATGCATGCAAGGTATCATATAAGAAGATTAATTTGTCAGAAAATAAAAAAATTGAAATAGAATTGTAAGATGAATTGTTTAAAAAATAAAATGCAACTGAAAGTTTACAAAAAGATAATGAAAATTGGTAGTGCTACTTTGCTTATTTGTTCTATAATGTAGGTGGAGGTGAGAAAAATGAGATTTAGCGAAAAATTACCTAAACTTAGAAAGAACAATAATTTATCACAAGAACAACTTGCAGAACAATTAGGAGTATCTAGACAAGCTGTTTCAAAATGGGAGGCTGGCAATTCCTATCCAGACATGGAAAAAATGTTGCAAATGTGCATAATATTGAATTGTCACTTAGAAGATTTAATGGACGATGGTTCAATAGGCAACATTTCAACAGAAGAATCAAAAAACAAGATTGATTTAAATGTATGTATGCAGGACTTTTTGAATTTCATAACAAAGCTATATAATATGTTTGTTAGTATGAGATTTAAAGAAAAAATTAAATTTATATTTGAAATGGTGTTTATAATTGTAATCTTATCAATATCAGGGTTGTTAATTATGAAACTTTTAGAATACATAATATATGGAATTCTTCCACTGCCTATATTATGGAAAATTCTAAGCAAAGTGATTACACTTATATTGATTGGAGCTGGAGGAGTAATTTTTATTCATTTATTAAAAATTAGGTATCTAGATTATTACGTAACAATAGAGGACCAAAATACAACGCAGAAGAGTATTGAAGAGCCCATTGAAAAGACAGAAAATAAATACTATGAAGAAAAGCCAAAAGAAAAAATAATTATTAGAGATCCAAAACATTCTGGTCCAGCTTTCCTAAAAGCAATTGAAAAAATCATAGTAATAATGATAAAGGTATTTATGATTTTTATTACAATTCCAGTGGTAATTGGATTTGTATTTGATGTAGGTTGCACTGTAATTTCACTGTATCATATTATATATGGAAATATATTTGCAGGAATTGCTTTTGTTGGAATTGGTATAGCTTTAATTCTTTATAGTTTTATGGAATTAGTATTCAATTTTATTGTAGATAAAGAACAGCAGTTTAAGAAAATATTTATAATTGCAATAATTGGACTTGTAACTTGTGGAGTAGGAGCAGGAATAGCAATAGGATCGTACTTAAATTTGGAACATATTCCATCAAACCAATATGATGAATACAAAATATTATCGCAAGAAATTCCAATGTCCGATAATTTATGGATAACGAAAAATTTTGAGCATGAATATATTATAGACAATTCTGTAAATACAGTAAACATTGAAATAAATTATTTAAATGGGGTAGAGCCTGAATTAGAAATAGAAAACGGAAAAAGTTCTAATGATGAAAGTTATCAGTATTGCCTTGTAAAATATGAGACAAATAAATATCTATTGTATAAAAACATATTGAGGGATATTAAAGATAAAAAGCTTGTCGATTACGAGAATTTGAATTCCATTAAATTAAAGATAACAGTTTCGCAAGAAAATTACGAAAAGCTACAACAGAATTACAAAAAATACAGTAAAGAAAATATTGAAATCAAATAATATAAAAGTACACTTCATTTATCAGTGATGAGGTGTACTTTTATTGTGTAGAATTTTGTCGTACGATTTTACTTGAAAATTAACTGATTGGAGAATATAATTAAATTTCAATAAAAGTAAAGAAGATTCACTTCACAATAATTTTATATAACAATTAATAAAATTCGTTATTTAAATTTTTATTCTAAAAAATAAACCCAAAATAAAAATATTACCATAATATATTGACTGATAATCACACAATATTATATAATAAGGAGGGATATTAATGGAAAAAGAAAGAATGTATATTCCATCAGGGCTAAAAACAAGAGATGGAAAAGATATTATGTGTTACACATCTGAATTCTATATTAAGAACAAAGAAAAAATAGAAAAGTTAATAAGAAGATGTGAAGAAGTATTGAAAGATGATCAAATAAATGAAAACAAGGGGAGATTAAACAAAAATGATAACCATATTCTAAAAGAAAATTATGAGAAATATGACTTGAATATTCATATAGATAAAAAACATGATAAATTATTTAAAGAAATACTATCTGATAGAAAAGAAGCTGTTAAATTTATAAACCATTATTTAAATTTGAGTTTAATAGAAAATGACATAGAAAAGTACGAAAAAGAATTTAGAACGCAATCATTTAGCAGTGTAGAAGCAGATGTGGTATACAAGATAAAGAATAAAAATGTCTTTATACTGATAGAACATCAATCGAGTGTAGATTTAAAGATGTCATATAGAATATTGTGTTACAAAAATGCAATAGTAGAGTCTGCAATAGATAAGAAAAGATTAAAAGAGCGAAATTATAAAATTCCAAAAGTAATAGCAATAGTATTATATACTGGTAAAAGAGAATGGAATATGTTATCAATAAAGGATATTGAAGAAAAAATTGAAGGATATGAAGAAACTGAAAATGAATACACTTTGATAGATACAAATAAATTGAGTAGAGAAGTGTTATTAGAAGATAATCTTATAACATCTAAAGCAATGTTAATAGAAAAAGCACGAAATAAGGCCGAATTATATAAAAATATTGAAGATATGATAAATAATCAAAAGAGAATAGACAAATTTGAAAATTCACAATTAGAGAAAATAGTGAAGTATGAGTTGGCTGGAACTGAAGATGAAAGTATAATAAATAAATTCATAGAAAAAATAAGAAATAGAGAGGAGAAAGATGAGATTATGATGAATGCTGCAAGGATAATTAATAAGGAAATAAGAAAGCAGAGAAAAGAAGGAGTGGAACAGGGAATACTACAAGGCAAGTTTATGATTGCAAAAAAACTTAAAGGAAGAATGACTGTTGAAGAAATAAGCCAGATAACAGGATTGAGTAAAAAGGAGATTGAAGAATTATAGAAGAGATGTATTACTTATAAAAAGAAGTGAATTAAACTGAGTTTTTCTGATAAACATTTCATTAATATAATATAAAAAAATGAAGAACAAAAGTTTGTAAACTATTGAAAATGCACCAAGTTTATGATATAATTACAAAGAAAATTTTATAAGAATATAAAGATACGGAAGATTTTAAAGTCTTTCGTTAAGATATGTGCTTTTATGTAAAACAAGAAAGGAATTTTTATGAATGATAATATTATTATAAAGGGTGCAAAAGAACACAATT
>ERZ827440.4145-NODE-4145-length-10085-cov-3.005683_pt1 | contig 10085 bp, 10 predicted proteins | sample MGYA00519774_ERZ827440 | MGnify/ENA primary metagenome ERZ827440 (study PRJEB31778, sample SAMEA3449302) | human gut metagenome | biome: human gut; feature: human-associated habitat; material: faeces | place: United Kingdom | collected 2010/2012 ... | reverse complement strand
TATCTACATTTCTCTGATTTTGGCAGTTGGAGCATTTCTGATATTCAAATACACTATTTTAGGAAGATCCCTGCTGGCGGTTGGTGGAAATAATCGCATCCTCTGGGGCTGTGATACCTGGACTTCTGAGGAAAGTTACGGTGCTGTTTTGGCATTCCGTCGGGTGGTGGCGGAGGTGCTCTCAGAGATGTGTCAGGAGGGCTACCTCAGCTGTGAAGAGGCCTGCTATACGGCTGGACAGATCTGGCGCGGCAATGCGCTCAAGCTATTTGGCTTTGAAGACTGATGCAGGCAAGAGCAAACTGCCTGTCAGGAATTGTCAATGGTATTGATTACGGTGATTTTAATCCGGCAACAGATACCAACATTGCAAGAACTTACTCTGTCGAAAACTTCCGCAAGGAGAAAGTGAAAAATAAAATGGCGCTGCAGGAAGAACTCGGACTGGAGAGAGATCCGCACCGTATGATGATCGGTATCGTATCCAGACTGACTGACCAGAAGGGCTTTGACCTGATCGACTGTGTGATGGATGAACTTTGCCAGGATGATATTCAGCTTGTTATTCTGGGAACCGGTGAGGAACGTTATGAAAATATGTTCCGGCATTTTGACTGGAAATATAATGATAAGGTTTCAGCAAATATTTATTATTCAGATGCGTTGTCCCATAAGATATATGCGGCATGTGACGCCTTTCTGATGCCATCCTTATTTGAACCCTGCGGTTTAAGCCAGTTGATGGCGCTACGGTACGGCACCCTTCCCATTGTGCGGGAAACAGGCGGTCTGAAGGATACAGTACAGCCCTATAACGAGTATGAGAGTACCGGCACCGGATTCAGCTTTACAAATTATAATGCGCATGAAATGCTGGGCGTCCTCCGCTATGCGATGCGCGTGTATTACACGCAGAGAAAATGCTGGAACGGCATTGCGGAGCGTGCGATGCGGGAGGATTTCTCCTGGAAAAAGTCAGCGGAGACGTATGCGCGGCTGTATGAGGATATCGTGGGCAGACCATAGGATCACATAGTGATCTGGTCCGTCTCGAGGGAGTAGTAGTAGACGTGATCCGACAAAATCTCTTCTCTGGCCAGCTGGGACGAATTGACGTCCCGGACCATGGAGGAGAGCGTGGACATACTGATCTGGTTGTCTGCGGGAATCAGAAGAACTTCGTGGACGCTGCTCGGCAGAATATAAAAATCACTGCCGATGCGCCGGGCAAAATCGTGCAGCAGATGCTGATAGAGAATACAGGAGGAGCCGTTGAGCCTGTGCTGGTTGGACAGAACGTAGATCGGAAAAGGCTCAATGAGATCGCTTCCCGCTGGATCCGCAAATTCATCCGCAAACAGCTCGCGCAGAACTTCGGTCATGCTGCGCAGATCATAGCGGAGCAGCTGCGGTGTGTTTGCCATGGCGAGGGCGTAGAGGTCGTCTCTGGTAATCCCCCAGTAAGTGAGATGTTCATTGTGGATCAGGACCGTTGCTGTGCCGGAAGAATCAGATTCCACCAGGCATAAGAAGACGATGGCGAGATCCAAAAAGCGATAGTAGGGAACACGCTTTAACAGTTCGCGGTTGCGCTCATAGTTGATCAGCTTCATTGTGACGCGGGATTTTACCTTGTCATAGTCCGTGAAAAAAGAGATGTCAACCGGGGATTTGGGACGGTTCTCCCGATAGGCGGTCAGAATGTCGTCTGTGATGTCGGAAAACGATCTGCCGCGCTCATACTGTCCATAGTAGTAATCCAGATAAATGGTGGGCGCCAGGTTCTGACCGGGCGCGAGAATGGTGAGTCCGTCAAGATGGGTATCGTTGTTTTTGAGAATGTCTGAAACAGTGATGCGGACATCGGAGCCGAGGCGGTCCGAGAGAGTAGAGATGATCTGCTGCTTGAAATCGTGGTAATTCATAAAATCCTCCGAATGAATGGAGGGGAAGTAAAATCGTACAGATGGGGAAGAAAAATCCACATGAATGCGTAGCTGCATTTATGTGGATTTAATTTATCATATAGAAAGTCAAAAAGCAATTGGACAATATTACTAAAAATGTCGGATGCTATTCGGACTTTAATGTTTTTCAGAGATAGCTGTAAAGCTCTGGGGTATCGCTGCCGAGCTGTTTGTAGACCGTGCAGTTCGCAAAGACATCGTCAGGAGGAAAGATCGTGGTATCATTGCGGGTGTCCTCGTCAAGCGCATCGACGACGGCCTGATTTGGCGTGGCGTAGCAGACGCAGTCAAAATTGAGCATGGCGACGTCCTCGCGGCACAGAAAATCCAGAAACTTTTCGGCGTTTTCCTTGTGTGTGCTGTCAGCCGGAATGAACCAGGAATCGATCCAGAGGTTGGATCCCTCCTTCGGAACCGTGTAGGAGAGATCGGCGTTGGACTCCATGGCGGTGGCTGCCTCGCCGGAGTAGACGAGCGCTAACGCCGCATTCCCCGCGATCATCTCATCTGCGGTCTCATCCACATAATAAGCGTAGACGAGGGGTTTCTGATCCACCAGAAGCGAGAGCGCGTCACGCAGATCGGTCTCGTCCTCCGTGTTGATGTCGCGGCCCAGAAGACGGAGCGCCGGGACAAAGGAATCCCGGACGGAGTTCTGCATGATAATGGTATCGCGGTAGCGGTCGTCCCACAGGATGTTCCAGCTCTCGGTCTCCTCCTCGCTCACCATGGTCGTGTTGTACAGGATTCCCAGCGTGCCGTAAAAGTACGGCATGGAATACTGGTTCTGCGGGTCGAAGACCTCGGCGGCAGCAAGAATAGCGGGATCAAGATTCTTATAGTAGGAGAAGGAGGAAAAATCAATCGGCGCCACTTTTCCCTCGTGGATCAGCCGCTCCACCATATAATCCGAGGTGCGCACGACATCGTAACTGATGGAACCGGCAGAAAACTTCGTGTACATCTCCTCGGGACTCTCGTATTCCTCGAGCTTGATCTTGATGCCGGTTTCCTGCTCAAACATTTTGATGGCGGAGGCATCCAGATATTTGCCGTAGTTTAACACGACGAGGGAATTGTCGCCGGAGCTGCCGGCGGTATCGGTATCCGCGCTGCCGCACGCCGAGAGAAGCAGGGCGGCAAACGCGGCGGTAATCAGTGCATAATGGAATCGTTTCATAAGTAAGTGGCACCTCCTTTAATGGATACCGGCATGATTCCCGGCGATTCTGTCCGAACGGCGGTTCATGACAAGAAGCAGAAGAAATGCAAACAAAAACAAAATGGTTGACAGGGCGTACAATTCCGGGCGCACCCCCTTGCGCAGCTCTGTGTAGAGCATCGTCGACAGGGTGTTGACGCCGGCACCTTTGGTAAAAAAGGTGATGGAAAAATCGTCGAGCGACATGGTAACCGCCATCAGGAATCCGGAAAATACACCGGATTTGATCTCCGGCCAGGTCACCTTGTAGAACGCGTACATCGGAGTGGCACCGAGCATGATGGTGCGGTTCTTTTTTTCATGGCACTGATGCCGATCGCGGCAAGCGTTCCGATGGCGGTCGAGACGATGGCTGCGGTGAGTGTGACCTGTAGAGCTGTCACAAACGCATTCATGATGGTCTCGTCCGTAAAACAGGAAGCGTACCATTTGAGCGTAAAACCGCCCCATACGACACGTGATTTTGAATTGTTAAAAGAGAGCACGATGAGTACGAGGATCGGTAGATACAAAAATAAAAAGATGACGGCAAGATAGATGCGCTGTCCCCATTTCTTTACCATACCGCGGTACCTCCTTCGTCTTTATCCAGCACATTCATAAGTGCCATACTTGCAATGACAAACAGCATCAGCACAACGGACAGTCCGGAACCCAGATGCCAGTTGGTGCCCTGCATAAATTCCTGCTCAATGACGTTTCCGATTAAGAGCACCTTGCCCCCACCGAGCAGGTCGGAGATGACGAACGAGGTCAGTGCCGGCACAAAGACCATGACGATTCCGCTTAACACGCCGGAGAGGGTGAGCGGAAAAATGATTTTTACGAGAACGGTCAGATTGTTCGCGCCGAGATCCCTGGCGGCTTCGATGACGTCCTTGTTGATCCGCACCATGGAGTTGTAGATCGGCAGGATCATAAAAGGAAGAAAATCGTACACCATGCCGAACACAACGGCGGTCGGTGTGTTGAGCATCTTCACATGGCCGGTGCCGACGGCTTCTAAAATGGCATTGACAATACCGTTGTTGGAGAGCAGAAGTCTCCACGCGAGAATGCGCAGCATAAAATTCATCCACATCGGGAGGATGAACAAAAAGACGACAAAGCTCTGGTGACGGAAGCGAAATGTGCTTAAAATCATGCAGAGCGGATAGGACAAAACAAGGCAGAACAGCGTGCACAGAAAGCCGAGCTTTAAAGAGAGAAGAATCGACTTGACATGCACCGGATCGGCGATGGCGGCGATATTGGAAAAGGTAAAGCTGCCGTCCGCCGCAGTGATGGCATAATAGAGAATAAATACAAGCGGCAGAAGAATAAATCCGATCATCCAGATCAGATAAGGTCCTGCCAGAAGCTGTTTTTTGAAGTTAGACATCGATTTCTGCTGCCTCCTCGTCCTCGGATTCCGGTTTGTTCATAATCTGGATGTTGAATGGAATCACGCGGATCCCGACATGGGTTCCGACGGTGTAAAACTGCGTGGTGTCCACCAGCCACTCAAAGCCGCCCGCCATGATCTCGATCTCGTAGTGGACGCCCTTGAAGATGACGGAAGTGATATCGCCGTCCATAAAGCCTTCCCCGGGTGCGACGATCTCCACATTCTCCGGACGGATGACGACGTCGACCGGCGTGTTGGTGCCGAATCCTTCATCCACACAGGGAATCCTGGTGCCGAGAATCTCAACGACCCGGTCTTTCATCATGATACCGTCGATGATATTGCTGTCCCCGATAAAATCGGCTACGAACGCGTTGACCGGCTCATTGTAGATCATTTCCGGTGTGCCGATCTGCTGGATGTAGCCCTGGTTCATGACGACGATGGTGTCGGACATGGTCAGGGCTTCCTCCTGGTCGTGCGTAACAAAGACAAAGGTGATGCCGAGCTTGTTTTTCAGGCGGATCAGCTCATACTGCATTTCCTGGCGGAGCTTTAAGTCCAGTGCGCCGAGCGGCTCGTCGAGGAGAAGAACCCTCGGCTCATTGACGATGGCGCGGGCGATGGCAATTCTCTGCTGCTGGCCGCCGCTCAAAGAATCGATGGAGCGGTGCTCGAATCCGTCCAGGTTTACGAGCTTTAAGGCGTATTTGATTTTGTCGTCGATGTATGCCTTGCTTTTTTTTCTGATCTTAAGTCCGAAAGCGATATTTTCCGCGATGGACATATGCGGAAAAAGGGCGTATTTCTGGAATACAGTATTGAGATCGCGCTCATTGGGCGGGAGGGCGGTAATATCCTTTCCGTCAAACAGAACCTGGCCTTTGTCAGGGGTCTCAAATCCGCCGATAATGCGCAGGGTTGTTGTCTTGCCGCAGCCGGACGGACCGAGCAGTGTGATGAATTCATTCTCACGGATGTAGAGGTTCAAATCGTCCAGAATGACATTGTCACCGTAGGATTTGGCAATGTGCATAAGATTGCTCAGTTTTTTGCTCATTCGGGGGAGTCCTTTCTTAATATATGCAGAATGCTCCCGCATGTCTGCGGGAGATCGATGATATGCTGATTTTGCAGTATTTTCATAGCATAAGAAAGATTTTATTTTAATAATTGAAAAAAAGTAGTTGCAATTTTTTGAAATTCCGTTATAATAACTCAATGTGATGTTAAACATGACCTGCCGATATGGCTCAGTTGGTAGAGCAACGCATTCGTAATGCGTAGGTCGTCGGTTCGAGTCCGACTATCGGCTTTAAATAAAAACTCTCAGTAATTGTGCTGGGAGATTTTTATTTATATGCTAGTTATAACACATGCTTATCAATGTTTATTAGAGCGGGTTATGACTGAGTGCAAAAGGAGGAAAATATTATGAAGAAAAAAGTGATTAGCTTACTGCTCACTGCAGCAATGGCAACCACCATGTTCGCAGGCTGTGGTTCTTCCAGCGAGGAGAATACAACTGCAGACAACAATCAGACAGCAGCACCGGCAGCGACAGAGGCTGCAGCAGAGGAGAGCACAGAGGCAGCTGCTCCTGCAGTATCCGCTGATGGAAAGATCGCAATGATTACCGATTCCGGTGACATCACAGACGAGTCTTTCAACCAGATCACATGGGAGACCTGTGTGGCTTACGGTGATAAGAACGGTATTGAGTATCAGTACTATAAGCCGGCTGAGGACACAGACGAGGAGAGAATCAACGCAATCGACCTTGCAGTTGCAGACGGTGCAACCGTAATCGTTATGCCGGGTTATCTGTTCGGACCGGCAATCGCTGAGGAGCAGGATCTTTATCCGGATGTTTCCTTTATCGCAGTTGATGTGACAGAGGCTGACATCGTAGATCTTTCCGGCAACGCAGTCGGAATCAGCGACAACGTATATATCTGTTCTTTCCAGGAGGAGCAGGCAGGTTACCTTGCAGGTTATGCGGCAGTTAAGGATGGTTACACAAGCCTTGGATTCCTCGGTGGAATCGCAGTTCCGGCAGTTATCCGTTATGGTTACGGTTATATTCAGGGTATCAACGATGCAGCAGAAGAGATGGGCGTTGATGTAGATGTGAAATACTACTATGGCGGTCAGTTCTACGGAAGTGATGCGATCACAGCTCGTATGGAGGGCTGGTATCAGGATGGCACACAGGTTGTATTCGCATGCGGCGGCGGTATCTACACATCTGCTGTTGAGGCTGCAGAGCAGTACGACGGCAAGGTAATCGGTGTCGATGTTGACCAGCGTCCGAAGATCGGTGATCTGTGCATTACCTCTGCTATGAAGGGCTTAGGCTCTGCAGTGAACTCTGCACTGGATGCATACTTTGGCGGCAACTGGGCTTCCATCGGTGGCAAGTCTGAGCAGCTCGGTCTGGCACAGGGCGATTATCTTGGTCTTCCGACGGATACAGATTCCTGGGGCTTTACAACATTTACGGTAGATGAGTACAATACAGTATTAGACGGACTCAAGGACGGCAGCATCACTGTTTCTAACGATACAGAGAATCAGCCGGAGGTAGGTTCTCACGTGACCGTTGACTATGTAGAGTAAGCGGACTCTTTAAAGGGGAAGAGAAATAGTTTCTCTTCCTCTTTTTTTTATATCCAGAAGATGTTATACTATAAGATATGCAGGAATGACTCATGCGGCGCATGAAAAAAAAGAACGAAGAGGATACATGTATATGGAAAACGAATATGTTATTGAGATGTTGAACATCACGAAAGAATTTCCAGGAATCAAAGCCAACGATAATATTACCCTGCAGTTGAGAAAGGGAGAGATTCATGCACTGCTTGGAGAGAACGGTGCAGGAAAGTCTACCCTCATGAGTATTCTTTTTGGTCTGTACCAGCCGACGTCCGGTACGATCAAAAAGAACGGGCAGGTTGTACAGATCAATACGCCGAACGACGCGAATGATCTGAACATCGGAATGGTTCATCAGCACTTCAAACTGGTGGAGTGTTTTTCCGTGCTGGATAATATTATCCTTGGTGTTGAGCCATCGAAAGGATTGTTCCTTGAAAAAGATGGTGCCAGAAAAAAGGTACTGGAGCTGAGTGAGAGGTACGGGCTTAAGGTGGAGCCGGATGCGCTGATTTCGGATATCACCGTAGGTATGCAGCAGCGTGTTGAGATTCTTAAGATGCTCTACCGTGATAACGAGGTGCTGATCTTTGATGAGCCGACGGCAGTGACGCCGCAGGAGATCGAGGAACTGATGAAGATTATGAAGAATCTCGCGCACGAGGGCAAATCCATTCTGTTCATCACGCATAAGCTGAATGAGATCATGGAGGTGGCGGACCGCTGTACGATCTTAAGAAAAGGAAAGTACATCGGAACGGTCGACATCGCGGATACGACGAAGGAAGAACTTTCCAAGATGATGGTGGGCAGAAATGTAAGCTTTACCGTTGACAAGGACGAGAAAAAGCCGGGGGATACGGTGCTTGAGGTATCGCATCTGACGGTGGCAAGCAGATCACATGAGAACAATGCCGTGCGGGATGTCTCGTTTCAGGTGCGCCGTGGTGAGATCGTATGTATTGCGGGTATCGACGGCAACGGACAGACAGAGTTGGTGCAGGGGCTGACCGGACTGGAGAAGATCGGAGGGGGCAGCGTGAAATTTCTGGGACAGGATATCACAAACACCACGATCCGGGAGCGTTCCAAGCATGGTATGAGCCATATTCCGGAAGACCGGCATAAGCACGGACTGGTACTGGACTACACGCTGGAGCAGAATCTCGTGCTGCAGCGCTACTGGCAGCCGCAGTTTGAACGCGCGGGCTTTATCAAGTCGGGCGAGGTGCGCAGATATGCGCAGAAGCTGATCGAGCAGTATGATGTGCGAAGCGGTCAGGGACCTGTGACCATTGTGCGGAGTATGTCCGGCGGTAACCAGCAGAAGGCGATCATTGCAAGAGAGATTGACAAAGACCCGGAGCTTCTTGTGGCAGTGCAGCCGACCAGAGGTCTTGACGTAGGCGCGATCGAGTATATCCATAAGCAGCTTGTGGCACAGCGCGACAAAGGAAAAGCCGTGCTGTTAGTCTCGTTGGAGCTGGATGAAGTTATGGACGTATCCGACCGTATCCTGGTGATGTACGAGGGTGAGATCGTAGGAGAACTGGATCCGAAGAAAGTGACTGTGGAGGAACTTGGACTTTACATGGCAGGTGCAAAGCGGGATGAGGTTGCAAAGAAAGCATAAAGGCGAGGCCTTACAGATTAACAGAAAGGAAATATGACAATGAGTGAAAAGACAAAGGATGTCCTATTGTCCATCTTTGCATCGCTTCTTTGCATTGTGATCGGACTTCTCGTGGGACTTATCATACTTTATTGTATCAATGCAGAGAATGCATTGGATGGTTTTTCAAGAATTATCAAGGGTGGCTTTTACCTCAAACCAAAGGGAATCGGAAGTGAGATTGCGCAGGCGACACCGCTGATCATGACGGGTCTTTCCGTTGCGTTTGCTTTTAAGACGGGACTGTTCAACATCGGTGCGGCAGGCCAGTATACCTTGGGCGTGTTCGGTGCATTGTATTTTGCACTGATTCTGCAGATGCCGTGGTATGTATGTCTTCTGGCAGCAATGGTCTGCGGAGCCATCTGGGGTGCTGTTCCGGGAATTTTCAAGGCGTACTTTAATGTCAATGAGGTTATCACCTCCATCATGTTTAACTGGATCGGTTTATATCTGGTGAACGAGCTGATGTACAGCACGGTATCCGGAATGTACGACCAGAAGACGACGCGTACTTACAAGCTGAGTTCCGCAGCACCGCAGTCATTGATTCCGGATTGCGGCATGAGCGCTGTTTTTAAGACAAGCTCGACCACGATTGCTATTTTTATCGCGATGGCGATCGCGATTATCATGTATGTGGTACTCAACAAGACCACATTCGGTTATGAGTTAAAAGCCTGTGGCTTTAATAAAGACGCCGCAAAATATGCGGGCATCAATGAAAAACGCAACATTGTGCTTTCCATGACAATCTCCGGCGCACTTGCAGGTATCGGTGCGGGACTTTACTATCTGTCCGGTGCATCCGAGTGGAATCCGCAGGTGTCCACAGCGCTTCCGGCGATCGGTTTCAACGGTATCCCGGTAGCACTTTTGGCGCTGAGCAATCCGATCGGCGTGGTATTTGCAGCAATCTTTGTCGCACATATCTCCGTGGGAGGAGCGTATCTTCCAACCAAGTATTATCAGCCGGAGATTGCGGATCTGATCGTGGCAGTCATCATTTACCTGTGTGCGTTTGTTATGCTCTTTAAGAGCGTGGTCGTATCGAAGCTCGGCAGGAAAAAAGCGAAGAAGGAGGATGTGAAATAATGTTCTTACTGATTAAGTTTACATTACTCTATGCGGTAGTATTGATGCTGGTGGCGCTTGGCGGTATGTTCTCGGAGCGAAGCG
>ERZ827440.4135-NODE-4135-length-10125-cov-8.029791_pt1 | contig 10125 bp, 9 predicted proteins | sample MGYA00519774_ERZ827440 | MGnify/ENA primary metagenome ERZ827440 (study PRJEB31778, sample SAMEA3449302) | human gut metagenome | biome: human gut; feature: human-associated habitat; material: faeces | place: United Kingdom | collected 2010/2012 ... | reverse complement strand
CGGCGAGAGCCACGATGTATTTCTGGAGCTGAAGCTGCTGGCGGACGTGGGCCTCGTCGGGTTCCCGAACGTCGGCAAGTCGACGCTGCTCTCTGTGACGAGCAACGCGCACCCGAAGATCGCGAACTATCATTTCACGACGCTCTATCCGAACCTCGGCGTCATTTATGTGGCCGACGGCGTCTCGTTCGTGATGGCGGACATCCCGGGCATCATCGAGGGCGCGTCGGAGGGCGTGGGTCTCGGGCATGATTTCCTGCGGCACATCGACCGCTGCCGCCTGCTGGTGCATATTGTGGATGTATCCGGCAGCGAGGACCGCGACCCGATCGACGATTTTGACAAGATCTGCGCGGAGCTGGAACAGTATTCGCCGGAGCTGGCCCAGCGGCCGATGATCGTCGCGGCCAACAAGGTCGATCTGCTCCCGCCGGACAGCGACAATCTGGAGCGGCTGAGAGCATATGTCGAGGGCAAGGGATACGAATTTTACACGATCTCCGCCGCCACCACGCAGGGCACGCGCGAGCTGATGCGCACGATCGCGGGCAAGCTCGCGACGCTGCCGCCCGTGATCGTCTACGAGCCGGAGTATGTCAAGCCGCTGGCTGAGGCGGGCGACGCGCAGGAGCTGAAGATCGAGCACTATGACGACCTCTGGCTGGTGTCCGGTCCGTGGATCATGAAGCTGCTGAACGACATCAATTTTGACGACTATGAGTCGCGCATGTATTTCGACCGGCAGCTGCGCAAATCGGGCCTCTTTGAACGGCTCGAGGAGCTCGGCATCGAGGACGGCGACACCGTCAGCATCTACGATTTTGAATTTGAATATACAAAATAAAAACCGCGCGGCAGTCTTTCGGCTGCCGCGTGTTTGCTATGGTACGCAAAAACCGGCGGTCTGGCGACCACCGGTTTTTGTGTTAAAAAGAAAGAGAAAAGAAAGAGAGGAAAACTGGATTTCCTAGGTCATAGGATAAAGGACAATCATGTCCGAATTATGAACGCGAAACGAAAGAATTGTGAACAGTTCAAGGAAGTTGGCATTTGTGCCGCGAATTGGCAGACATAAGCGCGTGTTTGTGGGTAAAACTACGATTGACGGAAGATCAGATGAACTTCCCGAACAACAAATCATAAGGAGATGCAAGAACATGACGAATCGCAACAGCAACTCGATCAACGTCCCCGAAGCCCGCGAGGCAATGGACAAGTTCAAGATGGAGGCCGCTTCCGAAGTTGGGGTCAATTTGAAGGATGGCTACAATGGCGACCTGACCTCCCGTGAGGCTGGCTCCGTCGGCGGCCAGATGGTCAAGAACGTGTGCCCCATACGAACCGCGAGATTTACAAGAAATAACCGGATCATGGAGGGGCATATGCAGGCGGTGCGGTACATAGTGCGGATCAGCGTATAAGAAAGTCAGCACGGGCAAGTGGAAAGTCATCCGCTGTCCGTGCTGACTCTTTAGATTGACCTACAGTTCTTCTGCCCTAAACGTCGTATACCCCTCGTAATAATAGCTGTGGTCGATGCCCTTCATAAAGACCTCACGGCTATCCACGTCATCCGTCAGCGCGGCTTTCAGCAGCACCTTGATCTCCACGTCCTTAATCGGGCTGCGCTCCATGGCAAGCAAATAGTCCTCTTTATCGACCTTGCTCCAATCCACGACCTGAGCGATTCTGTTTTTCAGCATCAAATCGAGCCAAATGCGCATACTGCGCCCATTGCCCTCGCGGAACGGGTGGGCGACGTTCATTTCTACATACTTTTCGATGATTTCATCAAACGTGTCCTGCGGCATTTTTTCGATGTTCGCCAGCGCCGCTTCCAGATACATCAGCGGCGCAAAGCGGAAATTACCCTTTGCCAAATTCACCGTGCGAAGCTCACCAGCAAAGTCATAAATATCCTCAAATAGCGCTTTGTGTATCGTCTTGAGCGATGCGAACGTGCCGACAGGCAGCTTGTCCAGCGTGCCGCTTTCAAACAGCCATACGGCCTTTTTCTTGCTGATTCGCTCCTCCTCTCGCGCAAGGTCGGCAGAACTCGTCAGTCCCAATTTATTTTCCAGTGCCATGATGCACCTCCAAATGTTTTCTCGTGTCACTACTTGACATAGGGACAGAATTACGTCATGAGCGATACTTCGATTCGCACCCCGCGTGGGGGGTGACACGGTACTCAATATACTCGCCGCCGATCACCTCATTTCAATTCGCACCCCCGCGTGGGGGGTGACGCTTGCGATGGCGGTGTTTGTCACAGCTTCGGAATTTCAATTCACACCCCCGCGTGGGGGGTGACCCCCGCAGCCACCAAAATGAGCGTCACTGTTCCATTTCAATTCGCACCCCCGCGTGGGGGTGACGTGAAGATCACGGTCGCTGCGTTGATGTTCGTATTTCAATTCGCACCCCCGCGTGGGGGGTGACTCCAGCTTGCGGGCAAGTTGCTGAAAGGCACAGATTTCAATTCGCACCCCCGCGTGGGGGGTGACCTTCACGCCGCGCGAGGTCTGCCCGCTCAATGTATTTCAATTCGCACCCCTGCGTGGGGGGTGACCCGGAGCCGCTGAATATCGCCCGTGTGGTAGATATTTCAATTCGCACCCCCGCGTGGGGGGTGACGATCAACCGGGAGCTTGGCACGACGATCATCCTATTTCAATTCGCACCCCGCGTGGGGGGTGACCTGCCAGCTATGCCCCTTTTCACAGCGCCACCAATTTCAATTCACACCCCCGCGTGGGGGGTGACCAAACGTGTTGCCGGAAATTGATTATTCAAAAATTTCAATTCGCACCCCCGCGTGGGGGGTGACTGCCTGCTCCAAGCCGCAGATCGCCGCGTCCAATTTCAATTCGCACCCCCGCGTGGGGGGTGACGCCGGTCGGCATGAGCTTACCGGCGCTGCCGTTATTTCAATTCGCACCCCCGCGTGGGGGGTGACTCTGGCATACTGGTTCGAGGGCTGCGTCAATCTATTTCAATTCGCACCCCCGCGTGGGGGTGACGGAAACTGCGCCAACGCTCACGCCATCCACCAGATTTCAATTCGCACCCCCGCGTGGGGGGTGACCGGGTGGCGCGGCACACGGGGCGCTACTGCTTATATTTCAATTCGCACTCCAGCAGCGGCGTAGATACCGTCATTTTTCCAAAGCAAACAATGGAATCAATGTTCAGTGCTGGAACGCTCAGTTTTTCCATATCTCCGATTCGGACGCAGATGTTCTCGTTCCGGCAAAAGAGATAGCTGTCCGGGGTGAGAACATAGAGGGTATTGAGCAGTTTTTTCATTCCGAAGCCTCCTCAATGATGCCCGCTGCCTCCTGCCGCAGCCGCAGCAGATAGCTTTCTGCCGACATCTTGATCTTTGGCATACAAAGCTCCTGTAGTGAACAGCGGCAGCATTTTGCGGAGTATTTAGCGGAAGGAACACTGAGTGTATCACGGAGCAGATGCAGTTCTTTTGCCAACATCACTGTCCGTGTACGCAGCGTCTCACTCAAAGCAATGGTCATTCTCCGATGCGAGGATGTGAAGAACAAGGCTCCTTCGGAGATTACAGTATGGAACATTTCCTCCATGCACATTGCCTGCGCGCAAAGCTGGATCTGATATGTTTCTTCCTCTCGCAGTGTGCCATGCTTATACTCAACGGGATAAAGGCTCACGGGAAAATCCACTGCCGGAATGCGGCAGCCTGAATCGTCTCTGCGTGCCTCGACACAGTCACACTTCCCCAGCAGCAGGAGGCTGTCGGAGAACACTGTGAACTCATAGAGATTCACCAGGTTCCCCCGTTTTTCCACACGCGGAGTGTGTACCCGCGTATGCTCCGCACGTCCCTTGGCTGTGTCGGTGCTTTCCGCCCAGAGACGCTCATTCAAAAGCAGCCCCGCCCGTCTGGGGCAGTACGCCAACTGAGACAGCCATGACAACGGAAGATACTCCCGATCATCCATTATTTGCTGTAAACCAATTTTCATCCTCCGGCAGCGCATTCCACACGATGGGACTGAACGCATCTCGCTTGAAGCCTATCTCCACACCATTTGGAACCTTGCTTAGCTCCACACTGGCGGTGTAATCGAGGTAGCTTCTGGGCGCGGTGACCTCCGGCTTTTTCCGAACCTGCACCAATTCAAACAGTCGCTGCGCCGGCGCACAGCCCAACTTTGCCTGCCGAACGCGCTGTGTCTCGTCCGTGTCTGTCCCCACATGCTTAAAGAGGATCAGCGGCGAAACAACATCCATTTCGCCCTTACTGGCACTGCGGTCATGCTCATACATATTCAAAATTGCCTCGAAGAGCGCATTCAGATCCGTCTCATCGAAGCCGGTCTCCGCTGCTAGATTGGCACTGATAAAGCCACGCACCTCATACAGACCAAAGGGAATCAACTGCTTACGCCCCATGGTACGCAGGGAATCCTCATCGGCATTTTCCTCCGCCTTGACATAATCGTCCAGCGTTTTATCCTTGTCACCCAGTGTTGCCGCCATTCTAGTAATGGAGATATCCAGCGGCAGTACCGGATCAAGGCTCTTTCCGAAGGTGATCTGCACTGGCCCGCGCACCTGACCGGCGTTCGGTCCTGTAGACATCACGGCACCAAAAGTGCGCACGTCATAAAACATCTGGCACGCCTTTTTTCTCCCCGCGTACACCGCATTCTTGTCCTTGGCGCCCTCCACACCGGCTTCCCGCCGGGCCTCAGCAATATGGCGATTAATGTTTGTGCTTTGCTGGATGATGATATTCATCCCCGGCTGCCCGGCAAAAGCCGTCTGGATGTAGTTGCGGATCCGGCGCTTGGTCGCCACATCGGTGATGTAGCCCTGCATGGTCTCCGGGTCAAGGCGCGGCGCATTCCCCATGTCCGGATCGCCGTTGGGATTTCCGTTCGTACACGCCACGTAGTAGAGAAATTCATAACGATTCTGAATAGCCATTGATCAACCCTCCCGTTTTTCCGCGATTCTCTTTCTGATCTCCCCGGTAATCTGCGTACACATTTGATGATAGCCCAGTGCAAAATAGCTCTGCCCTTCGAGGTTCAGCGTTGTGGGCAGGCAGTGTGCCAAGTCGCTGCCAAAATAGGCGCACACGGCGTTTAGCTTGTCTTCATAGATTCTGCCCAAACCGCGCTTTTCCTTGCGGAGAATATCCAGATAGACTTGTCCCATTCGGTCCAGTGTGCCAAATACCAGCGCCGGTGTGCGGCTGGCAGAGGCGTAAAAGCGCTGAACCAAAGTGGCGTTGACATCTCCCATGGCTGCCCGCTGTAAATTGGCGTATACAGCCAGCCAAGCGCCGCAGTGGTATGCAGCATTGGGGAAGTTGGGCTCATAATACTCCATAAGGTTTTCCTCCTCGTTTCTCATTCTTCGCTTCCGAATCAGCCAGACCTTCAGCCATTGGCAGGCCATGGTATCGGACAGGAGCGGCTTCTTGTCCGCATCCGCCGTTGAAAGCAGCTTGGAGCGGATGTACGCAAGCGCGCGCACAGCAACAGTGTCCGGCAACGGTGTCCCGTTGACGATTGCCATGACGATGGCAGGCGTAATTCCCGCCAATTCTTTTTTCATCTGATCAAACAGCTTTTGCCCGGATGCATTTTGATTCTTCACCAGACGAGTCAATCGAGCATTGAGTTTCTGCTTTCGCGCACGCCCTGTCCCCAAGCGGTCTTGGATTTTCAGGTCGTCCGTCCATTTCTGTAGGTTTTCGCGGAGAGTCTCATAGCTTCCATGCTCGTAACGGCGGATCATCGCCCGGCCATTGTTGCCGGAAATCAACATAATGTGGTATTCGCCAGACAGCTTTCTCGGAGCATCGCCGGAAAAGACCGCCTTTATAACCTCATCTGCCGCATTTTTCCTGTCCATCAGATATTGCCGTGCATCCTCCTCAAGCTCCTCAAGGCTTGGGGATTCTTCATCCTCATCCACGCTCTCCTCGTCAGCACCGGTTTGAAGACTTTGAAGCAGAGGATCATCCTCCGGGTCGAGAGAGAAATCATACCAGTGCAGGAACTTCATGCCGGCGTAAATCGGGGCGGTGGGATGGAACTCGCGTTTCTTATCCCTGTCGTACATGGCGGGCGCGCCCGCCAGCAAATCGTTCATCGCCTCTTTGACAACGGCAAACGCCTCCTCTGACACAGGCGCATTGGCGGATTGCTTGAGACCATAGGACTGAAATGCGGACTTGTCAAAGCAAAATAGTGCTTCGCCTCGGGAATGACCGCCAACGACCTGCAGACCGCTGATGACCGGCAGCGTAGCCAAGGGTGCCGTCGGCTGGCCTGTAATCAGGCACCGGGCAGCTGCTGCCTCCGAATTGTCCGCCAGTTTTTTTCGGTATTCCGTCCACCACTGCTGTGCCTGCGCGTCGGAAGTCACCGGAACGTCATCTACCCGAAAGCTGATGCGGTCGGAAGGCTTCAATTTCCGCAGCTCCGCCTCCCGGCGCATTTGTACAAGCACAGCCTCGTCTTCCAAGGCAGACAGGCAGACGCGCAGACGATCCGCACAGGCACTGCCCTCCTTCAAAAGCATACGAAAGTAATCCGATTTTTTCCCGGGCTTGCCAAGAACCACAGACTCCTTTTCAGCCAATGGATTGCACTTATCCGGACTGTTTGCAAGCGAGCCAATATCCGGACAGATTTGTGTTTCCTCTTTTCCGCACTGCTCGATCCCCAAAAATCTCCCGCTATCGGACAGGCAGATATACGCACGGATGTTCTTTTTCAGAAAGCCAGGCGGAATCGTCAGGTGATTACGGATGCCGTAATCATACAAAGCCTTCAGCATGCCGCTGTACCTCCCTTCAGCACATCCTCGCTGTCGTAATCTGGCACCCGGATCACACCATGTTCCATTACTGCATGGTAAAGAGAGATTTTCGGCTTCGTCACCTTACGAACCTGCTCGTCATGCAGATCAAAAACATCGTACACCATCAGCCCCAGATCCATGCTGACATCGATGGGCGGCCGGCTTCCGTCGCTTTCTTCAAAGTAGCACACAAATTCCCGCAGCCCGAGACACGGCTGCATAAATGTCTTGCCGCTCCGAATTCTACGCATAGCTTGACGGTACAGTTGCTCCAGACTTCCAGCATACAATGGCCGGGGGCAGATACGGGCACGGATGCGGTAACGCACGTTTTTTAGCACCTGCGTCTGCCGCTGTGTGCGCTCCTCATCCGTATACAGAATAGACTTCTCCATATCCGGCTTTGCGCTGACCGCGGACTTGAGCTCATTGCGTTGAAAGCTCATGTAGCGAATGGGGTTGAGAACCTCGATTTGCGTCACCTGCCAGTAGAACTCCGTTTTTTTGGCGTAAATCGATGACAAAATCCCCCGCACCGCCGAAGGCGTAGGTACCGGGTATGTCAGTCGTTCAACTTTTCCATACGGCGGCGCAAAACAGGCAAAATCGCCCCAAACCTCCAGACATACTTCATCGTTCATTGATTGTTCACCTCCATTTTTCAGTTCTGCCTCCCATGCAAAGGAGGCATCAACACTAAAATTTATTTTTTTCAATCCTTCCCAGAAAAGAGCTTCTTCGATCGTTGCTCGAATCTCCTGTCAAATAAATTTTAGTTTTAAAATTGGATGCTGTCAATCAAATTCCAATGAAAGCATATATTTTCTGCAATCTCACCAATTACGGCATTAGACATTCGTGTATATTGTCCGACGGCGCGAAGCCGGTCACAGAATGATACCACTCCTCAAAGCCGTGATTCAGCAGAAATGTTCCGGTTTCGGCAGTCACACGTCCTTTTCGTAAGGTCAAGGGCGATGCACATGCCCGAACGGCGTTCTCGTCATAGCATGTGATGGTAATAGGAGCCGCCTCGCGCAGCAGCTCGGCCGTGACGCCGCCCTCCTCGACTGCGCGGCTGACCTTTTGAAAAAGCCTTGCCGCTCCTTCCCACGGTACAATGAGGGAAACGCCCGCGTTTTTGATCAGTTTGTAGTTTTTGGCCGCCTCTTTATAGTTTTTCTTTTGGATTGCCTCCTCTAACTTACCCTCTCCTGTTTCTCCGGAAAAATATCGCGCGTAATAGCGCTGAACCAGCGCCGGGTCGCTCAACTCCGGATTGTCGCAGTCTGCCCAGAGGTTCATTACGACCGATGCTCCCCGTTCGTAACTGTCTCCCGGATAGAGCCGCCCTTCTTCTTCCGGCCGAAATATTGTTAGGCATCCGCCACCCGGAAGCCTTCCGTTGCGGTTACAACGTCCTGCCGCCTGAATCACCGATTCCAGCGGTGCCATGGCGCGAAACATCCTGTCAAAATCCAGATCAACGCCCGCCTCAATGCACTGGGTCGCCACAACTATACATCGTGCCGCCTCCCGCTGCCTCCGCTTGATCTCTGCAACAGTTGCCAGCCGATGTGCCGGACAAAGGTCTGTGGTCAGGAGGAAGATACTGTTGTCCGCACCGAGTCTCTCTTGTAGAAGCTCAAAGAGTTTGCGGGCATGGCGACGCAAATTGACAATACAGCACGCATTTTTCTCCAAACACATCTGTTCCGCAATCTGCGCAAGCGGAACGTCGTGACACCACGCCGCATTTACCCGGCGCATTTGATAAAAAAGGCGTGCAGGCTCCGGAATGATCTCTGTAGGCTGCCATTGCGTTTTGGGAAGCGCTGAGAAATCGGGTTGTGTCGCTGTGGAAAACACCATGGTGCAGCGGTACTTTTCGCACAGCACGTTCACCGCCGCCACCGTTGGCCGCGCCAGCGACGCCGGAAGGCTCTGCGCCTCGTCAAAGAGCACCACGCTGTTTGCAATGTGGTGCAGTTTGCGGCAGCTTTGAGGGTTTGCAGAAAAGAGACTTTCAAAAAAGCGGACAGAGGTGGTAATAATCACAGGGCTGTCCCACCTTGCCGCCAGCTCCCGCGCCGCCTCCGGTAAGTTTTCTTGGCTGTGATCCACCAGAATTTCCGGAAAAATGTGTTCATATTCTTTCTGGAGTTGCTCTGCCAATGTAAGAAACGGAAGCACCACAATTATCCGTGGTAATTGGTGCTGCACACAGTGGCGGAGCGCAAAATGAATCATTGCCATTGTTTTCCCCACACCGGTGGGCGCCGTCAGCGTAAATAGACCCATCGGTTGCTCTCCTGCCTCGCCGCATCGGGCGTAAACCTCGTTTCGAAGGGCATTGACGCTCACATCCGCCGTGGAGGTCTTCCGCAGATGCGCACAGTGTACCTCCAGCTTTTTCAGCATTGCCTCTGCATCCAGCGGCGGTCGGCTGTTTTTTTTCAGATATGCCGGATCGTCATCCGAAGCTGACACGCAGTAGTCTGCGTCCACCAAGCACGAAAAGAGCATCCGGGTGTCCAGCATATCTTCCAGACGTCCCTGCACGCGGCTTCGCTTTCCTTGAATCCGCTGCATGTGAAAGTCTGGAAAATCCTGCGCAAACGCTTCCTCAGCCTGCATGAACTCCTCCTGTCCATGCAGCGAGGGCATTTTCCCACTAGGGCAGTCATCCCAATCGTCGCTACTCAGCATTTCCTCCAGTCTGTCCTGCATTTGCGGCATGCCAATAAGGCCATCGTGATGACCCGCAACCGCCTCCACCGCGCAAATACCATCGGCCCACACTCTCTGCGTGGTTCTCAAATCCAGTAACCGATACAGTTCCGCTGCGCTTGGCAGAGCGTGATCTACCCCCTGATGGGTGCCGCTGAGCACGCCCTGAAACCGATCTGCGTACTTGCCGAAATCATGAACGCCACCTGCGACTCCTGCCGCTTTCTCCTTCCCAATCTCCGCACCGAATCTTCGAGCCAGCGTTGCGACCTTGTCCAGATGTTCTCGATTGGTAATCGCCCCATGAAAGCTATTTGCTGATTTTGCATAGTATGTCCGAAGCTTCTTCCCCATCTTCGATTTTCCCCCCGCAGTGCATTCTGCATCAGTGGAGCTTATACTTTTTCTCCGCCCCTCTGCCGACGACCTCGATCAGCCCTTCCTCACTCATCTGGCGGGTCAGCAGGTAGGCCCTGGTTTTCTTGATATGAAGCAGCTCCTGCAACTCCTCATCGCGCATTTCGCCGTATTCCTTGA
>ERZ827440.4133-NODE-4133-length-10137-cov-2.618131_pt1 | contig 10137 bp, 8 predicted proteins | sample MGYA00519774_ERZ827440 | MGnify/ENA primary metagenome ERZ827440 (study PRJEB31778, sample SAMEA3449302) | human gut metagenome | biome: human gut; feature: human-associated habitat; material: faeces | place: United Kingdom | collected 2010/2012 ... | reverse complement strand
GCTGGTCATTACCTTCCATTCGCTGGAAGACCGGATTGTAAAGAGTGCATTTAAGAAAAATGAGAATCCATGCACCTGCCCTCCGGATTTTCCTGTGTGCGTATGTGGAAAAGTTTCCAAAGGGTGTGTTGTTACCAGAAAGCCGATTCTTCCAAGTGAGGAAGAATTAGAATATAACAGCCGTTCTAAAAGTGCAAAGCTCAGAATATTTGAGCGCCGTTAGAGATAGGACAGGATATATGAACAATTAGAAAGGAGTGGCGTAAATGGCAGCAAGAAAAAGTTATGCAAGCGATAGACGCCAGTCCGGCGGATATAGTTCTGCGCGTTCGAAAGCGGGACAGACTTATATGTATGGCAATATAGTTGCAAAACCGGAATATGAACCAAAAAAGAACCGATCATCCGTAAAAAGAAGAAAAAAAGTAAGCAGACAGGTACAGAAAAATAGAAATCGTGCACTTCATATGAATGCAGCGTACGTAGTGTTCCTTGCAATTGCAGCAACAATTGTGTTGCTATTGTGCGTTAATTATGTACGATTACAGTCTGAATTAACAAAGCATTCAAAGAATGTAACTGCATTGCAGGAAGAGCTTGCAGATCTGAAAGAGGAGAATACGACAAAGTATAATGCGGTCGTGGATTCCGTAAATCTGGATGAGATCCGAGAAAAAGCAATTAATCAGTTGGGAATGACATATGCCACACCAGATCAGATTGTGGAATATGATAATCCGGCGTCTGATTATGTGAAACAGTATGAGGATATCCCGGAAAATGGTGTGCTTGCTCAGTCAGACAAGAATAAGAAATAGGTGGGATTATGGCAAGAAAGAAGACAAATTTCTTTAAGAAAAAAATTTCAGGCCTTATGCAGAAAAAGCTAGTAATGCTCTTTGGAGCGATTATACTAGCTTTTGTTTTCTTGATAGGGTGGATTACGTATATTAATGCTTCGAAGGGCGAAAAATATACGAAGGTTGTATTAGATCAGCAGCAGTATAATAATCGCACGATTCCATTTAAGCGTGGAGATATCGTAGACAGAAATGGCACAAAACTTGCAACGAGCGAAAGAGTATACAATGTAGTAGTAGATGCCAAGACAATTACCAGTAATAAAAAGTATATCAATCCGACGATAAAAGCCTTATCAAAATGTTTTGATTTAAAGAAAAAAGATGTAAGAAAGCAGATCAAAAAGAATCCGAACAGCAGATATCTTGTACTGAAAAAGGGAGTAAATTACGAAGCATATCAGAAGTTTGAGAAGATTACATCTGACACTGATAAAAATCCTAACGTACAGGGAGTCTGGATGGAAGAAGATTATACGAGAAAATATCCATATAAGACACTGGCAAGTGACGTGATCGGATTTACAACAAATGGAAATGTAGGAAGCAACGGAATAGAGGCTTCTTATAATTCGATTTTAAATGGTACGGATGGAAGGGAGTATGGATATCTGGATGAAGATTCGGGATATGAAAGAACGGTAAAAGAACCAGATAATGGAAGTACGGTTGTCTCAACGATCGACCTTCAGCTTCAGAGTATTGTAGAACAACATATACTTGAATTTAATGAAGAGCATAAAAATGAAGCAACACAGGGTGAAGGAAGTAAGAATACCGGAGTGATCGTTATGAATCCCCAGAATGGTGAGATACTGGCGGAAGCATCATATCCGAATTACGATCTGAACAATCCGAGAGATCTGACAAAATATTATACAGAAGAACAGCTGAAAAAAATGACGAATCAGGAAAAACTGGATACACTGAATGATCTCTGGAATAACTATTGTGTCAGCAATACGTATGAGCCGGGTTCGACATTCAAACCATTTACAATTTCCGCGGGACTTGAGACGGGGGTTCTTACAGGAAATGAAAATTATGTCTGTGGCGGTGTCATGCATGTCGGAGATCATGATATTCATTGCAGCAACCGTTCCGGACATGGACCGGAGAGTTTGAAGCAGGCTCTGGAAAATTCATGTAATGTGGCGTTAATGCAGATTGGTGCAAGTATAGGAACCGAGGAATTCTGCAGATATCAGAGGCTGTTCGGATTTGGCGAATATACAGGAATCGATCTGCCAGGAGAAGGAGAAACCAGCGGGCTGTTATATACACCGGCGACGATGGATCCGGCCAGTCTTGCGACGAACGCATTTGGTCAGAACTTTAATGTCACGATGACTCAGATGGCGGCGTCATTCTCTTCTCTGATCAATGGTGGTAACTATTATGAACCACATGTAGTAAAACAGATTCAGGATGATAATGGAAACGTTACAGAAAATAAGGATCCAGTACTGGTAAAGAAGACGATTTCAAAAGAAACAAGTGATATTATCAAAGATTATATGATGGGTGTAGTAGAAGAAGGAACCGGAGCAAGTGCCGCAGTAGAAGGATATGCAGTTGGCGGTAAGACCGGTACGGCCGAAAAACTTCCTCGTGGTAATGGAAAATACCTGGTTTCATTTATCGGATATGCACCACAGGAGAATCCGCAGGTTATGGTGTATGTAGTTATTGACGAGCCGAATTCGGCTGTTCAGGCTAACAGTGGGTATGCAACACAGCTTGCGTCACAGATCATGACTGATATTTTCCCGTATCTTGGTATAGAGAAGAAAACGGATAGTGCTTCCAATACAGATACACAGACGACTCAGACAGCACAACAGTAAGTTATATGTTCATAACCCCATAAAAGTTTTCATATATTATTATGAAAATTTTTATGGGGATTTTTGTTATGAAAAATAAAACGTTTCATAAAAAGAAAATTCTGGTTGTTTTTCTGGCGGCGTTTATCCTGATTCTGTATCTGATCGGAAGACTGGTATATCTGATGGTATTTGATGCAGAGTACTATCAGCAGAAAGCAGAAGATCTGCATGAAAGGGAACGGGATATTAAGGCAGCAAGAGGTGAGATCATTGACAGAAATGGAACCGTACTTGCAACCAATCGGACGGTATGTACGATTTCTGTGATCCACAGCCAGATTGAAAATCCTGAAAAAGTAATCGAAAAATTGTCAGAGTTTCTGGAAATGGATGCAGACCAGGTTAGAAAAAAAGTAGAAAAGATTTCATCGATAGAAAGGATCCAGTCAAATGTAGATAAAAGAACAGGAGACAAAATCAGAAATCTTGGCCTGGCCGGTGTGAAGGTAGACGAGGACTTTAAACGTTATTATCCGTATAATGAGCTGGCATCTAAGGTGCTGGGATTTACAGGAGGGGATAATCAGGGAATTGTAGGACTGGAAGTAAAATATGAAAAGTACCTGAAGGGGATAAACGGAAAGATTCTGACAACAACGGATGCCAGGGGGATTGAACTGGATGGTGTGGCAGAGGACAGACTGGAACCGGAAGCAGGAAATACGTTGAGGATCAGCCTGGATTATACGATGCAGAAGTATGCACTACAGATGGCTGAAAAAGTGAGAACGGAGAAGCAGGCTGACAAAGTGGGAATTATACTTATGAATCCACAGAACGGAGAAATCTATGCAATGGTGAACGTTCCGGAATTTGATCTGAATCAGCCGTTTATGCTGAATAATGAAGAGACAGGTGAAAACCTGACGGATGAACAGAGACAGGATGCATTAAATCAGATGTGGAGAAATGGCTGTATTAATGATACCTATGAACCGGGAAGTACATTTAAAATTATTACGGCATCGGCAGGACTGGAAGAAGGAGTAGTGCATCTTACAGATCAGTTTAGCTGTCCGGGGTATAAAGTTGTGGAAGACAGGCGGATCCGCTGCCATAAAGTTGGGGGACATGGGGCGGAAAATTTTGTACAGGGGATACAAAATTCATGTAATCCGGTATTTATTGAAGTAGGATTAAGGATAGGAGTGGATCGTTTTTTTGATTATTTCAGACAGTTTGGGCTGATGGACCTGACCGGGGTAGATATACCGGGAGAAGCAGGAACGATTATGCATAAAAAAGAAAATGTAGGGCAGGTTGAACTTGCGACGATCAGTTTCGGACAGTCATTTCAGATTACACCGATCCAGCTTGCAACGACGGTGAGTGCACTGGTTAATGGAGGAAGAAGGGTGACTCCGCATTTTGGAATGGAAGTATTGAGTGCGGAAGGAAAAAAAGTGAAAACATTTCGATATAATGCAAAAAAGCATATTGTGTCTGAAAAAACATCACAGACAATGCGGGAACTTCTGGAGAGTGTAGTGGCAGAAGGGTCCGGAAAGAGTGCATATGTAGAAGGATACAGGATCGGGGGAAAGACGGCAACTTCCCAGACACTTCCGAGAAGTGCCAACAAATATATATCATCTTTTGTAGGATTTGCACCGGCAGATGATCCGCAGATCCTTGGAATGTGTGTAATATATAATCCACAGGGAGTCTATTACGGAGGAACCATTGCGGCACCGGTGATCGGAAAAATTTTTGAAAATATATTGCCGTATCTTGGCATTGAAAAACAGTAGGAAATGCAGTATACTAGGTAAAGTTAGAGATTAACTGAATAACAAAAGAATTAAAGAGGTGGATTATGGATTATAAAGTGTTTATTCCAGTATTGATTTCATTTGTATTAAGTGTGATTCTTGGTCCTCTTGTAATACCAGTACTTAGAAGACTGAAGATGGACCAGACGGAGAGAGAGGACGGTGTACAGTCTCATCTTAAGAAGACGGGAACTCCGACAATGGGAGGAGTAATGATCCTGCTGGCTGTTGTGATTACTTCAGTTATTTATATTGGTCGTTATCCAAAGATTATTCCGATTCTGTTTCTGACACTTGGTTTTGGACTGATCGGATTCCTGGATGATTATCTGAAAGTTGTGATGAAACGTTCTGACGGCTTATATCCAAAGCAGAAGATGGCTCTTCAAATCGTAGTGACTGCGATCTTTGCATTTTATATGGTTAAATTTGCAGGAGTTTCGCTTACGATGCTGATTCCATTTACAGGTGGAAAATATCTGGATATCGGATGGGTTGCGATTCCATTGATGTTCTTTGTTGTAATTGGAACTGTTAACGGTGTAAACTTTACAGATGGTCTGGATGGTCTGGCATCAAGTGTTACCGTACTTGTAGCAACATTTTTCACGGTGGTTGCGATCGGTACCAAAAGTGGAATTGAGCCAATTACCTGTGCGGTTGTAGGAGCACTTCTTGGGTTCCTGCTGTTTAATGTATATCCAGCCAGTGTATTTATGGGAGATACAGGTTCGCTGGCACTTGGAGGATTTGTTGCTTCAGCGGCATACATGCTTCAGATGCCAATCTTTATTATCATTGTTGGATTTATCTATCTGATAGAAGTATTATCGGTTATGATCCAGGTAACATATTTTAAAAAGACCGGCGGTAAGAGAATATTCAAAATGGCGCCGATACATCATCATTTTGAGCTGTGCGGATGGTCAGAGACGAGAGTTGTTGCAGTATTTTCTATTATTACAGCAATCTTATGTCTGATCGCTCTGATGGCTATGTAGGAGGATATCATGGAAGTAAAAGGTAAGAAAGTACTTGTGTTTGGTCTTGGAATCAGTGGAATCGGAGCAGGACAGATTCTTGAAAGACATGGTGCAGAAGTAATAATGTACGATGGAAACCAGAAACTGACAGAGGAAAAGATAAAAAAACAACTTGGAGAAGACAGCAGTGCCAAGATCGTGATCGGAGATTTTCCGGAAGAAGTTCTGGAAAAGCTTGATATGACAGTATTAAGTCCGGGTGTGCCGACGGATCTTCCTGTGATTGAAAAAATGCGTGAGCAGGGAATTACGGTAATTGGAGAAGTCGAGCTTGCATATCAGTTCGGTAAAGGTGATGTCCTTGCAATTACCGGTACAAATGGTAAAACAACCACAACGACACTTCTGGGAGAGATTATGAAGAACTATCAGGAAGATGTCTTCGTTGTGGGAAATATTGGAACACCATATACAACAGCAGTTGAGAAGATGACAGACAATACAATCACAGTTGCCGAGATGAGCAGTTTCCAGCTGGAGAGCATTGTGGATTTCAGACCGAGAGTAAGTGCAATCCTGAATTTCACACCGGATCATCTGAACCGCCATCATACGATGGAAGCATATGTCAATGCAAAGAAAAATATTGCAAAGAATCAGACAGAAGATGATTATTGCATTTTAAATTATGAGGACAGGCTTACAAGAGAATTTGGAGAAGAAATCAAAGCAAATGTTCTATATTTCAGCAGTCAGCGTATATTAGAAGAAGGAATCTATCTGGAAAACGGTCAGATCGTTCTTGCAATGAACGGAGAGAAGACACCGGTATGCCATGTAGATGAATTGAATATTCTTGGAACGCACAATCATGAGAATGCGATGGCAGCAGCCGGAATGGCAGCAGCATATGGGGTTCCGGTAGATGTGATCCCAATGCAGGACTATGGAATGTGCAATGGAATGAATGTTTTGAAATTTGCATATAAGCTTGCGAAAAATAAATAAGAGAAAACAAAGATACACAATTTAAAGTAAAGGGTAGTAGCAAATGAAAGAGAAATTTAACGAAAAAGTAATCCCTATAATCCTTAAGTTTATTAATACAAAGGGAATACAGTCAATAAAAAATGGTATGGTGACTTCCATGTCTCCTCTGATCATCGGATCAATCTTCCTGATCCTGTCAAACTTTCCGGTAAAGGCAGTTGTCGATGTATTAGAGTCTACAGGAATCAAAGCAGTATTAGATCAGGCATGTGGCGCAACATTCTCCATCAGTGCGATGATCGCAGTTATCGGTATCAGCTATAGCTATGCGAAACTGGAAAATCAGGAACCACTCAACTGTGCAATTATTTCATTGGCATCATTCTTGATTCTGATGCCTTCGTCCAAAACAACAGAAAGTGGAGAAGTTGTTACTGGAATCATTAATAAGACATGGACAGCAGGACAGGGAATGATTGGAGCAATCATTGTCGGATTGATCGTACCGCTTGTTTACTGTTGGTTCTTGAAGAAAAATATACGTATTAAAATGCCGGCCGGAGTTCCGGAAGGTGTAACAAATGCATTCTCAGCATTAATCCCGGCATTCGTAATCCTGACAGGGACTGCAGTAATTCACGGTATCTGTTCTATTGGATTCAACACAACAGGTATGGAAATTATTTACAAAGTTGTTCAGACACCACTTCAGAAAATGACAGACTCCCTTGGTGGAGCAGTTCTGATGTGCTTTACAGGACCATTCCTGTGGTTCTTCGGAGTTCATGGTTCAACAGTAGTTGGTGGAATCATGACAGGACTTTTACAGGCAAACAGCCTTGCAAATCAGGCTATTATTGACAGTGGTGTAGAACTTACAATAGCAAACGGAGGCCATATTGTAACACAGCAGTTTTATGATCAGTTTATCAATATAACAGGTGCAGGTATCACAATCGGACTTGTAATGTATATGTTCTTCTTTGCAAAATCAAAACAGTTGAAAGCACTTGGTAAATTGGGAATTATTCCGGCAATATTTGGAATCAATGAGCCAATCCTGTTTGGTGCTCCAGTCGTTATGAATCCAATGCTTGCAATTCCGTTTATTGGAATGCCTGTGATCGCATGTTTAATCCAGTATTTTGCACTGTATACAGGAATCTGCCCATTATATGGAGCAACACAGATTCCATGGACTTGTCCACCGATTATCTCAGGATTCCTTTTAGCAGGATGGAAAAGTGCTTTACTTCAGTTAGTGATCCTTTGTGTTTCATTCTTTGTTTATCTGCCATTCATTAAGAAGATTGACAAGATGAATCTGGTTCAGGAGAAGAATCAGCCGGTAGAAGATGAGGATGAAGACTGGTAAAATCAGAATTTAAAAATAATAAAAGCAGGACAGGAGACAAAAATGGACGAAAAATTTGAATTGGCATGTTTTCAGATTATTACATATGTAGGTACAGCAAGAACACATTTTATCAATGCGATCCAGTGTGCGAAAGAAGGAAAATATGATGAGGCAGCAGAACTGATTAAACAAGGTGATGAAGCCTTTTCACTTGGACATAACGCTCATGCAGATCTTTTGACAATGGATGCAAATGGTGAAATTTCCAATGGATACATGCTTCTGATGCATGCAGAAGATCAGCTTATGAGTGCAGAAGCATTCCGCATTCTTGCAGATGAATTCATTACACTGTATAAGAGAATTGATGAGAAATAATCATCAAGATGTAATTGAATATAGAAACAGAAAAGTTGGGGGCAAAAGCCCCCAACGCTATTATACAAAGTAATTAAGACAACAGGAAGGAAATAACAATGGGATTTCGAAAAGATTTTCTCTGGGGTGGCGCAGTTGCTGCCCATCAGCTGGAGGGTGCCTATGATCGAGATGGAAAAGGCTTGAGCATTATGGACGTTGTAACCGGCGGAGATGTAAATACAAGAAGAAGAATAACAGGTGAAATACTAAAAGGCGAGAATTATCCGAATCATGAAGCAATCGATTTTTATGATTACTATAAAGAAGATATCCACTTATTTGCGGAAATGGGATTCAAGTGTTTCCGTACAAGTATTGCATGGACACGTATCTTCCCAAATGGTGATGAAGAACAGCCGAATGAAGCCGGATTAAAATTCTATGATGACATGTTTGATGAATGTCTGAAATATGGGATCGAACCAGTGATCACACTGAGTCATTTTGAGATGCCTCTGCATCTTGTACAAGAGTACGGTGGATGGAGAAACAGAAAACTGATTGATTTCTTCGTGAAATTTGCAGTAACATGCTTTGAGCGATACAAAGACAAAGTAAAATATTGGATGACATTTAATGAGATTAACAACCAGGCAGATATCGGTGACGGATTCATGCTTTACGCTGATTCCGGGATTGTAGTTAAACCAGAAGAAAATGTAGAAGAATTGATGTATCAGGCATCTCACTACGAACTGGTTGCCAGTGCTGAAGCGATAAAAGCAGGGCATAAGATCAATCCGGAATTTCAGATTGGCTGCATGATCGCAATGTGCCCGATTTATCCGGCTACCTGCCGTCCGGAAGATATACTGCAGGCTGAAAAAGCCATGCAGAAAAGATATTATTATACAGATGTGCATGTAAAAGGAGAATACCCTGTAAATATTTTGAAATACTGGGAAAGAAAAGACCTTAAGATTGACGTAACAGAAGAAGATCTTGCAGTGTTAAAACAGGGCTGTGTCGATTATATCGGTTTCAGTTATTATATGTCTTTCTGTACAAAAGCAGAACCAGACAATCCGGAATATGATTACCGTGGAGAAAAGGATCGTATAAAGAACCAGTATGTAAAGGCAAGTGAATGGGGATGGCAGATTGATCCGATTGGACTGCGCTATTCATTGAACTGGTTTACAGATCGCTACAAAGTACCACTGTTTATTGTAGAAAATGGATTTGGAGCATATGATACTTTAGAAGAGGATGGAAGCATCCACGATCCATACCGTGTGGAATATCTGCAACACCACATTTCAGAAATGAAAAAGGCGGTAGAGGAAGATGGTGTAGATCTGATGGGTTATACACCATGGGGATGCATCGACCTTGTCAGTGCAGGAACCGGTGAGATGGATAAGAGATATGGATTCATCTATGTGGATAAACATAACGATGGAACAGGAGACTTGTCCAGAAGAAAGAAAGATTCTTTCGAGTGGTATAAAGAAGTTATTTCAACAAACGGCGAAAATATCAATTAGTTAATTGAATGACTATTAAAAAAAGTGTCTATATCAAGAAACGATAAAAGGTTCTGATATAGACACTTTTTGCACTTGGATTCAAAAAGAAGAGATCAGACATTATGGTTTTGCATTTGAGAGAAAGACGGTGTTAATTGGATAGGGGAATGTCTATTTTTGGCTGATACAAATCTATTTTTTAAGCTTACGTAAAATACATTGTTTCGCTGAACTGCGAGTGGAAAGATACAGGTTACTGTTTAAGGTTAGGTATGTTTGGAGCTAAAAATCCCGCAGAAAAAGTTTATCGTGTGCAGTTTTGTTTTGGGGCATCTTCATTGCAAAACATTGTTTAAAACTGTGGTTACACTAGGATATAAACGGTAATAATTCGCTG
>ERZ827440.4127-NODE-4127-length-10143-cov-11.475615_pt1 | contig 10143 bp, 13 predicted proteins | sample MGYA00519774_ERZ827440 | MGnify/ENA primary metagenome ERZ827440 (study PRJEB31778, sample SAMEA3449302) | human gut metagenome | biome: human gut; feature: human-associated habitat; material: faeces | place: United Kingdom | collected 2010/2012 ... | reverse complement strand
TCCGCGAGGAGCTGGGCGACGTGCTGCTGCAGGTGCTGTTCCACGCGGATATCGAAACCGGCCGCGGCCGCATGACGATCGACGACATCGCCGACGCCGAGTGCAAAAAGCTCATCTTCCGCCACCCGTTCCTCTTCGGCGGCGAGGCGGAGAGCTGGGACGAACTCAAGCAGAAGGAAAAGGGCCAGAAGACCACCGGCGAGGCCATGGCGGGCGTCGCCCGCTCGCTGCCGGCGACGTGGCGCGCGGAAAAGATCCAGAAAAAAGCCGCCAAAACCGGCTTCCGCTGGGAATCCGCCGATGAAGCGCTGGACAAACTAGCAGAAGAGACCGGCGAGCTGCGCGAGGCCGTGCGGGATCACACCAACATCGACGAGGAGCTGGGCGACATGCTGTTCGCCGCGGTCCGCGTCGCCTCCACGCTGGAACGGGACCCGGAGCAGGCGCTGCACGCGGCCTGCGAAAAATTCATCAGACGCTTTACCGCTATGGAGCAGACGGCTCTTGCCGAAGGCAGGCCCCTGGAAACGCTTTCGAAAGACGAGCTGCTTGCCGGATGGAACGCGCAGAAACGTGTCGTGCCCGGCGGTGAACAATAACTCATATACTTTATGAAAAGAGGAACTACACATGAATAAGACTGAACTGATCGCGGAAGTCGCCAAGAAATGCGGCATTTCCAAGAAGGACGCCGAGAAGGCCGTCACCACCACCTTTGACACCATCGCTGACGCACTGAGCCAGGGCGACAAGGTCCAGCTGGTTGGCTTCGGCGGTTTTGAGACGAAGAAGCGCGAAGCCCGCATGGGCCGCAACCCTAAAACCAAGGAAGCCATCGAGATCCCCGCTATCACCATCCCCGTCTTCAAAGCCGGCAAGGCGCTGAAGGAAAAGACCGCAAAGTAAGTACGATCCCCGCAGGGCAGCCGGACGGCTGCCCTGTTTTTTGCGCGCCGATCACATTCCGTGAACTTTTTCGGATCACAGATCATAATTTATAAACTTTTTCCGGATTTCCGGTTGACTTTTCTCTCATTTTCCGCTATAATACTCTGGTCTGCGAGCGCAGACGATCCTTGCCGCAGGCGGGACCTGCGGCCATAAGTCCAGAAGGAGGTGCAACATCATGGCAAAACTTTCCGCAAAGTATGAGGTCCTCTATATCATCGACCCCGCACAGGGTGAAGAGGGTATCGCGGCTCTCGTGGAAAAATTCAAGGGTATCGTGGAGGCTCACGGCACTCTGACCAGTGTTGACGAGTGGGGCAAGCGCCGTCTTGCGTACCCGATCAACGACCTGATCGAGGGCTACTACGTCTACATGACCTGCGAAGTGACGCCCGAAATGCCGGCAGAGCTTGATCGTGTCTTCAAGATCACCGACGGCATCCTGCGTTCCATCATCGTCGCTGTTGAAGAGTAAGGAGGCACTCACATGCTGAACCACATCGTTCTCATGGGCCGACTGACTCGTGACCCCGAGCTGCGCCGGACCGGCAGCGGCGTCGCGGTCGCATCCTTTACGCTCGCTGTCGACCGCGATTATGCGGCGCAGGGCGCGGAAAAGGAAACAGATTTCGTGGACATCGTCGCATGGCGGAGCACAGCTGAGTTCGTCAGCAAGTACTTCTCCAAGGGCCGCATGGCGGTCGTCTCCGGCCGGCTGCAGATCCGCAACTGGCAGGACAAGGAAGGCAACAAGCGCCGCTCGGCCGAGGTCGTAGCGGACAACGTCTACTTCGGCGACAGCAAGCGCGACAGCGCCGACGGCGGCTTCAACCAGTCGCAGGGCTACGCGCAGAGCTTCAATCAGATCCCGCAGCAGCAGCCGCAGCAGCCGGCGTATCAGGCGCCGCAGAACGTGTCTGCCGCCTCGTCTGATTTCTCCATGCTCTCCGACGACGATCCCGAGCTCCCGTTCTAACATTTTTCCACAAGACCAAGATAGGAGGATTCACTATGGCAATGTCTAATGATCGTGTTCATCCTCGCAAGCGCAAGAAGGTTTGCTCCTTCTGCGTTGATAAGGTGACGCACATCGATTTCAAAGACACTGTGAAGCTTCGCCGTTACCTGTCCGAGCGCGGCAAGATCCTGCCCCGCCGTACTACCGGTACCTGCGCTGCCCATCAGCGTCAGCTGACGGTCGCTATCAAGCGTGCCCGCCAGATCGCCCTGCTGCCCTACGTAGCAGACTGAGGTTTCAAGCAAAAAACCTGTCCGTATGGGCAGGTTTTTTGAATACGCGGAGGTTTTTATGTTTTCCATCACGCTCATCTGCATGGGCAAGCTCAAGGAGAAATTCTATACCGAGGCGGCCGCCGAATACGCCAAGCGGCTGAAGGCCTACTGCGCCTTCCAGCTCATCGAGCTGCCGGAATGCCGCCTGCCGGAGGAGCCGAGCGCCGCGCAGATCGCCCAGGGCCTGCAGAAGGAGGCGGAGCTCATCCGCGCGAAGCTGCCCAAGGGCTGCTTTTTCTGCGTGCTGACGCCGGAGGGCAGGCTCCTGTCCTCGGAGCAGCTGGCCGATACCCTGCGGCAGGCCAAGCTCGGCGGCCGGTCGGGCGCGTGCTTTCTCATCGGCTCGTCGTTCGGCATCGCGCCGGAGATCAAGGCACTTGCCGACCTGCAGCTGTCTATGAGCAAGATGACCTTTCCGCACCATCTCGCCCGCGTCATGGCGCTCGAGCAGCTCTACCGCGCCGAGGCCATCCAGGCGGGCAGCAAATACCACAAATAACAGGAGGTTTTCGCAATGTTTCAGATGAAAGACGAAATGCAGACCGCCGTCAAGCACAACATCCGCGGCGGTGAAGGAAGCCCCAGCTTCCGTTACCTGTTCTCGGCCGAGCAGCTCGGCGGCCGCGCGGAGATGATGGCCGTCATCACCCTGCAGCCCGGCGAGTCCGTCGGCGTGCATCCGCACGAGACGAACGGCGAAGCCTACGTCATTCTCGAGGGTGCGGCCACCGTCACCGAGGACGGGCAGGCGCGCGAGCTGCACGTCGGCGACGCGGAATTCTGCGCCGACGGCCATACCCACTCCATCCGCAACCACACCGCCGCCCCCACCCGCTTCCTCGCCGTGATCGTCCCGAACAAGTAAGCAAACGCCTGATCGCCGCAGCAGACTCCCTGCTGCGGCGATCCTTGCACTGTTTTCATCGGTATGATAGGATAGGCACAAAGCATTTGTGAGGTTTTTATGGATCGGACATTTCAGAAGTTCCTGCGCAGCGGCCTGGACCTCGCCCCGTTGGGCGTGGAGCGGCGGGAGGAAAACCTGCCGTATTTCTGCACGCCGAAGGGCGCGGCCATCTTCGGCTGGGCGGGCGTCGACGGCATTCACTACTGCTTCATCCGCGGCTTCGGCGGTATGGTCTTCGCCGTGAGCCCGATGAACGCGGCGCCGGACTGCGTGCACCCGCTGGCCAGGGATTTCGCGGACTTTTTGCGGCTGCTGCTCGCCTGCGGCGACGCGGCGGCGCTGGAGCAGGCGTGGATGTGGGGGGAAGCGCAGTTTGACGCTTTTTTGCGGGAAAATCCCCCCACAGCGGGGCAGGAAGCATGTCTGGCTGCCGTCGCCGCGCAGCTGGGTCTCGCCCCGATGGAACACCCGTGGGCCTATCTCCGGGAGCTGCAGGCATCCTTTGACCCCGGCAGCATCAAGTACACAGAGGAATATTACAATGTCACCGGATGTCCGGCAGCAAAACCAGCGGAGCCGGACTGGAAGGTCTTCTTTGGCGGCGGCTTCTGGGGCGGACGGGGAAACGGCCGGGCCGGGACCGGGCTCCGGCTGGAAACGCAGTTTGACTGGGCGGGGCGCCATTGGGTCATCCCCGCGGCGTATGCCTGCGGCAAGGGGCTGGTCGTGGACCTCTGCATGCGCGCAGAGGCGGACGAGATCCGCAAGTTCCTGCAAACGTGGGATCTGAGCCCGGAAAACGACTCGCGCGACAATTTTACGCCGGAGCAGCAGCTGCAGATCGATCTTGACAACCCGCTCGGCATGCGGCCCGACCCGCAGCTCACGCTGAACGGCCAGCCGCTGCAGCTCTCGCACGGCTGCACGGTGTGTTATAACCCCTGCCTGCCGGGAAGCTTCCGTTCGCCGGAGGCGGAGCGGACGCTCCGCCATTACGGGCTGGACGCCGCCTGTGGGTGGATGCTCTGCCGGTTCTCCTTTTTGTGGGCGGGCAAGCGCCGCCCGAAGATCCGGACTCTGACGCTCACGATGCGGCAGCGGCCGTGCCGCGTGCCCGGCCCGCATTTCAAGGTCCATGCGCCCGGCGATTCGTTCACCTTCCGCCACCCGGTCAGCGGGACGGACTATACGCTGCAGGTGCAGGAGCTGGCACAGGAAACGCTTCCGCGCGGGCTGCTCACCGCGTTTTACCCGACGCATTTCACCGCCATGCGCTACACGCTCTCCCCTGCGCCAAGCGAGGACATCCGGATCTGCGACTGCGATGTGGGCGACCAGCCGCTGGAGATCGGCCCATGCACGGATGCCCATGCGCCGGAGGCGCAGAGCAGCGCCGCCTGCATCGGCATCATCGGCGGTGCGGACGGGCCGACCGCGCTCGTGGCCGGTTCCGGGCCGGAGGGCAGCCGCGGTGTCTGCTCCGCCCTGCACTTTGAACCGGTGCAGGATGACGTGGAATGGTGTGTAGAGTTTTTGACCCAGCCGTTTGCGGGCGCGGATATCCCGCTGCTATAACGAGCCCCTGCCCGGTGAGCGCACCGGGCAGGGGTTTTTTCCGGTTTGACGCGCCAGTAGCCCGTCGTGTCCCGTGCCAGCAGCTCCACTTCTCCGCGGCCGACGAAGTCGCCATGGTCTGTCGCCCGGTTTTCGCCGCCGAACATCGTATTCGCGCCGACGGCAATATGAAATGTCCTCGCCATTTTCTCGCCCAGCAGCGTGTATCCGCACAGGTCCATCTGTGCATCCTCCAGCTCGTATCCGAGCACGATTGGCTGACAGGCGAATACGTCCAGGACCGCGTCGAACTTCGAAAACAGGCCAAAGTACCGCTCATCAAAGCAGCTCTCCTTCGCGCCCGCAAAGATCTCCCGGTTGACGGACCGTGCCTGCTGCAAAACGACCGGCGAGGCGCCCAGCGCGGCGACGGCGGCGGCAAACTGATCGGCGACGGTCTTGTCGGCGTTTTCGCCGCAGAAGTGGATCAAAATCAGCTCTCCGGTCGAAACGCCGCTTGCTTTTACGATTTTTGCTATGGTTTCGCGCGTCATACGCACACCTCCTCTGTGTCTGCGATTCCATCATGCTCTCATCAGAATGTCAAGTCTGATTTGATAAATGTAAAAATAAATAATCAGGATCCACTTCGAGATAAGTAAACCCCGGCGCGGCCTATGCTGGCCGCGCCGGGGTCCCGGTCTGGTTTGTCTGCCTGACGGCGCTTATGTTGTCTGCTCCTGCAGGATCTGGCCTTCCGCGCTGATCGTCACGACGCGCAGGGGAAGGGCCCTGCCGCTGTGCGCGATCGCCTGGCGGGCGGCGTATTCCAGTCCGCCGCAGCACGGGACCTCCATGCGCGTGAGCATCACGCTGCGCACGTCGTTCTCCGTAAGGATCGCGGTCAGCTTCTCCTCGTAGTCCGCGGTGTCCAGCTTCGGGCAGCCGATGAGCGTCACGCGGCCGCGGATGAAGTCCGCGTGAAAATTCCCATAGGCATAGGCCGTGCAGTCGGCGGCGATGAGCAGGTCGCAGCCGTCAAAATACGGCGCGCGGACCGGCACGAGCCGCAGCTGGACCGGCCAGTTCTGCAGCTGCCCGGGCGAGGCCTGCGCTGCGGCGGCCGGATGGTGCATGGCGCGCACCTGCGTGCCGGGGCAGCCGCAGGCCAGCTTGTCCGGGGCGGGCGCGCCGGGCTTTTTGGCCGCCTGCACGTTTTTTACCGCCTCGGCCGTCAGCTTTTCGAGCTTTGCGCGCTTCACGGCAGCCTCGTCATAGGCCGCGGCCTCGCGCTCGATAACATGGATCGCGTCCACCGGACAGACCGGCAGGCAGTTGCCCAGCCCGTCACAGTAATCGTCGCGGATCAGCTTCGCCTTCCCGTCCACGATGGCGATCGCGCCCTCGTGGCACGCCTCGGCGCACAGGCCGCAGCCCGTGCAGGCGGCTTCGTCGATGGTAATGATGGTCCGTTTCATGTGCTGCCCTCCTGTTCGCGTTTGGCTTCCAGTCTTGCCCGGCGCTCGGCGTCCGCCTTTTCCTGATTGCGGCGGGCAATGATCATCAGCTTTTCATAGGTCTCCTCGCCCACGCACTGTTTGGCGTATTTGCACCACTGCACGCAACTGAGCTTGTCGTTGTAGACGACGAAGCCGCACTTGTCGCAGGCGACCTCGGTGTCCGTGGAAAAAATCTCAATGGGATTGCCGCAATTCGGGCAGATGCGGTCCTCGATCGTCGGGGTCCGCGGCTTGCCCTGACAGCCGTCCATGATCATTCTGCGCACCTCCTTGACTTTCTGGTCTCAGTATAGGATACTATCAGAAAATAGTATGTTGTTTTTCCAACAAAGGAGCTGAAACTTATGGAGATTTTTCCGGCACTTTCCGCGTGCTCGCTGTTTGCGGGGCTGACGCAGGACGAGATCGCAGCCATTCTCCCCTGCCTGTCTGCGCGGCAGGCGGGCTTTCGCCGCGGGCAGTTTCTGCTGCGCGCGGGCGACGAGGTCCGCTTCGCCGGGGTCGTACTGGCGGGCGAGGTCGAGCTGCTGCAGGAAGATTTCTGGGGCAACCGCAATCTGCTGGCTGCGGCCGGGCCCGGCGAGCTGTTCGCCGAGGCCTTCGCCTGCGTGCAGGCGCGCGCGCCGGTGAGCGTGCTGTGCAAAACGGACGGGCGCGTTTTGTATCTCGATACCCGCGCGGTCTTTTCCCCCTGCGAAAAGGGCTGCGCGCAGCACCGGACGCTGTCACAGAATCTCATCCGCGTGCTGGCGGAGAAAAACATGCAGCTGAACGAGAAGGCCGGGTATCTCTCGCAGCGCTCGACGCGCGAAAAGCTGCTGGCCTATCTCTCCGCGCAGGCGCGCCGGACCGGCAGCGCCAGCTTCCGCATCCCCTTCGACCGCCAGCAGCTGGCGGATTTCCTGTCGGTCAACCGCAGCGCGATGTCCGCCGAGCTCTCCAAGATGCAGCGCGAGGGGCTGCTGCGCGCCGAGCGCAGCGACTTCACGCTTTTCCAGCCGGAATGACCTTCATCCTCCGGCTTTCTTCTTGCTTTTCCCGGCCGGACGCGATATACTGAAGTTAGCAGGCAGCCGCGCTGCAAAGTATGAAGAAAGAAAGGATCTTTACCGGAATGAGTATTGCATACCAGGATCTGACCCCCGCCCAGGCGCATGAGGAATACGCAGCAGTCAAAGCGCAGTTTGACGCGCTGCAGGCCAAGCATCTGAAGCTGAATATGGCCCGCGGCAAGCCCGGCAAGGAACAGCTGGATCTCGTCTCCGATATTCTGAGCATTCTGAAGACCCCGAAAGACTGCATCTCGGACGGCGTCGACGCCCGCAACTACGGTGAGCTGGCGGGCCTCAAGGAAGCGAAGGAATTCTGGGCGGACGTGCTCGGCTGCAAGCCAGAGGAGTGCTTCATCGGCGGCAACGCCTCTTTGACGCTCATGTACGATCTGGTCAGCAAGGGCTATACGCACGGCCTTGCACGCTCGGAAAAGCCGTGGTGCAGGCTCGATACCGTCAAGTGGCTCTGCCCCGCCCCCGGCTATGACCGCCATTTCAAGATCACCGAGTCCTTCGGCTTTGAGCTCATCACCATCCCCATGACCCCGACCGGCCCGGATATGGATCTGGTCGAAGAAGCTGTCAAGGATCCGGCTGTCAAGGGCATGTGGTGCGTGCCGAAGTATTCGAACCCCGACGGCATCGTCTATTCCGACGAGACCATCGCGCGCATTGCGGCTTTGAAGCCCGCCGCGCCCGATTTTGCCCTCATGTGGGACAATGCCTACTGCATCCACGAGTTTGACGGCGACTTCGTCCCCTTCCGGGACATCCTGACACTCTGCCGCGAGGCGGGCAATCCCGATATGGTCTACGAATTCGCCTCCACGTCGAAGGTGACGCTGCCCGGCGCGGGCTTCTCCGTCATGGCCACGAGCGAGGCCAACCAGGCCTACCTGCAGAAGCTCATCGGCATCCAGACCATCTCCTACGACAAGGTCAATTCCCTGCGCCACGTGCGCTATCTCAAGGACAAGGCCCACACGCTCGAGCTCATGAAAAAGCATGCGGCCATCCTGAACCCGAAGTTCCAGTGCGTCCTGCGCCATCTCGATACCGAGATCGCGCCGCTCGGCATCGCCTCCTGGCAGCGGCCGAAGGGCGGCTATTTCGTCTCGGTCAACACGAAGCCGGGTCTTGCCAAGCGCACACTGGCCCTTTGCAAGGAAGCGGGCGTCGTCATGACCGGCGCGGGCGCGACGTTCCCCTACGGCCGCGACCCGCAGGATTCCAACATCCGCATCGCCCCCTCTCTGCCCCCGGTCGAGGAGCTGGAGCAGGCGATGGAGATCTTCTGCACCAGCCTGCGCCTGGCCGCGCTGGAGCAGAAGATGCAGTAAGCCCCATTTTTCCGCAAAAAAGCGCCCGGACAGTCGTCCGGGCGCTTTTGATTTTCGGGTTTGCGGGGTGCTTACTTTGCGAAGACCTTCTTCAGTCTTGCGAAGCGGGGCAGACCGTCGACCTTCTCGAGCTTCGTCTCGCCCTGGATGAGCGGCATGGCGTACTTGACGAAGTCCTCGGTGACGTTGTTGCCTTCCGGGGTGATCCACTCGGCCGGGAACTTCTTTTCGAAGTTGGCGACGTCGGAGAGGTCAAACAGCTTGGCCTTGCAGGTGTAGCCGTTCGTGCGGTCGCACTCGAAGCCGACCATCTTGTCGGTCACACCGGCGATCATCTGCTCGACAGCGGTCTTGCCGGACATAAAGGCTTCCTCGATATCGGTGCCGGAGGCGCAGTGCGCGGCGCAGCGCTGCAGCAGGCTGAGCTCGATGCCGCGGACCTTGGCACCGGTGCGCTCTTTCATGATGTTGGCAAGCGTCGCAGCCAGGCCGCCCAGCTGGGCATGGCCGAAGCCGTCGGTCGCGGCGGTCTTGGCCTCGGAGACGAAGCTGCCGTCGGCATAGTGCACGCCCTCGGAGACAGCGACGATGCAGTTCTTCTTCTCCTCATAGCGCTTGGAGACGTCGGCGACGAACTTGTCCATGTCGAAGTTGACCTCGGGCAGGTAGATGAAGTCGCAGCAGGGCTCTTCTTCGTTGGCCAGCGCGGCAGCGGCGGTCAGCCAGCCCGCGTGACGGCCCATGCACTCGATGATGGTGATCATGCCGGTGTCGTAGACGTGCGCGTCGCGGGAGACTTCCATGACGGAGGTCGCGATATACTTGGCGGCGGACGCATAGCCCGGGCAGTGGTCGGTGCCGAAGAGATCGTTGTCGATGGTCTTGGGGATGCCCATGACGCGGCATTCGTAGCCGACCTTCTTCATATACTTGGAGATCTTGTTGCAGGTATCCATGGAGTCGTTGCCGCCGTTGTAGCAGAAATAGCGGACATCGTACTTCTTGAAGATCTCAAGAATGCGCTTGTAATCGGTATCGTCTTCATCCGGGTCCTTGATCTTGTAGCGGCAGGAGCCGAGGGCGGAAGACGGAGTATAGGGCAGGCGGTCAAGCTCGGCACGGTCTTCTTCGTCCATGCACAGAAGCTCGTCGTTCAGAACGCCCTTGATGCCGTGATATGCGCCGTAGACCCTGGTGATGCAGTCGGCGTCGAGCGCGGTGCGGATGCAGCCGTACGCGCTGGCGTTGATGACGGAAGATGGGCCGCCGGACTGACCGATGATCAATGCGCCTTTCAATGCTTCAGACATAATAAATTACCTCCGTATGCGATTAGAATATGTTGAACAAAACAAAATATATCACATCCTGCGGAAATTGTAAATTCGTCTATTGCAAAAATAGCTGAAATTTGCTAGAATTCTTCGTGGAATTTGAATAAAACAAGGAGATGTCATTATGCCTCTGGTTACTTCTACCGAAATGTTCAAGAAGGCTTACGACGGCGGCTACGCCATCGGCGCTTTCAA
>ERZ827440.4124-NODE-4124-length-10147-cov-3.449069_pt1 | contig 10147 bp, 7 predicted proteins | sample MGYA00519774_ERZ827440 | MGnify/ENA primary metagenome ERZ827440 (study PRJEB31778, sample SAMEA3449302) | human gut metagenome | biome: human gut; feature: human-associated habitat; material: faeces | place: United Kingdom | collected 2010/2012 ... | reverse complement strand
GTGGTGCCCTCCTGGCAGGAGTACGACACCGACCGCGTCAAGCTGGTGCTGGACCCCGGCCTTGCCTTCGGCACCGGCGGCCACGAGACCACCAGCCTGTGCATGGAAGCGCTGGACGAGCGGGTCCAGGGCGGTGAACGGGTGCTGGACATCGGCACCGGCAGCGGCATCCTGGCCATTGCAGCCCTGAAGCTGGGTGCCGCCGTGGCCGAGGGCGTGGACATCGACCCCGTAGCCGTGCGCACCGCCGGGGAGAACGCTGCCCTGAACGGCGTGCAGGATAAGCTGACCGTGCTGGTGGGCGACCTGTCCGACAAGGCCAGCGGCAAATACGACATCATCACGGCCAACATCGTGGCCAACGCCATCCTCAGCCTGGCCCCCGCCGTGCCCGGCCTGATGGCCGACGGTGCCACCTTTATTGCCAGCGGCATCATTGACAGCCGCAAGGACGAGGTGATCGCCGGGCTGGAAGCCGCAGGCCTTGCCGTGGTAGAGGTAAAGGAAAAGCGCGGCTGGGAGTGCATCGTCTGCAAGAAGGCATAAGGAGGAACTATGCCGCACCGTTATTTTACCACTGAGATCGCCGACGGCACGGCTGTGCTGCGCGGCACCGATGCCCATCATCTGGCCCGCGTGATGCGTGCCCGCATGGGCGATACTGTCATTCTATGCGACGGCAGCGCCGTGGAATACACCGCCACCATCACCGGCTTCGGGGATGACTGCGTGGAATTCTCGGTAGAGCCGGGCTACCCCAGCGCCGCCGAGCCCAGCGTGGAGGTCACCCTGCTGGCCGGTTACCCCAAACAGGACAAGCTGGAACAGATCATCAAGCACGGCGTGGAGCTGGGGGCCGCCCATGTGGTGCCCTTCTTCAGCCGGTACTGCGTGGCCGCCCCCAAAAAAGAGGAGCAGAAGAACGAGCGCTACAACCGCATCGCGCTGGAAGCCGCCAAGCAGTGCGGCCGGGGCGTGCTGCCGGACGTGGCCCTGCCGCTGCCCAACTTCGGGGCCGTGTGCCGCACCTTTGACCAGTACGACCTGGTGCTGTTCTGCTACGAGTGCGGCGGTGCGCCGGTGCGCCAGCTGCTGGCCGAGGCAGCACCCGCCGACGGCAAAAAGCTGAAGATCGCCATCGTGACCGGAGCCGAGGGCGGCTTTGCCGCCGAGGAAGCCGAAATGGCCGCCAAAGCCGGAGCCAAAACGGTTGGCCTTGGCCCCCGCATCCTGCGGTGCGAGACCGCCCCGCTGGCAGTCCTTGCGTCCGTCATGACCCTGACCGGCAATCTGGAATAACCGGGGCCCCGGGCGGCGCACCTTCCACAAACGAAAAATTCCGACCCACGGGTCCGGGAAAGTCTGCGAGCTTTCCCGGGCCCATTTTTTATTTTTTGCCCCGTATAAAGATCTCCCGGGTTTTTGTGCAGGTTTGCCCTGTCATTCTGTCGCAAATTTTCGGCCTATTTTGTGCTCGTTCCACAAAATTGCCTACCCCCACTCCCCGGAAATTCAGCATTTTGCCTTGACATTCTCCACGGCACAGTACTATACTTGCGCTACAAAGAGACGCCGGGCATGAAAATGCACAGCTATGTGATTTTATGCCCTGAAATCCCGGGTTTTGCCGGTTTTTGGTATCGTTCCCGGCAACGTTCACGGTAACGTTCACGTCTCTGTAAGTTTTTTTGTTTGGAGGGTTTTGCAATGCGGAAAAATGTGAAACAACAGCTTGCCTTGCGGGTGCTGTCCACAGCGGCTCTGGTGGCCATGGTCTCGTCCATCGCCACAGCAGCCTTTGCGGACACTTACGATTTGAACAAGGGCAGTGTGACGGTAGAGACCAAAGAGAACGGCATCACTTATGTGACCCAGCTGGACAATACGCAGAAGGACGGCTACGCCCGGAACGACAAGGATGATATCCTGCACGACTATCAGGACAAGACCGGCGTTACTATCACCAGCGGCGGCGAGAAGACTTCAAATACCATCACGGTGGAGACGGCAAAAGATCAGACTACCGATGTGACCCTGGATAAGGTGCACATTGAAGTTAACACTTCTGAAGCCAAGTCCGGTGCGATCGAAATAAAGGGCGACGGCAATACCAACCTTGAGCTGAACGGCGATAATACCGTTTTGGTTGAGAACGATTGGTACGACGAACACGCCGCCATCGAAAAAGCGGACAAATACGGCACCGGCACCCTGACCATCAAGGACGATGTGAACGATGATGGTTCTAAAAAGACCGGTAAAAAGACCGGTACCGATGCGGACACTACCGGCACGCTGCTGGCAGGCGGTTACCATGAAGCCGCCGCCATCGGCGGCGGTAGTGGGGATGATACATCCAACATTACCATCACCGGCGGTAAGATCACTGCCATTGGTGGAAATAATGGCGGTGCCGGCATTGGCGGCGGCGGCAGACCCGACTGCGGTGCCGGCAAGAACATCTGCATTGAGGGCAATGCCGATGTTACTGCCACTGCTCAGGAGGGCGCTGCGATCGGCGGCGGTGCCAGCGGCGGAAACAGCATCACCATTAAAGATCATGCCGTTGTCAAAGCATTCGGTACTTATGGCGCTGCCATTGGCGATGGCGGTATGGGTACGGGTAATGTGGGTACGGGTAATGAAAACCTCCTCCCCACTACGATCACGATCTCCGGGAATGCCACCGTACATGCAGAAACCAGTCAAGCTGGTTGCGCCATCGGTTCCGGATATCATGGCGATGACGGGGATCTCACGATCAATATTGAAGAAAATGCCAATGTTACAGCTATTGCTTCCTACGGTCATCCTGCGATTGGAAATGCCACCTGTCACGATGATGGCACAACAACCATCAACATTACCGGCGGCACCGTAAATGCGATCACCTCCTATGGTCCTAATGATCCTTCCTACCCAGATGATGGATCCGACGACCACAGCCATGCGATTGGCGCTGTTTTGGTTGCTGACCGTGGCGGTGCTTGTAACGTCAACATCAACAGCAGCACCGGCGATACCGTTGTCAACGCATACATTTATGGAAAAGGCTCCGGCCCTGCGGTCGGTTCCGTAATTCGCAATTTTAACCTTACCACATACGAATACGAATATCAGGATGTCCCTGCCGACAGCGCCAGCTACAAGGCAGACGGTTCCTCCTACTTTGGCGAACGCAACTCTGCCATCGTCAATTGCTATAACAATGGTACTGTCCCCAGAGAAGAACTTAACCTGCCGAGCACAAATGATCCTAATGCCCTTCGGTATCACGGGTATAGCCACAAAATCACCGGCGGCACCCTTACCAAGGTCGTCCACAACCGCAAGTACATGGAAGAGCACCCCGAAATTGTTGACATCACCAAGCTGAAGGACGAGGACCTGCACGACTGGAAGCTGGTGAAGAGGGTAGAGCCCACGCTGGATGCAGACGGCTATGCAGACTACATCTGCAGCATTGACAAGTGCGGCCAGACCAAGCATGTGGTGCTGCCCAAGCTGACCCCGGAACCCAGTGAACCGGATACGCCCAACAAGCCGGATACGCCCGACACCCCGGACACGCCCAGCACCCCGGACGTCCCGTCCACCCCGGAGGTGACCCCGGCAGACCCCGCCGTGACCCCGGATGCCCCTGCCCAGGACGGCACTGCACCGGCTGACACTCCTGCCGCAGACACCACCGCAGCCGCACAGAACGTGGCGCAGAATGCAGAGCCGAAAGCCGCTGCTGCTGCTCCTGCCGCTCTGCCCCAGACCGGTGCAAACTGGCTGGCAGTGGTGGGCACTGCCCTCAGCGGCCTGTTCCTGCTGGCCGCAGGCTTTGTGCTGGACCGCAAGAACCGCCGCATGAACTGAGGAACCATTTTTATAAAAGCCATCTCCCCCTGTTGTGCATACCGCAAGATGCACGGCAGGTTCCCCAAACAAAGGGGGCTGCTGCACAGCGTGCAGCAGCCCCTTTCTTTTATCGCTTTATTCCAGCTCGGTGTCGTCCGGGTGGGCGTCGGCTTCCAGCAGGGTCTTTTTGGTACGCAGCAGGTTCTGCGGGCTCACCGAGAAGCTGCGCAGGCCCATTTGCAGGTACTGCACCGTGTTCACCGGGTTGCCCACGGCCAGGCCGCAGATGGTCACCGGCACGTTGCCGGCCTTTGCCGTCTCCATGACCATGGCGATGAGCTTTTTCATGGCCGGGCTGGCGGGGCGGTAATAGCGCTCCGCGCTGGCCAGCTCCCGGTCGGCGGCGTGGGTGTACTGGGTCAGGTCGTTGGTGCCGATGACCAGAAAATCGCACCCGTGGGCCACGAATTCCTCCGCGGTCAGGCAGGCCGACGGCACGCTGAGCATGACGCCGAAGGGGGTCTTTTCGTTGAAGGGCACGCCCCGCTCCCGCAGGCTCTGGCGGCAGTGCTCCACGATGTGCATGGCGGCGTCCCAGTCCTCCACGTCGGTCACCATGGGGAACATCACCCGCAGGGGGCCCCGGTGGGCGGCCCGCAGCAATGCGCAGATCTGCGTTTCAAACTGGCGGGGCTGGCGCAGGCTGTTGCGGATGCCCCGCAGGCCCAGCTTGGAGGACTGCACCCCTTGATAGGCGTCCGCCATGGTGCGGTCAGCGCCAAAATCGAAGGTGCGCACGGTCACAGGGCAGCCCTGTGCTGCGGCAAGGCAGGAAGAATAGAAGTAGAACTGCTCCTGCTCGTCCAGAATGCGGCCGGGCAGCATCATGTAGCTGCTGCGCAGCAGGCCCACGCCCCGGGCACCGGACTGCATGGCGGTGTCGATATCCTCCGGGCCAAAGCAGTTGGCCAGCAGCTCAAAGGCTGCGCCGTCCCGGGTGTAGCCGGGCTGACGGCCCAGCACCCGCATTTCTTCGTTCTCGCGCTGCAGTTCGCAGATGCGGGCTTCTGCCTGCTGGCGGGCCACCGCATCCGGGTCCAGGATGCACTCGCCCTTGGTGGCATCCAGAATGACCGTGCGGCCGTCGCAGTCGTCCAGGAACTCCGGCCCCACCTGCACGATGCCGGGGATGTTCATGGCCCGGGCAATGATGGCGGCATGGCTCTGGCCGCTGCCCTCGGTGGTGACGACGCCCAGGATCATGCCGGAGGGCACACTGAACAGGTCGGTGGGCATCAGGCGGTCGGCGGCCAGGATCACCGGGTGGTCCAGTGCCAGCCACATGCGGGGCCGGTTGCCCAGAATGTTGATCACCCGGCTGGTGGCGTCCAGAATGTCCACGCTGCGCAGCTGCATGTAGGGGTTGTCCTTCATGTTGGCCAGCTGGTCGGCGTAACGCTGGCCCACCTTGTCCATGGCGGCAGCGGCGCTGATGCCTGCCTTGATGCAGAACCGCACCTCGTTCATCATGCCTTCGTCGTCCAGCATCATGCTCTGGAACTGCAGGATGGCCTGCTCGGTGGAAGCGGCCCGCTCTGCCATGGAGTCCAGCTCGCTCTGGGCGGTGCGCACCGCATCTTCCAGCTGGCGCAGCTCCCGTTCCGGGTCAAAGGGCCCGGTGCTGAACGTTTCCACATGGCGTTCCAACCGGCTCACCTGCCCCAGCACAAGGCCCGGGGACGCAGAAACACCTTTACAGATCTTCATGTTCGGTCACCTCCGGCAGTTCCGGCGCGGTCAGGGCCTGCCAGACCAGCGCCTGCAAGAATGTATTGGGCAGCAGGGCTGCCAGCGCCGCCCGGCCCGCGTCCGCGCTGCCTGCAAACAACGGGGCAAAGCTGGCCATGCGCGCCGGGTCGCAATGCTCCAGGAACGCCTGCCCCAGCGTCCGGGTGGTGTAGTACACCGTGGGGTCTACCCCCACGTCCTCGGCCACGGTTTCCAGCGGGGCAAGCTCGGCGTCCTTCATCCGGGCCAGCAGCAGGGCCGCGTCTGCGGTAAGGGTCACGGGGTATTTCTCCCGCACGGCCTTCTGCACCGCGTCGAACCGTGCCCGGAACGCGGCAGCATCGGCGCTGCTGTCCGGGCCGTTGTCCACGGCATAGGCGCAGCCCCGCACCCGGCCAAAGGCCCGCAGGGTGTCGTAATAACCCAGCTCCACATTGCGGCGGGCGGTATCGGGGTCAAAGTGCAGGATGTCGCCCAGCTCCCAGTAGCTGCGCACCATGGTGGTGGGCAGACCGGTGAGGTTGGGGCGGGTGATGCCCACCCCCTCCAGATCCACACACACCAGCTCGTCAGCCCCCATCTTTTTGGCAAGGCCAGTGGGCATGTTGTCGCTGTACCCGCCGTCCAGGAACTTCACCCCGTCGATCTCCCGCGCCCGCAGGGCAGGGAAGCAGGCCGCCGAGGCCATGAGGTAATCCTTCACGCGGCCCTGCGGGATCTCGTCCAGCGTCAGTTCCCGGGGCTTCAGGCCCCGCTGCTCCACCGTGACAAGGCCAAAGCGGATGTTGGCGCGGCGCAGCGCGTCCTCGTCCAGCACCCGTTCCACGATCTCTTCCAGCGGCGAGACGTCCATACCGCCGGCCTTCACCACGCTGCGCAGAAAACTGTGCAGGGCTGACAGGTCGGCGTTTTCTTCGGGCAGCTCCATCACGTCCTTGCTGCGGATGGTCAGCCACATATCCCGCGCCACCTCGTACAGGTCCAGCACGAACATGGCACCGTTCAGGCTGCCCACACTGGTGCCGGTGATGATCTGCGGGTGCCAGTCCAGCTCCATCAGAGCCTTCCACACGCCCACCTGATAGCTGCCGCGTGCTCCGCCGCCGGCCAGCACCAGCGCTTTGCACGGAGTGGTTTGGTTTTCCATACTGCCTGCCTCCCTGTCTGTCTTTGCTGAAATTATACCATATTTTCCGGAAAATTTCTCCCCGTTTTTTGGTTCCTCACGGCTTTTATACGGCTAAGATCCGTGGTATACTGGGCAGGAATCATCTTGAAGGAGGAACTTTGCCCCATGCGCTGCAAGCAATGGATCTTTGATATGGACGGCACCCTCACCGACAGCATGACCGTGGTGTGGCGGGGTGCCCCGCTGGCGCTGCTGCAGCGCTATGGCCGCACGCCCAAAGCAGACCTGAACGACGTGCTGCTGACCATGGGCATGGCCGACGGTGCCCGCTACCTCATCCGAGAATACGACCTGCCCCTGACCGAGGCGGAATATTACGACGTGATGCGGGACGTGATCGCCCAGCTGTACGAAACGGTGGACCTGAAGCCCGGTGTGCGCACCCTGCTGGCAAAGCTGCAGGCCGAGGGGGCCCGGCTGTGCCTGTGCTCCAACACCTGGTCCGACCAGTGCCGCACCGTACTCACCCGGCTGGGCATCGCAGACTATTTTTCCTTCATCGTGGAGGCGCAGGGCGTGCTGCACAAGAGCCGCCCGGAGGTGTTCTTCGAGTGCATGCACCGGCTGGGCGGGGCCGACCCCGCCGCCTGCGCCGTGTGCGAGGACGCCATTTACGCCGCTTCCACTGCCCACAAGGCCGGGTTCACCGTGCTGGGCGTGCAGGACGCCGCCAGTGCCGCCGACGCCCCTGCCATGGCGCAGGTGTGCGACCAGTTCCTGCCGGACTGGACCGCACTGGACTGGACAACGATCTGAGAAATTTTTCCGCAAAAAACACGCCGGTGTTCCCGCTGTGGGAGCACCGGCGTGCTGTTATTTCAGGCTGTATTTCTGCTGCTGCACCCATTGCTGGAAGGCGTCCCGCACGGCACCCTCCCGCCCGCGGGGGATGGAGATGCGGGCCCCGCTGCGCATGCGCAGCTCCCCGGCAGAAAGCAGGTCCGCCTCGGCCAGATTGACCACATAGGAGCGGTGGGGCTGCAAAAAGCGCCCATCCGCCAGCAGAGGCTGTGCCACCGCAGAAAACGGCACCCGCAGCGACAGGGTGGGCACGTCCTCCCCGCTGGTGAGGTGGAAGTGCACGATGTGGTGGGTGCACTCCAGATATTCGATGCCCGCATAGGGCAGCGCCCGCAGGCCCTCGGCGGTGTTCACCGTGACAGACGGGCCGTATTCCGGCTCGGTGGCGCGGGCCAGCAGGGCCGAAAGCTCCCGCTGGCGCACCGGCAGCAGCAGATATTGCAGCGCATCCACCTTGTAGGCGCTGTAAGCGTGGGCCGTGGTGCGGGCCACAAAGGCCAGCGGGGCCCGGCGGCCCCGGCGGCGCAGCTCCCCGGCAGCCGCCAGCCCCACCGGCGCAGCCGAGCCGGAAAGCTCCAGCAGGTACAGGTCGTACCGCACGCCCTCCCCGTCCTTCCGCAGCAGGGCGTCGGTGTCCGGCAGGTGTTCCACGATGCAGGCGTCCGCTCGCCGGGCAAAAAATTCCATGCACTGGCGTTCCAGCCCGCTGCGCAGGCCCGCGTCCGGGCTGCACACCGCAATGTGAAAGATCACAGGATCCCTCCTCTTCAAACCCGCCCTTGCATTTTGCGCGGTGCGGGGGTATAGTAATCAAAAAAACAACAAAGGAGACGCCGCCATGTCAAAGCCCCTTGTCAGCATCATTCTGCCCGTGTACAACGCCCAGAACCACATCGCCCGCTGTCTGGAGAGCATCTGCGCCCAGAGCTGGCAGAACATCGAGGTCATCGTGCTGAACGATGGCTCCAAGGATCAGAGCCTGCCCGTGTGCGAAGCGTTCCGCGCAAAGGACGAGCGCATCGTGCTGGTGGACAAGGCCAACTCCGGCGTGTCCGACACCCGCAACCTGGGCCTGAAGCTGGCCAGCGGCAAGTATGTGCAGTTCGTGGACAGCGACGACTATATCGACCCGGACTTCACCGAGCATCTGGTCACCGCTGCCGAACAGAACAACGCCGACCTGGTCATCGCGCCTTACAAGATGGTGATCCCCGCCGGGGCCAGCAAGCCGGAACAGGTGCTGGACAAGCTCCAGGACGAGCTGGGGGTCATGACCGTGGCCCGGCCCCCGGAGGTACGGGAGTACGGCTTTCTGCCTGCCGGGGTCTACACCCAGGACGAGTTTGCCCGGCATCTGATGGACAAGCCTGCCTCTTATTTTTACGGGGTGCTGTGGAACAAGCTGTACCGCCGGGACCTGCTGGTGGACCACCAGATCCAGTTTACCAGCGAGGTGCGGTGGGCCGAGGACCTGGTGTTCAATATGCAGTACCTGGAGTACGCCAACGTGCTGGTGTCCATCCCGGAGGCAGGGTACTACTATGTCCAGAACCCCCAGAGTATCTGCCACACCCAGATCAACGCCGCCTCTCTGGTGCAGAACAAGATCCAGGTGTTCCACTACTACACCGAGCTGTACACCCGGCTTGGCATCTACGAGGAGGTGCGGCCCCAGCTGTACAAGTTCCTGGTGGACATTGCCGAGAGCACTTACCCTTCCGGCCCCTTCAAGGAGGTCATCGACGAGGCCAAGGCCTACTGGAAGGATGCCCGCGAGGACGTGCAGACCCGCACCGCCGAAGCGCGCGAGCGCTGGAACGGCATGCGGGAGGAGCTGCGGGAAACGGCGCAGGAACGCAGTGCCGAGTGGAAGGCCCGGCACGACAGCGACCCCAAAGAATAAGCAAAAACAACAAACGGGAAGCCGCAGGAGCTTGCACGCTCCGGCACGGCTTCCCGCTTTTTTATGCGATGTTCAGCGGCCGGGTGCTCAGCAGCCGATGGCGGCGCACTTCTTGGCCAGCCACTCGCGCTCCTCGTCGTTCAGACGGGGTGCCAGCTTCTCGAACACCTGACGGTGGTAGTTGTTCAGCCAGTCCAGCTCGTCCTTGGTCAGCACACCGGGCACGATGGGAGAAGTGGCGATGGGCACGAACATGATCGGCTCAAAGCCCAGGAAGGTGCCGTACTGGTTGTCGGCCTTGTGCACACACACCAGCTCGTTCTCGATGCGGATGCCCACCAAATCGGTCTCGTACACGCCGGGCTCGTCGGTCACGATCATACCCGGGCGCATCAGGGTGGTGTTGCGGCCGTTCAGGGCGTGGGGGCCTTCGTGGACGTTGCCCACAAAGCTGACGCTGTGGCCGGTGCCGCAGCGGTAGTTGATCAGGTGCTGCCACAGCGGTTCACGGGCGATGGTGTCGATCATATGGCAGTCGCAGTAGTCCAGCCAGACCGCCTTGGCGATGTCGATGTGGCACTGCAGGGTCCAGGTGTAGAACTTGCGCTCGTCCTCGGTCA
>ERZ827440.4119-NODE-4119-length-10169-cov-3.648903_pt1 | contig 10169 bp, 7 predicted proteins | sample MGYA00519774_ERZ827440 | MGnify/ENA primary metagenome ERZ827440 (study PRJEB31778, sample SAMEA3449302) | human gut metagenome | biome: human gut; feature: human-associated habitat; material: faeces | place: United Kingdom | collected 2010/2012 ... | reverse complement strand
TTGCGAAGTCAAAACACAGATTGTCGGAAAAACGATAGTTTTTCGACAGTCTCAACCGAGGACTCTGTCCTCGGTTCTGCTTTTATATTCTCTTGCCGTTAAAATTCTGCGCGGCGGCGGCACAGCCGCTCTCGATAATGCACGCGGCGGCGCTTACCGCATCCTCGCAGGCCTTGTCGATCGCCTTCTGATCCTCCTCGGGGAACCTGCCGAGCACCCACGCCGCAAGATCATAGTCCGGGCGCGGCTTTTTGCCGACACCGATCTTCACGCGAGGAAAATCCTCGCTGCCAAGGTGGTAAATGATGTTCTTCAGACCGTTCTGGCCGCCGGCGGAGCCCTTCGGGCGCACGCGCAGCGTGCCGACATCGAGCGACACATCGTCCGACAGCACGATCACGCGCTCGGGCGGTATCTTGTAGAACGATGCCGCGTCGCGCACTGCCTCGCCGGACAGATTCATGAACGTCTGCGGCTTGAGGAACAGCACGCGCTTGCCGCCGAGCATGCCCTCCCCTGCGAGCGCCTTGAACTTCATGCGGTCGATCTTCTGTCCGCTGCGCGCGCAGTAGCTCTCCAGCGCACGGAAACCGGCGTTGTGGCGCGTGTTGTCGTACTTGCTGCCCGGGTTTCCCAGACCGACAACGAGCCACTCGATCGGCTGCGCCGCTTTTGCGGTCTTTTCTTCCTCTAATTTCTTGAAAATATCGAATACTGACATGGTTTACTCCGAAAAAGTTGACATTCTCTGTCGTTTCTGATATATTATTGACGGACATCGCTTCGCGGTTGGCACTCCTTGTGAAAGGAGTGATGCTTTATGAAGAAATTCGTGAGAATTTTAGTCTGTATCGCCCTTGTGCTTTACATTCTTGTCATAAAAGCGTACTAACCGCCCGGTTGCAGCCAGACGGTTAGTATTTTAAATTACTGTACCTAAAGGCCAACCGCACAGCGATGTCCTTCTATCTGTATTATACCCACTCGCCTCCCGTCTGTCAAGGCGCGGAAGCGGGTGTTTTTTACTCTACGGACAGGATATAATAGTACACCGGCTGACCGCCGTTGATGACCGAGATCTCCATATCCTTGTTCGCCTTGTGAAGCAGGTTTTCAACCTCTGCGGCCTGCTCCTCCGTCACGCCTTCGCCGAAGATCACGGTCGCAAAGGCGCTGTCATCGGAAACCATCTCGCGCACGAGCTTTTTCAGCACGCTCGCCTCGCGGCCGCTGGCGCACAGCCTGCCCTCGCTGAGCGAAAGATACTCGCCCTGCTTGATCTTTTTGCCGTCGAACTCGCTGTCGCGCGCCGCATACGTCACCTGACCGCTGCGAACATGAGACGCGGCCTCGGTCATCGCGGTCGCAAGCTCGGTATCCTGCTCGGCGTCCGGATCGACCGCGAGCATCGCGGAAATGCCCTGCGGAATGGTTTTGGTCGGAACGACGACCAGCTTTTTCTCCTCAGACAGATGAACCGCCTGCTCGGCCGCCATGATGATGTTTTTGTTGTTCGGCAGCACGAAAACGACCTCTGCCGGAACCGAATCGACCGCGCGGATGATGTCATCGGTCGAGGGGTTCATGGTCTGACCGCCCTGAACGACGGCATCTGCGCCGAGATCGGTGAACAGGCTCTTGAGGCCCTCGCCTGCTGCGACGGCAACAAAGCCGTACTTTTTCTCTGCCGGCACGATCACGCGCTCCTTCGGCGTGTCCGCCGTGCCCTCGATGACCTTCGCGGTGTGCTGCTCGCGCATATTCTCGATCTTTACCGTGAGGAGCGGGCCGAATTTCAAACCCTCCTCCAGCGCCTTGTTCGGCTGGTCGGTGTGCACGTGCACCTTTACGATGTCATCATCCTCGACCACAACGAGCGAGTCGCCGATATCGTTCAAGATCGCGCGCAGACGGCCGACATTGCGCGCCTTGTCCTTGCGTTCCGCGATAAATTCGGTGCAGTATGTGAACGTGATCGCCTCGAAGTTCGCCGCCGCCCTGGCCGGCTGCTCGACCGTGCGCTCCTTATGGATGCCGCGCATCGCATCGAGCATTCCCTCTAAGATCGTGATAAAGCCAAAGCCGCCGGCGTCCACGACGCCCGCCTTTTCGAGCACCGGGTTCTGATGCACGGTCTCCGCGAGCGCAGCTCTGCCGTGCTCGACGATCGCCGCGAGCACCTGCTCGGCGGAAAGCGAGTCATCTGCCTGACACTGCTCTACCGTTTTCTGCGCCGCAACACGCGATACGGTCAGGATCGTACCCTCTGCCGGCTTCATGACCGCCTTGTACGCCGTATCTACGCCCTCGCGCAGCGCAAGCGCCAGATCGCGGCCGTTCGCCGCCTCGGTCTCGCGCAGTTTTTTCGCCATGCCGCGGAACAGCAGCGACAGGATAACGCCGGAGTTGCCGCGCGCACCGCGCAGCAGCGCCGAAGCCGTCGTATCCGCCGCCTTTGCAAGCGTCGGCTCGCTCAGCTTCGCCAGCTCGTTCATCGCCGCCGTCATGGTCATCGACATATTCGTGCCCGTATCGCCGTCCGGCACCGGGAAAACGTTCAGCTCGTTGATCTGTTCCTTCTGTTCGGTAATGGCGAGTGCGCCCTCGGTCACCATGGACTGAAACAGCGCACCGTTGATTTTCGTATCTGCCATCTAAAAAACTCTCCTAAATTCCCCTTCCGGGTCTTTTACCGCGTCGGAGCGCGGTCATTCCGTACCGTTTTACTCTTTTCTGCCTGTCTCAGGCACGGATGCTCTCGACGTAAACGTCTACATTCTTTACATCCACTCCGGTCAGGCGCTCGACATGGTAGCGAACCTCGCTGATGATCGAGCGGCAGACGGTCGCAATATTTACGCCGTGATCGACCGCGATATGCAGGTCGATATTGACTCCGCCGTCGGGCGCTTCGGTCACCTTTACGCCGCGCGACTGGTTTTCGCGTCCGAGCAGATGCGCCAGTCCGTCCGTCATCGAGCGGATGGTCATGCCCTTTACGCCGAAGCAGAGCGAAGCTGCGTAGCCTGCAATGCCGGCGAGAACCTCGGTCGTGATTTCGATATATCCGAGATCGGTCTTGATCGTCATAAAAAAACCTCCCTGCGTCTGCTTTCGCATCAAATGATCTTCCGCCTTTTCGGAACCCATTCGTAGTTTACTATATCATATACTAAATTCACAGAAAATACAAGTACATGCACTGATATTGAACATCCCGCCGGCGGAATGCAGGACAAAACCGTGCGGCAAACGCACAGTTTTTCTGTTTTTCTTCAAACAAATGTTTGCATTCACTCGCGAAACACGATATAATAAGGTATAATTCCGAACACATGTTCCAACGGTATTGAGAGGGAGACCGCAGCATGAAAAAAATATCTGATAAACAGCAGAATATTCTTGATTTTATAAACTCATTTTCCATGGAGCACGGCTATCCGCCATCCGTGCGCGAGATCTGCGCAGAGGTCGGTCTGCGCTCGACCTCCACTGTGCATGCCCATCTGAAGAAATTACAGGAGGCCGGCTATCTTGAGGCGAGCGACCACAAATCCCGCGCGCTCGCGCCGGTCAGCGGCGCCTCCATGGTGCCGCGCGTGCCCATTCTCGGGCGCGTCACCGCCGGCATGCCGATCCTCGCGGTCGAGGAGCACATCGGCTATGTGCCGTTCGAGCCGGCGGCGAGCGGCGGCAAATACTACGCGCTGCGCATCCGCGGCGACTCGATGATCGGTGTCGGCATCATGAACGACGACCTCGTCATCATCCGTCAGGACGTCGAGGCGCGCGACGGCGACATCGTGATCGCGCTGCTCGAGGACGAGGCGACCTGCAAAACGCTCTGCCTGACGCCGGACGGCGTATGGCTGCGCCCGGAGAACCCGGCGTACCCGCTCATCGACGGCACCGGCTGCCAGATCCTCGGCGTTGTCAAGGCAGTTTACAGAGAATACTAAGCTGTGTTCTGACTTCACAAAATATCTGAATGATTTTTATAGAGTACCACATATTTTTCGTATAATCAGACAGATTTTATTCGAAAATTTCAGCAGGGGAGACATCATGCCAGCCATCACAGACAGCGTACAGTTCGTCAAGGGCATCGGCCCGAAAAAGGTGAAGCTGTTCGAAAAACTGCATATTTCGACCTTGCAGGACGCGCTGGAGACCTATCCGCGCGACTATGAGGACCGCACGCACATCACGCGCATCGCGGACATCGCAGATGAGGACAGATATGCCGTGCGCGCAATTCTCGGCACCGAGCCGAAGGTCAGCCGCATCCGCAAGGGCATGACGCTCGTCAAATGCACGATCTTTGACGAAAGCGGCTCTCTCAGCGTCACCTGGTTCAATCAGCCCTATATCACGGCGCAGCTGCGCGTCGGGCAGGAATACCTGTTTTACGGCAGGGTGCAGGGCTGCGGCCGGGCGCGGCAGATGATCTCTCCGCAGGCGGAAAAAGTCGCGGAAAACGACCAGAATCCCGGCCGTATCGTGCCGGTCTATCCGCTGACCGCCGGTCTGACGCAGCGCGACATGGCGCGCGTGACCGAAGCTGCGCTCGACGCAGTGCCGGGGGACTGGCCCGACCCGCTGCCCGAGGTCCTGCGCGTCAAATACCGCCTTCCGGACGCCGCCGACGCGCTCGCCGCCATCCATCGCCCGAAAAACAGGGAAGATGTGAACGAAGCGCGCCGCCGCATGGTGTTCGAGGAGCTTTTCCTGCTCTGCTGCGGCCTTCAGCAGCTCAGGGAGCGCCGCCGCGCAGACAGCGGCATTCTGTTCCGCGGGGACCGTCTGGAGGAATTTTTCGCAGCTCTGCCGTTCGCTCCGACGGGCGCACAGCGCCGCGCCATCATGGAAATCGCGGCGGACTGCGCCTCTGGCCATCCGATGAACCGCCTCGTGCAGGGCGATGTCGGTTCGGGCAAGACCGTCGTTGCTGCCGCGCTTTGCGCGCTCGCGGCGCAGAACGGCTGGCAGGCCGCCTTTATGGCGCCGACCGAGATCCTCGCCGCGCAGCATGCGGAAACCCTCTCGCCCATGCTCGGCAAACTCGGTCTGACCTGCACGCTGCTGACCGGCTCGATGACCGCCGCGCAGAAACGTGCGGCGCTCGCCGCCATCGAAAGCGGAGCCGCGAACGTCGTGGTCGGCACGCACGCCCTCATCCAGCAAAGCGTCGTTTTTCACCGTCTCGGCGCGGTAATTGCGGACGAGCAGCACCGTTTCGGCGTCGCACAGCGCGCAGCGCTGTCCGCCAAGGGCGAGATGCCGCACGTGCTCGTCATGTCCGCGACACCCATCCCGCGCACGCTCGCGCTAATCATGTACGGCGACCTCGACGTATCCATTCTGGACGAGACGCCGCCCGGCAGAAGTCCGGTCGAGACCTACGCGGTAGGGGAGAATATGCGCCGCCGCATCACCGCCTTCATCGAGAAGCAGCTCGCCGCAGGCGGACAGGTTTATGTAGTCTGTCCTCTCGTCGAGGACGGGGAAGGGGACAGCAGGCTCAAAAGCGCCGAGCAGCACGCGAAGGATCTTCAGGCACAGCTGCCGCACCGCCGCGTAGCAGTGCTGCACGGACGTATGAAAAACGCCGAAAAAGACGCAGTAATGCGTGATTTTGCAGCGCAAAAGTACGATATTCTGGTTGCAACGACGGTGATCGAGGTCGGCGTGGACGTACCGAACGCGAACCTCATGGTCGTCGAGGATGCAGACCGTTTCGGTCTGTCGCAGCTGCATCAGCTGCGCGGCCGCGTCGGCCGCGGTACGCGGCAGTCCTACTGCGTCTTTTTCGGCGCAGACAAGGGCGCGACCGCCCGGGAACGGCTGAAAATCCTCTGTAAGACGAATGATGGCTTTGAAATCGCGCGCGCCGACCTCTCTCAGCGTGGCCCCGGCGACTTTTTCGGCCGCCGTCAGCACGGTCTCCCGTCGCTGCACGTGGCGGACCTCGCCGCAGACCTCGCGCTCATGCAGAACGCACGCGAAGAAGCAGAGGCGCTGCTCGCAGCCGACCCGTCCCTCAGCGGCTGGCCTCTGCTGAAGGAGCGCGTTCACCGCATGTTTGCCGAGCGCGACGACGAAGCGTTTAACTGAAACAGGAGGAAGAAGTTTCCGCACGAGAATTTTCGGACAACTCGTGTTCTGCGAAGTCAGAATACAGCCTGCCGGAAAAACAGAGTTTTTCGACAGTAGAAAAAAGCCCTCGTTTGCATTGCATCAAACGAGGGCTTTTACTGGATGATTTCCATAGATCCTCTTTTCTCAACGGGATACGCGCCGTTGTTTTGTATCAGAATTTCTATAGCATTATTATTTTTTTCGCATGGCCTTCAGTTTTTTCTTTCAACGTTCTGCGAAAGCTGTTGCCTTTGCCGGTGAGAGATCAAACTGCGGTTTTGGTTTTCTCCTGAAATAAGGGGAATGATCATCGTGACTTACGGCATTGGAGTTCGTCCTTTACATTTCATTTGACAGATGGTGTAATTATCCTGCTTTTTACGAGTCTCACCCGACTTGATGAATATCAATTCGAGTCTTACACTTTCAAACTTTATATAAATGGGAAAATGTGCGGCCGCATCAGTGTTGTTGTCTGCCTGCCGCCGAAAAAACGTATTGTTCTGCCGCTTTGATATCATCTCCGCGTGCTGCGTTCTTCCTGCTCCACCATGCTCATCAGCATGCCCATCGGCCACTGGGTGCGCAGTTATTCGGCATCTTGCAGGTATCAATCGGATACTGTTTTCTACCATTCGGCGCATCATTTGAGGTTTATGGCCTTTGTTCTTGTTTACGAACCTTGCTTTCCCGCTGCCTCGATCCGTGTTCACCGTCAGTCGTCATTCCGGATATTTCATAAAGGGGATCGCTTCCCCAAAGCTGCCGTGCGAACTTTGGTCAGAAACCGATCGCGCTTTTCAGGCGGTTCGTCCGTGTAGTCTGGAACCCGCGTTCTTTTTTAATAGCTATCACCTTGATCGTTTCGGTCACAGCGTCCTGGCGAGCCTCGTAAGCTTGCAGGATATTTCTTCTGTTACCATTGGACTCACCTCTTTCAAAAGATTTGGCTTTCGCCATCTGTTCAGAAAAGTTTCTGGCGGGTGTCGCCCAGGCCTGCGAGATAGGACTTTCGGCTTTGGGTGTTTGCCCTTTCCTTTTCTGTGACCTAATAATATCATCAATTATGCACAACGTCAAGCGTTTTCTGCATAGTTTTTCTTTGCACAATGCACTAAATATTCCGACCATTTTCGTTGTATTTTACTCTTTTCTTTGAAGCCGCAGTTTGCTATAATGATATTGTTGGGCGCTGTATAGACAGACGCCTGCATATCAAATATCCACGAAGTGCAGGGGGGCCGCTCGGCTCCCTTTTTTAAGGAGGCTGCAACATGAGTGTTTTCAGTTTTTACATGCCGACCCGGCTGTTTTTCGGCAGCGGCGCGGTGGGCAAGCTCTCGCGTGCGCGTCTGCCCGAGGGCCGCGGCCTGATCATCACGGGCGGCTCGTCCACGACAAAGCTCGGCTATGTGGCGAAGGTCGCCGGCATTCTGAAGGAAGCCGGTCATGAAACGCTCGTTTACGACAAGGTAAAGCCCAATCCGACCATCGAAGGCGTGCGCGAATGCGCGGCGCTCTGCCGCAGCGAGAAGATCGCGTTCATCGTCGGTCTGGGCGGCGGTTCGTCCATCGACACCGCGAAGGCCGTCGCGATCATGGCGACCAACGACGGCGACTGGTGGGACTATATCCACGGCGGCACGGGCGGCGGCAAACGCATGGCGAAGGACGGTCTGCCCCTTGTCGCGATTCCGACCACGGCCGGCACCGGCACCGAGGCCGACCCGTTCACCGTCATCACCAACGGCGAGGAAAAGATCGGCGGCGGCGGCGAAAAATGCTTCCCGACGGTTTCGATCGTCGATCCGGACTTCATGATGACCGTTCCGCCGCATCTGACCGCATATCAGGGCTTCGACGCCTTTTTCCATGCCGCAGAGGGCTATCTCGCGGCGACTTCGACGCCCATGAGCGATATGTTCGCGCTCCAGGCCATCGAGCTGATCGGCAGGTCGCTCGCAGCCGCCGTCAGGGACGGCTCGAACGCCGAGGCGCGCGCGGACGTTGCGCTCGCCAACACGCTTGCCGGTTTTGTCGAAACGCTGTCCAGCTGCACGGGCGAGCACGCCATCGAGCACGCGCTCAGCGCGTTCCATCCCGACCTGCCGCACGGCGCGGGCCTTATCATGATCTCGAACGCCTACTGGAAGCGCTTTGCCGAGGTCGCGGGCGCACGCATGGCGGCCATCGCGCGCGCGATGGGCAAGGCTGACGCGACCCGTCCCGAGGACTTCCTTGCGGCGCTCGCGGAGATGCAGCAGGCCTGCGGCGTTGATACGCTGCGTCTCGCAGACTACGGCGTCAGGGAAGAGGACTGCGGAAAGATCGCGGAAAACGCCGTCGTTACGATGGGCGGTCTGTTCCGCGCCGACCCGCGCAGGCTCGAATCCAGCGAGATTGAGGACATCATCCGCGAATCCATCTGATCGTTATCGAAACCGCAGAGGGAATTCCCGTCCTTCTGCGGTTTCCTTCTGTCCGCTCGGCGGTGCAGCGCACTTTTTCGCGTTAGAAACCGCTAATCCCGTTAGCTTTTGCTACTTTTTCGTTAGCATATGCTACTTTTCGCCGTTCTGACTTTCTTTGAGCGGACGGTTGTGCTAAAATTGGGAGAAATCCCGGAAACGGAGGTTCTGTCTCCATGCAGAACGTGTTATACTACTTCATCGCAGTCAGCGTGATCGGCGCTGTCGTCTGTATTTACGACAAGCTCGCCGCGGTGCGAGGCTGGAAGCGCGTGCCCGAGCGCACGCTGTTTTTCTGGGCGCTCGTCGGCGGCGGCCCGGGCGTCTTCGCCTGCATGCTGCTCATCCGCCACAAAACCCTGCACCGCATTTTCATGCTCGGCATTCCCGCCGTTATGGTGCTCCAGGCTGCGATCCTCCTCGGGATACACCATATTTTACTTGCGAGGGGATTTTTATGACAAAGGCACTCATTCGCCTTTTTATCAAAAACGCGGAGGACACCCGCTCGGCCGTCGTGCGTGAACAGTACGGCATTCTTTCCGGCGCGGTGGGGCTTGCGTGCAATCTGTTCCTGTTCGCGCTCAAGCTGACCATCGGTCTGGTGACGGGTGCGATTTCCATTGCGGCGGACGCCTTTAACAACCTGTCCGACGGACTTTCCTGCATGATCTCCATCGTCGGCTTCAAGGTCGCAAACCGCGAACCGGACGAAAAGCATCCGTTCGGCTACGGCCGCACGGAGTACATCGCTGGCCTGATCGTTTCGTTCATCATCCTGCTGGTCGGCTTCGAATTCTTTAAAACGTCGCTCGACCGCATCATTCATCCGTCCGCTGTCGCGTTTTCCGCGCTTTTGACCGGCATTCTGGCGGTCTCCATGCTCGTCAAACTGTGGATGGGGCTGTTCAACACCACGCTCGGCCGCCGCATCGACTCGCCGGTTCTCATCGCGGCCGGTCAGGACAGCCGCAACGACGTAATCACGACCTCGGTCGTCGTACTCGGCATGGTCGCGGGCCGCTTCACCCCGCTGCCGGTTGACGGCTATGTGGGCATTCTGGTCGCGGCGTTCATCATCTGGTCGGGCATCGGCATCGCGCGCGATACGGTAGCGCCTCTGCTCGGCGAGGCCGCCGATCCGGTCATGGCGAAGAATATCGAGCATATCGTGCTCGACTCCGAGCACATCGTCGGCGTTCACGACCTGATCGTTCACAACTACGGTGCAGGCCGCGCCCTTGCCTCTCTGCACGCCGAGGTACCGAGTGACAGCAATTTTGTCGCCGTACACGAGGAGATCGACGAGGCGGAGAAGCGCGTCTGGCAGCAGACCGGCGTTTATCTCGTCATCCATATGGACCCGATCGACGTCAACGACGAGCACATCAACGCACTGCGCGAGCAGGTGGACGGCGTGCTGCGCGGCATCGACGAAAAGCTCTCCATGCACGATTTCCGCGTTGTGGACGGCGAGCGGCAGATCAATCTGATTTTTGATGTTGTTGTACCGTTCAGCTACGACGATGAGGGTAAACGCAGGCTGCTCATGACGATTTACGA
>ERZ827440.4113-NODE-4113-length-10177-cov-3.250445_pt1 | contig 10177 bp, 4 predicted proteins | sample MGYA00519774_ERZ827440 | MGnify/ENA primary metagenome ERZ827440 (study PRJEB31778, sample SAMEA3449302) | human gut metagenome | biome: human gut; feature: human-associated habitat; material: faeces | place: United Kingdom | collected 2010/2012 ... | reverse complement strand
ACCAGATAATGGAGACGCTGCCGTCCATTCAGAAGAATCTGCCGAATGACATCGAGATAAGCGTCCTGATGGACGGTTCGGAGAATATCCGTGACAGTATCTCCTCGCTGACGGAGACCATCATGTTCGCCTTCATCTTCGTCATCCTCGTCGTCCTCGTGTTCCTGGGTAGGTGGCGGGCGACGCTGATTATCTGTGTGACGATACCTATCTCGCTACTCGCCGGTTTCATCTACCTCTATCTGACGGGCGGTACCATCAACATCATCTCGCTCAGTTCGCTCTCCATCGCCATCGGTATGGTGGTGGACGATGCCATCGTGGTACTGGAGAATATCACCACCCACATGGAAAAGGGCTCTTCGGCCAAGGAGGCGGCCATATACGGTACCAACGAGGTGTGGCTGTCGGTCATCGTGACGACACTGACGGTCGTTGCCGTGTTCCTGCCGCTTACGCTCGTGTCGGGCATGTCGGGTATCATGTTCCGGGAGCTCGGTTGGATGGTCTCCATCATCGTGACGATATCCACCCTGACGGCTATTTCGCTGACGCCTATGCTTTCGGCGAAGCTGCTCAAGGGCAACTACATGCATACGTATAAGGGACTCGGTGTGATATTCAAGCCGATTGACCGTTTCCTTGACAACCTCGACAACTGGTATGCATCCATCATTACGTGGGCCGTACGCCACCGGGCGGTCGTGATGTGTTCCGTGTTCGTCATCTTCCTGGTGGGATTGTTCGTGGCGACCAAAGTGCCGAGCGACTTCATGCCCGTGTCCGATAACGGCTCCATCAGCATGAAGGTCGAACTCGAACAGAATACGGGGCTCGAGTACACGAAGAAGATAGCGCGCCAGATAGATACGATGATATTCGAAATGTATCCCTATGTGGAACGCGTATCGGCCAGTGCCGGTTCCGCTTCGGAGACGACCGCTTTTTCGGCCATGAACACGTCGGGTTCGTACATCATTAACTATACGCTGAAATTCCCGAAGGCGCACGAGAGGGAGAAGTCGATATTCCTCATCAGCGACGAGCTGCGTGCCGAGCTGGCCAAGATACCTGAACTGAAACGGTTCACCGTAACGCCCGGCGGCGGTTCGGGCGGTGGCGGCGGTATCGGCAACGCCGCGAATGTGGAGGTCAAGGTATTCGGTTACGATTTCGATGAGACGAACGCCATTGCGGCCGACCTCAAGAGCAAGATGGAAAAGCTCGACGGTGCCCGCGACGTGATTATCTCCCGCGAGGACATGCGTCCCGAATACAACGTGAAACTCGACCGCAACATGCTGGCTTACTACGGACTCAACACCGCGACTGTTTCGACCGCCATCCGTAACCGTATCAACGGATATACCGCCAGCAAATACCGCGAAGACGGCGACGAGTACGACATCATCGTGCGTTACGCCAAACCCTATCGTCTCTCGGTGCAGGATATAGAGGATATCATCCTTTACAACTCGTCGGGCAAGGCCATCCGGGTGGGTGACGTAGGTACTGTCGTTGAGGAGTTCGCTCCGCCTACCATCGAGCGTGAAGACCGTCAGCGAGTCGTTAAAGTTACCATGATGCTTGGCGACGGCGTCGCACTCGGTTCTGTGGTGGACGAGGTGAACGGGGTACTGGCCGACTACGTGCTTCCCGACGACGTATTCATCGAAGTGGGCGGTACGCTCGAAGACCAGCAGGAGTCGTTCGGCGACCTCATCGTGCTCTTCGTGCTGATAGTCATTCTGGTTTACGTGGTAATGGCCACCCAGTTCGAATCCTTCGTGAACCCCTTCATCATCATGATTACCATTCTGCTCGCCGTACCGGGCGTCTTCTTCGCCCTCTATCTGACGGGTACTTCGCTGAGCCTTATGGCCCTGTTGGGTGCGATTATGCTCGTCGGTATCGTGGTGAAGAGCGGTATCGTGATGGTGGACTATACGAATCTCCTGCGCGAGCGCGGCTACGGTATCAATCAGGCCGTGATAGCTGCCGGCAAGAGCCGTCTGCGTCCTGTGCTGATGACTTCGCTGACCACCATTCTCGGTATGTTCCCGATGGCGCTGAGTCTCGGCGAAGGTTCCGAGCTGTGGCAGCCGATGGGTGTGGCCGTCATCGGCGGTCTTACTTTCTCGACTATCCTCACACTCGTGGCCGTTCCGGTCATGTACTCGCTGTTCGGAGGTGCGGGCGTCAAGCGCCGCCGCCGGATGATGCGGGAAGCGTATATCAACGGCACTACGCCTGAAGCATAAACGAGATGCGTTCCGGCGGGGAGAAGATTCCCGCCGGACGTTCATCATAAACATAGAAAACGATGAAAGCACTGTTCATTTCATACAATATGACGCTTACCGAGCGTGTGGAGGGCCTGCTCGACCACTATACTGTCCGCGGCTTTACGCTTTTCCCGCTGACACACGGGAGGGGGTCTTTCGACGGTGAGCCTCACATGGGCACGCATACGTGGCCGGCCATGAACTCCACCATCATTGCCATGGTCGAGGATGAGAAGATGCCGCGTGTGATGGAGGCCCTGCGCAAGCTGGAAAAAGAGACGCAGATGCAGGGCATGAGGGCCTTCGTGTGGGATATCACCGATACCTTATAGCCTCTGTCTTCTTGAGTCGAAGGCGGCGGAAGTATATTTCCGCCGCCTTCGACGTATCCGGCAGCCCCAGGCAGGATACGGTGGCTGTCGTTTTCGAGCAGAATGAGCGATGTCGCCGAGATAAAATGAGGTGCCCGAATATGGAGAGGCCAAAAGACTGCTGAAGTTCCTCGACAACTTTCTGAACATATCGTCGGTGGAGATTCCTCCTGCTTCTATACTGCGCGAATTCATAGGCGGCAGCAGTTTCAGGTATTGACCTTCGGCCGCAGACGAAGCGGACGGCAGGGAACGGCTGTTCCGTAAGGTATATGAGAAGGCCGCAACCCGATGGTTGCGGCCTTCTCATATATTTTCGACCGGTACCTGCGGTCGGAGTCCGTGGATTAATCGGGAAGCTGCCTCCCGTTTACGTTGAGGCCGATAGAGCCGGAATATGTTCCAGTGAGCCTGTTGCCGATATCGTCCAGCAGGTCGAACTCGAAGACGTAGGAGTTCTCGAACCCTTCCATTTTGGTTACGATAACGGTGCCCGAGATTATCGGTGCCGAGGCCGTGACGGTGTTTTCCTTATATTCCTGATACCAGAATCCCATGTATTTCGACCATACCGTTTCTCCCTCCGAGCCCTGTTCGATAGTCCACGGAGCTTTGTAAACTCCGCCCCCATCGGAATCGAGCGGTGCAGGAACGATTTCGTATTCCCCGTCGGGGAGGATGTACATGTCGTCGTCGTTCATCTCGATTCGTTCCGTGACGGGCATGAAGTGGAGCCGGTGTCCCGAACCTTCGATACCGCCCATGGAGGGCGTCACTCCGTCGGTCAGTATATTGATGTCCCATGTGCTTACGGGAATCATGGTGTCGTCGGGTGCATACGGCATCAGCGTGGAGTAACCGTGGTCAAGGCCCAGCGTTGTGAGGTCGAGATCACCGTCCAGCGTGGTGAGGTGGTCTGGGGCCGCGGTCTGGGTGATGGGGATGCGCAGTTCGTTCAGCCCTTCGGCCGTAGGGGTGACCACGAGGATTCCCGAACGCGGTTGTTTTTGGGTGTTGCGCGTGAAAGAGAGATTGATGTATCCTTCGCCGGTCGAGGCGGTGGCCGTCGCCCAGTCGAGTGCGTTCCCCTCCGCGTCTGTCGCTTTGGCCGACCATTCCGTATTCTCGGCGGTTACCGTCAGCAATACGTAGAGTTTGCCGTCGATGCCGTTATAGGGTATCTCTATCGGGTCGGAGGGGGATACGGTCAGCGACGGCGGGAGAATCCTGCCCTCCTGTATGATGCGAATGGCCTTGCTGTCGGCGGCATCGTCCGACGGGGTTATGACGACGGTTCCCGACCGGCGCTGCGTGTCGGGGTTGTCGGCGACCGAGACCGTAAGCTTGTCGCCTGCCGCGGCGACCGTTATCCATTCACCGGATGTTTCGTCGGGCGCCGCCGTCCATGTCAGTGTTTCGGAAGAGGAGGTTACGGTCACCTCCTGCGGGGCAGCACCTTCGCCCTCGAAGGTCAGCGAAGACGGATTCACCGAGATGGACATCTCCGGCGGGTTGGCATTGGCCTGCTGTGTGACGGTTACGCCGCGTGCGGGCAGTTTGCTGCCGTCCGTTACCTGTATCCTGATTTGTCCTGTCCGCTGTTCCCCTTTGTTGTTGTCGGCCACGGATACGGTGAGTACGTTTCCTTCCTGTGAGACGGTCATCCATGCCTGTGCGGCAGCGGATACGGAGTATTCCCATGTTACGTTTTGGGCCTGGACGGTAACGTTCTGGACCGTGCCGCCCGCAGCCTCGAATTCGAGCGAGGTGGGCGAAACTTCGAGCGATTTCGTTTCGGTCTCCGTTTTGTTGCATGATGCGGCGAGGAGAGCGACGGCCGCCGCGAGCAATATCTTTTTCGTTTTCATTGTCTTCTGTTTTTAAGGTTGGCGAGGTATCGATGAGGGATGCCTCCTGCCGACGGCCTTTCGCCGGCAGGAAACGTCCCTTGGGGCTATTTTTCCACGGGAGGAGCCATGTACCAGCTTACGACACGCGGTCCGAGTTCGCTGTATTCTATAACCGACCCTATCATGGAGGATTTGTCCGGGGTCATATAGGTGATGTAGCACATCGGGATGACCATGTGGTAATTGTCGAGTACCCATTCCTGTACGGAGCCGAGGCTCACCTGATTCTCGATGTCGTACACGATGCCCGAACTCGGCAGGAAGGTTCCGACGAGGATGATGCCCAGCCCGTCGTCCGTAACGTGTGCGGCACTGCCCTCGCCGAAGTCCTTTACGATGGTCGTTGTGCCCGTTTCGGTGTTGAAGAAGGCCGGATAGCGTGCCTGTACGTAGTTCCTCGGTGAGGGGTAGTCCTCGGTGCGGTAGGTACCGGCAATCCAGCGGCCGTTGGGGCTGATGTTGGTCAGTTCCGCCGTGCATATCATGCCGTTGACGATATTGTAGTCTATCATCTCGCCTATACCGTTTTCTATCTGGACGGTTCTCACTTCGCGGACGTCGCTGCCGACCCAATCGACCTTACCGTCCTTCCAGTAGAGCATGCCGTAGTCCAGGTTGTCCCACGTGCTGCCATAAATGACCGAACCGTCTGCCGAACAGCCGCGGGCCATCACTCCGCTCACGTAAGGTTCGTTACGGAAATTGAGTTCCGGGACGGGCAGCACTTCCGGGGTGCCTCCGTCGGTCCATTTCAGCGGGCGGTACATGCCGCCGAAAGCCAGTACGTCATCCAGCCCCCAGCCGACCCAAATGCGGCCGTCGGCCGAGATGCTCTGTACCGAGGGCAGGAGTTCGTGCCCCTCGGCATTGGCGGGCAGAAAGTAGTCGCCCGCGAGGTTGAAGCCTACGCATGCGCTGGTGTTGGCATCCAGGAAGAATATCGTCCCTTCGTCGGAGATGGCGAAGGGCAGTTCGATGTTGAAGAGACTGTTGGGATAGGGACCGAGCTGTATCCATTCGTCGGTTTCGAGGTCGATGATGGTCGGGTAGTTTTCCCACGTCTCGTCGGGCAGCAGTTCCTTGATGTTGCCTCCTACGTACCGGCCGTTCTTGGACATTTTCGCGCCCATGTCGAAGGTCTTGAGGATGCGGTAACGGTACATGCTACTCTCCGGTGCCATCTGTATGACCTTGATTCCGGCCGTCGCACTGCCGCTGGTGATGACGATTTCGGTCACCCTTTCCATTCCGCTGTCGTTGTCCGCCGCGGCAAGGAGGAGGTAGTCGTCCTGTCGTTCCACGGTCAGCCATGAGGCGCCGGCGTCGGCCTGCCATGCGCCGGATGCCGTCACTTCGATGCTCTTTTGTGTGTTGTCGCTGGCGAGGAAGGTACAGGCGGCGTCGCTCAGCCGGACGTACTCGTAGACAGTTTCCGTGCTGCTGCACGCTGCTGTCAGTGCAGCAGCGGCTGCCAGCGTGATGAAATGAAGTTTTTTCATACGATTTAGGTGTGTTTGGTAAATGTATTGAAGTTAAAGGTTAATGATTGAAAAATGCATTCGGTAATAATATATACCATGTCAAAAATAAGCAATTAAATAAAATTTAATATATAATTTAAGGGGAAAGTGTCGGAATGAACGCAGAAAACGAAGTTTGGGACTTTTGCCGGTCGGTCGTCTGTGTGAGGTGTTGCGGGAAACAGTCCGGAAAGCGGAGATTCGGCATACCGGGCCGTTCTTGTCTCGGACAGCCTGAAAAGTGAGCGGAGCCGGACAATGGTTTTGTGACGGAAATTGTCCGGCGTGTCGGGGAGACGGCCTTCGAAGAGCGGAGATTGGGCGGGCAGGGATTGCGCTGTTCTGCGACATACAGGGCGGCAGGGGGGCGTGCGGCCGTCCGGACGGGGTTTGGGCCTATCCTATTGTATTGTATGGCGGTGCGACCACGGTTCGGATACCGGCCCTCTGCCGAACCGTTTCTCCGATATTTTTATTTTGCTATCTTTTTTGTCGCAGGAACCGGCAGCTTCTCTGCAGGCCGGGCCGGTATCCGTTACTCTTTATCCGTCGGATATGTCCGATTCGGAGATATTCGATATATTTGTCTCGACCGAACAGCGGTGCGGCCGCGGACCGGACTTCCGTCCGACGGGCGCTTTCGGTTTTTCATCGAATAATTTCGCTATATTTGCAAACTGTTTGAAACCTGCCAGGGAAACACAATAGAAAACTTTAAAATATAATCCGGATTATGTCTTTCGATAAATTCGCTGACCGCCATATAGGCGTGTCGGAAACCGACCTGAAGGAGATGCTCGCAGTCATCGGCGTCTCCAGTGTGGACGAGCTGATAGGACAGGTGATTCCTGCATCCATCCGCCTGCGCAAACCCATCGGACTGCCCGCAGAGGGAATGACCGAATACGAGTTCGCGGCTCATGTGCGTGAGCTGGCCGCCAAGAACAGACAGGTGCGTTCGTTCATCGGTATGGGCTGGTACCCGACGGCCACTCCCGCCGTTATCATGCGCAACGTGTTCGAGAATGCCGCATGGTACACCTCCTATACCCCTTACCAGGCCGAGATTTCCCAGGGCCGCCTCGAAGCGCTCCTGAACTTCCAGACGATGACCATTTCGCTCACCGGCATGGAGATAGGCAACTGCTCGCTGCTGGATGATGCGAGCGCCGCCGCCGAGGCGATGCTCATGATGTTCGCCCTGCGTTCGCGCGACCAGATAAAGAACGGTTGCAACCAGCTCTTCGTGGACGACGACATCTTCCCGCAGATGTTCGATGTACTCGTGACGCGCAGCGAGCCTTTCGGCATCGAGATAATTAGAGACAACTACGATACCTACAAGTTTACCGGCAAGGAGTTCGGCGCTATCGTGCAGTATCCTTCCGCATCGGGCCGTATCCGCGACTATGCGGCATTTGCCGCCGCCGCTCACGAGGCCGGTGCGAAGGTGACCGCCGTGTGCGACCTGATGAGCCTTGTATTGCTCGCTTCGCCGGGACAGTGGGGTGCCGACATCGCGGTGGGTTCCGCCCAGCGCTTCGGTCTGCCGATGGGCTTCGGCGGCCCGACGGCCGGTTTCATGACCACCAAGGAGGCCTACAAGCGCAACATGCCGGGCCGTATCATCGGCGTATCGGTGGACAGGCTGGGGAACAAGGCGTTGCGAATGGCACTCCAGACGCGCGAGCAGCACATCAAACGCGAGAAGGCTACGTCCAATATCTGTACCGCATCCGCCCTCGTGGCCTCCATGTCGGGATTCTATGCGGTCTATCACGGAGCCGAAGGGCTGCGTCGGATTGCGCAGCATATCCATTCGCATACCGCAGCGGTAGCGGACGCTCTGCGGGAACTCGGCTACGAAGTTGCGGCAGGGAACTATTTCGATACCCTGCAGGTGAAGGCGGAGGCCGCGGTGGTGCAGGATTCCGCGCTGGCACGGAATATCAACTTCTTCTATCCGGACGAGAGCACCGTGCGGATGAGTTTCGACGAGGTGACTACGGCCGACGAGGTGGCGCAGGTGGTTGCCGTATTCGCCGAGGCAGCCGGAAAGAAGGCTCCCAAGAGCGTCAAGGTGGACGAGGGCAAGGTGGCGATTGACGGTGCCCTGCTGCGGACGGATAAGATACTCGACGCTCCCGTATTCGACAAGTACCACAGCGAGACGGAGATGATGCGCTACATCAAACGCCTCGAAAGAAGAGATATTTCGCTTGCCGACAGCATGATACCGCTCGGCTCGTGCACCATGAAGCTGAATGCCGCGGTGGAGATGATGCCTCTGTCGCTGGCCGAATTCACCAACATACATCCCTTTGCGCCCGCTTCGCAGACGGAAGGGTATCTCGAAATGATACGGGAACTCGAACACGACCTGGCTGCCATCACCGGTTTCGCCGGCTGTTCGCTGCAGCCCGAATCAGGTGCGTCGGGCGAGTACACCGGTCTGATGACCATCCGGGCGTACCACCAGAGCCGTGGGCAGGGGTACAGGACGACCATCCTGATACCGGCTTCGGCACACGGTACCAACCCCGCATCGGCGGCGATGGCTGGAATGAAGATTGTCATCGTGAACAGCGACGAGCACGGCAACATCGACGTGGAGGACTTCAAGGCGAAGGCGGCGGCCAATGCGGCCGAACTCTGCGGTGCCATGATAACCTATCCCTCGACGCACGGCGTCTTCGAAAGCAAGATACGCGAGCTCGTGGATGCCGTACACGATGCGGGCGGTCTGGTCTTCATGGACGGCGCCAACATGAACGCACAGGTGGGCCTTACGAACCCCGGTTACATCGGTGCCGACGTATGCCACCTGAACCTGCACAAGACCTTCGCCATGCCGCACGGCGGCGGCGGTCCCGGCGTAGGCCCGATATGCGTGGCGGAACACCTCGTCAAATTCCTCCCGTCGCACTCGGTCGTCCCGACCGGTGGCGAGGAGGGCATCACGGCCGTGTTCGCATCGCCCTACGGCAATGCCCTGCTGCTGCCCATCACCTACGGATACATCAAGATGCTCGGAGCCGACGGACTGCGCCGTGTTACCGAGATGGCGATAGTGAATGCCAACTACATGGCCAAGGCGCTCGAGGGCGAATTCCGCACCTACTATACCGGCGAGAACGGCCGTGTGGGTCACGAGATGATTCTCGACCTGCAGAACTTCCGCAAGGACTACGGTGTCGAGGTAGCGGATATCGCCCGTCGTCTGATGGACTACGGCTTCCACGCCCCGACGCTCTCCTTCCCCGTGCACGATACGCTGATGGTAGAGCCTACCGAGAGCGAATCCAAGGAGGAGATGGACCGCTTCATGGAGGCGCTCGTCAGCATCAAGCGCGAATGCGAAGCCATCGAAAACCACGAGGACAACGTGGTGGTGAATGCACCGCACACCGCGCTCGAAGTGGCCGGCGAGTGGAACCATCCCTATACCCGGATGCAGGCCGCCTATCCGCTCGAATGGATATCGCGGGCGAAGTTCTTCCCCTACGTCTCCAAAATCGACAACGGTTACGGCGACAGGAACCTCGTCTGCACCTGCTGCGAATTCTGATTCATGCGTCGCCCGCCGCGGCGGGCGACGTTCTCTGTACTGCGTCGGCCGTCTCGGCGGCGGGTTCGGGGCAGGCATATTTATGCGGTGCGGCGCAGCCACGGCGGAGGACGGCCGGGACATATACTTTACCGGTCGTTCCGAACGTTATGATAGGGTTGCGAACGGCTGTAAAACATAGTAATTATTGAAATGAAAATCGGAGAAAAGAAATTTGTGACGTTGAGCTATACGCTTACCGTGGACGGCAGTGTGGCCGATTCGGCTACGGCCGAGAATCCGCTCGGATTCGTGTTCGGTGCAGGATACCTGCTGCCCGAATTCGAGAAGAACATCGATGGCCTCAGTGCCGGGGAGAAGTTCGAGTTTACGCTCACCCCGGAGAACGGTTACGGTCTGCCCAATCCCGATATGGTGATTGAACTGCCCCGTTCCACGTTCGAAGTGGACGGTCAGGTGGAGGAGGGGCTGCTGACGGTCGGCAACCAGATTCCCATGATGACCAACGACGGAATGCGCCTCA